>WBZV01000010.1_pt1 | contig 166507 bp, 135 predicted proteins | sample 5204221 | NCBI WGS metagenome assembly WBZV01 (sample SAMN12344360, study PRJNA552823) | activated sludge metagenome | biome: Activated sludge suspended growth; feature: Nitrification reactor; material: Wastewater; isolation source: activated sludge from nitrification reactor of wastewater... | reverse complement strand
TGATGCTGTGGACGGCTCTCCACCCGGCATCGGAGTGCCATAAAAGTGGTTGCTGCTGAGGGAACCACGTTGAACAGGAGAGCCGCCCGTGGGAGAGGTTACGACGATTGGTCTCGACATTGCCAAGTCGGTTTTTCAGGTCCATGGCGTCGACACCGACGGACAGGTCGTTCTCCGCCAGCGCCTGACCCGCGCCCGCGTCTTGGCATTTTTCCGCAAACTGCCGGCATGCCTGGTCGGTATCGAGGCGTGCGCCACGGCGCACCATTGGGCGCGTGAACTGCAGAGCCTGGGCCACGACGTCCGGCTGATGCCGCCGGCCTACGTCAAGCCCTACGTCAAGCGGCAGAAGAACGACGCGGCCGACGCCGAAGCGATCTGCGAGGCGGTCGGGCGGCCAACCATGCGCTTCGTTCCGGTGAAGACGGTCGAGCAGCAGAGCGTGATGATGCTGCATCGCGTCCGGCTGATGCTGACCCGCCAGCGCACCCAGGTCGGCAACGCCATCCGCGCGCACCTCGCCGAGCTGGGCATCGTCGCACCGGTCGGCCGCAAGGGGCTGGCGAGCCTGCTCGCGATCATCGCCGACGCGGCCGACGCACGGCTGCCGGCGGCCATGCGCGGTTGCCTCGCAATGCTGGCCGAACAGCTGCAGCGTCTCAACGCGCAGGTCCTGGAGAACGACCGTGCCATCCGTGAAACGATCCGCACCAGCGAGGTCGCCCGCCGGCTGATGGCGATCCCCGGCGTCGGCCCGCTGCTCGCCAGTGCCCTGGTCGCCAGCATTGCCGATCCGGCCACGTTCAAGTCCGGCCGCAATCTCGCCGCCTGGATCGGCCTCGTTCCGAAGCAGAACTCAAGCGGCGGCAAGGAGCGGCTGGGGAGCATTAGCAAGCAGGGCAACCGCTATCTGCGGCAGTTGCTGGTTGTCGGCGCGCTGGCCGTCATCCGCCAAGCCCAGCGCTACGGCAGCAAGCGGGCCTGGCTGATCGGGCTGATGGGCCGGCGGACCACCCGGGTCGCGGCGGTGGCCCTCGCCAACAAGACGGCGCGGATGGCCTGGGCAATCATGACCTCGGGTGAACCCTACCGCGAGCCGAACGCGGCCACGGCCTGATCCCGGAAGAAAGACGCGATCCACCGAGCAGGACAAGGAGATTGGCAAGGGCAATCAGGCAGGTGATGCGGACAACGGTCGACACCGTCGGGGCGGGAAAACCCATTTATCCCAGCGCACCTCTTACGAGTGCGGGCTCTTGGTTGGGACTCGTCCCCGCGAAGAAGGCATCAGGGCCTGCGGCGATGGACGTGCCGCCTCAGAAGGCCGGACACATGGTCGCACCGACCAACACCGCAGATCCCGCACGAAAAGCCTTGCCAACGGAGAGCCGTCCACACATGGGATTCAGCAAGCGTAGCTGGATGAAGCGTGAGCGAAATCCGGGTTTACTTGCCGCAAGAGGTTCCCGCATTCCGCTTCGCTTCATGCAGGCTACAATTCACGATAAGTCACGATGTGCATCGAACCGGCCAGATGCAAGACCCGGGATCGTATGTCTCCTCCTGGGGGATTCAGCGTCGTCTCCCCCTGCGTTGGTGGGTTGTTGGACGGTGTGTCGCGTGGCAAGAATTGGGTCTTATGCTGGTGTCGTGCGGAGAATGGCGGCGGTTTTGACGACACATGACGATATTTGCTGACAGATGCCGCTGCCTTTGCTGGAGGAACAGAACAATATCAATTGCTTAGGTGGTTTGCCCGGCTCATATCGGCTCCCAGCCGGCAGCCCCTCGCACGCCATCCGTGCAAAAGCGAGAGGTGGTGCCCATCCCTGCCCGGGCGAGGGGCGGAGACGGGCGAGACACTTTAGTCGACGAAGGCGTCGCGGGCGCGGACGCCGATGTCTGACTGATCGGTGAAAAAGCCGTCCATGCCCTTTTGCAGAAAGACGGTGATCTCCGCTTCGAGATCGCCGATCTCCTGGTCGCCGCCGGGGCCCCTCAGGCTCGTCGGCAGGAAGAAGTTTTCGGCCCGGAAGGTCCAGCCGTGCACCAGCAGGCCCAAAGCGTGGGCGTCACCGATCAGCGGCGTCGGCGCTCCGAGATTGTTGGAGCCATCGCGCGGGATCATCAGGTTCTTGTTCACGCCGATTCCATCGGCATACGTCGCGATCTCGCTCAGGCCGTCCGGCGTGACCATGTCGGCGTAGGTTCGCGGGTCTCCGGAGACGACGAAGTCCCAGGGCGCGCCGCTGTCACTGAGCAACTGGATGAGGGGGTAAGAGGTCATCGTGCGCAGCAGCTTGAGGTTGCCGACCTCGAAGGACTGAATGAACACCTGGTTTGTCGTCCGGAAGAAGCTGCCGTTGTTCAGAAGCTGGACCAGCGGCCGCTCCATCGGCAGCCCCAGGTTCCGGAAATAGGTCGGATGCTTGGTCTCCGGATAGACGCCGACACACCGCCGCGCAGTCAGTCCCGCTGCCTTGGCTTCCACATGGAAGCGGAAGTTGGCGCCGCGGACCAGGTCGAGCACCTCCTGAAAGGTCGGAACAGGAAAAATGCCGTCAAACCGCTGGTTGTCGGGGCGAATGTCGGGGATTCGCTCCTTGGCGTGGAGCGTCTTCAGCTCCGCCAGGGTGAAGTCCTCGGTGAACCAGCCCTGAATGGAGACGCCATCGACCACCTTTGTTTTTTTCCGGCCGACGAACTCCGGCTTGTCCGCCACATTGGTGGTCCCGCCGATTTCGTTCTCGTGACGGGCGACCAGGACGCCATCCTTGGTCATGACCAGGTCGGGCTCGACAAAGTCGGCACCCATTTCGATCGCGAGTGCGTAGGCCGCGAGCGTATGCTCCGGGACATAGCCGCTGGCGCCGCGATGGGCCAGCACGACGGGTTGGTCCTTCTGGATGCAAGGCAACAGAGTGTCGTTGGCGCGCACAGAGGTTGAAGGAAGCGACGCCACGCAGGCGGCCAACAGCAGCGCCGGCGCAAGGCTCCGGAATTCTATCACGGCGAACACCCTCCTGCAGAGACTTGGCGGCCCGGCCTCGACCGCGATGGCAAAGCGGCCCTGGAAGCCGCACCCTAACGGGCGCGCATGGAGGTTTTCCGACCCTTCCTTGAACTCTTTCTGACAATCCGCACGTTGGTGCCACGGCGAGCTTGCGGTTACAGTCAGCCGCGTTCACTGAAGCCCTGCGTCCTCTGGCATAGCGCCCGCGGCTGGGTTATCAGCATGGTGGTCACTGGAGGAGGGAGGCCTCACACGTGTGGGAATGGACACTAAATTGGAACGAGGTTCGCCCAAACCTGCTGATCGGGTCTTGTCCGATGTCTCCGGAGGACGTCGACCAGATTCTCGAGCAAGGTGCGGCGACCGCGCTGTTGTCCCTGCAAAGCGACGTCTGCCGGCGCGCCTTCGGCATCGACTGGGAGGAACTGCGCGCACACGGGGAGCAGCGGCACGTGCCGGTGGTCAACGCCCCGATGCTGGACTTCGACCCGCCCGATCAGCGCCGGAACCTGCCGCGTGCCGTTGGCTGCCTCGACGATCTGCTGGCGGCCGGGCATCGCGTGTACCTGCACTGTACGGCCGGATGTAACCGGGCGCCGCTGACGGCGCTTGGCTATTTCACGTTCGTGGAAATGCAGGCACCGGACGCGGCGATGACGCTGTTGACCCAGGCCCGTCCGCAGTCCGATCCCTCCTGGGAAGCCTACGACGGATGCCGCGCGGATCTGGTGGGGGTGCTTCGCGAAAACATCATGGTCCGCGCTTACTATTTGTCACAGGAGAGGCCGGAAGTGGATCCGCAAGCCCACTGGGTTCAAGCCGAGGCCGATTCCATCCGCGCGGCTTTCGTCAATGGACGGGCCGTCCCGCGCGCCCGCCTTGATCCGAACCGGGATTAGCGACGGCCGGTCAGCGATGCTGCACTTCCAGCGCGGGGAAAACTGCCTTTGGCTGCCGCCCGCCGGCGCCGATCCGGCATCCTCGGGGCCGCTTCCGCTGCTTCTTTTCCTGCACGGGATCGGTGAGCGCGGCTGGGGCGGCGACGATCTGCCGCTGGTCGGCCGGTGGGGGCTCCCCAAGCTACTTGCCGGCAACGGTGCTCCCGCGCTGTCTCTCCCCTACCCGGTCATGGCGCCGCAATGCCCCGGCGATGCGCGCTGGTGTGATCCGCCGGTGCTGGCTGGCCTCGGGCGGCTGCTGGATCGCCTGGTCGAGGACGGTGAAGCGGACGCGCGAAGCCTCGTCGTTGCCGGCTTCAGCATGGGCGGCATCGGTGCTTTTTGCCTGGCATTGCAATCACCGCATCGCTTTGCGGCCTTGGTGTCGGTCTGCGGTGCCTGCGAGGAGCCCGATCGACTGGAGGAACTCGCGCACCTGCCGCAATGGATCGCGTGGGCGGAGGACGATGAGATCGAGCGGCTGAGCGCCGGTTCGAGAGAGGTGGTGTCGCGTCTGCAACGCTTCGGCAACCTGGTTGCAAAGCCCTACCGGCTCGGACCCTTGGGCGAAGAGGGTGCGCATGTGCGCACCGCCGACGCAGCCTACGCCGAGCCTGCCCTGCATCGATGGCTGGCGCGCGTGCTGTCGGTCGACTGAGCCCCCCAGCCAACTCCTGCAGGGACCAGCGCGCGCATCCTGCGTTCTATCCTTCCGTCACTAGTTTCAGGCCGATGATCCCGGCGACGATGAGGCCGATACAGGCGAGGCGTAACGCTGCTGTGGATTCACCGAACAGCACCATGCCGAGAATCGCCGTGCCGACGGTTCCGACGCCCGTCCAGACCGCGTAGGCGGTTCCCACCGGCAACGACTTCAGCGCTACGCCGAGCAGCCCCAGACTTATGACCATCGAAAGGACGGTGGCGATCGTGGGGACGACGCGGGTGAAGCCTTCGGTGTACTTCAGGCCGATCGCCCACCCCACCTCGAAGACTCCGGCGATGAAAAGCGTGATCCAGGCCACCTAGATCCTCTGTCTCATTATGGGATCGCGGCACCCGCATTCGAGACCGGCGCCGCAAAGGACATCATCGCGATCAGCACGATCCCGGGCAGACGTGCTTTCATCCCGGTCGCTCTCCTCGCCTTTGTGTGTGCTCGCGTGTTCTGGCCGCGGGCTTTTCTGACTGCTCTCTGCGTCTCTGGCTTAGCAGGCGGCTTCGGCACCGACAGGCGCCTGAACACTGATGATACCGACGCGGTGGCCCGGCCGGGACAGCATGTCCACGCGAAGAGCCGTCGCCCGGAGCTTATCGCCTGGCCTACTCTCGTGCAACTTATGCGCAGTAGCACTCAGTGCGTTCGCTGGCTCCCCGATCAACGCTTCGCGCAGGCCCCGTCAGGGGCCTAGCCATTGCCGTACCGTTCGCGCATCTCCCGCTTCAGCGTCTTGCCGGCGACATTGCGCGGGAATTCGTCGTAGACGAGCACGCCCCTGATGCGTTGAAACTTGGCGTCTACGCGCGCGTTGGTCCATTCGACCAGGACGGCTGGATCCAGGGTCTCGCCTTGCTTGAGGGTTACCGAAGCGACCGGCACCTCGCCCCACTTCTCGTCCGGTATGCCGAAGACGGCCGCTTCGCGGACCGCCGGATGGGTTGCGATGATCTTCTCGATATCGAACGGATAGACGTTGACGCCGCCGGTGATGATCATGTCCTTGATGCGGTCCACGAGGAACAGATAGCCGTCTTCGTCGAGGTAACCGGCATCGCCGGTGTGCAACCATCCGTCGCGGATCGCCAGGGCGGTCAGATCCGGGCGCTTGTAGTAGCCCGGCATCATGCACGGGCTCTTGCCACAGATTTCGCCGACCTCGCCGGGCTTGCACTCGCTGCCGTCCTCGCGGCGGATGCTGATCTGCATGAACGGCGGCGGACATCCGACCGAGCCCAGCTTGCGCACCGAGTCGTGCTTATCGAGCACGGTCATGAAGCCCTCGGTCAAGCCGTACAACTCGTAAAACCGCCCCGGCAATTCGGCGTTGATCCGCTCCTTGACGCAGACATGCAGGGGCGCGCCGAGGTTGTGCAGCATCTCCAGGCTCATCAGCTTTTCAGGCGCGTAACTGGGATGATCAAGGATGGCTGCGATCTGCGCCGGCACGAGCACGATATGGGTGACCTTCCAGCGGGCGATATCCTCGATGACCCGGCCGGCGTCGAAGGTCTCATGCAGGACATAGGTGCCGCCCACGAACATCCAGGGCATCAGGTCGACCATGCAGCCGTTGAAGACGATCGAGCCGGCATGCAGAACGACGCTCTCGGGCGTGATCCGGAAGGAGGAAGCGAAAAGCGTGCAGTACATTGCCCGGACGTAATGCGTGTGGACGATTCCTTTCGGCAGCCCGGTGGTGCCGCTGGAATACATGATGTTGAATTCATCATCGTCCTCGATCCCGGCCGGCGGAGGGCTCGCATCGGGCATGCTCCGGACAAATGCTTCGTACGATCGAAAGCCGGATCGATCGTCAGCGGCGTCCCCCACAAGCACCCAGCGGTTCCCGGCAATCAGCGGCAGCTTTTCGCGAATGCGAGAAAAGCAGTCCGCAAACGAACCATGGCCGATAACCAGCCGTGTGTCGGAGTCGCCGAGCAGCGACAGAAGGCCGCCATCCTGCAGCAACGGACTGAGCGGCACGATGACGCAACCGGTCTTCGCCCCCGCCCAGTAGGACAGCATCATCTCCAGGCAGTTGGGCAGCACGGTCGCGAACTTGTCGCCCTTCCGGAGGCCGGCGGCCAGAAGGGCGTTGGCAAGGCGGTTAACGGCCTGGTCCAGGCTGCGCCAGGTCAGGCAGTGCCCCCCGACGATCAGCGCCGGATGCTCTGCGCGGTAGCGGGCGTGCCGCAACAACAGCGATCCCATATCCATGGCCCGACCCCTCCTTATCCCCTCTGTGACAGAGGATACACCGCCTCGCACCTCGCACCAGCCCTGGAAATCGCACGCAACAGGTGCTAGACCTCGGCCCGATGCTTGCTCGTCGGATGCAGTCCTTGGACACGGTTTTCGCCAGATTCTCGGTCGGGCAGGTGGTCCGGCACAAGCTGTTCAACTATCGCGGCGTGATTGTTGACGTGGATCCCTGCTTTTTTGGCAGCGAGGACTGGTACGAAAAGATGGCGCCCAGTCGGCCGCCGAAAAACAAGCCGTGGTACAAGGTGCTCATGCACTCCACGGATAATCACACGTATGTTGCCGAGCGGAACCTTGAGCCCGACAACAGCGGCGATCCGATCGTGCATCCGGATCTCGACTCGTACTTTCTGGGGCAGGGCGACGCCGGCTACCTCCCGCGCGGCCGGGGTAACTGAGGGCCTGCCCCCTACGCACGACGCCCCAATGTTCATGGTGCAGTGCAAAAAAGAAGGCTGCCGTCGCTGTCGATGGATGCTACAACTCGGGATCCGGGCACAACGACCACAGAGATAGAAAAGGGGACGTCTATGCAGCTAAAAGTTCTCGCTTTTGTCCTCGCGGGCGGCGAAGGAACGCGCCTCTATCCCCTCACCAAGGAACGAGCCAAGCCGGCGGTGCCATTCGGTGGGAAGTACCGCATCATCGACTTCGTTCTGAGCAGCCTGATCAACTCCGGGATCCACTCGATCTACGTCGTCATCCAGTTTCGCAGCCAGTCGCTGCTGCAGCACATCAGCGACGGCTGGCGACTCGGCGGCCTTTTGAAGAGCGAGTTTATCGTGCCGGTTCCGGCGCAGATGCGCTCGGAGGGCAAGGACTGGTATCGGGGGACCGCTGACGCAATCCACCAGAATATCAACCTGATCGAGCAATCGGCACCGAATGTCGTCGCCGTCTTCGGCGGTGATCACATCTACCGGATGAACATCCGCGACATGATCGAATTCCACGAGCAGAAGCGTGCGCATGTCACCATCGCGGCAATTCCGGTCGAAAAGAAGTACTCCAAGGAATTCGGGGTGATCGAGACCACCACCGGCGGCCGGATCGTGGGCTTTCACGAGAAGGACGCGAACGCACCGACAATGCCGGGCGACCCCACAAGGGTCTTCGCGTCCATGGGCAACTACATCTTCTCCACAGACATGCTGCTCAAGCTGGTCGAGGAAGATCAGCAGGATCCAAACAGCAGCCACGATTTCGGCAAGGATATCCTGCCGAAAGCCATTGGCCGCGCCGAGATGTTCGCCTACGATTTTATGAGCAACACGATTCCGGGAGAGCCGGCCGACAAGGAGCCCTACTGGCGCGACGTCGGAACGCTGGACGCGTATTACGAAGCGAACATGGACCTTCGAGCGATTACTCCGGCACTCAACCTGTTCAACCGGCAATGGCCCTTGCGGACTGCCGGCTATTCCGACCCGCCGACAAAGTTTGCGTTCGACGAGGAAAACCGACGCGGCCAAGCGATCGATTCCGTGCTGGCCGGCGGATGTATCATCTCGGGAGCTCTGATCAAGAATTCGGTGATCGGCCGGCACGTGTACGTGCACGCCGGCGCGGAGATTCAGGACTGCATTATTTTCGATAACTGCGATATCGGACGGCGCTCCAAGCTCCGCCGGTGCATCCTGGAAAAGAACGTCCGCATTCCTGAGGACACGGTGATTGGCTACGATCTCGAGGAAGACCGGAAGCGCTACTTCGTGAGCGATAGCGGGATCGTCGTGGTGGAAGGTAAGCGCACCCCGGTAGAGCTGACGACGATCGCCATCTGAGGCAGATTGGCAAGGCGTAAAAACGCTTAGTTAAGGGCGCACCGGAGCGAACAAAGGGAGGAGCGGTGCGCCAGCAGGGTTGGTGCCGATCGGAGCGGCGGTCGGTGCGGTCAGGTCGACGGTGAGTTCACCGGTCAAAAAGCTGTCATGGAGCCAAGCCGTTCTTGCCTGGGCGGACGCGCATCGTGATGGCCTTGGCCTTGTTGCGGTCGCCGTCGTCCTGCTGCTTTGCGGCTTTGCTCTGGACAGGCTGCTGGCGGAAATGCGTGTCGCCGACGTTGGCCAGGCAATCCGGAATTTATCCGGCAGCGCGATCCTCCTCTGTCTTTGTTTCACCGGCCTCAGCTTCATCACGCTGATCGGTTATGACTGGTCCGCGCTGCGCTACGTCGGCCAACGCCTGCCCGCCCGCGTCATCGCCGTCGCGTCGTTCTGCGGCTACGCGATCGGCAACACCGTCGGGTTCTCGCTGCTGACCGGCGGATCCGTGCGTTTTCGCATTTATTCGGCTGCGGGGGTGTCCGCCGACGATATCGGCCGGGTGGCCATCTTCTGCATCGTTGCCTTTGGCTTTGGCATTTGTGCGGTGAGCGGTGTCGGCGTGCTGCTGCGCCCCCGTCTCCTCTCGGAAATTCTGAACGTCCCCGTCTGGCTGCTGAAGGTCGCCAGCATCGCGATGATCCTGGGGGTCGCGGCTTTCCTGTTGCTGTGTGCCCGCCGCCGCGTCGTTAAGTGGCGGGGAGGAGCGCTAGCGCTGCCGTCGATGTCGCTGGTCGCGGTGCAACTCACCATTTCGGCGGTCGATCTCACCTTTGCCTGTGCGGCACTGTGGGTGCTGGTGCCGCCGGAACTGGGGTTCTCGTTCCTGGCGTTCCTGCCGCTCTACTGCGTGGCCATTGTTGCTGGTGTGATGAGCCATGTCCCGGGCGGGCTAGGCGTTTTCGAGGCCGTGTTCGTCTACGCGCTGGGAGACCGCACCGAGATCGGTCCGCTGGTGGGCGCGCTGGTGGTCTATCGGCTGATCTACTATGTGCTGCCGCTCTTGGCTGCCGGCGTGCTGCTGGGGCTCAACGAACTTCGTCGGCAGATCCCGGCCACGATCGCCGCGTTCGACCGACTGGTCGAGGTGACGGGCGAGATCGTGCCGACCTTCGCCAGCATCCTGGTGGTGCTGGCCGGTATCGTGCTGCTGGCCTCGGGAGCAACCCCGATGAGCCCGGAAAGGGCGGCCGTGATCGGCTCGATCGTGCCTTTGCCGGTGATCGAAGCATCGCACTTTCTGAGCGGCATGGTCGCGACCATCCTGATCTCTCTCGGACCAGCGCTTCAGCGGCGGCTGAATGCCGCCTATTGGCTCGTCCATATCTTTCTCGCGGCGGGAATCGTCTGCTCGCTCGCCAAGGGCCTCGACTACGAAGAGGCGATTACCCTCGCCCTGATCGCCGGTCTGATGGTCCCCTATCGCAAGGAGTTCTATCGACGCACGTCGCTGCTCGACGAGCCGTTCACGGTCCGCTGGACCGTGGCGTTGGCCTGCATCATGGGGGCCGCGATCTGGCTGATGCTGTTCGCCTACAAGCACGTGGAGTATGACCACGCCTTGTGGTTCGAGTTCGCCCTGGATGCCGACGCGCCACGCTCGCTCAGGGCCATGCTGGCCGCCGTCCTGGGGCTTGCAATTCTCGCGGCGATGCACCTCCTGCATCCGCCGCGTCGCTCTATTGTTCCCCCCGCAGCGCAGGACATCCAGCGAGCGAGCGAGATTGCCAGAAGTCAGAGTCGGGCCGATGCCCTGCTGGTGCTGATGCGGGACAAGAAGATCCTTTTCGGCCCATCCGGCCGGTCGTTTCTGATGTACGGCCGGCACGGCAGCTCGTGGATCAGCCTGTTCGATCCGATCGGCCCGACCGAGGATCTCCCGGAGTTGATCTGGCGCTTCCGGGAACTCTGTGACCGCGAGCGCGCCCGTCCCGCTTTCTATCAGATCAAACCGGACCATTTGCCGCTCTACGTCGATGTTGGTCTCACCCTTACCCGGCTTGGCGAAGAGGCGCGCGTGCCCCTCACGCAATTCTCCCTCGATCGGCCGGCCAACAGAAAGTTGCGCCAAACCTACAACCGCGCGCTTCGTGACGGGCTGAAGTATCGGATCATCAGCCGGGCAGAGGTGCCCGATTTCATAGAACCCCTCGCCGTCACCTCCGACGCCTGGTTGTCAGCGAAGAACGTGCGGGAGAAGGCCTTTTCCTTAGGCGCGTTCTCGCCCGACTATGTCTGTAACTTCGACATTGCCGTCGTCCTGAAAAACGACGAGATCGTCGCATTCGCCACCCTGCTTGCGACCGATTGTAGTGCGGAAGCGAGCCTCGACCTGATGCGTCATCGGCCGGACGTGCCCTCCTCGACCATGGAATTCCTGCTCATCGCAACGATTCTCGAACTGCATACACGCGGCCTCGAGTGGTTCAGTCTCGGCATGGCGCCACTGTCCGGATTGGAAAGACGGCGCCTCGCGCCGCTGCGTCATCGCCTGGGCGCCCTTGTCTTCGAACATGGCGAGCAGTTCTACAATTTCCGTGGCCTGCGTCAGTTCAAGGAGAAGTTTCGCCCCGAGTGGGAACCCCGCTACCTGGCGTCTCCCGGAGGTGTCGAGCCCTTGATCGTGCTGGCCGATGCGGCGGCACTGATCGGTGGCGGTTCCCTGATCGGGGTCGTTCGCAAATGAGCATCATCCCCGCCGGTCTTTCCCGTGCGGCTGCTGTTGTCCTGATCCTGGCCCTGGCCACCCTGCTGACGGCGGGATGTTCGTCCCAGCAGACGATCGATACCGAGGAAATCGGCCCGATTCCGCTGTTCATACCCGACGGACGGCCCTCGGGTCTGGTCTTTCTGATTTCCGACGCAAACGGCTGGTCCAGAAAGATGGCGCGGCTGGCGCAGCATTTTCGCAGCCGGGGTCAGATTGTCGCAGGAATCGACGCCCGACAGCTGCTCGCCCATCTGACCCCGGATGAGGCGGAGTGCTTGTCGCTGACGGGCGTTTTTGAACGGATCAGCCAGCGCATTCAAGGGGATGCCTCACTCGACTTTTACCATCTGCCGGTCCTGGCGGGTGTTGGCGAGGGGGCGACGCTGGCCCTGGCCGGATTGTGGCAGGCCGGCCCGGAAACGATCGCAGGCGCGCTGACCGTCAATTTCCGGCCCTCCCTCGCGAGCCGGCTGCCGCTGTGCTCGGAGGCGCCGGCCCAGCCGGCAGACGACGGACGCGGATTCGCCTACACCGCCCCGCAAGCTCTCTTCGGCTGGTGGCAGGGAGCCTGGACCGAACCGGTTACCGCCGAAACGCAACTCTATCTTCCGCTCATGGGCGTCGCCCAACCGGCCGCAGTCGAGCGCTCGTCCCCGTCGGTCGCGCTCCGACGGCTATTTGACAGGAACAGCGCGGAGCAGGAACGGAACGCGGCGCAGGCCCTGAAGCTTGGCGATCTTCCTGTCGTCGACCTTCCCGGCCGGCCCGGCACGGACATCGCGGCGATCGTCCTTTCCGGGGACGGCGGCTGGCGCGATCTGGATCGCGAGCTTGGCCAGATCCTCGCGACGGCAGGCGTGCGCGTGATCGGCATCGACACCCTCCGCTACTTCTGGAGCCAAAAGTCGCCCGAAGCGGCGGCGATGGAATTCAACCGCCTGATCGGCGACCTCGGTGACCGGACCGGTATCCGCAAGATCGCGCTGATCGGCTACTCCTTCGGAGCCGACGTGCTTCCCGCCATCTACAACCGGCTGGATGCGCAAACGCGCGAGCGGATCGTCCTGCTCTCGCTCCTGGCTCTCGGCCGCGATGCCCACTTCGAAATTCACGTCTCCGGCTGGCTGGGAGGCGACGAGGCCGAAGACGCGATGCCCATCGCCCCGGAGCTGGCGGCCATCGATCCGCGACTCCTGCAGTGCATTTACGGGACGGAGGAATCTTCCGACACCGGCTGCCGAGGCGTTGCTTCGCCGCCGGCGGAGGTTATCGCCATCCCTGGAGGTCACCACTTCGACGAGGACTATCCGGCGCTGGCCGAACGCATTCTGCATCGCCTTCACGCCGCCCGGCTCGGTCAGAAATAGCCGGAAGGCGTTGGCGCCTACTGTTGGCGCGGGAGCGGCTTCTTGCGGTGCAGCTCCAGACCCTCCGGGCACGCGGCACTCCCGTCGGCACGCCAGAGCACAGGCGAACCCTGGCTGGCGGAGGCTGGTGACCAGCCACCCGGCGCGCAGACGCAACGCTGCACCTGGCAGGCGCCGGAAAGATCCTTCTGTGTCTCTTCGTCGGAGACACAACCGGCTGCCAGCATCGCGACGACGAGACGCAGGAGAGGAACGCGCATGGTCCTCGATCCGTCCTTGCCCACGCCTCTAGGGTGCTCCCGATTGCGCATCGCGCCCCGCTATTTCTCGACCGGCGTCGCTGGGCTTGCAAACCGCAAAGCCCGCTCCAGCAGGATATCGTATATGGGCCGGGATCCCAGGGAAGCCGCCACCACCGAGGCCACGGCAGAGCTCACCAGCATCATCGGCAACAGCAGATAATTCCCGGTCATCTCGGCGATGAGGACAGCACCCGTCAACGGGGCGCCCACTGTTGCTGCCAGCAAGCCGGCCATGGCGGCAACGGCAAACATCGCTGGCTCGGTGATCAGCCCCGGGAAAAAGGCGGTCACGGCCTCGGCATAGAGGAGGCCGAGCAGCGATCCCGCTGCCAACTGCGGAGCGAAAATCCCGCCGGGCGTTCCAGCAGCATAGCAAAGCGGAAAGAGGAGTGTGCGCAACAATAGCAGAAAGAAAAGCACGAACATGGCGGGCGGATGGGTCAGGAAGTGAAGGGTCAACGCCTCGCCGCCGCCGGTCGCCTCAGGCAATAATGCCGCCAAAGCGCCGATCGTACCGCCGATGAGGAGTGCTATGGGCAGGCGCCCGATGCGTTCGGCGACCAGGTGCAAAGCGTCCTGCGCCCATGTGATCGAAGCGTTGAACAGCGCGGCGTAAAGTCCGAGAATCGCAGCAAGCGGCATGGCGAGCGCCAAGTCATGCCATCGAATTTCGTCGTACACGGTGATCGGCAGCAACCGTCCGGGATCGAGGATGAAGATGCCGGTGATGCTGGCGACCAGCGATGCGACGATCACGCCGTTGAGAACGATCGGCGTGATCGAAAATTTATCGCGCAGTTCTTCGACGACAAACAGGATGCCGCCGAGCGGAGCGTTGAAGGCGACGGCGAGACCAGCCCCGGCAGCGGCGGCGACCAGGGCCTTGCCATCATAGTCGTCGGCTTTGGAAAGTGCGGCAACCGCCGCGCCGACGGCGCCACCCATGTGGATCGTGGGCCCTTCCCGGCCGAGGATCATGCCAGACGCCATGGCCAGGACGCCGCAGGTGAATTTGACCGGAATAATCCTGCGCCAACGCAACGGTGGGCGGAGCCCGCTCAAGGTACCCTCGATCTCGTGGATCCCGCTGCCCGTCGTCTCCGGGGCGAATCGGTGAGTCAAAACGACGGAGAGGCCCACCAGGGCTGCTCCGATCACAGTGCCGATCGCCCAGCCGGGAACGGCCCCCATCGCATCGGGTCGGGTTATCGTCAACAGCAACGCATAACCATGCCCAATGCAGAAAAAGAAAGCGCTGCCGAGGAGTCCAACGATTGTCCCGACGATGATTGCCAGCAGATTAACGCGAACGATGTGCCGCATTTTCGGTGCGTTTCTCCAGCTTCCCAGGCCTCGAAAGGCGGAGGGACCTAGCGGAGAACGGTCCGTTCGACGCCTCCGCAATAGCATGCGCGCGACACTCTGCCCCGACCGCCCTCTCCGATCAAACCAGATCGGAGAGGGCACGTCGCAGAGCGGATGGTGCTGCCGTCGCAATCCCCTGTTGTGGGGTGCACCCGGGTGGCGTCATGCTGTACCGATGTTCGGCGTGCGTGCTGTCCTTCGGACCGGCGCCGGCTGCGCCGTTGCAGTCGTGCTGGCAGCGGTCGTGGCGCTTGGAGCCTGTTCCCCAGCATCCGACGGGGCACGGTTCAGGGACGATGCCGGCGTGTCCGACCTCACCGGCCAGTATGCGCCCCTGGAATGCGTTCCCTTTGCCAGAGCCCTGTCAGGAATTGAACTGCGCGGCAGCGCCGCCGACTGGTGGCAGCAAGCCGAGGGGCGCTACGCTCGAACCAACACGCCGGCTGTCGGCGGCGTTCTCGTCTTTCGCCGTTCCGCTCGCCTGGCGCACGGCCACGTCGGAGTGGTCGCGCACGTCGTCTCCGACCGCGAAATCCTGGTCACCCAGGCCAACTGGGTGCGCAACAGGGTTTTTTCCGACATGCCGGTGATCGATGTGTCGCCCGATAACGACTGGCGTCTGGTGCGCGTCTGGTGGCCACCCTCGCATCAGATGGGAGCGACCAGCTATCCCACCTACGGCTTCATCCTGCCGGACGATGTCGTTTCGCGCGAACAACTGGTCGCCAACATGCCGAGGGCCCTTCGCGGAGCGAGCGGCACGCGGTAAGCGGCCATAGGGCGGCGGCCGGAGAGTGCTCCGTTCTAACCTTTGACGAAGTAGGCCACCGTCAGCACCGTGCCGACGATGGTGACGATCAGGCGGGCGTATTGCGCCGGAAGAACATTACCGAGCTTGCCGCCGGCGAAACCGCCGATCAGCCCGCCCCCCATCATCACCAGCGCGTGCGGCCAGCTCACCGCTCCGGCGATGATGAAAACCACGATGGCGATCCCGTTGGTCAGCGAGGTGAACAGGTTCTTCAGCGCGTTCATCGAGCGGATGTCGGTCAGGCCGAGCAGCGTCAGGCCAGCCAGGGTCACCATGCCCATGCCGGCGCCGAAGAAGCCGCCGTAGATTCCTATGAATGCCTGGAAGACGTGACCGAACAGCCGCACCGACGGCCGTTCATGATGAAGATCGGCTTTCCTCATCATGCTCACCAGCCACGGGCCGATGGCAAAAAGAACCGTCGCCACGAGGAGCAGCCACGGGACGCACGCCCGGAAGCGAGCGTCCCCAAGCCACAGGACCAACCATGCGCCGAGGGCGCCGCCGATCACGCCGAGGATCAGAAAGGACACCAGCAGGTGGCGCGAGCCGGCGAGATGCGCACGCATCGTCAGGAAGGCGACCAAACTGGACGGCGCCAGCGCCACGGTATTTGACGCATTCGCCGATACCGCGCCCAGGCCTGCCGCCATCATGGCTGGAAACGTAAAGAAGGTGGCACCGCCAGCGATGGCGTTAATGGCGCCACCGAGAAATCCGGCACCCACGAGCAGCGCCGCGCCTTGCAGATCGATCATTCATGAAAACGGCCGGCTTCCCGGCCCACCTCTTACCGATCGGGCGAAAGCTCACCCGGCATCAGTGGTAAGCTCGTGCCAGGATTGTCGCAAGCGCCTTGAGCGATCGCACGGACCAGCATCCGGATCTCGTCCCGGACGCGAGCGTTGTGGAGCCGCGCATAAAGCGCCAGAAATCGGCGCGTGTCGGCGCAAGCCTCGCAAGCTTGCGTTCTGCAATGGTCGTTTGTCGGTTCGAGCCGCGGCTCGGAGTCGGCGAAGAACCAGTCGATGCCGACGCTGAACACGTTGGCCAGTCGGTACAGGTGAGCCGGGCCAATGCGGCTTTTCCCCGCCTCCAGTCGGGCGATGGTTCCCTCGCGAAAGCCGCACACAGCATCCAGCAACTCGGGCTCAAAGCCGAGGGTCTGCCGACCGGTAGCGATCCGGCACCTGACCCTGGTTATCAACGGATCATAGGGATCATCGGTCTCGGCCTCGTAAGGCATCGGCGAAATCTGGTCCGCTCTGGGCACGATGGAAGCCTCGGCTGGCATGGTCTGGCGGGCAGTGTGACGCAGACGGCGCGCAGCCGCTGTGATCTGGCGCCGGACACTGGAGGCAGAAGATCGGCCGATCGCCTCGTTCATGTGTTCAGACGGAAGAAGGGGTTTCTGACGCGGCGCGTTGGCGCGGTTGGCGCAAAGGCACCCTGCGCAGGCAACGCTTCTGCAGATGTCCGCCGTGGCGTACCGTGTCCTGGACGACAAGAACAGCAGGGAAGCCATCATGCGCCTCGAAGTGATCTCAAGGGCACCCAAGCAAGGGGCGCGGCCGACGCCACTCGTGTTTGTTCACGGCGCCTTCAGCGGGGCGTGGATCTGGGACCAGCACTACCTGCCCTGGTTTGCCGAGCGGGGCTGGCAGGTGCATGCGCTCAGCTTGCGAGGCCACGGCAAAAGCGAGGGACAGGAGAGGGTTCGCTTCGCCCGGCTCCGCGACTACGTTGCCGATGTCGAGCAGGTGTTGGCCGATATCTCGCCGGCGCCGGTTCTGATCGGCCATTCCCTGGGCGGGATGATCGTACAGAAGCTGCTGCATCGATGCACGGTGCCCGCCGCCGTCCTCATGGCCTCCGCCCCCCCGCACGGCACCGTCGGAACCCTGTTCGGCATGGCCTTCACAAATCCCAAATTATTCGGCGAACTGACCTTCTCGCTGTCCATCGGGCCGGAGTCGGCCGGCGGGCAGGCGATCAGCCAAGCCTTGTTTTCCGACGCCACACCCAGGGACGTCGTTCGCCAGTGCATGCCGCGCTTCCAGGAGGAATCGCTGCTGATCAATCTCGATCTGCTGGGCCTTGACCTGCCGCCGTCGCTGCCGATGCTGGATACGCCGGTTCTCGTTCTCGGTGCGGGAAAGGATCAGTTCATCTTCGAGGGGGCACTGCGCGCCACCGCCGATACCTATCGCACCAAGCCGGTGATTTTTCCCGAAATGGCACACGCGATGATGCTGGAGGCCGACTGGGAGAAACCGGCGCAACGGATTGCCGATTGGCTTGACGCAACGGTGGGCATCCGCGCCCCTGCCGGCGAGGCGGCAAAGCTGACGAGGCCGGCGGCACTTTAGAAGGGCGCTGGTCAGCCGCGCAGCGCGCCGCCGGTGGCTTTTGCCACCTGAGCCACGATTTTTGCCGAGACGGCCTCGATCTCCGCATCGGTCAGCGTCTTTTCGGTGGGCTGCAGGACGACGCTGACGGCGATCGATTTGCGGTCCGCCCCCAGCGCGCCGCCCTCGAAGACGTCGAACACCCGCACCTCGGTGATCAAGGTGCGATCTGCGGCGCGCACCGCGCGCACCAGCGTTTCGGCGGCGGCTGCTGGATCGACGACGAACGCGAAATCCCGCTCAACAGGCTGCAGCGCCGAAAGCACCAGCGGCGCCCTGGCCGCGCCGGCCGTTTCCTTTACCGGCAGGGCATCCAGGAAGATCTCGCAGGCGGCAATGGGACCTGCCACATCGAGGGCACGCAGCGCCCGCGGATGAATTTCGCCGAAGTGCGCCAGCAGTTGGGGGCCCAGTTTCACGCTACCGGAACGCCCGGGGTGGTACCAGGCCGGCGCTCCGCGCGCGACCACCAGCTTTTCGAGACGTACACCAAGCCCGTCAAGAACCGCCATCGCGTCGGCTTTGGCGTCGAACACATCGACAAAACGGGGAGCCTCCGCCCAGTGGCGCGGGCCGGTGCGCCCGGTGCGGATCACCGCTGCGACCGACAGCTGATCTTCCGGCCGAGTCCCCTTGTACTGCGGGCCGACTTCGAACAGGGCCGCGTCGCGCTGGCCGCGGTCGGCATTGCGGCCAGCGGCCTGGATCAGGTTCGGCAGCGCCGACGGCCGCATCACGTCGAGGTCGGCGCTGATCGGATTGACCAGTCGCAAAGCCGCATCGGACCCGCTGAAGGCTTCGGCGGCACGGCCCGACATGAAGGAGTAGGTCACGGCCTCGGTCACGCCGCGGGCGGCCAGCGCCCGTCTCGCCCGCAGGCTCCGTCGTTGCAGCGGTGTTATCGCCGGCTTCGGCAGATGATCACCGCGCGGCATCGGCTTCGATGCAATCCGCTCATAGCCGAGAATCCGGGCCACTTCCTCGACGAGGCACGCTTCACCGACGATGTCGTTCCGCCAGGCCGGCACCGTCACCTGCCAGGCTTCTCCATCGAAAACGCCCGCAAACCCCAGGGACTCAAGGACCTGCGCGGTCTCCTCCGGTGAGGCGTCGAGGCCCGCCAGGCTGCGCACGCGCTGCGGGCGGAAGGGGATCGGTGAACGAGCGGTGGGAAGTGCTCCGGCAACGACCACGTCCGAGGGTTCGCCGCCGCAGATTTCGAGGATCAGCCGGGTGGCAATCTCCAGGCCCCAGGTGACGGAGGTGGCGTCAATGCCGCGTTCAAACCGGTAACGGGCGTCCGAAGCAATGCCGAGGGTGCGGCCGGTCTCGGCGGTGCGCACCGGATCGAACAGGGCTGATTCCAGGAAGACGGAGGTTGTCCCGGCGGTGCAACTGGTGGGTTCGCCGCCGATCACCCCGCCCAAGGCCTGCGGCCCGGCATCGTCGCAGACCGCGGTCATCGTCCGGGTCAGGTCGTAGTCCCTGTCGTTCAGCGCGGCGAGCCGCTCGCCCTCTTGGGCAAGACGGACGTGGATGTCGCCGGCGAGTTTGTCGGCGTCGAAGACATGCAGCGGCCGGCAGAGATCGAGCGAGAGGAAGTTGGTGATATCGACCAGGGCCGAGATCGGCCGCAGCCCCGCGCCCAGCAGCAGCCGTTGCAGCCAGTCTGGGCTGGCTTCGTTGCGCACGCCCCGGATTAACCGACCCGCGAAGAACGGACAGGCCGATGCCGTCTCGCTGCTGAAGGCGAGGCGCACGCCGATCGGGCTCGCGAAGCGGCCTTCGACCGCCGTCGCGTCCAGCGGCTTTAGCGTTCCAAGTCTCGCCGCGGCCAGATCCCGCGCGATCCCCCGTACGCCCAGGCAATCACCGCGGTTCGGGGTGATGGCAAGATCGATGACCGGATCGGCGAGCCCCATTGCCTCGGCGGCCGGCGTGCCGACCACGGCACCGTCCGGCAATTCGACGATGCCGGTGTGCGCGTCGGAAAGCCCCATCTCCCGCTCCGACAGCAGCATGCCGGCGCTCTCGACGCCGCGGATCGTCGCGGCCTTCAGGGTGATGCCGCCGCCCGGGATGACCGATCCGACCGGGGCGAACACGCCTTTCATGCCGGCCCGCGCGTTCGGCGCGCCGCAAACCACCTGGAGGCATTCGGTGCCCGTCTCGACGGTGCAGACGCGCAGCTTGTCGGCGTTCGGGTGTGGTTTCGCCTCCACCACCTCGGCAACGACGAAGCCGGCCAATGCCGCGCCCCGATCCTCGATGCTCTCGACTTCCAGGCCGATCATCGGCAGGCGGGCGGTGATCTGTTCGAGGGTGGCATCCGTCTGCAGATGCCGCTTGAGCCAGGAGAAGGGAACTTTCATCGAATCTAAAGCCCTGTCACCATCGAGGGCTGATGCAGCGCCGCGAAGCCGTAGTGTCTCAGCCAGCGGAGATCGGATTCAAAGAAGGTGCGCAGATCCGGGATGCCGTACTTCAGCATGCCGATCCGCTCCAGCCCCATGCCGAAGGCGAAGCCCTGCCATTGCCCCGGATCGATGCCGCAGTTTTCCAGCACGACCGGGTTGACCATGCCGCAGCCGAGAATCTCCAGCCAGTCCCGGCCGGGACCGATGCGCAGGGTACCGCCGTCGCGCGCGCATCCGATATCGACCTCGGCCGAGGGTTCGGTGAACGGAAAGTAGCTGGGGCGAAAGCGGACCGGCAGATCATCTACGGCAAAATAGGCGCGCAGGAACTCACTCAGGCAGCCCTTCAGGTGGCCCATGTGCAAGTCCCGATCGATGACCAGCCCCTCCACCTGGTGAAACATCGGCGAATGCGTCGCGTCGTAGTCCGACCGATAGGTGCGGCCCGGCGCAATGATGCGAATCGGCGGCTGCTGATTGCGCATGGTGCGGACCTGCACCGGAGAGGTGTGGGTGCGCAGCACCAGCCTGCGGCCATCGCGCTCTCCGGGAAGGTAGAAGGTATCCATTTCCTGGCGCGCGGGGTGCTCCGGCGGAATATTGAGCGCGCCGAAATTGGTCCAGTCGTCTTCAATGTCGGGGCCTTCGGCGACAACGAATCCCATCTCACCGAAGATCGCGATCACTTCGTCGATGGTCTGGCTGATCGGATGGATGCGGCCTTGCCGTTCCGGCCGGATCGGGAGCGTAACGTCGAGCTTCTCGCTGTCCAGCCGGGCATCCAGCGCCGCCGCGGCGAGCACGGCGCGGCGCGCCTCCAGTGCCGCCGCGACTTCTTCCTTCAGCGCATTCAGTGCCGCCCCGCGGGACCGGCGCGCCTCGGGATCGAGGCCGCCAAGTTCCTTCATCAGCGCCGTGATCCGGCCCTTCTTGCCGAGTTCGGCGACCCGCAGCCGCTCCAGCCCCTCCAGATCGGCAGCCTGCACCTGCGCCAGCACGTCGCTGCGCACGGCGTCCATGTCCTGCATCAAGCCCTCGGTCTCGGCAAAGGCGGAACGGCCGCGCCGGCTCAGGCCGGTGCTTGTGCGGGCGCCAGGGCCGCCTGCGCGTGGCGAACCAGTGCGGCGAAGGACTCCGGCTCCTTCACGGCGATATCCGCCAGCATCTTGCGGTCAACGTCCACGCCGGCCTTGCTCAGCCCGTCCATGAACCGCGAGTAGGTGAGGCCATGCTCGCGCGCGGCGGCGTTGATCCGCTGGATCCACAGCGCCCGGAAAGTCCGTTTGCGGTTGCGGCGATCGCGATAGGCATACTGCTGAGCCTTCTCCACCTTCTCCAGCGCGACGCGAAACGACGTGGACGACCGGCCGCGGTAGCCCTTGGCCTTCTCCAGCACCTTTTTGTGGCGGGCATGCGCGGTGACGCCCCGCTTGACTCGTGCCATGGGTGCGTCTCCTTAGCGATGGGGAAAGTATTTTTCGGCGACGACGGTGGCGTCGTCCGGCAATATGAAGGTGCCGCGGGCCTGCCGCTTCATTTTTTGCGGCCGCTTGCGCAGATTGTGGCGCTTGCAGGCGACGTTGGCGCGGATTTTCCCCGTCCCGGTGAAGCGGAATCGCTTCTTCGCCGCCGACTTGTTCTTCAACTTGGGCATTTGTTCATACCTTTCACGTTGATCATTCCGGCAACCAAGGCCGGAGCGACGCCACAGCGGCTGGGCATGCCCTCTCCGCCGGACCGCTCTGCAGGCGTCGCGAGAAGCGCCGCTTATAACCTTGGCCACCAAACCACGCAAGGGAAGCGCGCGCGGCCTTGACGGATGGCGCGGCTTGCGGCTGTGTGCCGGTTGCGTCGCACCGTCTCATCCCCGCTCTTGCCATGCCGCCTTCGCCCCCTCTCCTTCTGTTGCAGAACATCCGCCTGACGTTCGGTGGTACGCCCGTTCTTCAGGGGGCGATGCTGTCCGTCGGCGCCGGCGAACGCCTAGCCCTGGTCGGGCGCAATGGCTCGGGCAAATCGAGCCTGCTGAAGATCGCCGCCGGGCTGCTGGAGGCCGATGCCGGCAGTCGGTTTCTTCAGCCGGGAATGACCATCCGCTATCTGCCGCAGGAGCCGGATCTCAGCGGCTTCGCCACGCCGCTTGCCTATGTCGAGGCCGGACTGGCACCGGGAGATGACGCTTACAGGGCGCGCTATCTGCTGGAACAGCTAGGGCTGCGGGGCGACGAGGACGCGCGCACCTTGTCGGGCGGCGAGGCGCGGCGGGCGGCGCTGGCCAGAACGCTCGCGCCGTCGCCCGACATCCTGCTGCTGGACGAGCCGACCAACCACCTCGATCTGCCGGCGATTGCCTGGCTGGAGGCGGAGCTGGCGAGCGCCCGGTCGGCGCTGGTGCTGATCAGCCACGACCGGCGCTTTCTGGAAGCGCTGTCGCGCGCCATGGTCTGGCTCGACCGCGGCACCGCCCGCCGCCTCGAGCGCGGCTTCGGTGATTTCGAGGCGTGGCGCGATGAAGTGCTGACGCAGGAGGAGGCCGACGCACACAAACTCAGCCGCAAAATCGCCCGGGAAGAGGACTGGCTGCGTTACGGCGTCACCGCGCGGCGAAAGCGGAACGTCCGTCGTCTTGGCGAACTGCAGGCGCTGCGTCAGCGCAGACGCGAATGGATCGGCTCTCCCGCCAGGGTCCGCATGGCGGCGGCAGACGGCGAGACATCGGGCGCTTTGGTCATCGCCGCCGAGGGGGTTTCCAAGAGCTGGGGCAGCACGCCGCTCGTCCGCGACTTCTCGACCCGCATCATGCGCGGCGATCGGGTCGGCATCATCGGTCCCAACGGCGCGGGGAAGACGACCCTTCTCCGTCTGCTGAGCGGCGAGCTGGAGCCGGACGCGGGCCGTGTGACGCTGGGCACCGGCCTGGCGACGGTGACGCTCGATCAGCGGCGCGCCGGCCTCGATCCGGCGGCGACCCTCGCCGAGACCCTGACCGCTGGTGCCGGGGACACCGTTTTCGTCGGTGGGGAGGCGCGGCACGTCATCGGCTACATGAAGGACTTCCTGTTTCCACCGGAACAGGCCCGGACTCCCGTTTCGGCGTTGTCGGGAGGCGAGCGCGGCCGCCTGATGCTGGCCCGGGCGCTGGCGAGCCCGGCCAATCTGCTGGTTCTGGACGAGCCGACCAATGACCTCGACCTGGAGACCCTCGACCTGCTGCAGGAATTGCTCGCCGAGCACCCCGGCACCGTCCTGCTGGTGAGTCATGACCGGGATTTTCTCGATCGGGTCGCAACCTCGGTGATCGTGGCGGAGGGCCAGGGACGGTGGCAGGAATATGCCGGTGGTTACACCGACATGCTGGCGCAGCGCGGCAGCGGTATCGAGGCGAAAACCGGGACGGCGGCAGCTCCGGCGAAGCCTGGGGCCAGGGCGGCGGCCGCTTCCGTCCGGCCGCCGGAACGACGGCGTCTCAGCTTCAAGCAGCAGCAGGCGTTGCGCACGCTGCCGGCGCGCATCGAGGCGTTACACGCGAAGTTGGCTGCCCTGCAGACAACGCTCTCCGATCCGGCGCTTTACGCCAAGGACCAGGGTGCTTTCGGTCGTGCCTCGGAGGACCTCGTCGCGACGCAGGCCGATTTGGCCGCGGCGGAGGAGGAGTGGCTGGCGCTGGAAATTCTGCGCGAGGAGATCGAAAGCAGGTAGGTCGTGGCGCCGCCTTCCCGCCGTAGAGGCTAGCCATCCCCAATAACTCCTCATACGGGGTATCATTGTAGAAAATGATCAGACAAAGCAAGCAAAACTTGCCTGATAACGTGCCAACTTGACCAAAGCGAAGAAATAAAGTATAATGTCAAATCATAATAACATAATATATGACAAATAAATAAGGGCAGCGGTTTAGGCCGAAAATGCCACACGCGACCCCTGTGTCGTCGGAGTTATCGCAAAGTCACCAGTGTGCGGCGCGGTCGATAACTCATCGATCTCCAGTGTCGGCGTCGGCTTTCGGTGCCGTTGCGGAGCGAAGCCCATGAACGACACGTCGGCGCGGTCGGGCGTCTGTTGCGGCTGGAGATTGCGAAGAGATCAGGTGTTGCCGATGGCTGCCAAGGTGCTGGCCATCACGCTCCTGGGCTTGGTTCCTTGGCCGGATCTCGTCGGCGTGCGACCGTCTGTGGCAGCCGATGGTTCGCCCGCCCTGCTCTCGCCGGCGCAGATGATGTACGGCGTTCGCCCAGGGCCACAGCACCAAGCGGCTCCGCTGAGGCGAAGTCGGGTGATGGGGACAGAATCGGCCTCAGACCCGTCGCAGATCGAGGGGATCGTCACTTCGCCGGTGGTCGGCAAGTACGCGCCAGGCAATCCCACCAGCTTCGCCTTCACGATTGCGGGCTCGGTCAATGCGAGCCCTGACGAGTGGTTCATGGCGGTGGACGCCCTGAACCCTGCCGACGCCGACCCCGGCAACGAGGCCAACTGGGTCTACAACGTCGCCACCTTCGACGCCAACGGAGGGGGTCCCGACGTCTTTACGTTTTCCGCCAGTGTCGTGCCCTTCGCCGCTCTGCCGAACAGCTGGAAGCCAGGCGGCTTGGGCCGGTTACGCGTCGTGGTGGCAATGGACGCAGATCCGAACCAATGGGCGATCCTGCCCGTGCGCGACGACACCGGCCAGACGCCAGCTAACCCCTTTGCCATCGTTGTCGCCGACAACGCGCCCAATCCAACGAAGCCGCCGGGTCAGACTGATGCGTCGATCAAGAATCCGTTCAACACGGCGACGCCGAACTATCTCAGCGTCAATAGTGGGGTACTGTCGTTTCCGCCCGGACAGTTGGCGCAGCAGGAGGCCGCCGCTCAGGCGTACTACAGCCAAGTGAAGATTAACAAAGATGGCACCGGGACTTCGATCTGGCAGTCGCTGCCGACGCTCAAGGCATTCATCGACCACTACTTTCGCCCGTTCGAATGCAGCAGCCTCCTGAACGAACCGCAGCGTATAACCAAGTATTTCAACAAGGGCGACCTCGGCATCGGCCGGGAAATGCACTGCATCAACCGCGGATGCACCGGCGAACTCGCCTGCTATGTTAGGAATTTCGGCGCTGCCAACGGCACCGCGGTTTTCAACGACAAGGCGAAGGCGAAAGAGGCTTTACTTGCCAACCGTCCGTTCGCCACGGTGGCGATGGTCGAGCGCCAGGGGATGGCACAAGCCGCGGCGAACCGGGTGTTCTTCGTCGTCTACGAGTACACGGCGGCGAACGGCTTGGCGACCAGCACCAAGCTGGCGCTGAAGGCCCAACTCGACAACAAGGGCTACAATACCTCGATTCCGGGGAACTGTCTGCAGTGCCACGGCATTAACGCAACCTACACGGCGCATACCGCGCATCAGGTCAAGAACGCTATGTTCCTGCCGTTCGATCTGAATGCTTTTGAGTACTTCAGTACCGATCCGACCAGCGCGCTGTCCCGAGTAAAGCAGGAATCAGCGTTCCGCGCTCATAACCGGATGGTTCGCTCGTTCTCGTCGCTGTTTTTCTCGGCGGAAGCCCGCAACACGATCGGGGGCTGGTACAATGGGGACATGTTCGCCGGCACGTTCAACGGAAATTTCGTTCCGAGTGGGTGGCAAGGGGATGTCAATCAGGAAGCCCTTTACCGCAAGCTCAACGCTGTTGCCTGTCGTACATGCCACATCAGTTATTTGCCCTTTGGAAGTGACAACCGGCCGTTCCTGAAATTCGGGACTTTCGCCGACTTTGCCCTCGTAAAGTCTCTTGTGAAAGCTGACATGTGCGGGGCGACGCATCGCATGCCGGCCGCCGAGCAGACCCTGAAGGTTCTCTGGCAGTCATCAGGCCGAGCCCACTATTTTGCGCAAATGCCGGGTGAATTCGGCGACTGCGGGCTGTAGCGGGTTTTGTTCTTCGCGCGGTTACGCGGTTTTGCCGGTTGCCTTTTCCACCGTCGGGCGTTCGGTAGGGGACGTAAGGGGTTTGGGCTTCGGGTTCTTGTCCGGATTGCTGAACACGAACCGGCCGTGCAGGACGCAGCCTTTCATCCCTGGATCGCAGGCCCGCCCTTTTACGCGCAGGCACTTTCCCTGCACCTCGTTGGGACAGCCCCATCCGCTCATCGCTCGTGCCCTTCCCTTGGCGCGCCCGGCCGGTGTCACTCTGCCATCGAAGGCGGACGGCGCGCCACGCTTGTCGGCACGCCGGAGCGCGCTGACAGTGGAGGTTAGCCTTGTCACGCCAGAGCCGCCAGTGCCGGACGACGCCGGCAGAAGCTGCCGTTGCACTATCGCCGTCGTGCGGCGCTGGTGCCACGGAGTTATTTGAAATAGTCCCACGGGTACTCAGGCTTGAGGATTGGCCGATAGCCGTCCGGAACGGGGAACGGCGCCGTCAAGAACTCGTAGACACCGACAAGTTCCCGCGTCACCAGCATTCCCACGCCATAGGCGATGCCGATCGGCACGCCGACCGCGCCTCGCTTATCCGTCTGCTCGACAATGTTGCCCGGCAACTCCAGAAAGCCGCATGTCATCTCAGCGAGGCCGCGACCAAATTTCCGCTCTGCTGTCTGAGCATGCGCCGCGGACGCTGAAATCACCATCGCAACAAAGCAGACGACAAAAATTGCGAAACAACGTCGGTTCATTGATCGGATCTCCGTGGCGTCCGGATCGCCGACACGGATCATAAACCGGATGCGAGGAAGCCAATCCAGGGAATTTGCGATCGGGACCCCTTCGCGCTCGACTCACTCGTCACAGACACAGACGGCGCCTTTGCCGCTTCAAGCGGACGTTACTGTGGGGGCCATACCGCATTGGAGCGACCCGCATAATGCAACGCTTCTTGTGTGGTTTAACACCTTATGGTAGAATACCTTAAAGATTAGCGCTCTCTTTGGGAGGTAGTCGAGCGGGCAGTTCAGGCTTGCAAAGCGGCCGCTGGACAACGGCTTTCGCGCTGAGTGCGACATCACGCTTAACGCCCCAAGTCCTACGATAAAGCGGTAATGGCGCAAAAAGGCTGACTGACCGACATCGTCCGCTGACCCGATAGATCGGGAGAGCGTGATGCGTGGCGTTAGAACGATGGCCTTCGCGTCAATTCAATGGCTTCCGAAATTAAAGCGTCCACGCCCAACCGCTCTTTGGCGTTATGGTGGGGTAACTGTTCTCTGTGTCGCCGTGCTAATCACCGCGATCGCTCAAGGACACGGCGACGCTCTACCGACACCAAAAGCGCGCTCGGACACCTCGGCGCAAAGCGATATTTCAGTATTTTCACTCCTTCAAAGGCAATTCTCGGTCGGTGAAGCAATGGTAGCCATACCTGGCTTGGCCAAAGGCTTAGAGAACAGCGGTAGAAACGACGGAGTCGTTATTGGCTTAACGAGTTTTGATAACCCGACGGTCGGATCGTCCTGGGTTCGTTTCTCGGCAGAGGTGGTGCCAGATGGCGTTTCTGCCTTTGTCGATCATCGCCTGTCCGACAATTCTGCGAGCATGCTCTGCGTGCGCAATCCATTTTGCGATCGTTCGTCGGACCCCTATAACGCGTTCGTCAAGCGAGAGGAGCATTTTGGTCCAGTAGAACGAAGTGGCTGGACCTCTTTCACCCACCTTGGCAATCGTCGCTTGTACACTTACCCCAACAAAGCAAAGTCTAAAGACGACGCTGCTGGACAATCATCGTTCTGGGGCATCGGCACGCAGTTCGACGTCCTGCGCTTGGCGGGGGTTGGCGCTTCTGACTCGGATTTTTTCACGGTCGGAGAAGTTTCTGCCGGATACCGGGATCTGCCGGCGGGATCTCCCGATGGTTATGGAGTCCGCCTTGTCATCGGGATTGGCTTCAATACCCGCTAAGGACATTGGCTATCGAAAGCAGTGTGTTCGATCAGCGTCGCTTTGGGGGGAAAGCAGATGCGTCCAAGCGACTTTGCCAATTCCGCTTCTGGTGACAAAGCGAAATACAACTCGCCTTATATAGACTACTCCATCGATGTCCTGGATGTCCCGGATAGTTAAATCGCAGCGGGCGACGCGGGCGGCCTTGACCGGCTCAGGGATCTCGGCGGCTGTCAATGAGCCCGGTGGAGTCCGGATCCGGGTGCAGGCCATTTGCGCTGGCGGCGGCGAACAGGGTCGCCGAGATCGGGATCACCGCAAGTGAGAAACCTGTCGCCAGCGCATCGCCGATACTCGATCAAACTGTTCAGCATGGTCGCCCCCTCGTTCGCCCGCTGGTTATCGACAAGACGAGAATTGCGGGGTCCTGGGGGTGGACATGCGTTCATCGATTACCCGGAGGGCGCCGATCATCCCGATGATTGTCGTAAAAATCAGACCGATCCTTCCCCCAGGGTCCCTGCTGGGGACGAAACTGGCGAAGCGACACAGCCGTCGAGCGCTGCTGATATGTTCTGATGGACGTCGCTTCGCTCGAGTCGAGCGACTCGGGTTGCGCCGCGTTCGGCGCGCCCACAGCGATGATCCGGCTCATATCGCCCCCGATGTATTGCGCCTGAAAGCCGTGACAACCTTGGCAGCCGCCCATCTGAACGGCTTGGCCGTTGAGAGTGACATTCTGAAAGGGTATGACCGTTCCGTTGGGAGCGGCGCCGAAGAAATTCTGCAGGGTCTGGTTGGTCTCGACCATAATATTGGCGAGATAGTAGTAGCTGAAATCATCTGCGGACGCGGTGGCAGCCGGGGGGCCGTTGACGGGCGTGGCCTGAACACCGATCAGCTCGTAGTACTGCCAGACGGTATTGGGGTCCCCGGCCCTGAAGCTGTCGTGAACTGAGACGTTGGTGGCCGCAACCTGCGAGTGGATGGCATGGGCTCGCTTCACCGGGATATTGGGGAGCGGCGTCCCGGTATTCACGAATGCCAGGTTCTCCGAGTTCGGGTTCTGGGGTGGCGTCGCGGTGTCATCATAATTGTCGACCTGCTCCCAGGTCGCGAAGACAAATGCCGGGAACGATTTCGTCTTGTGGATGATGTGAAGGGCAACGAGCCCCCATACGGCATTGTTATAGGTCTGTTTCCCTTGCGGGCCGGTGTAATAGATGACCTTGCGCGTGAAGAACCGGCCGCTGCTGGCTTCAGCAGAAGTCAGCGCGCGCCAGGCTGCCTTGATTTCGATAGCCCCTTCTCCCGGGTCACCCGGGACATTGACGTCGCCGCACGGCAGCATGACGATCTGCTGCGTGGTATTGGGGGGGAGGCTGCATATTCCGCCATAGGCAGCAAGATTGCTTTGCGTAACGCCGAGGGCGTTTTGCAGCGTCAGGTATTGTTTATTTGAGCCGGGGTCGGTGAAGCCGCTCTGGTAGACATAGTCGAATACCGCCCGGTTGACTTTCGCCTCGTAGGCAACGCGTATCCCGGTAGCGGGTTGGGTCGGTGGTGCGGCGTGCGCATACATGTTGCATAGGCCGATCTGGCTCGTTTCGTCGAGATTGTTGAAGAGGTGGAAGCTCGGCTGACCGGTGAGCGGCGACACGACGGAACCGGCCGTGGGGGCCGGGCTTGTGTACGTGTACGTTGGCTGAGCGGAATCGAATGTGGCATCGGTGTTGCCGTCGGCCGGGAACAGTTCATTCTTGTGCCGATAGGTCTGCCAGACGACCAGGGGGAAATTGCCCTGGCTGTCCGGGGCGATACTGAGAAAGTCGGCGTTGGTGTTGGCTCGCCCCCGCAGGCCGGTCGTCGCCGGATCCATCGCCACCCAATTCAAGGCGATGAATTCCTGCCAAGCGAAGAACGCGAGATCCGCAATGCTCGCAGACGACCCGGCCGGTGTGTCGTGCGGGACGCAGGGGCTGATGAGGGGTGAGAAAGGGGGCGAATAGCAGGGGCCAGGCACCTGGGCGGAGGCGGACTGAACGCCCGGCAGAGCCCAGAGCGCCTGCGACACAACGAGTGAGAAAGCGTACGAACGGGCTGATATTCTGGCCATGAGTTCCCCTTCCCGACTCCGTCCCTATGTCCTGACCGTGCTTCGTCGGCGACGAAGGCACCACGCACAACCCATTTTAGCCAGGATTTAGGGCAAAGGCCGCTCGGCGACAAGCGTATTCGCTTGGGGCTGCGTGGATCGTTCGCCATAGTGTAAATATTAGTGACATTTGATCTAATAACTCGACTCGGAATGCTGTCCAACTAAGCGTTATCAAGTTGTAAGTATTCAACTGTAGCGTTTAGAGCGTAGTATTGCGTTTTGCCATTAGTAAGGTTAGACCTACCAGCGGCAGGGGAGGCTGGAGAACGTTCTCTCCCCGGCTGTGGGCATGGAGGAGAGCAGGGATGCGCCGAACTTGGCTGGCGGCGGGCGTGACCGCCGCTCTCGCGTTGGGCCTCGCCGGCAATACGGCAACGGCCGGACCGCCGGGAGACCTGGAGACGCACACCGCGCCGACGGGGCGCGCGGAGGACTCCGCGGCGGTGGCTGAGCCGATGGTCATGGAGTCCACCGAGACCGCCGGCAACAAGGAGGTTTCGCTCGTCGAAGAGTTGGCCCCTGGCCTGAAGGGGACGTTCTTTCCCGGCTGGATCGAGCATGCCGGCTGCGTTTTCTTCACCGCCTTCGACGGCAACCGCATTCGCTTGTACAAGATCGATCCCCAGGGCGAGGTCCGGAAGATCGCCGCGCTTGGCCAATATTTCGCCGGCGGATATTCCGATCCGCATTTTGCCGTGTTCCAGCGAGAGCTATATTTCTCGGCGGGAAGACCAGGCAATGAAAAAGCGCATCTCTACAAAAGAAGTCGGGACGGCAACATTTCCCTCGTCTCCGACGTTGGTGGCGACCTCGGGACTTTTCCGCAATATATGACTGTCTTTCGGAATGCGCTTTATTTCGTAGCCGTCGGTGCGGGCGGTGCGCGCGGCCTCTACCGCGTCAACAGCGCCGGCGGGGTCGAGTTCGTCCATCCGGCCGAGCCGATCTGGTCGGGAACCATCTTTGTCGAGCATCGCGGCGAGCTCTACTACGCGGGACTGGACCCGGACGCCGGAATCGAGCTGTTCAAGGTCAGGAAAGACGGGACGGTCGTTCTCGCTGCCGACATCAATCCCGATGGCAATTCATCGCCCTCTGAGCTCACCTCATGGCACGGCGAGCTCTACTTCAACGCCTTTCGGCCAGATGTGGGCTTCGAGCTGTTCAAGCTCGACCGTACCGGGAACCTGGTGCTCGTCGCCGACATCAATCCCGGCGCAGGACCTGAGGTTGATGGCTATCCCAAGGGAAGCTCGGAACCCGGGTACCTTGGTGGGTTCGTTCCGTTCAACGGCGAACTTTATTTCAAGGCCGATGCCGGAGACCCGATCGGGCCGGAACTGCACAAGATCGATCAGGACGGCAACGTCGTCCTCGTCGCCGACATCAACCACACCCGTAAAACCGACCCGTCCCGAACGAGGGCCAATGACGGGCCGGACCACTTCCTGACGTACCACGGCGAACTCTACTTCACCACCTATGGCGGTGGCGCCATTGGCCGCGAACTCTACAAGGTGAAGCAGGATGGCAGCGTCGTCCTCGTCGCCGACATCGACAGCTCGGATAAGTACGGCTCCGACCCGCGGAACCTCACCCCCTATCGGGGCTCGCTGTATTTCAGCGCCTACCGGACCGACGTGGACGGCTTCGAGCTGTTCCGGTTGGCGGACGATTCGGTGGAGCTGGTCAAAGACATCAACCCGAAGCCGGATTTCAGCCTTGTGGTGCCGCAAGCCCTTGTCCTCGGAAGTCCCGCGAAGCCGGTGCGGTCACAATTCCCCGTCTTCCGCGGCGATCTCTACTTCGGGGCGGTCGCCGATCCCGACGTGGGCAAGGAGCTGTACAAGTACGGGCCGGTCGGCAGGTAACGGGCGAGGCGATGGGCGGGGCGCCACCCCAGCCAAGGGAGGGCCGCGTAGCATCGCGCGGCCCGTTCCCCTCGCTTCGCCCGGGGACGCCAGGCGTCGCTGCGCGGGTAGCGACGTTTGTCGATCTTCACCGGTTCGCCGTCGAAAGGATCGAACGGGCTGGAGCCGAGCTGCCGCTCCCGCCGAAGTCCGTGCGCGCTCGAGAGCAACGGGTACTGCGGCAAGCCCGACACGGTCGCAACGAGCGATAAACAACGACTATGCGACGTCGCCTTTATGGTGATCTGACCGGTTCAGGGATCGCGGCGGCTGTCGATGAACCGGGAGGAGTTCGGATCCGGGTGCAGGTCATCCGCGCATGCCACCGTGAACAGGGCGGACGGGATCAGAATCGCCGCAAGGGAGAGAATTTGTCGCCAGCGCATCAGGATGGTCGCCCTCGTGGCCCCCATGGTTATCGACGATATAAGTTTAGCCAGGGCGGACGAAATTTCACAACGCTTTGGCACTGCCTCAAAGTGCCGCAGTGCCAACGCTTTCCTCTTCTCCGCTCGACAACGTCGGCAATCAGTTCGAAACCCGACGGCGACCGCCCTGCATCAGTCGTAGGACGTTGGTCGACTGGCGCGCCCGGCCTTTTTCGGCTTCATTTTGAGCCTGCTGGCAGGGAGGATTAAATGCGACACAAGGTCACGAAGCTGGCGCTGCTCGCCGTGGGCGCGCTCGTCACTGGCTGGCTTGTTTCGGCCGGACCCGTACTGGCCCAGGTGTCGGAGCAGCCGGTTCCGCTCACGCGCGTCGATGTGAACAAGATGGCATCGGGTTACCGCTCGTCGGTGATCGTCGGCAGTTCTGTCGTCAATCAGCATGGAGAGAAAATCGGCACGATCGATGATCTCATCATCGAGCCAAACGAAATGGTCCCGTATGCGATCTTGTCGGTCGGCGGCTTTCTCGGCATCGGCGATCAACTGGTTGTTGTGCCATTCGCCAGCCTCAAGATCAGCGCGAATAAGATCATGCTGCCTGGCGCTACACAGGATGCGCTCAGGTCGATGCCCAAGTTCAGCTACGCGACGAAGTGACACAAGAGCCTTGGGTTCATGCCGCGGATTAGGGGGGTCTTTGTCCAGAGCGCAACGAGTTTTGCGTGGATAGAAATCGATGCGCTCCGGCATTGAGGATGGCCCGTTGGCAGGTCTGTGAGGCCTGCGAGGCCGAATGCCGCAAGCACTCAGAGGCCCACGCCGAGTGCAAAGCCTGCGCCGAGGCGTGCGCCGCCTGCATCTCGGCAACCCGGACAGCGCTCGCCGCCTGAGCGGGCAATCGCTATTGGGACAGCAGGGGACATCATCGTTGTTGTGCCACCCGCGTTAAGGAATATATTCCGTTTTGCCCTCTCATTTGCTATCCTTGCCGGAGTGGAGCGCGGTATCCGGGTGGGCCGAGGCATGGATTGGCGCAGACAATCGGAGGGGCCGGAGTCGCGGCGCGATTTGGCTCGCGTGGCCGGCTGGGGGACCACGGCGGTCGCTGGGCTCGTCGCCATCGCCGAAATCCTATCCGGCGGGGACTCCCTGCTCGCTCGGGTGTGGCCGTGGGACACCGCGGCAACGACCCCCGACGCGGCCTCCGGTCCGGTCCGAACGATCACCGGCGACGTCTGGCAGAACAATTCCAGGAACGTCTTCCTGTACAATACCGCCTTCCGCGTCGCCGTGACGCGCGCCACCGGCGACGCCTCCGCGCCCAAGCAAGAACTGCGGGACGAGCTTCTCTCCGTGCTGGACGGGCTGGTGGGAGCCGATCAGCCGCTGTCGGCCGAGCAGGCCCAGGCGCTGGGACAGCGGCTGGGGGTGATCCTGGACCAGGCTCCCCTCTCGTCCTATCGGCTCAACGGCGGGGAATTCACGCTGCGGCCGGGCAAGGCCTTCTACCTGCCGGACGGCGACGACAGTATCGCCCTGCTTGGCCCCGCGGCGGACGGAGCCCCGGACGCCATCGCCATCCGCCGCAACGGGCGGCAAAGCACGATGGCGGTGGGCGCGATCCGCGAATTCCGTCAGGGCGCCGAAACCTGCCGGCTGCTGCTGCACGAGATCGCGCCGGACTTTTCCGCGGCGACCTTCTCCTACGCCTGCCGTCTCTAACCGCCGGTTCCGGGGGCGGGCGTCGCGCCGTCAGCCACCCAGCTTGCTGTTCTGGCAGCCGGCCGCCACGCACTCGCGGTAGCGGTCCTGCAGGAACTGCGAGCGCCGGATCGTCATGTCGGAGGCGCAGCTGATGTTGACGAAGAAGTTGTCGCCTTCCCGACGGGAGCACTCAGCGTTGCGCTCCTCGATCCAACTCCGCTGCGTGTTCCGCAGCGTCGACTTGCCTTCATCGTTGAGTTTGGACATCAGCTTCTTGTAATTCTCGTTCAGCTCCTTGTCGGCTTCAAGGTACACCTTGTTCAGGCAGTAGAGGCCGTCGAAATCGTTCACCGGCTTATCACAATTGGACTGGGCATAGGCCGCTGTCGCCGAGCCAAAAAACACAACAAAGGCCAGCATCTTCATCATCGCTTCCTCTCCTTTTCGGGCAAAGCGCTTTGGCGGAGTTTGCTGCTTAAGGTACCATAGCGATGGTCGGGCTTGCGAAGGTACGGAATCCGCCCTGCGGCTGGCAACGACGCTGCCGTCTGCCAGCCCTGGCGATGAACCGGAGTCCGAGGGGGCAGCGTCGTGACATTCATCCCGCACCGAACTCCCGCAAAGCACCCGCACCAGGGGAACAGGAAGATCCTGGCTCACGTCTGGCTTGCCGCTGCCATTCTCAGCGCGGTGATCGTCGTCGGCATCGCTGGACTGTGGGCGCACATTGGTGGCCCCTTGGCCGAAATTCGCGCGAAAGACGTCCCGCTGTCGAACGGAATCGCACTTGAGGTGTACGGACGCGGGCTGGAACTGCTGGACCAGAAGAAACTTGAACCGGCGCTCGCCCGCTTCAGAGCCGCTCGCCAAGCCTCCGCGCCGGAGCTGCTCGCTGCCGCAATAGCCGCAGAGAGTCGCGCCGAAAACGCTCTCAAGCTGCCCCCTTGGCTGCAACCGGCGGCCCTGTGGTTCGCCGACGTGCCGCCCTCCATGCGGCTGGTGGCGGCCGGGGTGTTCGCGCTGGCTGGACTGCTCTGTCTGGGGCAATGGCTTCAGGGCTGTTCACTTCGTCCAGGGTGTGATGTCGGGGACGTATTGGTTTCCGGTGTCGGTGCCGGCATCAATGCATCCATTCCCAGGGAACTGCTGCGCGATGAGCTCGAACGCATCGGGTTTCGCCTGCAACACACCGCGGATTTGGGCGCGGCACTGCCCGTCGAAACGCTGTTGCCGGGCGCCGAATCGTCGCTAGGGGTGGCTCTCAAAGAGATGAAAGAGCTGTCGGCCCAGGGCGGTGCGCTGTTCGTCCTCAGCCAGGCCGGCCGGGCGATGTCACTGCTCCGCCGGCCGAGGCGCTATCGGGTGACGGGCTCGGTCAGCCTGTATGCGGGCCTCGCCTCGGCGGCGGCAACGTTGACGGATCTGCAGGAAGGCCGCGTAATTGCCCGCCTCGCCGTGTCCACCACCGAGGCGACGTTTCCGGATGCGGTGCCGACCAGAGGCGCCTCGCGCCCCGCAAGCCTGATGGCAGCGGTTGTGCAGGTGCTTGCCTTCAAGATCTGGCACCAGCTTTCGCTGGGGGCGAGAGAGGCATTCAGGCCCAACTCCTGGCTTACCCTGGCGACGATGGTCTCCGGGCTTGAGGCGCTTGCGGCGGACCAGACGGGCAGCGCCGACGGCACCTGGCCTGCCCGAGCCGAGCGAGCTTTCTCGCGAATCGTGGATGACCTCGACCCGCTCTATACGCCGGCCCGCTTCTTCCGCGGCTACGCCCGGCTGCTGGTGGGGGACCTGGACGGCTGCGCAACCGATATGAAAACCATTACGGATGGAGCTGAGAGAGAATTTGGCGTATTTCTTAAACGTATACTGACTAACTTTTCGAAGATCGAAATAAAATGGTGGATCAGGTTTTTACGACCCGTGCGACCTCTTTTTTCTCATATAAGTGCCATTTTTGATGGTTTGAAATGGATAGACGATCGATTCATCGAAATTTACGGCGGCAGCGCTTATATAGCTGCAAAAGCATGGGACGATGTAAAAGCGGATCCAGAAAATAAGGCAAAGTTTCGCCATCTTAAGATGGCAATGTCAATGCTTGCAAATGCAAAAACATACGAGGCGGCGCACGACATTATCACAGGCACACAACGGTTTGAGAGCATGCGCGTTAAAGACAAGGAAATTATAGATCAGAAATTAAACGTGGGCAGTATCAAAAATATCGATAACTCTTTGAAACGTCTAGACATTATGTTGGTTGGATCTCTCGGGCGAATGCGCATTAGCGAAATCGCTAATCGGCCAAAACCACTCTCTGACGTCACGCTTGACAGAAATGATAATGATGCCGATAGAACGAAAATAATAAAGCATCTTGAAGCAAATGGTCTCAGCGACTTTTATGATCTTATTGCTCAAAGCAAATATGATGATGCAAGAACACTTGTAAGAGAGATTCGACGCTTAACACATATTCCTGATGAGGCAGGGGCTGTTATAAATATTTGTTGGACGCCAATTCCAAATACATGGGTAACCAGATTGGCATTGCCTGGCATAAAAATAATTAGCCAATTAAAGATGATGATTATTTCAGATAGAATGTACGGCCAGGCATTATGTTATAGCTGTAAAGCTAAATACGAAAGCCGTATCTTTCAAAATATCAGTGATATTCACAAAACATATATGAGTAAGTATTCGCGTTTTTTTATTTCAGACGATGTGACTGTTGATGAACTTGACGATCGTGCGCGTGAAGCAAGCATCTTAATAAGATGTCTAGTCATATGCGCCCAGGCAAGAATCTCAGCAATGGACGTAACGTTTGAGGAGCGTGAAGAGTTTCTAGCTCGAAACAATAGGCCAAAGAAACGCATCACGCAGGTGTTTGCGCAAAGAACTTCTATAGATGAATTAGAAGTTGCACGGCGCGAAATGAGATTCATCGGCTTGGAACATCGTCGCTATATGACTTTGATGAACGAATACTTGCAACAACCGGAAACGTCGCGGGCAGAAGCGGCCTGTCTTGCAACGAAAGCTCTCCTAGAATGGTTCGGCAAGAGACATGATAAAATAACGGATAATGATGATATCAGGGATGATCCGATCACCCTGTTGCAGCAGGCCGTTGGGTTGGAGCCGAGCGGCGCCCGGTACGCGGAGGTCGCCGAGTTTTTGGTCTATGCAGGCCGGCGGGAGGAGGCGACGCGACTTTTCCGTCTGGCCCACACCCTGTCTCCTCGCCACCCGCTGCCGCGCCGCTGGCTTGATGGGGAGAAACAGTCACCTTAAACCCTGATCGGGTGTGGCGCCGCGTCTCAATGGCCATCCGAGGCCAACCGGTGTGCGGTCAAGCCGAGCTGGGGAAGAGCGCCAGCGAAGCGATCTGCTGCTCCCAGCTCGTTGCAAAGACTGGATTGCCACACCCACTTTGCGGGTTCGCAATGACGTTGTGGTGAATCGTATCAGCGCTACCGCAGCCAGGGGCCGGGGTCGCCGATGCGGCCGGGGCCGTTGAGCACCCAGATGCCGGCGGAGTTGGCGGCGACGAAGAAGGAGATCGAGCCGGAACCAACCTCGAGCGCCCCGCCGGTAACCGCGTCCACGTAGCGGCCGTTCCGCACGTTGCCCACCGTGATGTTCTGGTCGGAGCCCATGGCAAGGCCGACGACGGCGTAGCTCTCGCCCTCGTTCCAGTCCCGCACGAAGCTCATGCCCGAGCCCCACTCGTTGACGTTCGCCATGAACGCCTTCTGTAGGGCGGGCACGGCGCGGCGGATCCGGTTGAGGCGGCGGATGTGGCGGTAGAGCGGATGTCCTTGCGTCTCCGCCAGCCGCTCTTCGGTCAGGTGATCGCCGAAGTAGGCGCGGCCGGTGGTGTTCAGCGTGTCGTTGTTACCGATGATGTCCTGCGGCGCGCCGCGGGCAAAAGCAATCTCCTCGCCCTGGTAGAGGCAGGGGATACCGCGGATCGTCCACAGCAGGTTGTAGGCGCAGGCCGCCATCCAATCGTCGCCCTGGAAGCGGAAGCGAAAGTCGTTGTCCGGCCCGACGTCATGGTTCTGCAGGAAGATGACGAGCTGAGTGACGTCTCCGTAAACCCAGTCGCGCGACAGCACGCCACCGATGCCGCCGTAGTGGCCGCGGCTGACGTTATCGCGGAAGGTCGAGAACAGGCCGAAATCGAGCACCGAGAAGCCGGAATCGCCGCCGGCATTGGGATCGCGGGGGTCCTGCGTGAGCCGGGTGTACCACCACGGCCGGATCTGCGAGGGCGCGTTGTCGTCGCCGAACAAGTCGCCCCAGCCGGTGCCGCGAACGAAGTTCTCCCCGAACACGAACAGGCCCGGCCGGCGCGCCTTCCAGGCGTTGACGTAGGCCAGCAGGTCGTCGCGATCGACGTGGCGGACGGTGTCGATGCGCAGCGCGTCCACCCCCATGTCCAGGTAGCGGCCGATCGACTCGATCAGGTATTCGCGCACGGTCTCGTTCTGAGTGAACAGGTCGATGCAGTCGCCAGCGATGCTGCGGTTCTGCACCGGATGCCACGCCTCCCAGTCGCCACCCATGACGAAGCCCTCCTGGTGGTACCAGTCGGGATCGAGGCGGGTGGCATCGATGCCGAAGAAGCGGTTGGGATCGTAACCGGGCGAAGGTACTTGCTGGCCGGTGCGCGGATCGGTCAAGGGCTCGATGCCCTCGGGGTCCCGTCCATGCCGCTCCCGGTACCAGTCGGGCGCTACGGCATTGTCGATGTCGTCACGGTTCGGCCACGCGTAGTTGCCGAGGCTGCCCTGGTAGGGTCCGTTATCGATCCGGCCCGGCGTACTTCCACGCGGCACGTAGTACTTGATCGGCAGGTGGTCGATGTGCACCCGGTCGCGGATGCCGAACTGACAGGAGTGGTTGACCACCACATCCTGGATGATTCGGATGCCGCGCGCGTGCGCCTCGTTGATCAAGTCCTGGTAGGTGGCATCTGGGGATTCCAGCCGGGGATCGATGCGCGTCCAGTCGTAAGCATGATAGCCGTGGTAGTCGAGGCCGGAGCGGTTCTCCACCGGCGGCGTGATCCAGAGGGCAGTGAAGCCCAGGTCGCGGATGTAGTCGAGGCGGGCGATCAGGCCACGGAAGTCGCCGCGCCAGTGTGGATCGACCGGGTTGCCGTCGGCGTCGAACTGAATGCGGTCACGGCAGAAGAAGTTGTTGGACGGATCGCCGTCATAGAACCGCGTGGTGATGACGAAGTAGATCGTCTCCTCGCGGAAATCGCCCAGTGGCTCGACCGGCCCGATGTTGTAGTAAAAGCTGCGTCGCGTCTCGTTGCCGGCCTGATCGAGCACCAGCAGCTTGACCTGCATCGGTTGGGCAATGGTGAGCGGCAAGCCGACCATCCCGGTCGTGGGGGTTCCTTCCGTCCGGTAAACTGGGGAGGCCGTGGTCGGCTGCGTGCCGTCGGTCGTGTAATAAGTGGCAACGGGCGCCGGCCGGTTGTCGGTGATGGTGAAGACCGCGTCGAACGGCTCCGCGTAGGTGCCGCTGCGGTGGCTCGCCGTCACCTCCGGACGCTGCAGGTCGGCGTTCGGATCGATCGAATACGCGAAGGTGCGGGTCTGCCCCACCTCGCCCGCGGAATTGATGCCGGCGGCCGCGATCGTCGCCGTCGCTGCGACGTTGATCGGCTGCGTATAGCGAACGGCGGTGGGCATCGCTGCGCCGGCAGTGCGGTCCCACGGCTCGCTGCCGTCGGTGGTATACCAGATCGCATCGTCGTCGTTGCTGCTGGTGAGGATCACCGTCTGCGCCTGATCGTAGAGCGCGCCGCGCGGGGTGGCGCGGACGACCGGGATCGCCGGCCGCTCCGGGTTGAGCGCGTACCAGGTATTGTTGGTGTAGAACCAGCCGTCGCCTTCGCGACGCAGGTTGCCGGTCTGCCGCCCGGCGCCGTCGTTGAACACAAGGCTGGCGGCATCGGCGGTGGCGAAGCTGTGGACGAACCAGTCATTGACCTCGGCCGTCATCGGCACGCCCGGCCACTGCGTCGCTGGCTCGGCCGGCGTTGCGTCCCAGAAGTGGATGCGGATGTCGGCGGCCCACCCGGCGGGCCGCTTGAAATGCACAACGAAGGGCATTGCGCCGTTCCCCTGTTTTTCCCCTGGACACGGGTGTCGCCCACCCGCCATCACCATTCGGGGTAGTCGCACTCCGGCGGCGGGTCAACGGCAAGTTACGGATGGGGGCGGCCAATCCCTCCGCATCGGCGTGTCGCACCTCGCGCCCGGCTCCCGGTCGGCTCCGGCATGCCTACAGCGGCTGCAGCGCGGCGATGCGCTCATCGAGATAGCGTTCCATCAAGTCGTCCGGCGAGGCTCCGAACATCCGGATGCGTCCGGTGTGCGCCAGCAGCAGCAAGCCAGTCGCGTGGGCGAAAACATCCGCGGTCAGCAGTCCGCTCGCCTCCTCCGGCGCGCCCAGTTCCCGCGCCGCGTTGGCGATCGGTTCGAGCGTGGCCGCAAGCGCGGCGTTTAGCGCCCGGTCGCGGTCGCTGCCAAGGCCGTTCGGCCTCATTCCTCCACGAAACAGATAAAAGCCGAGATCGAGATCCCGCGGATTTTTCGCGAAGTAAGTGAAAAACGCCATTGCTCCGGCGCGCAGACGGCCCGAGGCGCTCTCGATCCCGGCGATGGCCGCCTCGATGGAGGCGAGGCAGTTCGCGATGGCCTGATGAAGAAGCTCGCCATAGAGCGCCTCCTTGGAATCGAAATGGAAGTAAAGGGCCGCCGGCGTGTAACCGGCCGCTGCCGCGATGTTGCGCAACGAGGCCCCTTCAAGCCCCTCGCGCTCGAACACCCTGCGCGCCGCCGCGAGAATCGTGTCTCGCTTCGCCTCCGTGGACGAGCGTTTCCGGGATGCCTGCGTCATGTTTCTAACGGTGTTAGATTTTCTGTTGACCGAGATTTTAACGCCGTTAGAATTTTGGTCAACGGAATGCCATCCTGGGAGGATCGACGCATGCTGATGAGCGCGGCCGATTACCGTGAGTCGCTGCGGGCCTACACGCCGCGGGTCTTCGTCAACGGCGAGCGGATCGACGGCGTCGCGGACGCGCCGATCCTCAGGCCGGGCCTGTCCGCCATCGGCGTGACCTATGACCTGGCGCACGTGCCCGCGCACGCGAAGGTGATGACGGCGACGCAGGCCAGTTCCGGCAGGACCGTCAACCGCATGCTGCACGTGGACGAGACGCCGGACGACCTGCTGCTGAAGCTCGAGGCGGTTCGTCTGGTCTGCAAGATTTCCGGCTGCGCGCAGCGCTACCTTGGCCACGACGCCTTTGGCGGTGTGCTCGAAGGGACGCGCCGGGCGGACGACCGCTTCGGCACCGACTACCACCAGCGGTTCGTCAACTGGATGCACGATGCGCAGGATCGCGACCTCGCCATCGGGATTGCGATGACCGATGCCAAGGGCGACCGGTCCAAGCGTCCCGGCGAACAGGTCAATCCCGACGCTTACGTCCACATCAAGCAGCGCCGCAAGGACGGCCTCGTCATCTCGGGCACCAAGGCCATCGTCACCGCGGCGCCCTATGTCCACGAGTTCCTGGTGATGCCCTGCCGGACGCACCGGCCGGAGGACGCGGACTGCGCGGTGGTCTGCGCCGTGCCGGTCGATGCCGAGGGCGTCACCATCATCGCGCGCAAGGCGGGCCGTCCGGGACAGGCCGATGCGCCCTATTCCAGCAAGTACGGCCAGACCACCGGCGTCGTGATGTTCGACGACGTGTTCGTCCCGTGGGACCGGGTGTTCCTGGCCGGCGAGACCGACGAGGCGGGGGTGGCGACGACCGCCTATGCGACGCATCACCGCCACACCTGCATCGCCGCGCGGGCCGGCTTCGGCGACCTGCTGATTGGCGCCGGCGCCCTGATGATCGAGGCCAACGGGCTCGATGCGGACCGGCACCCGCACATCCGCGCGGACATGGTCGAGCTGATCAAGATCGTCGAGGGGTTCTACGCCTGCGGCGTCGCCGCTTCGGTCTACGGCACTCGGGGGGCAGCCGGTAACATGATGCCGGATCCGGTCTTCTCCAACATCGGCAAGCTTTTGCTGGCGACGCAGATCTACGACATGCATCGCCTCGCCCACACCGTGTCCGGGGGACTGATCGTGGCGCTGCCAGGTCCGGACGAGGACCACAACCCCGAGACGGCGGCGTCGCTGAGCGCCGTCCTCGCCGGGCGCGCGGATGTGCCCTATGCCAGCCGCATGCAGGTGGCGCGCTTCATCGAGGACCTGACCGTCTCCGATCAGGCCGGCTGGTATTCGGTGATCTCGCTGCATGGCGGCGGCTCGCCGGAAGCAATGAAGCGGGAGATCTGGCGCAACTATCCGGTGGGCGAAAAGGTCGAACTGGTCGAGGCCCTGCTCGATCGCGGTGCGTATAACGACGGCGCGCGGGTCTCGAAGCAGCCGGGCCGGTGCTGTCCGACCGGCTGCCAGATCGCCGAACTGCCCGGCATCGACGCCCGCCCGACGCCCGCCCTCTCCCCCGCCGAATGACGCCGAGGCGGCGACGGGCGGCGAAAACGATGAGCACGGGGGGCACCATCCAACACCACCCCGGGCGGGAGCAAACTGGAGAGGCTAAGCGAAGATAGCACCCGCCTCCGGCCACAGGTTTTCTGGGTCACGGATATAAAGCTCGCTGACACCGTACTTTTCACAAAACGAGACTGTCTGATCAAATGCATCTTGAACGGGCAAACCGTTAGGCACATTGCAGAAGGCTACTGATCGTTCACTCGCCTGAGCGGAAGCATTACTGTTACCAGTGATGCGACCGTCCTTGGTCTTGTAGACCGAGAACACAGCAGCGCCTTCGGGGGCATCGCCCCTGAGCCTTATGACATTCACCATGACGGCCCCTAAAATTACCCCATATGGGGCAGCACATAACACTAAGTCGTAGGAAGCGCTACACCTGAAAGCGGTCGCGGGCGACAATGCGCGCTACTGCCCCAGGTCGAACAGATCGCGGAGGTGGCTTGGCTGCGAGCGCAGGTATTGCGACGGGGCGCGGACCTGGGCGCCCAGGTGGGCGGCGGCGTGCCAGGGCCAGCGCGGATCGTAGAGAATGGTCCGGGCGAGCGCGATCAGATCGGCGTCGCCGGTGCCGACGATCGCCTCCGCCTGCTCGAAGCCGGTGATCAGGCCGACGGCGATCACCGGCATCTTGGTCGCCGCTTTCACCCCGCGGGCGAGCGGCACCTGATAGCTTGGCCCGATCGGGATCCGCTGGTCGGGACTGAGGCCGCCGCTGGAAACGTGGATCGCCGAGCAGCCCCGCGCCTCCAGCGCCGCGGTCAGCTCCAGGGTCTGAGCGAGATCCCAGCCGCCCGCGACCCAGTCGCTGGCGGAGAGCCGCACGCTCACCGGGCGGTCCGGCGGGACGACGGCCCGCACCGCGTCGAACACTTCGAGCGGAAAGCGGATGCGGTTGGCGAGGCTGCCGCCGTAGTCGTCGTCGCGCCGGTTGGACAGCGGCGACAGGAACTCGTGCAACAGGTAGCCGTGCGCCCCGTGGAGCTGCACGGCGTCGAGGCCGAGCCGTATGGCGCGCCGCGCGGAGTCGGCGAAGGCCTCACGGATGCGAGCGAGCCCGTCGCGGTCGAGCGCCTGCGGCAGGTGATCGTTCGGCGCGAACGGAATTGGCGACGGTGCCAGCGTCTGCCAGCCGTTGGCACCGTCGGGCGGGAGTTGCCGGCCGCCCTTCCACGGCACCTCGGTCGAGGCCTTGCGGCCGGCATGCGCAAGCTGGATGGCCACCGGGATATCCGACCACTTGCGGATGCTCTCCAGCACCCGGCGCATCGCAGCCTCGTTCTCGTCCGACCACAGGCCCACGTCCGCGTAGGTGATCCGGCCTTCCGGAAGCACCGCCGTCGCCTCGATCGTCAGTAATGCCGCGCCGGAGAGCGCCAGATGGCCGAGATGGATCAGGTGCCAGTCGGTCATGCAGCCGTCGATCGCCGAATACTGGCACATCGGCGCGATCACGATGCGGTTGGCGAGCGTCAGCCCGCCGACGCTGAAGGGCGTAAACAGAACACTCATGATGCTCCTCCGGCGGGACGGGCGCGAGAACCGGCCACGCTTTCGCATTGCAAGATGGGACGCCGCAACGCCGGTTACACCTGATCGCCGGCTATCCCATGCTCGCACCCGCCGACCGGAAGCGCAGGGACGGGCGCCTGCGAAGGACCAGACGCCGCTGCTCGAGATTCCCCAGCCGCCGCCGTGCCCGCGGCTCAGTTGCGCGCTGACAGCAGTCCGCGGGCGATAACCTGCGCCTGGATCTCCGCGGCTCCCTCGAAGACATTGAGGATGCGGGCGTCGCACATCACGCGGCTGATCGCGTATTCCACCGCGTAGCCGTTGCCGCCGTGGATCTGCAGGGCGTTGTCGGCGTTCGACCAGGCGACGCGGGCGGCCAGCAGCTTGGCCATGCCGGCCTCGATGTCGCAGCGGCGGTCGCTGTCCTTCTGCCGGGCGCTGTCGTAGCTGAGCTGGCGGGCGATCATCGTCTCCACCGCCATCCAGGCAAGCTTGCCGGCGACGCGCGGGAACTCGAAGATCGGCTTGCCGAACTGGACGCGCTCCTGCGCGTACTTCATGCCCAGCTCCATGGCGTTCTGGGCCACGCCGACGGCGCGCGCCGCGGTCTGGATGCGGGCGCTCTCGAAGGTCGCCATGAGCTGCTTGAAGCCCTGGCCCTCCTGCTGGCCGAGCAGGTTCTTCGCCGGCACGACGAAGTCATCGAAGCCGAGTTCGTATTCCTTCATGCCACGATAGCCGAGCACCTCGATCTCGCCGCCGGTCATGCCGTCGGCGGGGAACGGATCGCCGTCGGTGCCGCGCGGCTTCTCCGCGAGGAACATCGACAGGCCCTTCCAGTCCTTGGTGGCGGGATCGGTGCGTGCCAGCAGCGTCATCAGATCGGTGCGCGCGGCGTGCGTGATCCAGGTCTTGTTGCCGGTGACCCTGTAGACGTCGCCGTCCTTCACCGCGCGGGTGCGCAAGCTGCCGAGGTCCGAACCGGTGTTCGGCTCGGTGAACACGGCCGTCGGCAGGATCTCGCCCGACGCCAGTTTCGGCAGCCAGTATTCCTTCTGCTCGTCGGTCCCGCCGAGGCGGATGAGTTCGGCGGCGATCTCGGAGCGAGTTCCGAGCGAGCCGACGCCGATGTACCCCCGGGAGAGTTCCTCGGTAACGACGCACATCGCCATCTTTTCCATCTCGAGGCCGCCGTACTGCTCGGGGATGGTGAGGCCGAAGACGCCGAGCTCGGCCATTTCTTCGATGATCTCCATCGGGATCAGCTCGTCGCGCTCGTGCCAGCCGTGGGCGAAGGGGATCACCTTCTCCTCGCTGAAGCGGCGGAACTGGTCGCGGATCATGCCCAGGGTTTCGTCGATGCCGAGGTCGCCGAAGTTGCCGTCGGCGATTAGCTGCGCGATGCGCATGCGCACCGCATCGGTGTTGCCTTCGGCGATCAGGCGGGAGACCGTCGGGGTGTAGAAGGCCTGCACCGCGGCGTCGGAGACGCCCATGTCGCGCGGACGGACCCATTCGACCTGGGTCATCGGGATACCGCCGGCGATCTGCGACAGGTATTCGCCGTAGGCCGACTGCAGCATCAGCTGTTCGAGTTCACTCAGCCGGCCTTCACTCTCCAGTCGCTCGGCCCAGGCCAGCATCTGCTGCAGGCCGGCCACATAGGTGGCAACCCAGGCGTAGCCATGCACGGCGAACTGCTGCTCGTCGAGCAGCGCGGAATCCAGCCGGCCTCCTCGCACCACCATCTTCGAGACGCCGGTGCGCACCTCGACTAGAAGATGACGGGCGGCGCCGAACGCCTCGACGCACGTGGGGATCAGGTCGGTGATGACCGGGCTCTTGCTCGCGGCGACGGCGACGTCCATGGCTGTAGCTCCCGCTGGCGAACACGGCCGCGCGGCGGCCGCGCTCTCTCTTTCTGCGACAGGAGGCGAATGCCGCCTTTTGACGGCACTCGCTCTGCGTTCTTGAACCCGCGTGATCGCCCGCAGGCGCTTTGCGGGTCGGAGGACTCAGTCGATCAGCTTGCGGACGATGTCGGTCATCGACAGCACGCCCACCGGCTTGTCCTTCTCGGAGACGACGAGGCGGTGGATGCGCCGCTTCATCATCTCGGTGATCGCCACCGACAGCTTTTCGCCGGCGTCGATCATCGCGCATCCTTCGGTCATCACGTCACCCACGGACATCTTGCGCGCGTCTTCCATGGAGCGCCCCTGACGCGCCATCACAATGTCGGTCTGCGACAGCACGCCGACGGCGCGATCGTTCTCGATCACGACGAGCGCGTGGACGTCCTTGTCGATCATCACCCTTGAGGCCGTGGCGATGTCGTCGGTGCGGGCACAGGAGATGATGCCGGGGTGCATCCGGTCGCGCACCAGGGTGCCGTCGTCCTGGATTTCCGGGATCTCCGCGGCCGAGTCCAGGTCGGGCAGCGGTGCCGATACGGGGTAGGGATGGCGCATCTTCGGCTCGTGCAGATCGTCCTTCGGCAGGGTTGCGGTTGCCACGGCCGCCGGCGCGTCGCCCGACTTGCCCAGTCCGAATTCGGGCGCGCCGATCAGCACCGCCATATTACCATGCGGGTGCTTGTTGTCGTGCATGAGTTGGTGCGAGAGCGGCAGTTCTTCATACGTAAAGGCGCGCGACATGCAGGGGTTGAGCTTGCCCGCGACCGCCAGCTCGTTCATTGCATAGCACTGCCCGTCGTTGGCGAAGTGCGAACCCTGGAAGCGCTTTTGCCGCATCCACAGATAGCGCAGATCGATCGTCGCGTTGTACCCGGTGGTGCCCGCGCAGATGACGATCATGCCACCGGTGTCGCAGACGAACATCGACGTCGGGATGGTCGACTCGCCAGGATGCTCAAAGACCACCTTCGGCGAGCGCTTCTCGCCCAGCACTTCCCAGATGGCGGCACCAAAGGAGCGCACGCCCTTCAGCCAGTTGTTGTAGCCTACGGTGTCCTTCCAGTGCGGCAGCATACCCCAGTGGTCGAACTTGCGGCGGTCGATGCAGCCCTTGGCTCCCAGCTTCATACAGTAGTCGATCTTGTCCTCGCCGGAGACGACCGCGATCGGAACGGCACCCGCCGCCTTGGCTATCTGGATGGCCATCGAGCCGAGGCCGCCGGCGCCGCCCCAGATCAGCACCGGATCGCCCGTCTGCATCGCGTGCTCCGGCCAGCCGTGCAGCATCCGCCAGGCGGTGGCAGCGACCAGCACGTAGGAGGCGGCCTCCTCCCAGGTCATGTGCTTCGGCTTCGGCATGCACTGGTGCGCCTGCACCTTGGTGAACTGCGCGAAGCTGCCGAAGTTGGTCTCGTAGCCCCAGATGCGGAAGCTGTTGGCGTACATCGGATCGTTGCCGGCCTTGACCCAGGGCTCGTTGCGGTCCCAGGTAGCGCAGTGCACAACGACTTCGTCGCCGACTTTGACGTTCTTTACGTCCTTGCCGATTTTGTAGACGATGCCCGAGGCATCGGAGCCGCCGATGTGGAAGTCTTCCTTTTCGCCGCCCTTCTGCCGCGCCTTGATGACGTTGACCGGGATGCCGAGCGCGGCCCAGACATTGTTGTAGTTGACGCCGGCGGCCATGACGTAGACGAGGACTTCATCGTCCTTGATCGCCGGAACATCGACCACTTCTTTCTGGAAGGATGTGGTGGGCTGCCCGAAACGGCTCTCGCGGATCAACCATGCGTTCATTTTTGCCGGCACTTCGCCTACCGGTGGTTGCTCTCCGATGGCGTATAAGTCCTTGGTCATGGTCGTCACCATTTTGTTCCTCCGCACCCTGGCCGATACTGTTTGAAAGAGGTTGAGCCGTCACCTACCGCGCCCGGTCCCTGCGGCGCCGACGCCCACACCGGCGGCGACTCCCGGCGCCCGTCCCGATGCGCCTCGCCGCAAAGAAGAAACGTTTCTTCTAAACGGTCGGCGCTATCTTCGCAATGCACAATTTGCTAGTTTAGCCTTGCTTCCGCCGGGCATCGGCGGCACGATTTTTCAATTTTTGGCGGCATCGCAGGGCCCCACTTGGCGCTTTGGGAGGGACAAAATGGCCGATCAGTTAGCAGCTGCAAAACAACCTGCGGGCAAGCGCGAAGCTCCCACCCTCGACGCGCCAGGCGTCGGCGAAACCGAGAAGGCTCCTCAGCCTCACCAGATCGTTGACGCCAATGGCAAAGTCACACGAGAAAAGCCGTGGATCATCCGCACATACGCCGGCCACTCCAGCGCCAAGGCGTCAAACGAGCTGTACCGGTCCAACCTGTCCCGGGGTCAGACCGGACTGTCGATCGCGTTTGATCTCGCCACCCAGTGCGGCTACGACTCCGACGACTCGATCGCCCGTCCCGAGGTGGGCAAGGTCGGCGTGCCGATCAACAGCCTCGACGACTTCCACATGCTGTTCGACCAGATCCCCCTCGAGGAGATGAACACCTCGATGACGATCAACGGGACCGCGATGTGGCTGCTGTCCCTCTACGTCGCGCTGGCCCGGGAACGCGGCGTCGACCTCAAGAAGCTTAACGGGACGACACAGAACGACCTGATCAAGGAGTACCTCGCCCGCGGGACGTACATCTTCCCCCCCGAGGCGAGCCTGCGGATCATCGCCGAGATGTACGAGTTCTGTCTCGAGGAGATCCCCGCCTGGAACCCCTCCAACATCTGCAGCTACCACCTGCAGGAGGCCGGTGCCTCACCGGTGCAGGAGCTGTCGTTCGCGCTCGCCAACGCTATCGGGCTGCTCGACCTCCTCAAGAAACGCGGCAAGTTCACCAACCGGCAGTTCGAGAAGGCGGTCGGGCGGATCAGCTTCTTCGTCAACGCCGGCATGCGGTTCGTCGAGGAGATGTGCAAGATGCGCGCCTTCGCCGAGCTGTGGGCCGAGATCACGCGCGAGCGCTATGGCGTCACCGACGAGCGGTTCACACGGTTTCGCTACGGCGTGCAGGTCAACTCGCTCGGGCTCACCGAGGTGCAGCCGGAGAACAACGCCTGGCGGATCATCATCGAGGCGCTCGGGGTCACCCTCAGCCGCGACGCCCGCTGCCGCGCCCTGCAGTTGCCGGCGTGGAACGAAGCCTTGTCGCTGCCCCGCCCGTGGGACCAGCAGTGGTCACTGCGACTGCAGCAAATCCTGGCCTACGAGACCGACCTACTCGAATACCCTGATCTGTTCACCGGCAGCGTGGTCGTCGAATCGAAGGTCAACGCGCTCAAAGAACAAGCCAGGGCCGAGATCGACCGCATCCTCGGGATGGGCGGCGTCGTCAGCGCCATCGAGAACGGCTACATGAAGTCCGCCCTGGTCCGGTCGATGGCGGCGCGGGTCAGCCGGATCAATACCGGCGAGCAGGTCGTCGTCGGCCTGAACAAGTGGACCGACGGAATCCCCTCGCCGCTCCTCGGTGGCGACGACGGCGGCCTTTTCATCCTCGACGACAGCGCAACCCGTGACACGCTGGACAACTTGGCCAAGGTGCGGCGGAACCGGGACCCGGAGCGGGTCAAGGCAGCGCTCGCCGCGCTGCAGGAAGCCGCGAAGAACGGCGAGAGCATGATGGAGCCCTCCATCGAGTGCGCCCTGGCGCGAGTAACGACGGGAGAGTGGGCCCGTGCGCTGCGGCAGGTGTTCGGCGAGTACCGTCCCTCGACCGGGGTGGACGGGCAGCGGCTCGGGTTGGCCGGAGACCGGGTGGACGCGTTGCGCGCCCGCATCGACGCCCTGGTTGAGACGCTCGGCCACCGGCCGCGCATCGTGGTGGGCAAGCCCGGCCTGGACGGGCACTCCAACGGCGCCGAGGTCATCGCGGTGTCCGCCCGGCACGTCGGCTTCGATGTGATCTACTCGGGAATCCGGCTCTCCGCCGAAGAGATCGTCCGGTCCGCCGTCGAAGAGGGCGCCGACTTGATCGGTGCGTCCGTGCTCTCCGGATCCCACGTCGAGCTGGCCGCGCAGATCATGGACGGGTTGAAGGCCGAGGGCGCCGACCAGTCGATCAAGGTGGTGTTCGGTGGCATCATCCCGGTCCCCGACTTCGCCAAGCTCCAGGCCCTCGGCATTGCGAAGGTGTTCACTCCCTCGAACTACGACCTTCTCGACATCATGGAGTCCGTCGTCGGCCTGCTTGAGGAACAGCCGTGACGCTGCACGTGCTGCCCCGTCGACCGGACGTCTCCCCAGCCGAACTCGCCGAACGGGCCCTGACCCGGGCGCGCCATCCCGTCGCCCGCCTCGTGTCCCTCGTCGAGGATAAACGAAGCGCCGCCTCGGCAACGTGCGATGAAGTCATGGCCGTGCTGGAGGCGGACGCCGAGCGACGCAACCACATTGCCCGGGTCATCGGCGTCACCGGCAGCCCGGGTTCGGGCAAGTCCTCGCTGCTGTCCCGGGTCACCAACGCCATGGTCGCGGCCGATCCGGAGCTGACGGTCGCCGTCGTGGCCGTCGATCCGTCCAGCCCGACCTCCGGCGGGTCCTTACTGGGCGATCGGGCCCGGATGGTCCTCGACGGCGCGCAGGACCGCATCTACTTCCGCAGCCAGGCCTCTGCAACCGCGCTCGGCGGTCTGGCGCCGACGACATTCCAGGTGTGCCGGGCGCTCTCGCTGATCTTCAACTGCATCATCGTGGAGACGGTGGGGGTCGGCCAGAGCGAGGCGGACGTACGGCACCTGGCCGACCGGGTCTTTCTGGTGATGGCACCGCTTGGCGGCGACGAGATCCAGTACCTTAAGGCCGGCATCATCGAAGTCCCCGATGCGTTCGTGGTCAACAAGTGGGACGAGCCGGCGGCGACCCGCACCTACCACCAGCTGCGCGGCAGCCTGTGGCTGGCCCGCCCGAGCGAAGCGCAGGACATTCCGATCTACCGGACCAGCGCCAAGACGGGACATGGCATCGACGAACTCGCGCACGGCTTCCTGACCATGGTGACCGCGGCGAACGCGACACCTGTCCGCGAGCGAGCCCCGCACTTCTTCACCGCCTGGGTGCGGGACGAATGGGGAGGCGTCGGCGCGCGGCACCTGGCCGAGCGTCTCGGCGGTGCGCGCGCGTTCCTGGCCACCCAGGACGGCTTCGCGTCCGCCCGCCGGTCCTTCGACGCCTCCATCCGGGCTGCGCTTCACGGGTAACCCGCAGTATTTGCAGGCAAGCCGATCCTGTCGGGCTCACACGTGCCGCTGGTCACCGGCACACGTGCCGCTGGTCACCGAGGCGATGGAGCGGATGCGGGCGGCCAACCTGACCGACGTGCCGGCCGTCGTCGGCGGCATCATTCCGCCGGAGGATGCGGAAAACCTGGTGAAAGTCGGCGTCCCCTGCGTCTACACGCCGAAAGACTTCGACCTCAACGCATCATGGCCGACACCCTGGAAATCGTCGAGGAGACGGCGACGTAGGAGCGTATCCACGCCGTCAGAAGGTTCTCACCATCGTCACCCCCCGGGCTATAGTCCCGGGGGTCCATGGATCGTCGTCGATGACGAAGTCCGGCAGCGTCTGGGGGAACTACGTCGATGCAAACCACCAACGATGGCCTTTGGCCGATTGACGACTGCGACGCCCAAGATAAGGAGCGATTGAGGCGCTTCCGACAGAAGCGGGCGGAGTGGCGCGAATGGCTGCACGGCGACGACGAGCATTCGATCCGCAATCAGATCCTCGACATGAGCGAAAACTATCTCGCGTATCGCGTGATCAACGAGAGCCGGCGCTTGGCGATCGAACGCGCAGAGCCTTCGGCGGCACTGAACCCCTTGGTCGCCATGTTCATCGACAATGGCTATTACGCAATTCAAGGCCTAGCGGTGCGCAGACTGACCGACGACAGGGGCGACGTCATTTCGCTTGCTCGGCTAATCAAAGAAATAAAAGCAAACGCACATCTCTTCACCCGGGAGATTCTCGTCTGTTTTGATGGTGCGCCCTTCGATTTGGAGCCGGCCCGCATCCGGCGGGAAGAGCAGGAAGATCTGCAGCGCGAAAAGCATCGCGCTGAACACTGCGTGGGAGTCACGCGCTATGCAAATCAACCCCCGGCGTCGGGTCCTGACGCTTGGGAAAAGGCCCGGGATCGCCACCTCGTGGTAGACAAACTGTCTGGAAAAACGGGGCAAGAACGTAGCCGATGCGACTTGATCTCGCCAAACATCTTTGATCGGCTAAGCAGAACTCTCGAGAGCACTGCTATCAAGCAAATGCGGACGCTTTCCAACAAGCGCATTGCGCATGCCGCCGATGCCAATTCTCGGCAGGCGACAAAACATAAATCCGTTATCAGCTTTTTTAGGCTGGATGCTGCCCATCGTTCGCTGATCATGACCGCCCAATCCATCTCAGTCGTTCTCGGCGCTGAGCCGATCGCCCCAGCGGCAACGGCACCTTTCGATCTTTTCGAGCACCTTGATTCATCTTGGTTGACCTCCGGTGATAAGAACGAATTGAACGAGTGTTGGGCAAATCTGGTCAGGCAGCGCGAGCGCTGGGCATGGTCGGAGGCCAAAGCGTGCTTCGAAGCTGAGAGCTAAGTCCGCCAAGCGCCAGGTTGCCGCCATCGCCCAGCGGAAGGAGCTTGCGAAAGGCTGCCGCCTTGACGGCCTTATGGTTCGCGAACCCCGCGATCAAGACCGCGCGCGAGCTTTGTTCTGAGTTCTGCACAAACCTTGAACCCGTAGGCCATTGGCCTATACTTCTCTCGTGGAGTTTGAATGGGACGCGGCGCAGAGCGAGCGATGCCGACGCGAGCGTCGCTTCTCTTTCGCGACTGTCGTACCAGCGTTCGCCGATCCGCGGCAGATCATTGAATGCGACGATCGTCGAGACTACGGAGAGCAGCGGTTTCGTCTATGCGGAACAGTCGACGGCCGGTTGTTCAGTTGTCTTTGTCCGGCGGGGCCGGAGGGTTCGCATCATCTCGGCGCGCAAAGCGAACGCACGGGAACGGAGGCACTATGACGCGGGCGCGGCTGAAGCCTGACGGCGTGGTGGTCGAGATTCGGCCGGACGGCACGGAGGCGCCGATCGAGGCCGGTTGCGCTTGGAGCCGGGTTGACGCCACCACAGAGGAAGAAATCAAAGCACAGATCGCCGAGGACGACACCGAGGCGATGCTGGATGCGGCCGCTTACGCGCGCGGCGTGCGTGAGCGCGTAGGCCTGTCGCAGACGGCCTTTGCCCGGCGCATCGGCGTGCCGGTTGCCACCGTGCGCAACTGGGAGCAGGGCAAGCGGTCGCCACGGGGTCCGGCACGGGCTTTGCTGCGGCTTCTTCACTTTCGCCCCGAACTCGCGCGGGAGATGGAAGCGCGCCAGGAACCACTGCAACCGCGCTGATCACCGATCACGACGGAAGCCAGGGCAGTTCGCCCCCGGACAGCGCGTTACCTCGGCTTGCTGCCGCCCTCGGCCGGGACGCAGGTTTTGGCGAAGCTTTGGGCGATGGCCTGCAGTTCGGCGGCGGTGAAGGTGTGCGGCAGCGGGCCGGCAGCCTTGCCCAGCAGCTGATCGAAGCAGACCTGTGCCGGCTCGCTGTCGTCGCTGCCGCCTTCGCTGCTGAGCAGCCGGTCGATGGTCGCGGAGACGGTCGTCTCGTTCTTGCCGGCGATCGCCAATCGACGGCGCACCGAGCCGGTGCAGCAGATGGCGCAGAGCGCGATGCTGTCCATGTTGGCATCCGCCAGATCCTCGTCCGCCTCCGACAGCAGGTCGAGCGGCGTCACAGCGTAATCGATTTCCAGGGTCCCGGGGTCGACCAGCCGCGCCTCCTCGATGCCGCCGTTGCAGCGGTCGCCCCCGCCCGCGATCAACTCTCCCATCAGCACGACTTCCGAACGGTCCGCCGCAGGGACCCGGCGGACGAGATAGAGCTCGGAGAACTGGCCGGTGCCGCCGGCATTATACCAGACGATCAGCACGTCGCGGCCATCCGGCAGGGTGCCGATGATCCGATAGGTGAGCCACGTGGCGTAGCCGTCGGACGCACCCGGAGCCGAGAGCCCACCCTGCGGCGCCTGGCTGACCGGCACGTGGCGATTGCCACTGGCGCAGGCGACGAGCGGAATGCGGGCCGTCTCCACCTTCGGGCTATCGTCCGCCGGCTCGGCCTCCTGCTCGATCAGGCCCCACAGACAGGCCGGATGGATGAAGCCGGGCTGCGCCGCCATCGCCGGCGGCGCTGGTAGCGGCTCATGGGGAGCGCCCAGCTTCGCCAGCCGCTCGCGGTACATCGCATCCAGACAAGGGGCCGCCCGCCAGCGCGCCTCCTGCCCGACCTCGCCTCCCTGCTTCGGGACGCCGCAGCGGCTCAGGCGTTCCGCCAGCCAGCCGCGCTGCTCCTCCAGCGCGGCCTCGCGCTGCTTGGCGGGCTGCCGCTGCCGATAAGCGAGAAAAGCGGCGCCCAACGCACCGTCCAGCTCGATCAACTGGGGATCGGAACAGATCAGCGACTCGATCGGCTGCTGCGCCTGCAGGCAATCGAAGCTCGCCTGCTGCCCCCGGACCGGCGTCACCGCCGCGCCTTGCAAGGCCAGCGCGGTCATGAGCGGATACAGCCAGGATCTCTTCATGCACCCCTCCGGTGGCGCGCTCCGTCGCCGGATCGCGGTTGGCCTTGCAGTAGCGCGCCGCCGGTGCCGCGGCAAGCGCCTTCGGCACCGGGCGTTGCTTGAAAAAACCGGCAACCCGCCTCGCTCCTCGCCGGCCGGAAGGCAGGATTCGAATCACCATGCGCCACCGAAGTGATTTTGCAGCACCCCACAAGAACGGCACCCATCCGTTGTTCGAATGGCGGCCGCGAAAGCCCCTAAAATTACAACTCAATAGCTTTATGTCATGCCGCTGCAAGAAATCTTTAACGGGAATCCGCGCAAATACCGGAATAAGTTATATCCTCATGAGATGAGACACGTAACGGCAAATCAGAAGGATAGTTGCCAATGTCCGCACAGACGTTAGTGACGCTGAAACTGGTTCGGCCCGGGGGCCGGCCGGTCGTCATGCGAGGTGGCCGGCGGCGGTAGCACACGGACCCGCGATGGCGTCTTTGACCTGTCGGGCCTGCGGCGTCGTCAAGACAAGTCTGCTGCAATGCTTCAGTCGCCAAGGCGAACGGGTAGTGTCGCCGCCTCGAGCCAGTCGCGGGTCGAGGCGTCGACCAGCGGCGCCAGACTTTCCCAGACCTGCTGGTGATAGGCATCGAGCCAATCGATCTCGGCGGGTTCGAGCAGTTCATAGTCGATGAGCCGGGCGTCCAGCGGCGCCAACGTCAGCGTATCGAACCCGAGCATCTCCAACTCGCCGCCGTGCGGGACACCCATCGAGGTGACCACCACCAGATTCTCGATCCGAATCCCGTAGGCGCCCTGCTTGTAATATCCCGGCTCGTTCGAAACCACCATGCCGGGCTGCAGGGCGACACGACTGGGCAGTTTCGAAATGCGCTGCGGCCCTTCGTGGACGCCGAGATAAAAGCCGACGCCGTGTCCCGTGCCGTGGTCATAATCGAGGCCCGCCCGCCACATCGCCACGCGCGCCAGTGCGTCAATCTGCGAGCCGGTGGTGCCCCGGGGAAAGCGGGCGACGGCGACGGCGATATGCCCCTTCAGCACCAGCGTGTACCGCTCGCGCATTTCCCGGGTCGGCTTGCCGATGCACACGGTTCGGGTAACGTCGGTCGTTCCGTCGAGGTACTGGGCACCGGAGTCCAGGAGATAGAGGCTGTTAGGCCCGATCACTGCATCGGTTGCCGGCGATACGCGGTAATGCACGATGGCGCCGTGCCCTCCCGCGGCTGAAATGGTCGGAAAGCTGGGGCCGCGATATTGGGCACCCTCGGCGCGAAAAGCCGCGAGCCGCTCTGCCGCGGCAGACTCGCTCAGGGTTCCGGAGGCGGCGGTCCCCTGCAGCCAGCAGAGAAAGCGGCTCAGTGCTGCGCCGTCGCGCCGGTGGGCGGCGCGAATCGCTGCCAGTTCCGCGCTGGACTTCGTCGCCTTCGGCACCGCGCAGGGGTCGGGAGCCTCGGCGATGATGGCGCCGTCAGCCCGCAGGCGATGCGCCACCCATTCCGGCGCTGCGTCGGGATCAAGCCGCACCGTCCGGCCTTCCGTGCCCAGGGTGCGCAGGGCGTCCGCAAGATCTTCCGGCGAATGGACCGTCACGTTCTCGCCGAGATGGGCGAGCACCGGGCCCGTTAGCTTGCGCGGATCGGTAAACAGCTGGACCCGTGCATCCGCCGTCACCAGCGCGAAGGCCAGCGGCAACGGCGCGAACGGAACATCGCCGCCACGGATGTTCAGCAGCCAGGCAATGCTGTCGGGGTGGGCGAGAAACGCGGCATGGTGTTTTTCGGCCTGGAGCGTTCCGGCGACAAGGACACGTTTGTCCACCGACGGCGTGCCGGCAAACACGAGATCATGGGGAACGATCGGCCCGATCGGCGGCGGCGGCTGGTCATGCCAGATCGCGTCGATGAGATTGCCATCGACGGCAACGGCCCGGGCCTGAGCCTTGCCGCAGGCGAGATGCAGGGCCGCTGCCTGGGTCGGCGTATGCAGCCAAGGGTCGTAACCCAACCTGCCTTTCGCAGGAAGGGTCACGGCGAGCCACTCGTTCATGGGCTGCTGAGTGATATGACGGACTTCGAACAGCGCGGTGTCCACCTGCGCGGCTGCCTGAGTGGTGTATCGGCCGTCCACGAACAGGGCCGCCTTATCACGGAGAACGACGGCGACGCCCGCCGAGCCGGTAAATCCGGTCAGCCATGCCAGCCGCTCCGAATGGGCCGCCACGTATTCGCCCTGGTGCTCGTCGCCGCGCGGTATGACGAAGCCTGTCAACCGCCGCCGACGCAACTCGCGGCGGAGCGCGGCCAGTCGGGCCGCGGTTTCGGCAACAGGTCCGCCGAAGCTGCCGTCGGATGCGGAATCGTGCCTCCGCTGCCGTTCCTCCGCCAGCAGCGTGGCAAGCATTTCGCGCAGCTCTGGCGATGGCTCGTCGGCGACCAGCCGCATCCATGCGTCCGGCTCGAACGTTGGCGCCGCCGAGGCGACGCCGCGGATCAGCGCCGCAAGCCCCTCCGTGTCATACCGCGCACCCCGCGCCCGAAGCTCCGAGGCAAGCCCGTCGAATTCCTCGTCCGGAGCCGTGGCAAGGGCTTTCCGGGCGGTCATTGCGACAGCAACACCCTGCTGGCCGAGGAACGCACGAGACGAGACATGCGGTAATGTGGCAGCTGAGATGCAGGAACGACACTGACCGTTCGAACAGCGATCATCCTATCCTCCGGCATTCTATTTGGCGGAAGTCCCGCAGAAAATGCGGATGTTACTCTTTGAAAAGTGGTCAAAAAACGACCGGTACGCCATCGGGCTGGAAGACGGTCGCCGCGTCGCCCTGGAGGATCTGATGAACGCCGCCCGAAGCGAACGCTCGTGGGGGTTTGCGGACCTGTCTGATCTCATCTTACACGGGCTCCGTGTTCTCCTCCACCGGGCGGACCCTCCCGCCGCAGACAACGCGCGCCTTCTCCGTGTAACGCCGGCCCTGCCGGTTTGCTCCTCGGCCGACTACCGCACGGATGCGGCACTTGGCCATTTCGCCGCCCGGGCGACCGGTGCGGCGGAACAGCAGATCGGCGCTGGCCCAGCGCCCGACGCCCCCTCCAGAAGAGCGGCCTGATCACCGGAACCGCTCCCCCGTCGCTGCCAGCGCGGTGGAGCTCAAGCGGCGGCCATCGCTCATTTCGTCGTCTTGTCGCGGACCAGATAGTAGCCTTTCTGGAACATGCAGTTGCGGAACGTCTGCTGGTCGAGTGCATCGGCGGACATCGTGTTCATCTGTGCTTCGTAGGCCTCTTCCGGCGCGTAATAATCGAGAGACGGTTCGGCGCTGGCGTCCTGTTCCATGCTGTATTCGTTTTCGGCGGTGCCCTCGGCGACCTGTTGACAGTCCTGCTCGTCGCCCGCCCAGTCGGCTTCCGGCACGTTCGGATTCGCCCAATGCTCAGCGGCACACCCGGCAAGCCACAGGGTCAGGGTACAGCTTGTGGCCAGGGCGGCCGGCGGTCGCGACCATCGGATGTCTCTCACTTTGGTGGCGCCCCTGACGTGCCGGCCGGCTGATCGGACGTTTCTGGCGCCTCCGACGCCTGCACCTGCTTGTATCCGAGCCTAGCCATGCAGGCGTTGAACAGCTGGGTCTGACGCTGCTGCGCCGAGAAACGGTCCATCTGCCCGGTCCAGGGCGCCGCCTGGTTTCTGGGAAGACTGCGATTGGCCTGCTGATCGAGGGTGAAGTCCCGTTCCGCCTGCACCTGCGCCTGATCCTGGCAGGTAGCCCGGTCACGCGCCCACTGGTCGCTCGGAACGTCCGAATTTTCCCAGACCTTATCTGTCGAGCAAGCGGCAACCAGCAACGGCAGCCACACCACCGCCAGCCATGACAACCTCTGCGACCCGGCGCGCCTTCGAGCCATCCTTCCTTCCCTAGCAAACCGCTACGTCCCCACCTTTGGACCCTACCGCTTTGCGCTGCTGGCGGCAACGCAAAGCGGGGCGGCAGCGGGGGGGGGGCGGGGCAGCAGCGGGGGGGGGGCGGCAGCGGCTACGGCATTTCGAATTCGGCGACCACGGGTGCGTGAAACGACTCCGGGCTGTCGTGAACGGCACGGGCGCTCATCAGCTCGTCGCCGAGGGCTTCGTTGTGGATCTCGATACCACGGTACCAGCCCAGGAGTGCGCGCGAAATCAGCAGATGGTCGAGCATCTGCGCCCGGCCATGGTGGACCACCGAGAAGCGCCGTGACTGGGCGACGGAGCGCTCCACGGGAACGAGGGTGCGCGCGGCCAGATGTGGGTTGCCGGCATCCTCCTCGTCGCCGCGAATGGTGCGGACGGGCGTCTCATGGATGTCGGAATTGAAGTCGCCGCAGGCGCAGATCAGGGCGTCGGCATCGGCGTCGAAGAGAGAATCGACCAGCAGCCGAGCCTCCAGGGCCTGGCCGGCCCGCTTCACCGCTGCCAGGAAAAAGCCCTCTGCCCAGCCTTGCATCCTGCGCCAGGTCTGGGCGTTGGCCTTCTGTCCCTCCACGAACGCCGCGCGGGGAGCCCGAAGATGCACGACGACGACATGCAGCGGGCTTGCCTGCCCGATATCGAGGGCGACGTGCAGAATGGGGCGGTCCCATTCAATGGATTGATGGCGGACGCGGCCATCGGTTTCCGCCTTCCCGTGCACGGGCCGATAGGACGGCGGCGCCACCAGTTCATGCAAGACCTGCTGGCGGTTGAGGATGGGAAAGCGGCTGCAGACCACGAGGTTGTGCTTGTCACGAAGGTCGCCGCGGCTGCGGCTGTGCGTGCTCGCCCGCTGGAAGTCGGCGTAAGGCGTGGTTTCGAGCAACGCGTCCAGCGCCTCCAGCTGACGAGGCCCCCCAGGCTCAAGGCGCCGGCTGTCGACCTCCTGCAGGCACAGAACATCGGCGCGCAGCCGCAGAAGCTGCGGCCGCAACAGCCGGATGCGTTCTTCCAGGCTGTCGTCCGGAGCGCCCGCCTTGCCAAGGTTTTCGACGTTGAACGTGGCGACACGCAGGCGGGTCATCAGCGGCAGCTCCGGTAGTGGCCCCCCTCAGGTGCGCCCGGCCAGGCAGGCAGCAAGGAAGTCCACCACCTCCGGTGCGTCCCACTTGGCGACGCCGACCACGCGGCCGACCTCGTTCCCCTCCGAGTCGTAGAGCAGCGTGGTCGGCAACCCGCCGACACCGACAGCCCGGGCGACGCGCCCCGTCCTATCCAGGAGAACCGGCAGATGCTCGATCTTGTTGACGACATAGAAGCGGCGGACCACGGAGGCACCGTTCCTGTCGGCGGACAACGGCAGGACGCGAACCCCGATCCGTTCCGATTGCGCCGCGAGCTTGTCCAGCGCCGGCATTTCCTCAACGCACGGCGCGCACCAGGTCGCCCAGATATTCAGGACGACGCCTTCGCCGCGCAGTTCGTCGAGCGACCGATCGACGCCATCTTCGCCGACGAAGGGGGCGGCGGGCAGCCTGGCTCCCGGCTGGGCCGGCGTGAACTTGCCGAGTTGCGGTGGCGGTGTCCCGCATCCGGCGGCGGCGCTTGCACCCGGAGCCGGCATCGGCAGAATGGCCAGCATCAGCCCGAACGCCAGGACACTCACGCGCATGCACGCCATTCTCTCTTCCTCCGTCCGGGGGGCCCGGTGAGCGGAGACCGCCCCGCCCCCCAAGCCGGCATAAGCCGGATTTGGGGCGGCCGCTTCGACGCCGGTCCGACGGCGATCATGGAGGCGATCAATGTCTCCATCGATTTTGATGTCCGGCTGATCGAACAGGATATCGCCGCCTCGCGGGCGCACGCGACCATGCTCGCCCGGCAAGGCATCATATCTCAAGCGGACGCCGAAGCCATCCTCGGCGGGCTCGACGTGGTGCTGGGCGAAGCGCGCGCCGGCAGCCTGCCGCTCAGCCGCGCTCTGGAGGACGTCCATATGAACGTCGAGGGGCGGCTGGCCGAGGTGATCGGCGAGCCGGCAGGCCGGCTGCACACGGCGCGTTCGCGGAACGACCAGGTGGCCACCGATTTCCGGCTGTGGGTGCGCGACGCCATCGATTCGCTGGACCGGGCGGCGCGGGATCTGCAGGCGGTGCTGATCGACCGTGCGGAGGAACATGCGGCCACCGTGATGCCCGGCTTCACCCACCTGCAGGCGGCACAGCCGGTCACATTCGGCCACCACCTGCTGGCCTATGTGGAGATGCTGGGGCGGGATCGCGGCCGGCTTGCCGACTGCCGCGCCCGGCTGAACGAGTGCCCGCTGGGCGCCGCGGCGCTGGCCGGCACCTCGTTTCCGATCGATCGCGGCGCGACGGCAGCGGCACTTGGCTTCGCGCGACCGGCGGCGAATTCGCTCGATGCCGTCTCCGATCGCGACTTCGCCCTCGAGTTCCTCGCCGCCGGCGCCATCCTGGCGGTGCATCTCTCCCGCCTGGGCGAGGAGATCGTGGTCTGGACCTGCGAGCGGTTCGGCTTTCTCAAACTCTCGGACGCGTTCTCGACCGGCAGTTCGATCATGCCGCAGAAACGCAACCCAGACGCCGCCGAGCTGGCCCGCGCCAAGGCGGGCCGGGTTATCGGCGCGCTGGCCGGCCTGCTGGTCGTCGTCAAGGGGCTGCCGCTGGCGTATGCGAAGGACATGCAGGAGGACAAGGAGCCGGTGTTCGAAGCCTTCGACACGCTGTCGCTGTGCCTTGCCGCGATGCAGGGAATGATCGCCACGGCGACGGTCGAGCCGGCGCGGATGCGCGCGGCCGCGGAAGACGGGTTCGCCGATGCCACCGACCTCGCCGACTGGCTGGTGCGGGTCAAGGGCCTGCCCTTTCGCCGGGCCCATCATGTTACCGGAGCCATCGTCAAGACCGCCGAGACCCGGGGTTGCCCGCTGTCGGCGCTGCCGCTGCGGGACATGCAGCAGATCGAGCCCGACATCGACGACGGCGTATTCGCCGTCCTCGGCGTCGATGCCTCGGTCGCCAGCCGGACCTCCGAGGGCGGTACGGCGCCCGCGCGCGTTCGCGAGGCGGCGGCCGAAGCCCGCCGACGCTTTCTCGGCTGAGCGTTAGATATAGCGCCCTTTTTGTTTCAAATAGTACCCTAATAGGGTACTATTTGGTTCCGGATGGATCTGCTTCGCACTGAGCGAACCGATTATGCCGCACTGCTCGGGCGACTTCGCGTTCATGAGCTGGGGCGCAGCCGCGCTGGCCGGGGCAACTTTGCCCCGCATCGAGTATCCCATCCCGCTATCCGCGTTTCCCGAGGTGCTGAGGCGGGGAGGAGATGTACTGCCCGTACAGATGCTGGCGTGGTTACAGATGTTCACCGAACGGGATCTCTCGGCCTGGACCTGCCTCGCCCCGACGATGACCGCCATCGCCCGACAGCTCGCTGGGAGCTACAGGGGTCTGCGGGGAGAGATCGAGGGGCCGCGCTGGCGTCTGTCGCTGGAGCCGGTCGATCTCAGCCGCGAGGTGGTCACCGTTCAGCGTGGCGCTCATCTCGTGGCGGCGATCGCCAATCGCGGCGATGGCGGGCTCTCCGTCTCTCACTATCGTGCCCTTGATGCTAAGGCCGCCCGCTACTTGGTTGCGCTCGGCGGCTGCCCGGACGGGACGGCGGGAATGCCGGGCAGTAGTTTCGAGTGTGCGAAGGGTTGGTCCGGGGGATGGAGCCACTTCTATGCGGCGGACCGGGGTGACTCGTACCTGAGCTACTGGGATGACGGTGTCGGTCTCCGTGACGACCAGATGCCGGTCCAAGGCTGGATCGAGCAGCGGACACTGACACCCTTGCCGTGGGCGGAACTCGCGATCGAGCTCGCGGCACAGGCGATGCTTGACGAGGCAGGCTGGGCCGATTCTGGGCGCATGCCGGAAATCACCACTTATTCGCAAGGCTCGCTGATACAGACGTGTGAGAGCCTCGCCAGCTACTCCGAGATCTTCCGGCGCGACCGGGCCATAGGCGCGCTGATCGGACTCGCCGTGGGCGATGCCGTCGGAACCACGCTCGAGTTCACCTCGCGCGACAACCATCCGCCGCTGACCGATATGATCGGCGGCGGACCGTTCCAGCTTGAGCGAGGGCAGTGGACAGACGATACCAGCATGGCGCTCTGTCTTGCGGAGGCGCTACTGGCCAACGACGGGCTCGATCGGCTCGACCTTATGCGGCGCTTCCTCCGCTGGCGCGATCAGGGCGAGAACTCCTGCACTGGGAAGTGCTTCGATATCGGCGGCACCATCAGCACGGCGTTGTCGCGCTTCGAGCGCACGGGCGATCCGCTGGCCGGCAGCAGCGATCCGAACACCGCCGGCAATGGTTCGCTAATGCGGCTGTCGCCGGTGGCGATCTTCTGGGCGGCCGAACCCGAGCTGGCGGAGCGGGCGGCCGCGGAGCAGAGCCGGACCACCCATGCAGCGCCGGCGGCGGTGGACGCCTGCCGCGTCTTTGCGCGCTTGCTGGTTCGGGCGATGGCGGGCGAGACGAAGCACGAGTTGCTGAAGCCCTGGCCTGATACCGCCAACCTCGATCCAGCGGTGGCGGCGGTGATGGCCGGCTCATGGCGGGGGAAGAAACGCGACCAGATCCAGTCGAGCGGCTATGTAGTCCACGGCCTGGAGGCGGCGCTGTGGGCCGTAGACCAGGCCGAGGACTTCCGAAGCGCCGTTCTCGCCGCCGCCAATCTCGGCGGTGATGCCGACACCGTCGCCGCCATCACCGGACAGCTGGCCGGCGCGCTGTGGGGATGCGGCAGCATACCCGAAAGCTGGCGCACTTACCTTGCCTGGTCCACCAAGATCCACGATCTCGCGGCTGCTCTCTTTGCCGCCAGGAGCGGGACGGGTACAGCAAGGCGAACTTCAAGCATCGAGCAGTCCATTCGAGACGCGAGGCGACACGCTGTCGAGCTGGCGATCGGAGCGGTGCCAGGTTGCTCAACGCAGGATGACGGTGATGAATGGAAAGGGATAGTGATGCCCGATGACGCGAAGAAAGTGATCGCTCTGGGCCGGCTTGAACCCGTTCCGGTGCGCAGTGTGATGCCGCACGAGGCCTATGATTTCACCGCCTGGCTCGCGGATCCCGAGAATCTTCACCTGTTGAGCACGGCCATCGGCCTCGCTTTGGAGCCGACGGCGACCGAAGTGGGCGTTGACGAATTTTCGGCCGATCTGGTGTGCCGAAGCCTCGATGATGGTTCTGCGATCCTGATTGAAAATCAATATGGCCGAACCGATCACGATCACCTTGGCAAGCTCCTCACTTACGTCGGAGGCCTTAAGGCGTCGACGATGGTTTGGATTGCTGAAAAAATCCGGCCCGCCCACAGGGGGGCACTCGACTGGCTCAATGAATCGACGGTGGAAGGGGTAAACTTCTTCGGCATTGAGCTGGAACTTCTCAGAATCGGCGATTCCCTGCCGGCACCGCGGTTCAACGTTGTAAGCAAACCAAACAACTGGGCCAAGCAGGTTCGCGCCTCGACAAGCCAGCCGTCCAATGCTGACGGTCAGCGTGCGAGCTACTGGCAGCAAGTTCGCCCAGCGATGCTTTCACAGTTGCTGAGGCGACTACGGGCTTCGAAAGAGGGGAACGGCAGCTCTTTCTGGATCTACGAACCTGGCCAAGGTCAGTGGTCGTGGTGGTTCACGATTTACGTTATGAAGAAGGGCTACATAGGCTGGTTTTTTCGTGCAAAGGAAAATGCCCTTAGCGTTTTTTCTGCCTTGCAGGCTCCGCGCAGATGAGCTTCGGGCTGCGTGCGGATGCGACCTGGATCTGAGCAACTTGACGATCGGCGCCATGCTCAAGGCCGATTGCGAGGACGAGAGTGACTGGCCGCGTCAGGCTAAATGGTTTCTGAACACGTTTCCGCCGTTCGCCAACAAGGTCGTGCAAATTCTCGAAGCTGAAAACCTGATACCAGCGCCCTGAACATTCCGCCCCGCCTCGGCGCCGCAACCGTCAGCAATTGGTTAATAAGTTTGAAACCCGCCGACGCTTTCTCGGCTGAGTTCCTCCGTTTTCGGGCCGTTTTGCGGCCCGAACCACTGGCAGCGGACACGGCGGCACCTGATATTGGTCGCGCGACGTTTGCGGCGACCTGGAGATGTCAATGATTGGCGGACTGATCTCGTTTCTCGTTGTGGGCCTTCTCGCGGGCTGGATCGCGGGCCTGCTGACGAAGGGCAGCGGCTTCGGCCTTTTGGGCAACCTGCTGTGGGGCGTTGTCGGCGCCTTCGTCGGGGGAATCCTGTTTTGGGTCCTCGGCTTGACGGCGCACAATCTCATCGGCCAGATCGTCACCGCGGTGATCGGCGCGGTGATTGCGCTGTTTATCGCCGCGAAGCTGAAAAACAAGCCCGGCGTCTGACGGCGGGTAACGGGAACATCGTTCACCCGGCGGCGTTGGGATCGCGCGCGTACCGCCCGCCCCTCGGCGGCCCGAAAGATGCGGTTCGCGGCTAGTGGCGATAAGCGTAACCGCTCGGGAGAAGGCTGATGTCTCTTATTTCAGTCGTCATTGTGTTGATCATCGTGGGGGTGCTGTTGTGGCTTGTGAACACGTACATTCCCATGGACGGCAAGATTAAAACCATCCTCAACGTTGTGGTCGTCATTGCTGTCGTTTTGTGGCTGTTGCAGGGCTTTGGCGTTCTCGATGGGTTGAGCGGTCCTCGCGTCACGGGCTGAACCTGGTCAGGGCACCGACTTGTCGCGGAAGGCGATCCAGCGTCCCGCCGATCTGAGGACGCCGAACGGCAAGGCCGGGGGATGGCAGCGGGCCATCCCCCGCCCACGGGTTATGGCGGCGCAGGCCCTGCTGCTGCTCACGATCCTGTTGGGCTGCGCTCCGGTCCGCTGGGACAGGCCCGGAACCGACGCCGCCACGCAGGAAGCGGACATCCGGGCCTGCCGTGGTCATGCCCATCGCGCCTACAACGCGCTGGCCTATCAGCCGCTCCTACCCCCCTATCTGGTCACCGTGGGCGACAACAAAGGGCGCCTCCGCGAAATCCCAGTGGTGCCGTCGCCCCAGTTCGGCCCCGCCATCGGACCATCCTATGTACCCCCCTCGCCCTCGATCGGCTGACGTTCCGTCGGGACGTCTTCGAGGACTGCCTGAAAAAGAAGGGCTATCGGCTGGTTGCCGACGACAGCGCCCAGCCGCCGCCTGCCGCACCCTAATCAATATCCCAATAGGGGATTGGTATTTCCGTTTATTTACTTCTATTGAGTACCGCACCGTAGAAGAAAAGAGTTCTATAGTCGCCATGACACGCTGGGGACACTCTTGACGAAAACCTTATTTTGTGAGAGTATTGCAGTTAGATCTTGGGAATTTCCAGAGGGCCGGGAGAATAAAGGCAAATCGCCAAGCATCCTTATCGTGTGATGTGACGTTATGCCATAGAACGGGGCATACTTGGACATCGTCTCTATATCGAGAACGATATACGATGTCCAAATGTTTTGTTTTTTTGTTGGAAGCTGTTGACCTGATTTCTGCGGCGCAATGCAATTGCGAGCACAATCCATTCTTATGCAGCTTATTGAGCTTTACGGTCGTGTTCGGCAGCAGGCCGCAAGATTAGGCAGGACAGCAATCCCGGCGACGGGTCAAGCGGTCGCGCTTTACCCAAAAACAGAATGGCTCCCCTCGGCGGCCCCCAAAAGGCTTGGTGTGTGCGGCCATGCAACCACGGCGTCCTCTCGCCTTTTCGGGCGCTCCGGATCGCTTACACGCCTCCGCAGGATCACGCCGGGGCTTCCGCTGCCGGAATGGAGCTTGTTGCTTGCGGCGTTGATCCCGGGGCGCGGCGCGCCTACCCTGCGCGCCGATGATTCAGCGTCCGGCCCTGTCCGATGCCGAACGGCTCGACCGGCTGCGACTGATCCGCAGCGAAAATGTCGGTCCGGTCACCTTTCGCCGGCTGCTGGAACGCTATGGAACAGCCGCGGCGGCGTTGCGCGCCCTTCCCGACCTCGCCCGTCGTGGTGGACGGCCCTCCATGCGCCTTTATTCGGCCGGCGAGGCGGAGGCGGAGCTTGCCGCACTCGCCGGCTGCAACGCCCGGCTGGTCGTCCTGGGCGACGAAGCCTACCCGGCGCCGCTGGCAATGATCGAGGACGCACCGGCGAGCCTCGCCGTCATCGGCGACGTCCGGCTGCTGCACCGCGCCGCCATCGCCATCGTCGGCAGCCGCAACGCCTCCCTGAATGGACGACGCATCGCGAATGATCTGGCGCGCGACCTTGGCGTCGCCGGCCTCGTCGTCGTTTCCGGAATGGCGCGCGGGATCGATGCCGAAGCGCATCGGGGTGCGCTGGACAGTGGGACGGTCGCCGTCCTCGCCGGTGGCGTCGATGTCTGTTACCCGCGGGAGAACGATCAGCTTTACGGCCGCATCCGGGAAGACGGCGTCCTCGTATCGGAGGCGCCGCCGGGCACGGCGCCGCAAGCGCGCCACTTTCCTCGGCGAAACCGAATAATCTCCGGTCTTTCGAAGGGTGTCGTGGTGGTGGAGGCGAATCTGCGTTCGGGGTCGCTGATCACCGCGCGAATGGCGGCGGAGCAGGGACGGGAAGTCTTCGCCGTTCCCGGATCGCCGCTCGATCCCCGAGCCCGGGGCTGCAACGAGCTGTTGCGCCAGGGCGCGGTGTTGACCGAGAACGCGGCGGACGTCCTCGCGCAGCTGCGTGCGCCGTTGCGGACCCTCGCCGCGCACGTCCAGCCGGAGCCTCTGCCCGAAAGCAACGACGCGGAACTGGAAGATGCGCGCCGCCTGGTGGCCGAGGCGCTCTCGCCCGTCCCGGTCCCGGTTGACGAAATCATCCGCACCTGCCAATTGTCGCCCGCCCGCGTTTCCACCATTTTGCTGGAATGGGAACTGGCTGGCCGCATAGAACGGCACGCGGGCAACAGGGTCTCCTTGATCGGCTGAGCAAGCAGGGGAAGCGACCAACCGTGGAGGCGTGTCAATGGATGTCGTGATCGTCGAATCGCCGGCCAAGGCGAAGACGATCAACAGGTACCTCGGCGACGGCTACACCGTGCTCGCCTCCTACGGCCACGTCCGTGACCTGCCGGCGAAAGATGGCTCGGTTCGGCCCGAGGGCGACTTCGCCATGGATTGGGAGGTCGACACGCGCGCCGGCAAGCACATCAAGGCGATCACCGAAGCCTTGCGCGGCGCCGATCGGCTTTGGCTGGCGACCGACCCTGACCGCGAGGGCGAGGCCATTTCCTGGCACGTCTGCGAGGTGCTCAACCAGCGCAAGGCGCTGAGCGGGGTCGGCATCAAGCGCGTGGTATTCAACGAAATCACCCGCAACGCCATCCTCGACGCCTTTGCCCGCCCGCGCGATCTGGATCGCGAGTTGATCGACGCCTATCTGGCGCGCCGCGCGCTCGACTACCTCGTGGGATTCACGCTTTCGCCGGTGCTGTGGCGCAAGCTGCCGGGGAGCCGGTCGGCCGGCCGCGTCCAGTCGGTGGCGCTGCGGCTGATCTGCGAACGCGAGGCGGAGATCGAGGATTTCCGCGCCCGTGAGTACTGGACGATCGAAGGTGTCTTCGCCAAGGAAAGCGGCGAGACGCTGACCGCGACGCTGACTCACCTCGACGGCCGCAAGCTGGAGAAGTTCGACCTCGCAGACGAGGCGGCGGCGCTGCGCGCCGTGGCTGCGGCCGAAGCGCGGCGCTACGCCGTCGCCGCCGTCGAACGCAAGCAGGTCCGCCGCAATCCGGCGCCGCCGTTCGTCACCTCGACGCTGCAGCAGGAGGCCTCGCGCAAGCTGGGGTTCAGCGCCAGCCACACCATGCGGGTCGCCCAGAAACTCTATGAGGGCGTCAGCATCGGCGGGGAGACCGTCGGCCTGATCACGTATATGCGGACCGACGGCGTGCAGATGTCGGGCGAGGCCATTGCCGCCTGCCGCCGGGTCATCGGCAATGAATTCGGCGCCCGCTACGTGCCGGAAAAGCCGCGTGTCTACAAGACCAAGGCAAAGAACGCGCAGGAAGCGCACGAGGCGATCCGTCCCACCGACCTCGCCCGCCGGCCGGCCGACATCGCCCCATACCTGGACAACGACCAGCGCCGCCTCTACGCCCTAATCTGGAAGCGGACGCTGGCAAGCCAGATGGAATCCGCCGTTCTCGACCAGATGGCGGTCGATATCGCCTCCGAGGACCGCATCATCGTCTTCCGCGCCACCGGCTCGGTCGTCGCATTCGACGGATTCCTGCGCGTCTATCGTGAAGGTCGCGACGATCCGGAGACGGAAAAGGCGGACCCGGCGACGGCGCCAGGAGCCGATGACGGCGACCGGATCCTGCCAGACGTGGCGATGGGCGAAGCGCTTGACCGCCGCCAGATCACGCCGCAGCAGCACTTCACGCAGCCACCGCCGCGCTTCACCGAGGCGAGCCTAGTGAAGCGGCTGGAGGAGCTGGGGATCGGCCGGCCTTCGACCTATGCCAGCATCATCTCGGTGCTGCAGGACCGCAAATACGTCCGCCTGGAGAGCAAGCGCTTCATCCCGGAGGATCGCGGCCGTCTGGTGACCGCCTTCCTGGAGAGCTTCTTCGAGCGCTACATCGCCTACGGCTTCACCGCCGCGCTGGAGGAGCAGCTTGACGACGTTTCCGGAGGCCGGATCGACTGGAAGACGGTGCTGCACGATTTCTGGCGCGACTTTTCCGGCGCGGTCGACGAGATCAAGGACTTGCGCGTCAAGGAAGTGCTGGAAGCCCTCGACCGGCTGCTCGGACCGCATTTCTTCCGCGAAGGTGAAAGCGGTCGCGATCCGCGCACTTGTCCCTCCTGCGCCGACGGCAGGCTTGGCCTGAAGCTTGGCAAGTTCGGCGCCTTCATCGGCTGCTCCAACTATCCCGAATGCCGCTACACCCGGCCGCTGGTTCCGGCAAACGCCGACGAGGCGGAGGCCGTGGGAAGTGCGGCCAACGGCACACGGGTGCTTGGCGAAGATCCGGCGACGGGCCTTCCGGTCAGCCTGCGGCACGGACCCTACGGGCCCTACGTGCAGCTCGGCGAGGCCGGCGAAGCCAGTCCGGCAGCGGAGGACGGGTCGCCGGCGGGCGGAAAAGACGCTGCGAAGGCGGCGGAAAGCGCCCTTGCCGCCGAGGAAAAGGGCAAGCGAAAGTCGAAGGCGAAGGCCAAGAAGCCGGCGCCGAAGCCAAAGCCCAAGCGGATCTCGCTGCCGCGCGGTCTCGACCCCGAGGCGCTGAACCTTGACCAGGCGGTGGCGCTGCTGGCACTGCCACGCTCGCTCGGCCCGCATCCGGAAACCGGGGAGGAGATCAGCGCCGGGTTGGGACGCTTCGGCCCTTACCTGAAGATGGGCGATACCTACGTATCGCTGAAGGGCGACGACGACGTGCTCGCAATCGGGCTGAACCGCGCCGTCGACCTGCTGTCGCGAGCGCGGCCGGCCAAGGCCAAGGGCCGGGCGTTGGGTGACCATCCCGGCGACGGCAAGCCGGTGACGCTGAAGGCCGGCCGCTACGGGCCCTATGTGGAACACGGTAAAGTGCGCGCCACGTTGCCGGCCGGAGTCGATGCTGAAACATTGCAGCTCGAAAGCGCCGTGACCCTGCTTGCGGCAAAACAGGAGCGGGCCGGCGCCAAATCGGGCAGCACCGGCGCGGCAGCACCAAAGGCAGCCGGCAAGGCGACGAGCACAAAGGGCACAAAAGCAGGGGCAGCCAAGCGCAGGAAGCCCGCGAGCGCCGAAGCCGGCGACGGCCGGCAGGCACGCAGAAAAGCGGCAGGCTCGGGATGAGCGTGCGCCAGCACATCCTCGCCGCTCCGACGCCGTGGTGAGCCGCACGAAGATCCAAGCGCCGTTTCCCAGTCGCGAGCAGATCGCCACCTTTGTCCGCGAGAGCGAGACGCGGATCGGCAAGCGGGAGATCGCCCGGGCCTTTCGACTGGATGCCGAGCAGAAGATCGAGCTGCGCAGGGTGCTGAAGGAGATGGAGGCAGATGGCACGCTGGCCCGCGACCGTGGCCGCCGCTTTCGCGAGCCCGGCATTCTGCCCAGCGTCGCGGTGATCCAGGTCACCGGCGTCGACACCGACGGCGAGACCACCGCGCGTCCCTTCGGCTGGACCGATGGCGCACCCCCGCTGATTTACGTGGCTCCCGAGAAGCGCAGCCGGGCCGCCTACGCCGAAGGCGAAAAGGTGCTGGCGCGCCTGCGGCCGATCGGCGGCGGCAATTACGAGGCCCGCGTCATGCGCCGGCTGGCGGGAACGCCCGACCGCGTCCTGGGGGTGGTCGCGACCGTCGGCGAAACAACGCGGATCGTTCCCGTGGACAAGCGGGCGCGCAGCGAGTTCCTGCTGGCCCCGGAGGCGTCGATGGGCGCCGCGCCAGGCGAACTGGTGTGGGCGGAAGTACAGCCGGGCCGGCCGCTCGGGCTGAAGCAGGCGCGCGTCGCCGAGAGGCTCGGCCCGACGATGGGGCCGCGCTCCATCTCGCTGATCACCATCCATGACCACGACATCCCTTGCGTCTTCCCGCCCGACTGCCTGGCGCAGGCGCAAGCGGCTGGCCCGGCGTCGCTCGCGGGCCGCGTCGATCTGCGCGCCGTCCCGCTGGTCACCATCGACGGCGAGGACGCGCGCGATTTCGACGATGCGGTCTGGGCGGAGCCTGACAGCGATGCCGGCAATCCTGGCGGCTGGCATCTGCTGGTCGGGATCGCCGATGTGGCGCACTATGTCCGGCCTGGCAGGCCGCTTGATCGCGAGGCGCTGAAGCGGGGCAACTCCGTCTACTTTCCCGATCGCGTCGTCCCGATGCTGCCGCACGCCCTGTCCAATGGCTGGTGCTCGCTCGTCCCGGGCGAGGATCGGCCCTGCCTCGCCGCCCATCTCTGGATCAACGGCGACGGTGCGCTGCTGCGGCATCGCTTCGAGCGCGCGATGATGCGATCGGCCGCCCGGCTCACCTACCGGCAGGTGCAGGCGGCGCGCGACGGCGACTTAGACGACACCACGCGACCACTGGCGGAGCGTGCGATCGCGCCGCTTTACGGGGCTTTCGAGGCCCTGGCCCGCGGGCGGGCGGCTCGCGGCGTCCTGGAGCTGGAAATGCCCGAGCGGCGGGTGCGCGTCGACCCCGAGGGCGGTGTCGTCGGCATCGAGGTGCGCGAGCGGCTGGACAGCCACAAGCTGATCGAAGAGTTCATGATCGCCGCCAACGTCGCCGCTGCCGAGGCGCTGGAAGAGCGCAAGGTGCCCGTGATGTATCGGGTGCACGATCAGCCGAGCCGCGAAAAGCTCGAATCCCTGCGCGAGTTCCTGGAGACACTGGATTTGCGCCTGACGCGTGGCAACGTTCTGCGGCCGCGCGATTTCAACAGCATCCTGCAGCGCGTGGCCGATCGACCCGAGGCGCGCATGGTCAACGAGGTAGTCCTCCGCAGCCAGGCCCAGGCCGCCTATGATCCGATGAATATCGGCCATTTCGGCCTGGCGCTGCGCCGCTACTGCCATTTCACCTCGCCGATCCGCCGCTACGCCGACCTACTGGTGCACCGGGCGCTGATCCGCGCGCTCGGCTGCGGCGACGACGGCCTGGGCGGGGACGGCGGCGACTTTCCCCGCATCGCCGAGCATATCTCCGGCACGGAGCGCCGCGCCGCAGCCGCCGAGCGGGACGCGGTCGATCGCTATACCGCGGCCTTCCTGGCCGAGCGAGTGGGTCGCGTGCTGCCGGGCCGGATCGGCGGCGTCACCCGCTTCGGCCTGTTCGTGACGCTCGACGGCTCCGGCGGCGACGGCCTCGTGCCGATTTCCAGCTTGCCGGACGACTACTACGTCCATGACGAGAAGGCCCACTGCCTGATCGGCCGCAACCATGGCCTGACATTTCATCTGGGCGACGCGGTGGACGCCCGGCTGGTCGAGGCCAACGCACTCACCGGCGGTATCATCCTGGAGCTGATGGGGGCCGGAGGCGAACAAAAGCGCCCGCGGCGGAAGCTGGCGCCCGTGCGCGGACGCCCCCCCGTCCGTCGCCGACGCTAGGCGGAGCGGAGTGATGTTGCGATCACCGGCATTGCTTGTCGAGGACATCTTCGATCATGCGCCGTTTCTGGCCGCGCATGCCTCGACAATCGTGGACACGGAAGCAGGCCTGGTCGCGGCCTGGTTTGCCGGCACGCGCGAAGGTCATGGCGACGTCGGCATCTGGGTCGCGCGCAGGGAGGGAGAGCAGTGGCTGCATCCGGTCGAGGTAGCGGACGGGCGGGTCGCGTTTCGCCGGCGCATGCCGTGCTGGAACCCGGTGCTGTGCCGGCCGCCGGGCGCGCCGCTGCTGCTGTTCTACAAGGTGGGGCCGAGCCCCAGCCGCTGGTGGGGGATGGTGCGAACCTCCGCCGACAACGGCCGTAGCTGGTCGGAGCCGCGGCGCCTGCCCAACGGCATGCTCGGACCGATCAAGAACAAGCCCATCGGGCTCGCCGACGGACAGCTCCTGTGTCCGTCGTCCGACGAGGCGGGGCGCTGGCGGCTGCACCTGGAGTGGACGAACGCGGACGCCAGTACGTGGCGGCGCGGCCCATCGCTGAACGACGGCCGCAGTTTCGCGGCGATCCAGCCGACCCTGCTGACGCACACTGGCGGCCGGCTGCAGCTCCTGTGCCGCACCCGGCAAGGGGCGATCGGCACCTGCTGGTCCGATGATGCCGGTGAGACCTGGACGCCGCTGGAGCCGACAGAGCTGCCCAATCCCGACAGCGGAATCGACGCCGTGACGCTGGCCGACGGTCGGGCGCTCCTCATATACAATCACGCCCAGATGGGCAGGACGCCGCTGAACCTCGCAATCAGCGACGATGGCATCCGCTGGTCAGCCGTTGCCGTCCTGGAAGATGTCCCTGGCGAATTTTCGTACCCCGCGATCATTCAGGGCCGGGACGGGACCGTCCACGTCACCTACACCTGGAACCGTCGGCGAATCCGCCACGCCGCCTTTTCACCTGGCGACTTCACCCAGCGCTCCATCGAACACGGCCTCTGGCCAGGGGAGTCCGGGCCTTGATGGAACCTTGGCGCCATCGGCGCGTTTCGATGGGCGGCACACTCTTCTCCATTACTATCCCGTAGGTGCCAGACTTGGGGGGCGGCCATCGGCCGCCCCTTTTTCTCGGCGTGCGATGGCCATCTCAGAACAACGTGCCGACGCCGCGGAAGCCGTTTTCGCCGACGGTCAGGGAGAACTGCGGGTATTTGCCCTCGGGATTGGTTTGGCCGTAAATGTCGAAGGGAGCGAGGTTACGCGGCGGGTTCATCGCGACGCCGGTCTCGTCCCAGGTCAGGAGCAGTTTGGGGAAGGTCAGCGCGTCGAACCGCTGCGAAGGCCACCGCCAAACATTGAAGACGACGCGCCCGCCGATGCACGCCACCCCCACCCAGAAGAAATCCTCGGAACGCAGGTAGAGGCCGCTGGGCGGCGGCTGAAAGAAGCCGCTTTCGGTAAGGCTGGCGGCGAGAACGTCGATGTCGCGCCCGCTCAGGGCCAGGCTGCTCTTGCGCCCGGCGAAGGGGGCCAGCAATTCCAGCGGATCTTCAATGATCACCTGGGGATCGATGCTGACATTGCTGAGGTCGGAGGGGCCCAGGACCCGGGCGCGGAACAGGTAGCCGTCCCCGCTGGCCCGCGGCGCGATGTCGTAGGTACGGGCCTGCTGGATGTAGACGCCGTTGTAGACGAACCGGAACCGATCGATTGCCCCCGGCACGCAGGCGGCGCGGATGTCGTCCCCGTTCATATAGCTGAACCAGGTGAAGCGCTGGGACAGCGCATTGTCATGCCCGCGATAGGCGCAGGCCGTCAGCGCCGCGGCAACCAGCAGCGTAACGACGAGCGCGGCAAGATGACGGTTACGATGACGGGCAGTCATAAGCGCATTTATTGCCTTCAGCATGAATGAACACCCCGTCCCGGCGGTCGTTCCGTCCGGTAACCGCTCCTGCGGAAAGGATTTCTAAAGATTCTTACTCCTACAGTCTGCTCGTGGTCACCCCTGCGGAGCGACAGAGGAATCATGAGCCGGAGCACGCGCACAAGTTGTGACCAAAGTCACAGCGACAGCACCCCGAACACCATACAATCTGCGACAAATTGCTGGGATTTTGCAGAGACAATGGCCACAATTCCCTGTCAAATTATCGCTGATTTCTACGATGCCAGTCTCGATCCGACCCGCTGGCCACATGCTCTGCTTGCTCTGGGAGAGTGTTTGAAAGCCGAAGCTGTTGGGATTCTGGTGCACGACTTTGAGAACGGCTCCGGGCGTTTTGAGCGGGCTGTCGGTATTACTGCCGACGCGCAGGCCAACTACCGCCGGACCTATGCACACAACAATCCATGGTTGCGGTCGGAGGCTCCGTTCCGGGCTCCCGGAACGGTCGTCCGCGGCGGCGAGATTGCCGGGCCGGATGTGGTGAGGGCGACGCCATTTCACCGCAACTGGCTGCGGCCGACCGGCCTTTACCATCATGTGTTCGCCGTGATGGAACGCCAGGGGAGCACGATGACCTTCCTCGTCCTGGCGCGGCGCGAGGGCAAGTCCGATTTCGGCGATGAGACCAAACGGGACCTGCAGGCGTTCCTGCCGGCTCTGGCGCGCTCGCTGGCGGCGGGCGCCGGTATCCGCCAGGTGCGGGCACTGGAACGGGCGGTTCTGCATGCGGTGGACGCGTTGCCCATGGGCGTGGCCGTGCTCGACCGCAATGGCTGCGTGATCGAGGCCAACCCGTTTGCGCGCCGCCTGATCGAAATCGGCGAAGGGCTGACGGTTGTTGACGGCGGCCTGGGCACGGAGGTCGGAAGCCGCAGGGTGAGACTGCGCGACCTGATCGGCAAGACGGAGGACCGGGGCAATCGTCCCGCTGCCGACGAGGTGGCGCTGCTGCCGGTGCAACGCTCGTCGTCGCAACGGCCGCTGACGTTGATGCTGGTGAGCCTGGCAACGGAAACGACGTCCGGAAATGGCCGCGTTCCGGCGGCGCTGCTGTTTATCGGCGATCCCGAACGGCCGGCGCAGTTCGACCAGACGCGAATCGCCCGGCTCTATGGCCTCAGTCGCGCCGAATCGCGGGTGGCGGCACTGCTGGCCAGCGGCTATCGGCTGGAGCAGGTGGCCGAGACGTTGGATATCGCCTACGAAACGGTGCGCAAGCACCTCAAGCAGATCTTCGGAAAGACTGGCACCTATCGCCAGGCGGAACTGGTCCGCATGATCGTGACCGGGCCCGCCGGTCTGGCCATTTGACCGGGTCCGGCAACAGGCCGGTCGCGGCAAGGCGCCTCCGACCGCTTCCACGACCCCAGCGATGATCCGAGGGCTTCGCCGCCCTCGGCCCACTTTCCCCGGCGGCGGCCCCTCGACAGCCCGGCGCGTCTGACCGACACTGGCGGCCGCCATGATTCGCGCCGCCACCCCCGAAGACATTCCGACACTGGTCGAGATCGAGAACCGGTCGTTCTCCACCGACCGGATTTCGCGGCGTTCCTTTCGCTATCTGCTGTCCAAGGCACACGCCACGGTGCTCGTCGAGACCAATACCGACGGCACAGTTCGGGGCTACGCGCTACTCCTGTTCAACCGCGGCACATCGCTGGCGCGCCTCTATTCCATCGCCGTCGATCCCGCCCGGCAGCGTGAGGGCATCGGTCGCGCCCTCCTCAATGCGGCGGAGGCGGCGGCGCGGGATCACGGGACGGCCTGGATGCGCCTGGAGGTGCGCGCCGACGCGCTGGACGTGCAGGCGTTCTACAAGGCGCACGGATTTCGTAAGTTTGCTTTGCAGCCGCACTACTATGAAGACGACGTGGCGGCGGTACGGATGGAGAAATCGCTGGCGCCGCGCCGCGACCCCAGCCTGATGCGGGTCCCCTACTACGCACAGTCGCTGGACTTCACCTGTGGCCCGGCCGCGGTCCTGATGGCGATGCGGGCCCTCGAGCCCGCCACCCGCGTCGATCAGACGCAGGAAATCCGGCTCTGGCGGGAATCGACGACGGTCTTCATGACCTCAGGATTGGGCGGTTGCAGTCCCGAAGGACTGGCCCTGGCAGCGTATCGCCGCGGTTTCCCGGTCGATCTCTTCCTCACCGACGGCGGAGTGCTCTTCGTCGATTCCGTGCGCAGCCCGTTGAAACGGGAGGTCATCCGCCTGGTTCAGGAAGATTTCCGGGAACAACTGGCGGCCAGCGGCGTCAAGGTGACGTTTCGTCCGCTGACACTCGAAGCCATGCGACGCTACTGCGAAGATGGCAGCATCCCCGTGGTCCTGATCAGTTCCTGGCGGTTCGATCGTGAAAAACAACCGCACTGGGTTGTGGTGACGGGTTTTGACTCCAACTACATTTACCTGCACGATCCCAATGTCGACGAAGATCTCGACAAGACTCCCACCGACTGTATGCAGATCCCCGTGCTGCAAGGAGAATTCCTGAGGATGGCGCGCTACGGCAAGGCGCAGCAACAGGCGGCGCTGGTCATCGGCAAGGCTCGCGGCTGATGCCACCGCATGTGGTGGTGGTCGATCGCCGGTCGGATTTTCCCTGGGAGGCACCAGATCGGCTGGTGGTGCCGGCGAAGGAGTTTGTTGGAGAAGCGGCGCGCCGTCTGCCCGCCTCGGCGCGGGTCATCAATCTCTGCCGGGACATGAGCTACCTGAGCCTCGGATACTATTGCTCGCTTCTCGCCGAGGCCCGAGGGCAGAAAGTCATTCCGTCGGTCGAGGTGATGCTGGATCTGCACTGGAAGCGGCTTTTGCGAATCGCGTTGCCGGAGGTGAACGAACTGGTCGGCCGCACCTTCCGCGTTCCGCCGGAAGCGCAGCCGCCGTTCAGCGTAAGCGTCTTCTTCGGCGAGCCTGACGACCCCCGGCTCGCGGTGGCAGCGCGCCGGGTGTTCGAGCTGTTCCGCTGTCCGCTTCTCACCATCGAACTGCGCCACAAGAACGGCTGGACCATCGAGTCGATCGAGCCGATCTCGATCCGCGAGGTACCGGTCGATCGCCGGCAACGGGTCGTCGATGCGCTCGACCGCTACACGCGGGCCGCCTGGCGCAAGCAGCGGGCGACGGCGCCGGCCCGCTGGTCGATCGCCATGCTTTACGATCCAAAGGAAAAACTGCCGCCGTCGAACAGCAAGGCCCTGGAGCGCTTCGTCCGCGCCGGCGCATACCTCGGCTGCGACACGGAACTGATCACCCGCGCCGACTATGGCCGTCTCGCCGAGTTCGATGCGTTGTTCATCCGCGAGACGACCGCGCTGGATCACCACACCTACCGGTTTGCCAAGAAGGCCGAAGCCGAAGGGATGCCGGTGATCGACGACCCCCGCTCGATCCTCAAATGCACCAACAAGATCTATCTGGCGGAACTGCTGCAGGCGAACGGCGTGCCAGGACCGCGCACCCTAATTCTCGATCGACGGCGCATCGGCCGCATCGAGCGCGAACTGGGCTTTCCCGCCGTGATCAAGATTCCCGACGGCTCGTTTTCGCGCGGCGTCTATAAGGCGACCAACGCCGCTGAACTGGAAGACATCGCCGAGCGCATCTTCAAAGACACCGACCTGATCATCGCTCAAGAATATATGGCAACGGCGTTCGACTGGCGCGTCGGCGTGCTCGACCGCAAGCCGCTGTTCGTCTGCCAGTATTTCATGGCCCGGGACCACTGGCAGATCGTCAAGCACGGCATGGCCGGCGAGGACCCCGAGGAAGGCGGCGCGCGCACCTTCGCCGTCGCCGACGCGCCGCCGAGGGTCATCGAGGTCGCCACCAAGGCGGCCAGCCTGATCGGTCCGGGCCTGTACGGCGTCGATCTGAAACAGAACGACCGCGGCGTCTTCGTCGTGGAGGTCAACGACAATCCCAATATCGATGCCGGGGTCGAGGACGCGGTTCTGAAGGAGGAGTTGTACCGCGCCATCATCGGGTCGCTGGTCAGCCGACTGGAACGGCGACTGCAGCCCGGCCGCGCGCGCAACGGCGGACTCCCCGCTTCCCAGTCTGGACCCTACGACCCGTTGGCCCGCCCGCCGCGTTCGGCGGCGGGCGCCGCACGCGGCTGAGGTGATGGGTCGGCCCCGCTCCCACTGACGGCCGGGACGGGCACGGCATCGCCGGCACCTGTTCCGCTGTGGGCTCAGCTCCCGCCCCAGATTCCGAACGGGCGCGAGGCCTTGCATCGGGTAATGTGTTTGATTATAATCCGCTGCGTTCGGGGTATGCAAAATACCCTGGCTGTCCAGCGTAGGTGTTGGTTGCAGTAATCGGTAGCAGTTCTGCAGAAACTGCGCCGAACGGGGTCGCAGAAGTTAATCCTTACTATTGTTCTGGCAGCTGATACTCAGCTGAGCGTTCCTGCTTCTGAAAAGGAAGGCTGTAGATGTCGTTGCACAGCTTTAATCAGACTTTGACGGTCACAGGCAAGATCGTTGCTGTAGATATCGCAAAACCCTCGTTTTCCCTTGAAACGCGGAGCGGCGACATCTTCGAGGCGGTGGTCGGGCCGGAGACGTATTATTCAGTCGTAACGAATCTCGACGGCCTCGACCGCAACCGGGTGCCGGAGCCAGAGGTCAGCGACGTCAGCGGCCCCGTGTATAATCTGCACAAGTATGCAGTGCAGGGCCGGCCGGTCTCCGTCGTCGGCGTCTACCAGCAAAACGAGGGCGCCGAACGCTTCGAGGCGCGCAGCGTCTTTCTGCTGCACTCCGCCCCCTCCCGGTACATGTTCGAGGAGACGCACTGGTGGCCGACGCAGGTCACGCAGATGGCCGATCGCATCCTCGACCATCTGTTCGACGCCAAGCGCAGTTACACCATTGATGATTTCTCCGAGTTCTACCGCACGAATCTGAATATCCTGGGCCAGAAAACCGACGAGACGGTGCAGGAGTGCGCCGTGCTGTCGCGGCTGCTTTACGATCTGTCGTCCGCCTACATGATGACCGGCGCCGAGCGCTACCTGCTGGCGGCCCGCGCGGCGGCGAATTACCTGCGCGAGGCGTTCCGCAGCCTCAGCCACGACGGCACGTACTGCTTCTGGGCCTACGGTCGGCGGCGCAACATCCAAGGAGAGCGCGGCGAATTCTTTCTGTTTCCCTCGCAGGGTCCTGACGACTGGGGATCCGTCCCGCTCTACGAGCAGATCTATGCGCTTGCAGGCCTAACCCAATTCTACCGGATTACGCTTGAGTGGGAGCTGCTGGAAGACATCCGGCGCACCATCAACAGCTTCCAGGATTTCTTCTGGGATCCCACGGAAGAGCAGATCAAGAAGATGGACCAAAAGCGCCAGCAGCGCTTCCTCGGAGAAGACGGAAAGTTGCGCCCCGGCTTCGTTGGTGCCGGCGGCTACTTCTCCCACATCGATCCGGCGACGATGCGGCCCGATACCAACGGTCTGCGGGACCCGGGCCGTGGGATCGACAATCGTTCGCGCAAGAACTGGAACTCGGTGGGCGACCACATCCCGGCATACCTGGTCAACCTGATCCTCTCGCTGGAGCCGTTGCCGCTGAGCGGTGCGCGCCAGGAGTTCGCGCCGCTGCTGGAGCGATGCCACGGGATCCTGGAAGAGACCTCGTCGCTGATCTGCGAGAAGTTCCCCGATCCCAACTCTGATTTCGTCTTCGAGCGGTTCCACGCCGACTGGACGCCCGATCTGCAATATCGCTGGCAGCAGAACCGTGCAGTCGTCGGGCACGACCTGAAGATTTCATGGAATCTCACCCGCTGCGCCTTCTACTTCCAGACCCGCGCGGAGCGCCTGCGTCGCCAGGGCAAGGCGCAGGAGGCGGACGGGTATATCAAGCGCTCGGACCGGTGCCTCGAGGTCGCGAACCGGCTCGCCGAGCGCATGGGCGAAGTGGGCCTCGACAAGATCCGCGGCGGCATCTTCGATTGCGTCGAGCGGAACCCGACCGGCGGTATGCCGACGCAGTTCGCCTGGGACGCGACGAAGGACTTCTGGCAGCAGGAGCAGGGCATTCTCGCTTACCTGATCCTGCATGGCGCGACAGGGAACGACCATTATCTAAGGCTCGCCCGGGAATCGTCCGCGTTCTGGAACCTGTTCTTCCTCGACCGCGAACGGCAGGGCTATTTCTTCCGCACTACTGCTGACGGCCTGCCCATCCTCTCGGGCCAGTACGGCATGAAAAGCAGCCACGCCATCGGCTACCACGCGTTCGAACTGGCTTATCTCGCGCATCTGTACACCCGCGCCTACGTCGCCGCCGGCGGGGGCAGCGACAACAGCTTCTCCCTTTATTTCAAGATCAGCAGCGTCGATCGGCTGGGGTCGATCAACGTGCTGCCGGACTTCATGCCGCCAGGGCGGGCTCAAATCACCTGCGTCAGGGCAAATGGCATCGATGTGACGGATTCTCTGGACCCGGCCAACCTCGCCGAATACCAGATTCCCACGAACGCGATGACGCCCGATCCGACCAACAAGACCGTTGAACTGGTCGTCGAGTTTCTCGCCAGCCCGGTCCAGTCGTAAGGCAGCGCCCGCTCAGGAGGCTCGAATGCCCGACCAGCCGCTCGCCGGCAAGAAGATTGCCGTCGTCATCGAGGCCCAGTACGTCCCGGCGGAAATTCGCACCTACCAGCAACGCTTCGCCGCCCTCGGTGCCACCGTCGAGTTGGTCTCCCGTCTGTGGGGCCAGCCCAGCCTGCTCTTCTACTCGACGGCCGAGCCGCAGTTGAGTGAGGCCCAATCGAGGCGCGAGGAGCCACCGCCTGTCTCCTGGCCGATCGAATGGCTTGATGTCGGCGTCGACTTCGAGCAGGCAGAACGACGGATGCACGAGTACGCGGCGATCATCATTGCCGCCAACTACACATCGGTCCGGCTGCGTTGGAACGAAGCGCTCAGCACCGGCTCGCCCAATGCGCCGGCCGAGATGCGCGCGACCCCGTCGGTGCGGTTCATCCGCAAGGCGATGGCGAACCGCAAGATCGTCAAGGCGGCGCCTTGCCACGGTCTGTGGCTGTTGGCCACGTCTCCCGACCTGCTCGCCGGGCGCCGGGTCACCTGCAATCCGGTGCTCGTCGCCGACGTCCTGAATGCTGGCGCTTTCTACGTCCCGGCCCCGGCCGGGACGAACTGGCACGAGCACGTGGTGACGGACGACGATTTGATCACCAACATGTCGGCCGTTGCCGGCGGCGAGGCCCTCGGCAGCGAGCGTCTGGTCGATGCGATCCGCGACCGCATTCTCGCCATGGCCCAGGAACCGCCCCAGCCGGCTCCCGCCCCCATCGTCGCCGCCCCGACGGAGCCCGGGAAGCGCCGCATCCTGATCCTGCTGTCGGAGTGGGGCTACTGGGGCGAGGAACTGGTGGGCCCGCTCGGCGAATTCGATCGCGCCGGCTATCAGGTGGATTTCTGCACGCCGAATGGCCGGCGGCCAAACTGCATTCCCGTCAGTATGGATCCGGACTTTTTCGATCCGCCGCTGCAGCGTTCGGTTACGTCATCGGAAATGGCGGCGCGCTCGCGGGAGATCGATGACCCCTCGACCGAGCAGGGCAGGCGACTGGACAACCCGATCAGCCTCGCCGCCTGGTTTCCGCAGCGCCCTTACTTCGCATCGGCCCAGTTCGTCCGCCTCTTGGAGAACTACAACTGGGATCTGCAGGAAGCGGTGCGGGGCATCGACAAATTCGATGCGATGCTGATCGTCGGCGGTTCGGGCCCGATCGTCGATCTCGCCAACAATATCCGCGTGCACGACCTGATCCTGGCGTTCCTTGCCGCCGGCAAGCCGATCGGCGCCGAGTGCTATGGCGTCGCCTGCCTTGCGTTTGCCCGCGACATGAACCTCCGGCAGAGCATTATCCGCGGCAAGCACGTCACCGGCCATTGCCTGGAGTATGACTACCAGGACGGCACCGGGTTCGTCCGCGCGCGGGGCGAGTTTCTCGATTTCAACATGGGGCCGCCGCCCTATCCGCTGGAGTTCATCCTGCGGGACGCCACCGGGCCGGATGGCGCCTATCACGGCAACTTCGGGCACCCGACCAGCGTCATCGTCGATTATCCCTTCATCACCGGCCGCTCGACACCGGACAGCGTTCTGACCGGCCAGAAGATGATCGAGGTGCTCGATGGTGATCCGCCGCTCCGCCGCTGGGGCTGGTAGCGGACCCGGTCGATCAACCCGCCTGATCTTGGAAAGGATCGGGCGATAGGTAAACAGTCTCGATGAGGGAGGGCGCGCGATGACGAGCCCCAGTGGGCACCGGAAGCTGTTGGAGCAACTGCGCGCCGACGGCGTAACGCACATGTTCGGCAACCCCGGCTCAAGCGAGGAAGGCTTCCTCGACGAGATCTCGCGGTTCCCCGACATCCAGTATCTTCTCGGACTGCAAGAAGCGGCGACGGTGTGCATGGCGGATGGCTATGCGCAAGTGACGCAGCGTCCGGCGGTGGTTCAGCTGCACTGCAGTGTGGGCCTCGGTAACGCCATCGGCAGCCTCTATCATGCTTGGCGCAGACACACGCCCATGCTGGTCCTTGCCGGCGAATCCGGGGCCGAGTTCGATCCGCTGGAAGCGCATATGTGGGTCGATTTGGTGGGCATGGCGCGGCCGGTCACCAAGTACGCCATCCGCGCGACTCATTCTTCCAGCCTGCTGCGGCTGGTGCGGCGCTGCTACAAGATCGCGGCGACGCCGCCATGGGGACCCGTCTTCCTCTCGATCCCGCAGGATGTTCTCGACGCACCCAACGATGAGCCGGTGGTGCCGACGGCGCTGCTGCAAACCCGCGTCTCCCCCGAACCAGAGTTGATTGCTGCGGCGGCGGACCTGCTGGCGGGCGCCGAAAACCCGGTGATTTTGATGGGCGACGGCGTCTCACAGGCCGGCGCGCACGACGAACTCGTCTGTCTTGCGGAGACGATGGGCGCCGGCGTCTGGGGCTCGATGGCCTCCGAGATGATTATGCCGTGGTCGCACCCGCTCTATCGCGGACTGATGGGCCACATGTTCGGCTCGTCCAGCGGGCGCATCGTGGAGAACGCGGATGCCGTGGTCATCTGTGGGACGTACGTCTTCGCCGACGTTTTTCCGCGTTTGACCAGCCCGTTCCGTCCGGATGCGAAGATCGTCCATATCGATCTTGATACCCATGCCATCGGCAAGAACCATCCGGTCTCGCTCGGCCTCGTTGCCGACCCCAAGCCGACGCTGGCGAAGCTGGCCGACGCGCTCGACGGCCGGATGACGGAAGCCCAGAAGTCGGCGGCGCAGGAGCGCGTGCGGGCAGCGGCGGCGGCGAAGGAAGAGACGCGGACGCGCGAGCTGGAGCAGGACCGGGCCCGGCGCGGCCAGATGCCGATGTATATGGCCGGGTTCGCGGAAGAGCTGGCGGCACAGTTGCCGAAAGACTCGCTGATCTTCGACGAGGCTCTGACGCATTCGCCCGAGCTGACCCGCTACTGGGTGCCCGAGCGGCCGGGCAGCTTTTTCGAGACGCCGGGCGGCACGCTGGGTATCGGTATCCCCGGTGCGGTGGGCCTGAAGGCGGCGCATCCCGAGCGCACCGTTGTCGGGTTCACCGGCGATGGCGGCGCCCTTTACACCTTCCAGGCGCTGTGGACGGCGGCGCACTACCGCCTCGGCGCCAAGTTCGTCGTCTGCAACAACCGCAGCTACCGGCTGCTGAAGCAGAACATCGTCGCCTACTGGCGTGATCTGCAGATCAATCCGGCGGGCTTCCCGCCCGCCTTCGATATCCACGATCCGGAGATCGACTACGTCGCTCTCGCGAAAGGATTGGGCGTGCCCGGAACGCGGGTTGAACGCCCGGAGCAGATCGCGCCCGCGATCCAGGCGATGCTGGACCACGACGGGCCATTCCTGATCGATCTCATTCTGGAAGACAGCGTGCGGCGCTAGGCCGCAATTCCAGACAACAGGGAGGAGCGTATGCCAGCGCCTCTGACCAACGCCTTCTCTATCGGCCGCGAGTGGAACATCGACCTCGACCAGCGGGCGACGGTCAGCAACGCAACGTTGCGCTATACCGTGCTGGGCGAGGGCGAGCCGGTGCTGTTCATCCACGGCACCAGCATCTCCGACAGCCTGATCACGCCGCTGCGGTTCTATCCGCCGCTGTTCGACGACTACAAGCTGATCACCTACTACCGCGCCGGCTACAACGGTAGCACCCTGGACAAGGGCTCGCTGAGCATCGAGGAAGGCGCCGAGCACGTCAAACAACTGCTGGACCACCTCGGCATTCCGAAGGCGCATATCGTCGCCTTCTCCTTCGGCGGGGTCATCGCCTTCCAGTTCCTGCTCTCGTACCCTGAGCGGGCGCATTCGGCGGTGCTGCTGGAGCCCTATCTGCCGCGGGAGGAGCAGGCCGGGGTGCAGGCGAACATCGATGCCTTCACCCGCGCCAACGAGCTCTATCAGCGCGGCGAGAAGCTGGCGGCGGCGCAGCTCTACATGGAGCTGGTTTGCGGCCCGACCTTCCTCGGCTGCGTCGATATGACCAACCCGCTGGACGTCTGGCAGCGGGTCGAGGAGTGCGTCGATACCACCTTCAACATCGATTTCGTCGCGATCACCAACTGGGGTTTCCGCATGTCGCAGGCGGACCAGATGGTGCAGCGCAAACCCGCAATGCCGATCCTGGCGGCGATGGGCACCGATAGCGAGGCGGCGATGCCGGGTTTCCGCGAGACCCAGCACTTCCTGATGAACTGGCTGCCGCAGGCGGAGCGGTGCGCGATCCTGAACGCGACGCACGGCATGCAGAGCATGAACCCGCTGGCGGTGGGTGAAGCGATTTACACGTTCCTGAAGCGGCATCCGATGGCATAACCGCGCCGGATGCAGCCGTAGCGAACAGCGGCCTTTGGAGGGGCAATGCCCGAAAACTCGGTCGATTACATCGTCGTCGGCGCCGGCACCGCCGGGTGCATCGTGGCCGCCCGTTTGGCGGTCGATCCGCACGTGCAGGTGGCGCTGCTGGAGCGCGGCGGCATGGACAGCAATCCGGCGATCTGGGCACCGGACCTGCCGTCGATGTTCAGCCTGTGGAACCCACAGGGGGCGGAGGACTGGGGCTACCGGACGACGCAGCAGACCGGCCTCGGCGGCCGCGCCATCGATATTGCCCGCGGCCGGGTGCTGGGCGGCAGCAGCGCCGTCAACGCGATGATCTACATCCGCGGCAACCGCCGCGACTTCGATGGCTGGGCGGCGCTGGGCAATGCCGGGTGGGGCTACGACGACGTCCTGCCGTACTTCAAGAAGTCGGAAACGTATCACGGCGAGGCGTCGCCCTACCACGGCGACAACGGCCCTCTGTCGGTGATAGGCATGCACACGCCGTCGATCGCCTCGCATGCCTTCATCGAGGCCGCGGCGACGCTAGGAGCGACGCAGACATACAACGACTTCAACGGAGCGTCGCAGGAAGCCGGTGCCGGCTTCTACCAGTCCACGCGCAATGTCGATTACGTGCGGGTCACCGCGGCTTCGGCATTCGTTCGCCCCATCCTCGACCGCACCAACTTCCGGCTGCTCACCGGGGTGCGCACAACACGGGTTCGACTGGAGAACGGCCGCGCGGTCGGGGTAGAATATGCCGCTGCTGACGGCAGCTTGCAAACGCTGCGGGCGACGCGCGAGGTGATCCTCTGCTGCGGCGCCTTCGAGACGCCGAAGCTGATGATGCTCTCCGGGCTGGGACCTTCTGCGGAGCTGTCGCGCCACGGCATTGCCGTCGTCGCCGACCTGCCCGGCGTCGGCGGCAACCTGCAGGACCACATGCTGCTGGGCGTCGGCTACGAGGCCACCCGACCATTAGACTTCGCCGAGATGCTGGCGGAAGCCGGCCTCTTCCTGTGGACGGATGCCGCCGACCGCAACGCCTCGCCCAACCTGCAGTACTTCTTCGGCCCCGTCGAGTTTGTTCCGGACGAATACCGGACCGACGGGCCGGGGTTCACTGCGGCGCCGATCCTGGCGCAGCCGAAAAGCATCGGCACGGTGACGCTCGCCTCTGCCGATGCCGCCACCAATGCCGTGGTCGATCCCCAATATCTCAGCCGCGACGAGGATGTGGCGGTGTTCGAGTACGGTATCCGCTACGCCCGCGAGCTGATCAGTACGGCGGCGTTCAACGGGATGCGCGGCCGCGAGCTGGCACCGGGTCCCAGCGTCACCAGCAGCGCCGATGTGCGCGAGTACGTCCGCCGTGTCGCCTCGACCGTCTGGCATCCGGTCGGTACCTGCAAGATGGGACCGGAGGGTGATGGTCTTGCGGTGGTGAACGACAGGCTACAGGTCCGAGGCATCGACGGCCTGCGCATCGCCGACGCCTCGGTGATGCCGCGTCTGGTCAACGGCAATCCGAACGCGGCGATCATGATGATCGGCGAGAAGGCTGCCGACTTCATCCGCGGCGACCAGCCCGCCGGTGCCTTCATCCCGCCCATTCCCGAACTCGCGATGATCACGGAGCCGTCATGATCCACCAGTTCATCTTCGCATCGCCACGACCGGGGATGTCGGAGGAGGCTTTTCAGCGCTACTGGGTCGAGGTGCACGCGGTACGCTACGCTAGTCGCATTCCGCAGATCCGCCGCTACCTGATCGATACCCGCATCCCGCTGCCGGGAGAGACCGCGCTGCCGCGCTGGAGCGGCGTCGCCGAGATCTGGCTGGCCAACGCCGAGGAACAGCTCGCCTCGCTGCAAACGCCGGAGTTCCTGCTGGGAGCGCGGGCCGACGAGCCCAGCTGGGCGGCCTTCTGGCTGACCGCAGCACTTGATACAACGGCGCACGACATCCTTCCCGGCCCCGAAACCCGCAACAACGGCATGGCGAAGCTGCTGATGCTCTCCAAGCGCCGCGAGGGCCTGCCGCTGCAGGCCTTCAAGGACTACTGCCTCGGCCAGCACGCCGCCCTGGTCCTCCAGGTTCCAGGCCTGCGCCGCTACGTCCAGGGACACGTCGTCGATGGCTTCTATTCCGTGGGCGAGGCGGTGCTCGACTGTATCGAGCAGCTCTGGTTCGACAATCTCGATGCGCTGCTGGAAGCCGAGAGGTCGATTCAACAGCAGCTCGTCCGCGCCGACTACCGGCTGTTCACCGAGGAACGCTACCTGCATGAAATGATCGTTCGCGAGAACTGGGTCATCGGCCCGGAACCGCGACCCTACACGCCGGGCGTGGCGCCGCCGCCGCTTGCCTAGCGGCCGTCCAGGAGAATCGCGCGATGTCGCTTGCAAGCGCCCTGAATTTCTTGACCGCCGCCCGCGACAATCCGGCCATGGTCGCGCGCTACGACCAGCGCTCGATCAGCCAGCTGCTGTTCCATGCCAAGAACGACGGTTTCGTTTTTTCTGCCTGGGACTTGGCCGAGGTTGCCGGTCGGATCGAAGCCAGCATCATCCTGACCAAGGACCGCGATCCGTACGACGGCACGGCGCGGCTGTGGCGGCAGATGTGGGGTCGCTACCACCTGGGCTACATCGTCGAGCAGGTGCGACGGCATACCGACCCCGAGCTGGCCGCGCTGCTGGCGCCGCCGCAGGGAGCATCGGCATGAGCGAGCGCAACCTGATCACCTTCCTACAGACCGTCGCCGTGCGCGCCGACGTTCTTGATGCCCTGCAATGGCGGAGCAAGGACGAGGTGATCGTCGCCGCCGCCGCTTTCGGGCTGCCGTTCACTGAGCCTGAGTTCGACCGGTTGATCTGGGATCTGGAAGTGCGGCTGGCGCAGCGGCGGGGCGAGGCATTCGACGCCCATTTTCCGCTGTGGGAGACGATGTGGGGTCAGTCATACTTCGCCTATCTGGTGAAAGACGTTATTCCGAGCCTCACCCAGACCGAGATTGACGAGGTGATCGCTGCCGGCCCTGCCCGGCCGAATGCATAGGAGCGAAGGCAGCATGCCGGAGACATACGATTTCATCGTCATCGGGTCCGGTGCGGGCGGCTCGACCGTCGCCTACCGGCTTGGCGAACTTGCGGACGCAAAGATTCTCGTGCTGGAGGTGGGGACCGGCGATCTGCCGGAGGCGGTGTCGGTGCCGTGGCGGTGGAACGAGCTGCTGCTGACCGATCTTGATTGGGCCTACAACAGCGCACCGCAGCCGGCGCTCAACGATCGTCGCATCTATTCCGCTGCCGGACGCTGCACCGGCGGCGGCTCTGCCGTCTACCACATGATGCATGTCCGGGCGAAGCCCGCCGATCTCGACGCCTGGGCGTATAGCGGCTGCGCCGGCTGGTCGTTCGCCGATTGTCTTCCGTTCTATCAGCGCTCGGAGAACCAGCTCGACGATCTCAACCCGACCGCCGGCAAGGGCGGGCCGATGACCATCGTCAACGCCCGCGATACCGGCAATCCGGTCTCACAGACCTTTCTCGATGCCTGCGTCGAGCTGGGCTATCCGCTCGTCCAGGACTTCAACGCCACCGCCTTCGGCTGCGGCTGGCATCATCTGGACATGCGCGACGGGCGGCGCGGCGGCGTGCTGACGTCCTACCTGCTGCCCGCCGTCGCCCGCGGTAACGTCACCCTGAAGACGCGGACCCGGGCGACGCGGCTGCTGATCGAGAACGGCCGCTGCACCGGCGTGGAATACCTGGAGAACGGTCAAACGGTGACCGCGCACGCCGAACGCGAGGTGATCGTCGCCGGCGGCGCGATGGAGACGCCGAAACTGCTGCTGCTCTCCGGCGTTGGTCCGGCCGATCAGCTGCAGCAGCACGGCATCGCCGTGGTGCACGAGCTGCCCGGCGTCGGCGAAAACTTTCATGACCACCCGCTGCTCATCGGCCCGTTCGGCCGGATGGCGGAACCGGGTGCCGACCCCCGCGCCAACATGACCGAGGTCGGCCTGTTCTGGGGATCGGAACCGGGCCTGCCGGTGCCCGACCTGGAAATCTGCCTCGTGCATCGGGCGCCGTTCGGCGATGCCTTCTTCGCCAACGTGGTGCAGCGGCTGCAGACCGGCCAGCCGGTGGCCTCGGTGGCGCAGCTCGTCGATCCGCATGTGATCCTGTCGCTGCCCGGTCTGGTCCGGCCGCTGTCGCGCGGCTGGGTGCGGCTGGCGTCGGCTGATCCGACAGTACCTCCCGACATCAGCTGCAACTTCGGCGCCGAACCGGCAGACATCGACCGGCTGGTGACGATGGTGAAGATCGGCCGCGACATCTACCGCACCCACGCCTTTCAGGCGCTGGGGCTGGTGGAGGTTGGTCCCGGTCCAGACGTGGTCACCGATGAGCAGCTCCGCGCCTGGGTGATCGACAACGTCGGCTCCTACTACCACTTCGTGGGATCCTGCAAGATGGGCATCGACCGGATGGCGGTGGTGGACAACCGGCTGAAGGTGCGCGGCATCGAGGGGCTGCGCATCGCCGACGGCTCGGTGATGCCGGCGATCCCGGCGGCCAACACGCACACCACCATCGTCATGATCGGAGAGCGCGCAGCGGAATTCATCAAAACCGGGAACTGAAGGGGGCTTACACCCAACCATCCGAAATCAGGAGGCGCGGCAGTGGATACGTTCGAACTCGGTAATTTCCGGCTGGTGAACGGGTATACCATCCCCAACGCCCGGCTTGCCTACACCACCCACGGCACGCTGAACGCGGCACGCGACAACGCCGTCGTCTTTCCCAACTTCCTCGGCGGCAACGATGCGGCGCTGGAGATGTACGTCGCCGAAGGGATGGCGCTCGATCCCAACAAGTACTTCGTGATCCTGCCCGGTCAGTTCGGCAACGGCTTTTCGTCTTCGCCCAGCAACACCCCGCCGCCGTTTGACCGCGGAGCCTTCCCGCCGATCGCCATCGCCGATGACGTGATCGCCCAGCACCGCCTGGTGACCGAGCACTTCGGCATCGAGCGCCTCGCGTTGGTGCTGGGCTGGTCGGTTGGCGCGCTGCAGACCTACGAGTGGGCGGTGCGCTTCCCGCAGATGGTCACGCGCATGGCCTCGATCGCAGGAGCACCGCGGCCGTCGCCATGGACGCTGCACTGGCTGCGCACGGTGATCGAGGAGCCGATCGTCACAGACCCGGCATGGAACAACGGTTTTTACGCCCAGGCGTCGGACGTTCAGGCCGGACTGCGTCGGCAGGGGCACTGCATGGCGCTGACGCTGCCGCCGCTCGCCTACTACCATGGCGATCTCATGCAGCGGCTGGGCTTTGGCAGCGTCCAGGACTTCGTCCGCGGCTTCTTTGAGGGCTTCATGGTCGGCCAGGACCCCAACAACCTGCTGATCCAGGCGCGCAAGGCGCTGACCGCAGATCCGGCGCAGGGCGGCTCGCTGCCCGAGGCGCTGGGGCGGATCACCGCGAAGACGACGATCGTCGCCTTCACCGGCGACGTCATGTTCCCGCCCCAGGACAACGAAGTGGACGCCCGCAGCATTCCCGGAGCGCAATACCGGGAAGCCACGACGATCTCCGGGCACCTGACCACCTTCGGCCTGTTTCCGGAGGACCGGCAAGCCGTCGATGACGCCATCCGCGAAGCGCTATCCGCCTAAATGCGTGACTGGGGTGAACAGCGAGGCCGCTGCAGCCCCACCAAGCGAAAGGGCGCGAGCTGGAGGAGATAGATGCCGACAATACCTGTGCATTTCGAATACCGCACTGGCTTGCGCCGCCCGTTCCTGCTGGCCGCCCGGCTGTCCGGAACGTGGAGCGCGCAGGGGATGCATTCCGATCAATGGTCGTCGCCTGTTCCCATGGAAGCGTTCGTGGCCGACGACGGCTGCCCAGCGTTTCGCGCCACGATCCAGCTGGACGACAGTCAGATCGGCTGGAGCTTCGAGTGGGGCGTGGCGGTGTCCACCGCCGAACGGGCCGACGTCTGGGGGATCGTCGCCGAGGTCAATTCCACCACCTCGACTGAGCGCTTTCGCAACTTCGGGCTTCGCGAAGCCGGCCAGACGGAGCGCTACTTCCTGACCCATTGCCGTCGGCTGGGCGCCAACAAGCTGGTTCGTCCCGGACAGCCGGACGCGATCCGCTTCGCCTGCTGGGCGCCGAACGCCCAGAACGTCGAAGTCGTGATCGGGAACCCTGCCAGCGGATACATCTGGGACGACGGACGGGGTGCCGTCACCACCTACCCGATGCATCGCAGCGACGAGGGCGTGTGGGAAACCGATGTGGGCACTTCAGCTCTCGCGGCGTTCGGCGACTTCGATCATACACCCTACATGTTCCGGGTCACCCGCGACGACGGGTCGGTCGCGTACCGCACCGACCTCTTTTCGCGATGCCAGATCGGCAGCGGCGGCAAAAATCCCGCAGCCCCGCGGACGGGAGAAGCGCCCTGGGATGGAACCCGCACTGATCTCGACGGCTCAAAGAGCTGCTCGGTGGTGGTCGACCCGGAGCGCGTCTGCGAGCTGTTCAACGAAGGCGTCTGGCCGGAAACCCGCTGGCTTGGCGAGGATGATTTCTGGCGGGATGAGTATCGCGACGACCGACCGGTACCGGGCAGGCTCGATGATCTGGTGATCTACGAGATGCACACGGATGCCCTGGGGCTTGGCCGGGTGGATCAGGGGACCCTGCAGGACGCTCTGAACCTGATCCCCTATCTGCGCGACCTTGGGGTCAACGCTGTAGAATTTATGCCGATGTCGGAGTTTCAGGATCGCGCCGGCTGGGGCTACAGCACGTCGCACTACTGTGCGATCGAGTACGCTGGCGGTGGTCGGGACCAGTTCAAGCACTTCGTCCGGGAATGCCACCGCAACGGCATCGCCGTCATCGTCGACGTCGTCTACAACCATTATACGTTCGACGCCGACCGGGCGGAGTGGGCCTACGACTCCAACCTGAACGAAAACAACATCTATTACTGGTACGAAGGCCGCGCCAGCGACTATCCCCGGCCCGACGGCGGCTACGTGGACAACGGCTCCAGCGGCTGGGCGCCCCGCTATTGGGAGGAGATGGTGCGCCGGATGTTTACCTCCAGCGCCGCCGCACTGCTGTCGGAATTCCATTTCGACGGCTTCCGTGTCGATCTGACGCAGGCGATCCATCGCGATAACGTGCGCCATGCGGACGGTCGCTCGATCCCCGATGCCAACGTCTTCGGCCAGAAGCTGCTGCGGGAATGGTCAAATACGCTGCGGTTGATCCGCCCCAACGTCTTCCTGATTGCCGAGGATCACACTGGCTGGCGGGCGGTGTTTCAGCCGACCGACCAGGGGGGTCTCGGCTTCGATGCCACCTGGTATGCCGACTTCTATCACCACCTGATCGGCGATGCGCAGAACGATCCGAGCCGCGCCCGCCTGATCCGGCTGGCGGGGTATGGCGATGACCAGCCGCTGCATATGCGCTGGTTTGGCGACACGCTGGCGGCCAGCGCCGATTCCCGCGTCGTCTATCACGAATCCCATGACGAGGCCGGCAACGCGGAGGGATCCGCGCGAACCATCGTCGTCGCCGTCAATGGCGCCGCTCTGGTGGGCGACACCCGACGGTACGCCGAGGCCCGTGTCCACTTCGCGGCGGGCATGACACTGACGGCGCCGGGCACGCCGATGTTCTTCATGGGCGAGGAAGTCGGCGCCGCGCATCCTTACCGCTACGACGATTTCCGCGCGGGCCGGGACACACGGGAGGATCTGTTGGGTCTCCGCGGGGGCGACGGCGCCAACCTGTTCCGCTTCTACGCCGATCTGATCCGCCTTCGCTTGGCGCATCCAGCATTGCGCAGCCGCAATTGCGAAATCGTCCATACCGAGGACAACAACCGCATGTTCGCGTTCCGTCGCCGGAGCACCGGCGAGGATATTCTGGTGATCGGCAGCCTCAGCAACTGGGCCTTCCGCTCCGGCTATCGCTTCCAGGACACGCGCATCGCCGACGGCCAGTGGCGCGAAATCTTCAACAGCGATGCGGCTGTCTACGGCGGATCCGATCTGCGCAACACCGGAACCATCGCCTCGACCGGCGGCGTGATCATCGTCAACGTTCCCGCCAACTGCCTGATCGTGCTGCAAAGACAGTAACGGGCGCAGGGGTGATGCCTACCGGGTAGTGGCCGTGGCGTCATCGCGAGCCGCGGCAGCGGCGTTGCGATCCAGTCTCAAGAAGCGCGGATGCAGTGGGTAGCTTCGCTGCGCTCGCACTGACTCGGTTTGCGAACTGGCCGAGCCTAATTGACGATGAGAGGGGCTAGCGATGCCGGCGATCAACGGAACCATGATGCAGGCCTTCCACTGGGACTATCCGGATGACGGCAGGCTGTGGGACGAACTGACGGCCAACGCCACATCGCTGGCGGCCGCCGGGTTCACGGCGCTGTGGTTTCCCTCGCCCTGCAAGGCGATGGACGGACCCCGGGATGTCGGCTACGGCATCTACGACCTTTTCGATCTCGGCGAATTCGATCAGAAAGGCGCCGTGCGCACCAAATACGGCACACGCGCGCAACTGGAGACGGCCGTCCGCTCGGTCCGGCAGGCCGGCCTGCAGGTCTACCTGGATACGGTGCTGAACCATAAGGGCGGCGCCGATGCGACCGAAGTGACCACCGGCACGCCGGTCAACGCCGACAACCGCAACATCGACGTCGGGCCGTCACGCGAGATCGAGGTCTGGACGCAGTTCACCTTCCCGGGCCGCGGCAGCACGTATTCGGACTTCCAGTGGCACTGGTATCATTTCGATGCCGTCGATTACGACCAGCGCACCGGCGACCGCTCGATCTTCCGGCTCGCCGACAAGACGTTCGATACGCCCGTGGATCCCGAACGCGGCAACTACGATTATCTGATGTTTTGTGATCTCGATATGAGCCGCGACGATGTCCGTGCCGAGCTGCACCGCTGGGCCAACTGGATCGCCGGGTCCCTGGACATCAATGGCTTCCGGCTCGATGCCGTCCGCCACATCCGCTTCCCGTTCTTCATCGAGTGGCTGGACCAGGTCCGCTCCGCAACCGGCCGAGACCTCTTTGCCGTGGGCGAGCACTACACCGGCAACGTCGCGACGCTGCGGTGGTTCATCGAGCAGACCGCCCGGCGGATGTCCCTGTTCGACTTTCCGCTGCAATTCGCCATGCGCGAGCTCGGCCAGCAGGACGGCAGGCTCGACATGCGCCAAGTGTTCGACGGCACGCTGGTGTCGCAGGAACCGACGCTCGCCGTCACCTTCGTCGACAATCACGACACCCATCAGCAGAACCGGCAGGACACGGCGATCCCCGAGTGGTTTCGGCCGCATGCCTATGCGCTGATCCTTCTGCGCGAGTCGGGATACCCGTGCGTGTTCTATCCCGACTACTACGGCGGCGGTGGCCGGACCAGCCTGCGACCGCTGCTGGATGCTCTGCTGGCGGCCCGCCGGGACAACGCCTACGGGCCACAGACCGACTATTTCGACGACGCCAACCTGATCGGCTGGACGCGCGGCGGCGATGAGGCCCACCCACTCGGCTTGGCTGTGCTGGCGACCGACGGCGCCGGCGGAGAAAAGCGGATGCGCGCCGGCCGACCGGGCGCCGTCTTCAGCGAGGCCACGGGCTCCGTCGGCCGCACGGTGACGATCGACGCCGACGGCACCGCCGCCTTTCGCTGCAACGACCGCAGCATCGCGGTGTGGGTCGAGCAGGGGTAGCCAGCAGCAGGGCCGCGCGCGTTCAGGCATCAGGGCCGCCGGACGGCGCCGGGCTGCGGTAGGCAAGGCCGCTGTTACTTCGCCCACCCGCGATGACAAATCGGACGGTGTGCCGTATGCTTGCGATCGATCCGGGTTGCGAACTGTCTTCGGTGGACCAACGGAGAGACCCGTGCCCAAGACCCGACCGCTCTACGAGGAAGACTTGGTGCGCTGGTCCGAGGTGCAGGCGACAAACCTGCGCCGGGCCGGCCAAGCCCGCGCCAACCTTCCGCTCGACTGGATCAACCTCGCCGAGGAGATCGAGAGCTTGGGTCGGTCCCAGCGCCGGGAGCTGCGCAGCCGCATCGCCGTCATCATCGAGCACCTGCTCAAGCTCGAACAGTCTCCCGCCACCGAGCCGCGCCCGGGCTGGATCGAAACCATCGGCCGCGAACGGCGCGAGATCGAACGGCTCCTGGAAGACAGCCCGAGCCTCCTGGGCGAACTCGACCGCTTGGTTGCCCTCGAAGAGCCACGGGCGGCAAGCCTCGCTGCCGTTGGCGAGCGGCCCGCGTACACGGCGGAGCAAATCCTCGGAGACTGGCTCCCCGAGCAGGAGCCTCGCGAGTAGGCGAGGACGCCCGCTCGCCGCCTCCTTCAGCGTCCGCAAGCTTCCGCCGGCATTCGGATGCGATCGTTTCCAAAAACATCGGCGAAGACAGCGTATGCTTAGGGTAGCGATCGCCGCATCCGCCCGCGACTCCGGATTGAATCCCCACGCTGCCTCACTATCATATCCCTTTTGCCGGGTGCTGCGAGATAAGCTAGTATCATGCTATTGGGATCAAAACATCGAATATAGCGGAGGGGGCGAAACATGACATCTCTCGCTTGGATTCATTTGTCCGATTGGCATCAAAAAGGTGATAATCTTGATCAAGAAATCGTTCGCGATGCTCTCGTGGCAGACGTCAGAAATCGCTCTTCTATAGATGAGCGCCTATCGAAGATACATTTCGCCGTTATAAGTGGAGATATCGCATACAATGGTAAACTAGAGGAATACGTAGCCGCTAAGAAGTATCTTATCGCCCCATTTTCTGATGCGGCCGAACTTGAGAACAACGGCGTGGGCTCTATATTTTTTGCACCTGGCAACCATGATTTTAATAGAGATGCTATGCCATCACTTTCCCTTAGCAATATTCACTTGCTATTACACGAAAAAGCATATGCACGTAGACGTGATTGTCACCAGGACGTGCTTCGACAGAAGGAATTCAAGCAGCTCCTCCAACGGCCATTTTTGGAATATAATGATTTTATGTCTTCTTATTGCTCAGATGATGTGACGGTATTTAACGATAATGGATTTGCAGCCGTACATAGAATTACGGTTCACAACAAGACAATCGCCGTGTTGTGCTTGAACTCAGCGTGGCTTTCTGGATTAAATAAAGATTGCACTGGTCGGATCAATGACTATGGATACCTAGCTGTTGGAGAGGAGCAAATTCGCACCGCTCTTATGAAAATAGCGACTCCTGATCTCGTCATCGCGGTAATGCATCATCCTATATCCTGGCTACAAGAATTTGATGCTAATCTCGTTGAAGAGTGGCTATTTCAAAAGTGTCACTTTGTGCTCCATGGGCATAAGCATCTACCAAAAATTGATGTTCTTGACAGCACCACGGGCGGCGTGATTGTGGTTCCTTCTGGTGCGGTATTTAACGGAAGAGATAATCAAGACCAACGGTATGAAAATTCGTATAACTTTGTGCATCTAGATTTGGATAAGCAGATTGGTACGATTCATTTCCGGCGATGGAACGTTATAGACAAGACATTTGTACCAGATGCAATGCTGGCAAAAAATGATAAAGGCTGTTTTCACTTCTTTGTTCCAAAACAACGCCAACAAGCGGGGAATGATGCTAGACATGGTATGAGTGCATTGGTTTCGAGATGGGAGCCAGATTTAATGAAGAGGCCCTTTGAGCGCTTAGAGGTCGAGTTAGATTGGTTTCAGGTTGAATTGCCCGTTACGAGCTGTGACTTGGAGTACAAATATGTATCGTATGATTTGCTGGAGGATTTTTATAAATTGGCATTCAATAGAATGGCGAAAAAGTTTCTCATGCGAATTACGAAGTCGAGCGATCTAGAGATCGAAGTTAGTCCGACAGGGGATCTCCCCATGAAAGAGATTTCATATAATGAAGCGCGCGATGCGTACGAGGTCGAGTCCAACGAAATGGTATTCCCAGGGATGGGATTAACGATTCAATGGTTCCCAAGCGATAGTGGCAGACTGAGATGCTCGTCCGCCGTGTTTAATAGGATGAATATTTCGGAATAGAATGTACAGTGACGATTATCGGCTTGCAGGTAGTCCCTCGGGTGGGATCGGCAGGCGGCGAGTTTGAGGCTGGTGATCGGGGTCTCTCTCTGCTGGTTGCCGAGGCCGTTGCGGAAGGCTTGCTGCGTGCTACCTTCTTCTCCGTGGTCATGTCGCTCTCCGGTCTGGGGGACGATGTCGCTAGCAACACCATCAGACGCCACCTGAAGGTGGTCTGGCCGGCCCGTGCGGGCCGGCTACGGCCGCTGTCAGGTAATTACCGTCTCAGGACGCCAAAGCGGCTGTGCAGGCCTCAAAGATCAGAGTCAACGTCTGCGCCTTCTTGACTTGAGCACTTTTCCGGCTTCCTCAGGCGCGGTCGCTATCCGTGAACCGCTGCGGTCGCGGCACGGCGAAGCAAAATATTGGCAAGACTATCGCGTCGGCTTGAGAGGCGGGCGCCGGACGGAAGAGCCTGCGCGGTCTCGGTTCCGCGGGCGGCCCGTCGTGCTTATCCCTCAGCGAGTTCGTTGATCTTGGCGGCCAGGATGAAGTCGTTTTCGTGCAGGCCGTCGATCTTGTGGGTGAAGAGCACGATCGAGCAGTAGCCCCAGCCGAAGCGGATATCGGGGTGGTGGCCTTCCTGCTCGGCGACGGCGCCCACCTTGTTGACGAAGGCAAGCGCGTTGGCGAAGTCGTGGAACTCGAACCGGCGCTCGATCAGCGTGGCCTTGTCGTCGAGAGCCCAGCCGGGGGTCTGTTCCGCGTAGCGGCGGGCTTCGTCCGGTGCCATCGGCGGGATGCCGCCTCGGCAGGGGGTGCACGTCTTGCTGCTGAGGTCCGTCATCGGCGATCCCCGCGTCCTGAATGTGTGGTCTTTAGCATATGGGACCGCGGCCGCCGCTAACAGCGTTCCGTCGCCCCCGGCAAGCCGCGCGGGATCAGCCGCCGCCGCCGACGCGGCCGAACCAGGTTCCCCAGTCGCCCGAGGCCACGGGGTGATATCCGGCATCGAGCAACGCTTGCAGATCCCGCTCCTTGCGCTCCAGCCGCTCCGCCGATGCCGGCGCCACGAAGATCCAGTCCGGCGGTATCGCGCGCAGCCTCTCCGCCAACTCGGCGCGCTGGCCCACGCTGATGTAGGGGAGATTCTGGCCTGCGAACTTGTAGAGATACCGGCAGCCGAGATGCAGATAGATCGCGGGGGTGCCGAACACGTAAATGCGATCGCGGGCACAGTCGCCGGGAAAGGCGGCGGTGGCGCCCAGCACGTCGCGGTAGTTGCGATCCGCCTCCAGGCGGAAGGCGGTGCCGTCGAAGGAACGGGGCGCGCCGGCGTTGAAGACGAAATAGGCGTTCTGCCCGAGCTGGTTCAGCACGACGCTAAAGGGTGCCAGCAGCAGCAGCGGCAGGATCCAGCGCTGCCGGCCAACCAGCCACGGATGCTCGTGGATCGCGCCGACGATGCGGTCCAGCCCGAGCATGCACAGCAGGAACAGCGGCGCCAGCAACTGCCACCAGTGGTAGGGCCACCAGGAAAAGCGCTGGACGATGATCAGGGCTGTCGCCGCGCCGATCCAGATCAGCAGCAACGGCGCGAGCGGTACCCGCTCCGGAACCCGGGGTGGCAGCAGGAAACCGCCGAGCAGGCAGAACCACGGCGCCAGCGTCACCAGAATTTGGGCGCCGCCGAGAAGCAGGCGCGAGAGCGGCGCCTGCTCCAGGTCCAACGCATCTTCCGCCGCGTAAAGGAAGGTCGAGCGCAGGAATTCGCCCGCGGTCCCGTGGGCGAGAAAATAGACCAGCAGCAGCAGCCAGAGCAGCATCGCGCCGGAGAACCAGGGCAGGAACAGGCGAAGCGCGACCGCGCGCGCCGGGGTTCCGCTCCGCCAGGCGCGAAACAACACATAGACGTGAATGCTGAGAGCCGTCATGGCGAACGGGATCTTGAAGCCGCTGGCGACGCCGGCGGAAAAGCCCGCGAGAAATGCCAGCGGGACCGTTGCGGGGGTGTTGTCCGCGGCACGGATGGCAAGGACGGCGGACAACATCAGCGGCAGGGCGATCAGCGCCTCGACCTGGGTAAGTTCCGAAGGACTGACATAGGTGTAATAGATCAACAGGAAAAACGGGGCGATACCAGCGATCCATCGGCTGGCGAAATGGCGTCTGGTGAAAACAACCACAACCACGAAAAAACAGATATTCCAAATTAGGTCCATAGTATGGGCGGCATAGTCCGAGAATCCGCTAAACTTCCCGGCAACATAGTAAAATATAAATATAAATGGCTGTTTTATGTCCCAAATAGTCGTATATAGATTGCTGCCTTTGCTTATTTCCTCTGCAAACAGAAGAAATAGAGATTGGTCATTGCGCAGCGGATAATTTACCTTGAGAATTCCGGCAAAAATTACCAGCATTAGGAGGCCGCAGACGAGGACCGCGCTTGCAATCCTGGCGAGAAGACGAGGAGCACCGGTGGGCATTCGCAGATGTTCCTAAACTTGCGTGGCCCCGGCTGGTGCGCGCCACGGAGGCGCCGTCCTCTTGCCGGAGGAAGGTTGCGCTGGCAAAGGCTCGCGTGTACTACTAGTGTGGCGTGGGAAGGTGGGTACCTCCGGCAAGGGGCAGTGCGGCGGCGCGCTGGGGCGAGCGGCAGGAATTGACGAGCATGATCAATCGGCGGATTCTGCTGAGAGATGCGCTGGTCTTGCCGACCACCGTCACCAGCGCCGGAGCGTTGAGGGGAACCGCACTGACCAGGACCGGAGTGGCCCGGAGTTGGCAGCTGGTACTCGCTAACTCTACGCCACCGGGCGACGAACAACAACAAGTCAGAGGGTTCAATTGAACTGTCCAGAAGATTTCCGCATAACGGCGACCCGGCGAGGCGATGCTGACGCTGCCGAGTGCGGAAAGAACGTCGCAAGTTTGCCCATTTTATCCTGAAGCGTTATGGGCGATCCTTAGGGTGACGGCCCGTGGCACGCCGTTGGCCGTCGCATCAAGCGAGCCGATGCTCTGAAAGAGCTGGGTGGAGTTCGACTACCGATGTCTCCTGAACAAATACAGATTATTCCGTTTCTGAAGAGCCTGTGGCGCAGGAAGGCCGTCTTTCTGGCCGCCGCCCTCTCGGTGCTTCTGCTTTGCCTGGTCATCCTGCTGGTGATCACGCCGAAGTATTCCGCGCAGGCCCTGATCGTGGTTCAGGGACAGAACAATCTGTTGAGCGAGATCGAAAGCCTCGTTCCAGGCCTTGAGCCGAATGAAGACATTCTGAACACTCAGGCGCAGGTGCTCACGTCCTGGAAGCTCGTCACGCAGGCGGGCGAGGCGATGAACCTCTACAGCGACCCGGAGTTCGCCTACATAACGGACTACAATCCGCTTCACTTCGTCGGAAAGTACATCCGCAAGTTGCAGGCTTGGCTCGGCACCGACGTTCCGGCCGGCGGGCCGCCCACGGAAACTATGACGCAGGCGGACCGCGACCGCTTCTATACGACGCAGAACATCCGCGATGCACTCAGCGTAACGGTCGTCAAGGACACCGACCTGCTGCAGGTGAGCTTCGTCTCTGAAGATCCGATCAAGGCCGCTAAATTCGTCAACACGCTGTCCTCCAAGTACATCGAGAGCAATCTTGAGTACCGGTACGAGACGACGCGTCGCGCCATCGACTGGGCCAACGAGAAGATCGCCGAGCTGCGCAAGAAAGTCGAGGCCTCCGAAGGCCAGATCGAGCGCTACCGGCTGAGCGCCGGTCTTCTCGAGACCAAGGACGGTACCGTCGCGGCGCAGCAGCTTTCCGACATCAATATCGCCGTGGCCACCGCCGCGGCCGAGCGTTCGGCGAAAGAGGGGCGGCTGCGCGAGATCCGCGCCATTCTGGCTCGCGGGGGTGCTGAGGCGCTCGCCGAGGTTCTGGCGTCGCCAGTGATCCAGCAGCTGACCTTGCAGGAATCCACGATCAATCGCGAGTTGGCGCAGCTGACCGAGGAACTGGGGCCACGGCACCCGACAATGGCGATCAAGCGCGCGGAACTGAAAGATATCCAGAGCAAGATCAAGACCGAGGTCAACAAGGTCGTCAGCCAGCTTCAGAACGAGGTCGACCTGCTGCGGGCGCGGGAATTGGCCCTGGCGCAGCAACTGAAGCAGATTGAGCAGAAGGTCGGCGCGGCGAACGCGGCGATGATCCAGCTCAACAGTCTGCAGCGGACCGCGGACGCCGACCGGTTGATGCTGGAGACGTTTCTGAAGCGGGCCCAGGAGACGTACAGTGAACTCGACCGGAACGCCGGGACCGAGAACGACGTCCGCGTCATCAATCCCGCCGATCCGCCCGCCCAGCCTTCTTTCCCGCAGATGGCAGTCGCGTTCGCGCTCGCCATCATGTTGGCCGGCCTCGCCGGCGTTGGCGCAGTGATGCTGATCGAGCAGCTCAACGACGTCTTCCGCAGCAGCGAGGAAGTCGAGAAGCAGACCGGCCTGCATGTGCAGGGCCTGCTGCCCCGGTTCAAGAAAAACGCGGATGTCCTGGCGCAGATCGCCGGCAACACATCAACGCTTTATACGGAGCAAATCCGGTCCCTGAGTACCGGCCTGCTGCTGCTGGAACGCGAGCGACGCGCTTCCAATGTGCTGCTGATCATGTCGTCGCGTCCCGGAGAGGGCAAGAGCACGGTCGCAGCCTCCTTGGGGCGGGTGCGCGCGATGGCAGGACAAAAGGTCCTTCTCATCGACGCCGACCTTCGCAAGCCATCCACCCATACGCTGTTCGGCCTTCCGCGGCAGCCGGGCTTGGCCGAGCTGATCGGGGGCAGCGCCACGCTCTCCCAGGTCCGGTACAAGGACAAACACACCAGCCTGCATCTGATACCAGCCGGCACGATCGAGGGCGATACCGGCGGACTGCTTCACAGCAAACGGCTGGAGACGGTGATCAACGAGCTGCGAGAAGCTTACGATACCATCATCATCGACACGCCTCCCCTGCTCGCGGTTCCCGACGCCTACGTCCTCAGCACCCTGGCGGACATCGGCCTGTTCGTGATCCGCTGGAACAAGACGCGGTGCAGCGGCGTCGCGCAGGTGCTGAAGGGCCTGCGCAAGGAAACCGAGATGCGGACTGTGGCCGCGCTGACGATGGTCGATACCCGCCGGTACGCGAGCTACGGCTATACCGACTCGGGCCGTTTCGACCACGAAATCCAGCGCTACTACCTGCGCAAGGCATCCTGACGCAACCGCCACCGCACCGGCGGTGGCCGCTTATCGCCAAGCCCCCAGCCGTTGGTTTGGCGGCAGCGGGCGCTCAGGCCGCCGCCAGTCCCCGCTCCATCACGGCCGTCAGGCGCCGCGCGAAGGCAGACGGATCGGGTAGCGGGTCGCCTTCCAGGATCCGCGCCTGATCCAGCAGCAGCCATGCGGCATCCGCCAGCTCCGCATCGCCGGCGCCGGCCTCGGCGCGCGCCGCCATGTGCCGGATCAGGGTGTGGCGGGGATTGATCTCCAGGATCCGCAAGGTGGGCATGTCGGCGTCAAGCCGGCGATGCTGGCGCAGCAGGCGCTCGAGATACATGTCCATGTCGCCATCCTCCGACACCAGGCAAACCGGGCTTTCCGTCAGCCGTCCCGACACCCGGACGTCCTTGACCTTATCGGTCAGGACCGTCTTCAGCATGGCCACCAGCCTGTCGACGCTGGCCCCCTGGTCCCCGGCCGCTTCTTCGTTGCCCTCGGCAGGAATCGCTTCCTCGATCTTGCCGAGATCCGCACCGGCCGCCGCTGCCGAGGTCAACTTCTTGTCCTTGAAGGTGCGCACCATCGGGACCCAGAACTCGTCGATCGGGTCGGTCAGCAACAGCACCTCGACACCCTTGGCACGAAACCCTTCCAGCTGCGGGCTTCGACGCAGCGCCTCGCCCTCCGGACCTGACAGCGTGAAGATCGCGTCCTGCCCCGGCTTCATCCTGGCGACGTACTCGTCGAGAGAGGTCAGCCCATCGCCCGCTGTCGAGCGGAAGCGGGCGAGTGCCAGCAGCCGGTCGCGGTTCTCGAAGTCCTCGTAGATCCCCTCCTTGAGCACCGATCCGAAAGCGTCCCAGAACTCGGCGTATTCGTCGGCCGCATCGCCCGCCTTCTTCGCCAGTTCATCGAGCACCCGCTTCACTAGCCCGGCGCGGATCTTCGCCAGCCGGGGATCATGCTGGAACGTTTCCCGGCTGATGTTCAGGGGCAGATCCTCGGAGTCGACGACGCCGCGCAGGAACCGCAGGTAGGACGGCACCAGGCCCTCGCAATCGTCGGTGATGAAGACCCGCTTGACGTAGAGTTTCAGCCGGCCCTTGCGCTCCGGATCGAACAGGTCGAACGGCGCCTGCTTCGGCACGAACAGGAGACTGGTGTAGGAGACAACGCCTTCCACCTGGTTGTGCAGGGTCAGCCAGGGATCATCGAAGGCATGGGCGACGTGGTGATAGAATTCCCGGTACTGCTCCTGCGTGATGTCCTTCTTCGGCAGCGTCCAGAGGGTGGAGGCCGCGTTCAGAGCGGCTGCATCCGCCGCCTCGCCGAGAAGAACCGGGAAGCCGATGTGATCCGAATACTTCTTGATGATCTGGCGCAGCCGGGCCTCTTCGAGGAACTCATCGGCGTCGCCGTTCAGATGCAGGACCACCGTCGTGCCGTGCCCGGCCCGCTCGGCCGGCTCGATCGTGAACGAGCCCTTGCCGTCCGATGACCAGAGCCAGGCCTGCTCGTCTCCGGCGCGGCGCGTCAGCACATCTACCGCCTTCGCCACCATGAACGCCGCGTAGAAGCCCACGCCGAACTGTCCGATGAGGTTGAGATCCTTGCGGGAATCCCCGGTGAGTCGCGACAGAAAGGCCTGCGTGCCCGATCGCGCGATCGTCCCTAGCGTCTCGATCAGGTCGTCGCGGTTCATGCCGATGCCGTTGTCGACCACCGACAGCGTGCGCTTCTCCCGATCGACCACCAGACGGATCGCCAGCGCCTCCTCTCCGGCCAAATGCGGCTCGGTCAGGGCCGCATAGCGCAGCCGGTCGCACGCGTCCGAGGCGTTCGAGACCAGCTCCCGCAGGAAGATCTCTTTATGGGTGTAGAGCGAATGTGCGACGATATCGAGCAGCCGCCCGACTTCGGTTTGAAAGGTAAAGGTTTCCTGGCTCATCACGCGCGCCTGCCCATCACTGCCCCGGGGGTTTTCCGCGCGCTGATATGTGCGACCGACAAAAGTACCGCAAGTGCGCCGGGCGGGTTTCGCTCCGGCGAGGCGGCCGCGGGGGCGGCCGGAAGCGATCCCTCCGGCGCGTCCCTCGCCCTTAACGCGAATAGGTGGCGGTGAGGATCGACTCGCCGACGACGTGATCGGCGGCAGCGCGTTCCACGTCGGCGCACGTTGCCTGATCTGTCAATTCCAGCGACGGGATATCGAGCGCCATCAGGTGAAAGCGGTAGCGATGGTCGCCGTCCCCTTGCGGTGGGCACGGGCCGCCCCATCCCGGCTCCTTAAAATCGCTGATTGCCTGGCGCCCATCGGCCGCGCCCGCCACTCTCGGTTGGCCCTCGTTAAGCTGCGAGAGCGTACCCGGCAGATCGTAGACCGCCCAGTGGTACCAGGTCCCCCGCGGCGCATCGGGATCACTGCAGACAAGCGCAAAGCTTTGCGTACTGGGGGGTGCGTCGGACCAAGCCAGGGGTGGAGAGACGTTTTCGCCATCGGCCGTAAAGCGGCTTGGAATGCGACCGCCCTCGCCAAAGGCCGAGCTCTTCAGCATCAGAGCCATGAACGTTTCCTTTCCTCAGATTTCCGGTCGTTTATGAACACCCTTGCGGTTGGTGAACACCTTGCCTTTAACGTTATGTTACAGAGCCTGTTCCCAGCGAGGCGCCCGCAATGACAACTCCGACGACGATGGACCAGGCGGCCGCACTGGTGGTGGCACGGATGCGGCTGATGCAGCAGATCGCCAGCGACTTCGCGGAGACGGCGTCCTGGACGGGTCGGCCGAGCCCGTCGGTGCAGGTGATGGCGGCGATGGGACACGTTCCGCGCGAGGCGTTTGTCTCAGAGCGGGATCGGCCCTTCGCATACGAAAATCGCCCGCTGAGCATCGGCTACGGCCAGACGATTTCGCAGCCTTTCATCGTCGCGCTGATGACGGACCTGCTGGATCTCGGTCCCGGTGACCGGGTGCTGGAGATCGGCACCGGTTGCGGTTACCAGGCGGCGGTCCTGGCGGAGCTGGCACAGACCGTGTACAGCATCGAGCTCATCGGCGAGTTGGCGGTGGCTGCCCAGGATCTGCTGCGGCAACTGGGCTACGAGAACGTGCGGATCCGGCAGGGCGACGGCTTTCTCGGCTGGCCCGAGGAAGCGCCGTTCGACGCGATCATTGTGACCGCCGCGCCCGAGGAGATGCCGCCCGAGCTGCCGCGGCAACTGGCGGTTGGGGGGCGGTTGGTGCTCCCGATCGGGCCACGCGGCGGCTCGCAGATGCTCTGGCGCTGCGTCAAGCGCCCCGACGGATCGCTGGAGATGGAGAAAAAGCTGCCGGTGGCCTTCGTGCCGATGGTGCCCGGATAAAGCCTTGCGGCGGAGGCGAATAGCTCACTGGATAAATTGCACAAACAGGAGTACCCTAAAGGGTTATAAATACCCCATAGGAGTTCTCCTGATATGCTGAATGGCCTTGTACGGCCGGTCGCGCTGGCGTTTGTCGTCGCCTCCACCGCAGGAACAGCCGTAGCGGAGACGCCAAGACCCATCTGCCGCACCGTCACGGCAGCCGGGGGCTGGCAATCCACTGGCATTACCTTGGCGGAGGGTGATGCCGTGTGCTTGGCCGTGGACGGCTTCTGGTCGCACGGCCCTGAACCGGGGGACATGACGCCGTGGCACGGCCCCGAGGGCTATCTCTTCAAAAATGAGAAGGTGTCCCCACCGATCGTACCGTTCCCCTTCGCCAAGGTGGGCGCCTTGATCGGCAAACTGGGAGACGCCGGATTGGCGTTTCCGATAGGCGACACCCTCTGCTTCGTCGTCGGCGAGACCGACGGCAACAGCGGCTTGCCGGCTGACTTGCAGTTCACCATCAACGACGCCCTGGCATCGTTTGACGACAACCAGGGCGCACTCAGCGTGGCTGTAGCGGTTCACGCAGTGGTGCGAGGCAATACTGCGGCGACCATCGGCCGCCTCTCGCAGATCGTCACCCGCGGCTCCTGCTTGCGGTAGCCCCACCCCCCCGGCACGGTGCCCAGCTGAAAGCCGGACCGCCGGGCCTCTCTCTGCTTCCGCCTGCTTGCATTCCGGCGCCCATCTGGCGATGTTGGAGGCATGGCGAACGTACGGCCCGCCAGCGGCCCGGACGTGCGCATTGTCGCTGTGCTCGGGCCGACGAATACCGGCAAGACGCACCTGGCGATGGAGCGGATGCTGGGGCACGCCTCGGGGATGATCGGCTTCCCCTTGCGGCTGCTTGCGCGCGAGAACTACGAGCGCGCCGTCAAGCTCAAGGGCCCCGCGCGCGTGGCCCTGATCACCGGTGAAGAAAAGATCGTTCCGCCGGGCGCGTGCTGGTTTCTTTGCACGGTGGAGGCGATGCCAATCGACCGCCGCGTCGCGTTTCTTGGGGTCGACGAAATCCAGATGTGTGCCGATCCGGACCGCGGACATCTGTTCACCCACCGGCTGCTGCACGCCCGTGGCGAGCTGGAGACGATGTTCATGGGGGCGGAGACGATCCGCCCCCTGCTCCGCGTGCTGGTTCCCGAGGCTGAATTCGTCACCCGCCCCCGCTTTTCGGCTCTGACCCACGCGGGGACGTGCAAGCTGACCCGGCTGCCGCGCCGCACCGCCATCGTCGCCTTCAGTGCCGCCGATGTGTACGGCATCGCCGAACTGGTGCGCCGGCAGCGCGGTGGAGCCGCGATCGTGCTGGGCGCGCTCAGCCCGCGGACGCGCAACGCCCAGGTGGCGATGTATCAGGCCGGGGAAGTCGATTACCTCGTCGCCACCGACGCCATTGGCATGGGCCTGAACATGAATGTAGATCATGTGGCCTTCGCCGCCACCCGCAAGTTCGACGGCCGCGTGCCGCGATCTCTCTCCGCGTCCGAAATGGCCCAGATTGCCGGCCGCGCCGGGCGGCACACGCGCGATGGCAGTTTCGGAACCACGGCCGAGGTGGGGCCGCTCGACCCCGAGCTGGCCGAGCGCATCGAAAGCCACTCCTTCGAGCCGCTCCGGGCGCTGCAGTGGCGGAACGACGAGCTCCGCTTCACCTCGATCGACACGCTGCGCGCCAGCCTGGACCGCGCGCCGCGCCGGGCCGGACTGGTCCGGGCGCGCGAAGCCGACGACGAACTGGCTCTGGCGCATCTTGCCGGGGATGCGGAGATCGCCCGCTGGGCCCGCGGTCCTGCCGCGGTGGCCCTGCTGTGGGAGGTGTGCTGCATTCCGGATTTCGGCAAGATCACAGGCGAGGGGCACGCCCGGCTGGTGGCGCAGATCTTTCGTTTCCTGATCGGTGCAGAGGGTGGCACGGCGGGACCTCTGCCAACGGACTGGGTCGCGCGCCAGGTGGATCGGCTGAATCGGACCGACGGCGACATCGAAACGCTGATGCAGCGGATCGCCGGCATCCGCACCTGGACCTACGTGTCGCATCATGGCGCCTGGCTGCACGACGCCGACGGCTGGCAAGGGCGCACCCGCGCGATTGAGGACAAGCTTTCGGACGCCCTGCACGACCGGCTGATCCAACGTTTCGTCGATCGCCGCGCCGCGTCGCTGATGGGCCATATGCGCCGGAGCCGCGAGCTGTTCGCCACCGTCGGCAATGCCGGCGAGGTGCTGGTGGCGGGGCACTTCGTCGGTACGCTCGACGGCTTCCGCTTTGCCCCGGACCCGTCGGTGGCCGGCGGAGGCACGGCAAGGGACACCGGACGATCCCTCAACGCCGCGGCCCTGCGCGCGCTGGCCGCACCGATCCGCCGACGGATCACGCAGCTCGAGGCGGATGACGATGCAGCCTTCATGGTAGCGGCGGATGGCACGGTGCTCTGGCACAACCATGCCGTCGGCAGGCTGTATCGCGGGTCGCATATTCTGTCGCCTCGCATTGAAGCCCTGAGCTCCGAGCTGCTCTCCGCCGAGGCAAAGGGCCGTGTCCGTGCAAGGCTGGCGCGTTTCGTCGACGCCCATCTGCGCACCGTCCTGCGGCCGTTGTACGGCGCTCGCGAGACCCCGCTCGATGGGGCCGCCCGCGGTCTGCTCTGGCAACTGGCAGAGTCGCTGGGCGCTCTGCACCGGCGGGACGTTCAGCAGCAGATCGGTGCCCTGTCGCGCAGTGATCGACGCGCCCTGGCCCAGCAGGGCGTTCGGCTGGGCGTCGAAAGCGTGTTTTTCGCCAATCTGCTGAAGCCACGGGCGATGGCCCTGCGCGGACTGCTGTGGTGGCTGAATGCCGGGCAGCAGGAAGCACCTCCTGCCCTGCCGATGGGCCGCCCGTCGCTGACACGTCCGGCAGGTGTACCGGCGGCGTTCCTGGAGGCGATCGGGTATCGCTGCCTGGGCGATTGCACGATCAGGGTGGATATCCTGGAGCGGCTCCTGGGCCGACTACGCACTCTATCCGCCGCAGCGACCACACTCTTGCCCGAGTGCGACATGGCGCGCATTGCGGCCTGCGACATCACGGCGCTCGGGCCGCTGGTCGCCGCCCTGGGCTACCAGACGGAGCAGAGGGACGGGCAGTTGCATCTGATTACCGGCCAGCGCAGACCGGCGCGGCGAAGATCTCGGCTGTCGGCACGCCAGAATGCTGAAGACAACAGCTCCCCCTTCGCGGCCCTGCGGGCCTTGCGACAGGCCCCGTGACCGCGCTGGCGGAGACGGCCGAACGGCGGCTGCGACTGGACAAGTGGCTGTGGTACGCGCGGTTCCACAAGAGCCGGACACTTGCCGCCGCCGTCTGCGCCGGAGGCCGCATCCGCCTCAACGGCAACCCGGTGACCAGGGCGCACCAGATGGTCAAGCTCGGCGATGTGCTGACGTTTCCGTACGGCAAGGAGATCCGGGTCATCCGAATTGTTGCCCTTGGCGAGCGACGCGGACCGGCGGTCGAAGCAAGGACCCTGTATGAGGATGTGAGGACTCCTGAGGCGGGACCGCCGGCCGCCGACGGGGCCGCCTCCGTTGTTCGCGACTCCGGTCAGGGTCGGCCGACCAAGGCCGAGCGCCGCGCTCTTGAGCGCCTGCGCGCCGGTCGATGGAGTTGAACGCACAATAACCCTGAAGAGGGCGGTGTTGAGCGGCTGACGCCCATTGTGCTACCGATGGTCATGTTTCGACGTCTGCTATCACTGTTCGAGGAGGTCGGGTCGGCAGGGCCGGAAGACACCGGTGGTGCCGATCCCCTGCAGCGGGCCGCCGCCGTGTTGCTGGTCATGGCGGCGAACCTCGACGGCCGGATGGGTGCGGATGAGCGGGTAAGCATCGAACGACTTCTCGGGGAGCGTCTGGGCGTGGAAGACGCCGCAGCGCTGATCGACGAAGCGGCCGCCACGGCGGTGGAGTCGACCGATTTTTTCGGTGTCACCCGCGTCATCAATGAGCACCTGCCGCCGGAACAGCGCGTGGCGGTGATCGAGATGCTGTGGGAGGTGGCCTACGCCGACGGTTCGGTGCACGATTACGAGGCGAATCTGCTGCGGCGGATCGCCGGATTGTTACACGTCACCGATCGGGACGCCGGCGAAGCGCGCAAGCGAGCAACCGCGAGGGCGGGGTAGATCTTGCCATCGTCGAGGCGATCCTCGGCCGCGCCCTCCACCGGCAAGGCGGCCAAACGGAGAAGAAGATGACCTATATCGTTACCGAGAATTGCATCCGCTGCAAATACATGGACTGCGTCGAAGTCTGCCCGGTCGACTGCTTTTACGAAGGCGAGAACATGCTCGTCATTCATCCCGACGAATGTATAGACTGCGGCGTCTGTGAACCGGAATGTCCGGCGGAGGCCATCGTTCCAGATACCGAACCCGGCCACGAGAACTGGCTCACCAAGAATGCCGAATACAGCAAGATTTGGCCGAATATTACCCGCAAGGGTGAGCCTCCGGAAGATGCCGACGACTGGAACGGCAAGGCGGGGAAGGAAGAGTTCCTCAGCAGCAACCCCGGTAGCGGTAGCTGAAGGTCGGTTCGGGCGCAAAACACACGCAGTCGCTAAACTTCCTCGTTTGAATTTTGCTGCGACTGCGTGGTATAAGTTAGGTTCGCAGGTCGTCGATCAGCGAGGATAGGCCGCCAGGGACGTGTCGCTTTCGGACAGGCGGCCAGTGAAATACTCATATGGGTGCTCACTAATCATCAATCTTCAACACGCACGGGTATTGTCCCTCACGAGGGCGATGGCGTGCGTCTGAGTGCCTCAACACTGGTGGAGAGAGAACGCAGAAAATGCGGGAAGAAATTGCTTTCGGCTCCGGTGATTATGTCGTCTACCCAACCCACGGCGTCGGCAAGGTCATCGGTGTTGAATCGCGGGAAATAGCCGGACAGGAGCTGCAACTGTTCGTAATCGCTTTCGATCGCGACCGAATGACGCTTCGCGTTCCGGTGGGCAAGGTTGCGCACGCGGGCCTCCGGAGGCTCAGCACACGCAAGGTCATGGAAAACGCTCTGACCAAGCTTCGCGGCCGCGCCCGCGTCAAGAAAACGATGTGGAGCCGCCGGGCGCAGGAATACGAGGCGAAGATCAACTCCGGTGATCCCGTGTCGATCGCCGAGGTTGTTCGCGATCTTTATCCCAACGTCGGCCAGCCGGACCAGTCGTTCAGCGAGCGTCAGATCTACGAAGCCGCGTTCGACCGCCTCGCCTGTGAGCTGGCCGCTTTGGAATGTATCGACAAGCAGGCGGCCACCGGAAAGCTCGAGGATCTCCTCCGCGCCGCCTAAACCTTGCTCCCGATACCACCGGCGGGCTGCCGCCGGCGGCATCGGGAGCGCGCGGACCCGCGCCGATGACCAACCCGTCCGTTTTCGCGGTTCTTCCGGAAGGTCGGCGCACCTGGGCGATACCGTCGATTTTCGGCCAGGCGGGCCGCCTCGCGGCGTTGCATGAGGCCCTCGGTCTCCGGATCGCCGAAAGTGATAACCTCGTCTACCTCGGCAATCTGATCGGACACGGCGACGTTGCCGCCACGATGCGCGAATTGCTCCTGTTCCGCCGCTCGCTGATGGCCCGCCGGCTGGACGGCAACGCCGGCGGGATCGTCCACCTGCGCGGGAGCCAGGAGGAGATGTGGCACAAGTTGCTCCAGCTGCAATTCGCTCCCAATCCCACCGAGGTCCTGGAATGGATGCTGGGGCAGGGCGTCGAGGCAACCCTGTCGGCCTACGGCGGCAGCGTCGAGGAGGGGCGCACCGCCGCGCGGCTGGGGGCTGTCGCGCTCTCGCGGTGGACCAACCAGCTCCGCGCGGCCGTGCGCGCGGTCGACGGGCACGATCAGCTGATGAGTTCGCTCCGGCGCGCGGCTTATACGTCGGACAACACCCTGCTGTTCGTCAGCGCCGGGATTGATCCTCGTCGTCCGCTGTCGGCACAACGGGATACGTTCTGGTGGGGCAGCCGGGAATTTGAGGCCTCGGAAGGACGGTATGGCGGGTTTCGTCGCGTGATCCGGGGCGCCGACCCGCGCCGCGCAGGCATCGTCGTGCGCGACGGACTGACCTCGCTCGATGGCGGCTGCGGCTTCGGGGGGCCTCTCCTGGCCGGCTGCTTCAGCGCCGAAGGGGAATTGGTCGAGGTGATTGAGGGGTGATCCGCGACCTGCCGGACCTGCAGCGGATCGTCTCCGGCGGCCAGACCGGGGTGGATCGGGCCGCGCTGGACGTGGCGATGGCGCTGGGGCTGGACTGCGGCGGCTGGGTCCCGCGTGGGCGGCGCGCTGAAGACGGGCCGGTCCCCGACCGCTATCCGCTCCGCGAGACGGTCGCTTCCTCGTACGCCAACCGGACCCGCCTGAATGTGCGCGACACCGACGCCACGCTCATTCTCACGCGGGGCGAACCTAAGGGCGGGACCGCGCTGACGGTGGATATGGCTGCCCGGCTCGATCGTCCGATGCTGATTCTGAATCTTGAAGCCGACCCGGATCCGGCAACCGCCCGGCAATGGCTGGCAAGTTTGCGAGTGCGCCTCCTCAACGTTGCCGGTCCTCGGGAAAGCGGTTGCCCGGGGATCTACCAGCAGGCGCGAGCCTTTCTTGAGGCTCTGTTGCATGCGCGCTGCAGTACGGCTGCACGGAGCGATCCTTCACTTGCCCGCAATGACACGATTAATTAAAAGTGCGGCGTGTTACGCCGCTCGCAGTGGTCAATCTGCCTCAAAGCTTCGACTGTCGCCACCGGCCCTTCGATCGTCTCCGGCAGGGCTGAGCTTGGCCGGCAATTCCAGGAGTAGCATAGAGATGGCAGCAACAGGCGAACTCGCAGGGGATCGGATCAGTTCAGGGAGCGGCGCTGCGGCCGACCCTTCGCCAGGTCCGGGGCTCGGCGTGCTGCCCAGGGAAGCGACCGGTTTCGCCGCCACGCCGGTTGCGTTGGGGGCGCGCAATGCAGCCGGACGGCCTCGCACATTCTCGCTGGTGATGTCGACAATCGGGCGAAGCGCGGAGGTCGACCTGTTCTTTCAGAGCCTGGTCCGCCAGACGTACCAGGACTTCGAGGTCATCGTCGTGGATCAGAACAAGGACGATCGCGTGCGCAGCCTGTGCGATCGCTTTCCCAGCCTCGACATCCTCTACATGACATCTCCGCCGGGTGCGTCAAAGGGGCGGAACGTCGGCCTGGAGTATGCGAGCGGCGACATCGTCGCTTTCCCCGACGACGACTGCGTCTACGCACCCTGCGTGCTGGAACGGGTGAAGAAGCTGATCGACGACGGCACCGCCGACTTCGTCATGGCCAGGAGCGTGGACGTCCGTGACACGTCCGGCGCCCTCCAGGAGCCTGTCGCGGCAAAGCCGAGGTTGCACAGCAAAGCCCTCGGCAAGTACAGCCTGTGGTTCCGCGGTACGACTTATGTGATCTTCCTGACCCGTCCGTTCGCGATCGCCGTGGGCGGTTTCGACGAACGCATGGGCGGCGGCAGTGGAACCCCTTACGGCTCGGGCGAAGATGCCGACTACATTGTTCGAGCCTGGTTTGCCGGGGCTCGCATGGTGCGTTGCGACGATATCCGCATCCACCACCCGGCTCCGGACTTCAGCGACGGGCGCCTTGCGGACAAAACGTACGCGTATGGCGTCGGCCGGCGGTTCGTTCTGCAGAAGCATCGCTATGGGCCGCTGTTCACGGCGTTGAATGTGTTGTGGCCCGCCGTCCATTATGTCCGTAACATCGGCGATGCAAAGATGCGATACTACTTCATGCAGATGTTAAAGGGCCGGATGAAGCGGCCGGACCCGCAGCACTTGGCCTAACCCGCGCCGGGTCCGGCCCGACACTGGCAGCGCGCGGTCCGCTCCCGCGCAGGCAACGGAATACGAGCAGCGATGGAACTGACTTATACCGGCGTCGTCCTGTTGGTGCTGTTCGCGTTCGTCATGCTGCGGGTTCCCAGCGGCCCCCTTTATCTGCTCGCATTTTTCGTTCCCTTTGCATCGACCGCCATCATCAATCTCCCGGCATTCACCTTCAGTTTCACGCCGTATCACATTCTCGGAAGTGCGCTGGTCGGGCTGGCAATTTTGCGTTGGACATCGAAACCGCTGACCGGCGACCACCTGAACCTTCGCTCACCCTTTTTCTGGATGATGGCGTTCATCGCCCTGCTGATCGCATTGATGTTCGCCCTGGCACTGACCCGTGGCCTTGGCTTCGGCGTGGTCATTCAAACCGTCATCCTATTACTGGGGTTTCTCGTTTCCTGGGCGGTGGCCGAAGGGATCACCGGGCCGGAGATCGCCCAACGCGTGGTTGTCGTTTACCTGTGGGGCGGGTTGTTCACGGCGGTGTGGGGATTGTTCCAGTGGCTTTGCCTCAATCTGGGGCTGACCTATCCCTCCGATATCTTCAACAACAGCATCAGCGAGGCCGGCGCCCTTTTCGATCAGGCGCTGAAAGAAAGTTCCTACGTCGTCTATCGCATCAGCTCGGTTTCCTTCGAGCCTTCCAGCCTGGCTCGCTTCTTGATCTCGGTACTGGTTATCGCCGTCGTCCTGCTCGGCGAGGGAGTCGGACGGGTGCCTTTCGGCCGGTGGTATCTCTACCTGGTCTCGGGGGTGATCGCCCTGTCCACGTCCACCACCGGACTGATCGGTTTGGGCGTCGTATTCCCCATGACGCTGCTGCTTTATGGCCGCTTGTTCCTCCGCGACATCGTGATTATCGCGGTGTGCGGCACTGCCTTGCTCGCAATTTCTCCCGAGGTGGCGAGCATCGCCTCGAAGGTGACCGTTGAAAAGGGAGATTCCGGCTCGTTCGACGTGCGGATGCAGTCGATGTTGGACGGCCTCCAGTCGTTTACCGAGGCCCCCATGTTCGGGCACGGCTGGGGATGGTTCAAAAGCGGCACCCAATCTACTGTTCTGGTGAATGACCTGATCTTCAAGTTCCTGTCGAGTGTCGGACTCTTCGGCTTCACGTTGTTCCTGATGTACGTCGGGCTTGGCATCCTTGCCGGCTGGGGAGCGGCGGCGCGGGTCGGCGAGCGGCTGCGCTTGCCCGGCCTCAGCGAGCAGGAGCGGGCGACTGGCGACTTTTTGCGTGCCGCGGCGCTTGGGCTGGTTCTGTCTGTCCTTGTCAGCCTGTTCCTCGACGCTCTTGCGTCCTTTTTCTACTACGGGGGACAGTTCTGGTTCATGTTTGGCACCCTGGTCGGCCTGTCGCGGGCGACGACGATCTGGGAGAACCGCTGCGGCGGGCAGTGCCACGTGCCGGCGAGGGCCGCGGCCGGTCAGGACGGGACAGGCCTGGCTGCCGTCGCAAAGCGGGAAGGCGGATAGCCGTCAGCCCCTCCGGCCCACAGGCCGCCCTCGCTCCGGGACGGCGAGCAGGGGCGCCGGGACCGAGGTTCTTACTCCCATTACTGGGAGCTGACCTCCACATCACCGCGCCAGAAGTTGGTGTGGAACCCAGCGACGTGCGGATACGCCGTAACCTGCTGATGGTACAGTGTTTCCTTGCGAATGAGGAAGGCGATCGAGAGGGCGGCGCCAGGGAACAGGTTCGCCGGCGCCGCGCGAAGGACTGCGGAAACGGATGGAATTGAGCACCCGCGAACGCGATAAGGCCGTAGTCGCTGGGGAAGCACGCGTTCAGGAATTTCAACGTGTCGTTCTTAGAAAGCGGCCGGACGTGAGCGGGGCAAAGCTTGTACTGGGAAGGGTGCAACCCACGCAGGCCGAGAATCCGGTTGTGAAACGACGCGATGTTCGGGATGCCAATGAGAAAGTCTCATAATGCTGCCTGCCTTCGAGGGCTATGGCCGTTGCGAACGGGTGCCACGGACATTCACGATGCTCGGGTCTCTTCCCGAGCCGGCATCCAGATCGACGACCGTTTCTGCTTTCCCTGCGTCCGCTAACGCGAGTGTGCGGCTTTTTGCCGCCAATGCGTGAGCAGGCTGGAGAGGGTTTCTTCCCAGGCGATCCGCGGCCGCCAGTCGAGCAACACAGCTGCACGCTGCGGCGAACCCACGGCGCAGCGCATATCGGTTCGGCGAACCTCCGAGACCCGCTGCACCACTTGCGCCGAAACCCGAGCGACCTCCATCAACTCGTCGAGAATGTCGCCGACGCGCCGGGGAATGCCGGAGCAGATATTTACGTGGAATCCGTCCTCCGGGGCCTGCGCGCCAGCGATATAGGCATTGACGACGTCGCGCACATCGAGGAAATCCCGCCAGCGATCCAATGCGCCGGTGTAGATGACCGGCTCCTGAAGCCCCTCGGCAATGCGGGCCACCTGTGCCGCGAAACGGGGCAGAACGTACTGCTCGGTCTGGCCGGGGCCGGTGTGATTGAACAGGCGCAACCGGATGACGCGCAGGCCGCGCAGTGCCATCTCGCCCAGCGCCAGATCCGCCGCCGCCTTGGCCGTGGCATAGGGATTGGCGGGCGACAGGATCGTCTGTTCACTGGCCGGTTCGCCGTCCGCAAACGAGAGGCCATAGACCTCACCGGATGAAGCGAAGACCAGCCGGCACGTCGGGGCGAACTCAAGGACGGCCTCGGCCACGTTCAACGTGCCGCCGAGGTTCACATCCCAAGCGGCGCGCGCCCGTTGAAACGACAGGTCTACCGACGCCATCGCAGCGAGGTGAATACAGAGGTCGGGCCGGATGTCCCCGATCAGGCGCCGGACGGCCGCGGCGTCGGTGACGTCGAGAGGGACGAGCGGGCTTCCGCTTTCTGGACCCAGACTGGTTCCGACGATCCTCCGCCCCGGATAGTGCCTGCTCAATGCCTCCAGCAGGTAACCGCCGACGAATCCGCCGGCTCCCGTCACGAGAACTCTCTCGACAGGGAAGCCCCGGTTCATTTCAGCCGCGACCGGTGACGGGCCAGATCGGCTTCGACCATTTCGGCAATCATCTCCTCCAAACTGATGGTCGGCTCCCAACCGAGCTTGTCTTTCGCCTTGGAGGCGTCTCCCAGCAGCACGTCCACTTCGGCCGGACGCAGCAGGGACTGGTCGATCCTGACGAAGTCGTCCATGTCGAGGCCGGCGTGGGCAAAAGCGAGACGACACATGTCGTGGACCGATACCGTCCGACCCGTGGCGACAACGTAGTCGCCCGGCTCGTCCTGCTGCACCATCAGCCACATGGCGCGCACGTAATCGCGCGCGTGCCCCCAGTCGCGCTTGGCATCCAGGTTGCCGAGGCGAAGCTCCGTCGCCAAGCCGAGCTTGATGCGGGCGACACCGTCCGTCACCCGGCGCGTCACAAACTCGATGCCGCGCAGCGGGCTTTCATGATTAAACAAAATACCGTTGGAGCAATGCATGCCGAAACTCTCACGATAGTTCACGGTCATCCAGTGCCCATATAACTTAGCCACCGCATAGGGACTGCGCGGATAGAAAGGAGTACGCTCGCTCTGCTTCTGTTCTTGGATCAAGCCAAACATTTCTGAAGAACTTGCTTGGTAGAAGCGGGCGTCAGGACAGCAAAGTCGGATTGCTTCAAGCAAATTCGTAACTCCAAGACCAGTTACTTGGCCTGTAAGCAGTGGCTGGTTCCAAGATGATTTTACAAAGCTTTGGGCTCCCAGATTATATATTTCGTTCGGTGCGATATCTCTAAGAATTCGAATTACAGAAGAAAGATCTATCAGATCTCCGTCAACCAGTGTCACTTGGTCGAGCACGCCAATCCAACGGAGTCGTTCACCAACAACGTCTGATGACGCGGAACGTCGAATCATACCAAAGACTTCATAGCCATTTTTCAGTAATAATTCTGACAAATAGGCGCCGTCCTGGCCTGTAATCCCGGTAATAAGAGCTCTTGCCATGGTGTTAACTCACATTTCTTGGTTTCTAGATTCCATCCAATTCGGCATGGAGAGGGACGATAGATCGGATCGGGACGGAAGGCGTTGAGTAACAGGCCCGAGGTGGAAAACAAAGAACAAAGACCTCCTCCCCCGCAATTTCAGACGGTTGCAGGCAGGCAGTCGAACCAGATCACAGCCGCCGGATCACGGTGGCTCGGCTGCCTGGTCGGATGCGCCAAGAGCGCGGCCGGCCCGCCACGGTCTTTCGCGCACAATAAAGCACCGATGCTGGACGGACCGCACCAACCCCGGAACTTACCAGCTCGTGGGAGAGGGTGATTGACCTCGTCGTCTGATCCGCTACCTTCCCGGCGATCCTTTACCCAAACCGTGGTCCTCGCCGGCTGCGTGGATCACGGAGGCATGAATGTCAATGTCGATGGATAGCGCGCATCTGATGAAACCGATCTTCGTGATCGGCGCGGAGAGAAGCGGCACGACGATGCTGGGCTCGATGATCGGCGCCCATTCCGATGTTCTATGCCTGCCAGAGTCAAACTTTATTGCCGTTTACATGCCGACTTCTGACCCGCAACAACCGGTCGACGCCGCTGCTGCTTTGCGATTGTTTCGCTCCCATTACAAATTCAGAACCATGTGGCGCGACGTCCGGATCGACGAGAAATCGCTCGGCGCAGAAACCGGCGCCGTCACGTTCCCTCAGTTGGTGGACTGGCTGGTCAGGCAATACGCAAGCTCCGTAGGCAAGCGGTCGGCGACCAGCTGGGTGGACCATGCCCCCAACAATCTGCTGTATGTGCACCGGCTGAACCAGCATTTCCCCGATTCGAAGTTCGTCCACATCGTGCGCGACGGCCGGGCCTTCGCCAATTCCATGATCGCCGCCGACTGGGGGCCGAACGACGTCATCGAGGCGGCTGAGCGTTGGATCTATTTTATCGGTCTTGGCATGATCGCAACGAATTACTTGGGCGAGCACAGAATAATCACGGTAAAATACGAGGACGTCGTCCTCAACACCGAAGAAGGCATGGGCCGGATCGCCAAGTTCCTCGGCCTGGAGTTCCAGCCGGCGATGTGCTCCCCCACCGGCCTCAGCGTGCCCGGCTTCATCAAGAAGACGCACGCGCTGCTTGGTGCCGGGGTTGAACCGAAGCGGCTAGATGCGTGGAAGCGGAAACTGACGCCGCGTGACATCGAGATTCTGGAGTCGAAAGTCGGCGACCTGCTGCAAATTCTGGGCTATGAAAGATTGACTGAAATCAGTGTAAAGCCGCCTTCCGACTCCGAGTATTATTTGCATAAGACGATGAGCGTCGCCAGGTCGATCAAGAACAAGCTTGCCCACCTGAAGCGTTACTATGCCAGTTGAAAAGGGGTCGCGTCGCGTGCGGAGAAGGGCTGACCCCGCGACATAACGCAGCCGTCGCCGCGAGCGCCAGGTGCCTGATTCCTTGAATGCTGAGGCCTTCCTGCTTACGCTCTCGGCACCCTGGCGAACTCAAGCGGATACGGACATGCGCCATCGCTTCGAAGGCACCGACACCTACGTCGCAACCGAGGACCTGATGGTCGCCGTCAACGCCGCGATCGCGCTGGAACGGCCGCTGCTGATCAAGGGAGAGCCCGGTACCGGCAAGACGATCCTTGCGCAGGAAATCGCGCGCGCGATTGGCGTCCCCCTGATCCAATGGCACATCAAATCGACCACCAAGGCGCAGCAGGGCCTGTACGAATACGATGCCGTGGCACGTCTGCGCGACAGCCAGCTCGGCGACGCCCGCGTTCACGATATCGGGAACTACATCGTCCGCGGACGGCTGTGGGAATCCTTCGTTTGCGACACCAGACCGGTGCTCCTGATCGACGAGATCGACAAGGCGGATATCGAATTCCCCAACGATCTGCTGCTGGAACTTGATCGCATGGAGTTCCACGTCTACGAAACGCGGGAGACGGTCGTCGCGCGCAACCGGCCGATCGTCGTGATCACTTCAAACAACGAAAAGGAACTGCCGGACGCGTTCCTGCGCCGCTGCTTCTTCCACTATATCCGGTTCCCCGATCGGGAGACGATGCAGCGCATCGTCGAGGTGCACTATCCGGGTGTCCAGAAGCGCTTGGTACAGGAGGCCCTCTCCGTCTTTTTCGAGATTCGCGAAATTCCCGGACTGAAGAAAAAGCCGTCCACCTCGGAACTGCTTGACTGGATCAAGCTGCTGATGATCGAGGAGCTGCCGCCGGAGGCCCTCCGCGCTACGGACGCGCGGACCCTGATCCCGCCGCTTCACGGAGCGCTCCTCAAGAACGAGCAGGATGTTCATCTCTTCGAGCGTCTTGCCTTCCTCAATCGCCGCGAGGGCCGCTGACCGTCAGCCCGATTCCAGCCGATGCCGCCGACGCCGCCCGACCCCGACGCGAGCATCGGATGGTTTTCTCCCGGCTGGTTTCTACAGCTCTGGGCGGGTGTCACGAATTGGGGCCAGGCCCACTTCGTCCAATCGACGCCAAACCTGCTGTGGCAGTTGGTTGCGATCTGCGGAGCCCTGGTCGCCGCGCGTCTGGTCAGCCGCTGGGTCGCGCCGCGGACAGCGCAGTTCGTTGCTGCCCGGGGCAGTGATCGCAGAGCGCTGCTGACGCGCCTGCAACCGGTCGCCTTCCCGCTGCTGTGGATGCTTCTGCTGTGGTTCGCCGTGGCCGCCCTCCGCGAGGCCGAGGCTCCCGCCAAGCTGGTGGAAATTGCGCTGGCGCTGTTGATCGCGTGGGTCGGCGTTCGCCTGGTCACCTCCTTCGTCGCTTCGCCATTCTGGTCACGGCTGATCCCGCTCGGCATTGTCGTCGTCGTGGCCTTGAAGGCCTTCGACCTCTGGACCGTCACCCTCACCATTCTCGATCACATGGCGCTGATGATCGGGACCGTGCGGATTTCGGCGCTCGGCATCCTCGAGGCGTTGTTGATCCTGTTTGCCTTTTGGGCCGGCGCAGGCTTCTGCGCGCGGTGGCTCACCCATTGGGCGGACCGGTTACCGGGCCTCTCGCCGTCTGCGCGCGTTCTGCTCGGGAAGGTCGTGCGCGCCCTGGCCTGGACAGTGGCGCTCCTGGTGGCGCTGCATGTCGTCGGCATTGATCTGACGACGCTCGCGGTGTTTTCCGGCGCGTTCGGCCTCGGAATCGGCTTCGGCCTGCAGAAGGTGGTCTCGAATCTGCTCAGCGGCGTCATCCTGTTGCTTGATCGTTCGGTCAAGCCCGGCGATGTCATTGCCGTGGGCAACAGCTACGGCTGGATCAACGCGCTCGGCACCCGATATGTCTCCGTCGTCACCCGCGACGGGATCGAACATCTGATACCCAACGAAGACCTGATCAGCGAGCGGGTGGAAAACTGGTCTCACTCCAACAACCTGGTCCGGCTGCACGCGCCGATCGGCGTCTCCTACGCCACCGATCTCGACAAGGCGATTGAGCTGGCCGTGAGGTCGGCAAAAGAGGTCGCGCGGGTCCTGGCGGAGCCGCAACCCCATTGCCTGATTCTGGGGTTCGGCGACAGCAGCGTCGATCTTGAAGTACGCTTTTGGATCAACGACCCGCGTTTCGGCGTTCACAACGTGCGCAGTGACGTGTTGAAGAGGATTTGGGATGCCTTCCACGCCAACGGCATCGAGTTCCCGTTCCCGCAACGTGACCTGCACCTGAAGGCGGCCGGCGCAATACCCGTGCAGCTCGTCGACAAGTCGTAGCTGGTTCTCGGAAACGAAGACAAGACAGCGCCAGGCGGGACCGGAGAGAGCGACCGGGATGGAAGAAGGGTGTCGTCGCATTGCCCGGGTGAACGCGGTGACGGTATGCTTTGCGGGCAACCGGCTGCCGCACTACCCGAAGCGATCGACGGCAAAGGCTTCATGTTCCCTTACCGGCTGGGGCAGAGTTAGGAACACCGCTTTTGGACGACCTTGAAAGGTGGACCGAACCGCAGCGCGTGTTGCCGCTGCTGGAGGAAATTCGCGACTGGGTGATCGCCAATGTCCTGACGACAGCCACCCTGGTCCAGGTCGGCACGATCGTCGGCGCTCTCATCCTTGCGCGAGTGCTCGCGCCCTCGCTGCGGCGATGGATCGACACAAGGATCGTCAAGCGGTTTGCCCAACTTCGCGGCAGGCGTGGAAGCTACATCGTGCTGGCTTTGACCCTGCCCGTTCTCTGGCTGGCCCTCGAATGGCTGGCCATGCTGCTCGTCGGCCGCATGGGATTGCCGACAGCGCTGATCCGGATCGTCACCAGCCTCCTCGCGGCGTGGGTGATCATCCGCTTCACCTCCAGCCTGGTGCGCGACCCGCTCTGGGCCACGATCGTTGCGGTCGTCGCCTGGTCGCTGGCGGCGATGAATATCCTCGGCATTCTCGACGACGCAACCGTCATTCTCGATCGCCTGTCCTTCGACATCGGCAAGGTGCACGTTTCGGCACTGGCGGTGCTCAAGGGCGCTTTGCTGCTGGCACTGCTGCTCTGGGCTGCCAGCCAACTGTCGGCGCTGGCCGAGCGGCGCATGACGTCGCTGCCCCGCCTGACGCCGTCCTTGCAACTGCTGTTCACCAAGCTGCTGAAGATCGGCCTGTTCGCGGTGGCCGTGCTGGTCGCGATGGGCAGCATCGGCATCGACATCACCGCGCTGGCTGTCTTCACCGGCGCCGTTGGGGTCGGTATCGGCTTCGGCCTGCAGGCGATGGTGAGCAACTTCGTTGCAGGCATCATCCTGCTGGTGGAGCGCAGCCTGAAGATCGGCGACTTTGTCGAACTGCCGTCGGGAGTGCGCGGCGAGGTGCGCGAAATCAACATCCGCAACACCGTTGTCACCACCAACGACAACATCGACATCATCGTGCCGAACTCCGAGTTCGTGAACGGCGCCGTGACCAACTGGACCTTTCAGGACAGTTACCGCCGACTTCGCGTTCCCTTTGGCGTCGCATACGGAACCGACAAGGAACTGGTGCGCAAGGCCGGGCTGGAGGCTGCGGCTGCCGTCGAATTCACGCTGACCGACGCCCCGAGACGGCAGCCGCAGGTGTGGCTGGTGGCGTTCGGCGACTCAAGCCTGAACTTCGAGCTTGTGGTGTGGCTGAGGCCCGAGGCGATCAAGCGGCCCGCCGCGGTCAATGCCGCCTATTGCTGGGCGCTGGAAACGGCGCTCGGCAACAACGGCATCGAGATCCCGTTCCCGCAACGGGATCTGCACATCCGCAGTGCAGCCACGCTGCGGTTCCGGGCCGAACATCACGACATGCGTCAGGAAGGCGAGAAGAATGCTCATCAACTTCTTCCTTGAATTACGGGAGGCGCGGATCCCCGTCAGTCTGCGCGAATATCTTACACTGCTGGAGGCGATGCAGCAGGGGCTCGCGGACTACTCCGTTGACGACTTCTATTATCTCAGCCGCTCCTGCCTGGTGAAGGACGAGACCAATCTCGACAAGTTCGACCGGGTCTTCGGTCACGTGTTCAAGGGGCTCGAGCCGCCGGCAGAAGGCGAGACGATCGAGATTCCCGAGGAGTGGCTGAAGAAGCTGGCGGAGCGCACTCTCACCGAAGAGGAAAAGGCGCTGGTGAAAAGCCTCGGCGGCTGGGACAAGCTGATGGAGACGCTGGCCCAGCGCCTCCGCGAACAGCAAGGTCGCCACCAGGGCGGCTCCAAGTGGATCGGCACTGCGGGCACCTCGCCCTTCGGCGCCTATGGCTATAACCCGGAAGGCATCCGCATCGGCCAGGAAACAAACCGCAATTTCCGGGCAGTCAAGGTGTGGGACAAGCGCGAGTTCAAGAACCTCGACGGCGATGTCGAACTCGGCACGCGCAACATCAAGGTGGCGTTGCGCCGGCTGCGTCGCTTCGCCCGGCAAGGGGCCGCCACCGAGCTCGACCTGCCGGGCACGATCCGGTCAACGGCCAAGAAGGGCTGGCTCGACCTGGAAATGGTGCCGGAGCGGCACAATACGGTAAAGGTTCTGCTGTTCCTGGACGTCGGCGGATCCATGGATCCGCATGTGCAGGTGTGTGAAGAGCTGTTCTCGGCGGCGCGGGCCGAGTTCAAGCACCTGGAATACTTCTACTTCCACAACTTCATCTACGAGACGGTGTGGCGCGACAACCGGCGCCGGCATGCCGAGTCAACGCCGACCTGGGACGTTCTGCACACCTACCCGCATGATTATAAGGCGATCTTTGTCGGCGACGCGTCGATGAGTCCCTACGAGATCGTCAACGAGGGCGGCTCGGTGGAGCACTGGAACGACGAGGCGGGGATCACCTGGATGCAGCGCGTGCTCACCGTCTATCCCAAGGCGGTGTGGCTGAACCCTGCTCCCGAGGACTGGTGGGGCTACACCCGCTCGACACAGATGATCCGCCAGATGTTTTCCGAGCGCATGTTTCCGCTCACGCTCGACGGGCTCGACCGGGCCATGCGCTGTCTGGGGCGGTGAGGCCGGCCGCCCGGGGGTACCGGCCTACGCGTCGTCCACCCACGCGCCGTCCGACTCCAGGCTGCCGGACCGGTCGCGATGCAGATTACCGGTCTGGTGGCCGGCCGCATCGTTGAACACCAGGCTCGCCGTCCGCGCACCTTCGATCTGGTGCGCCCACCAGCCCTCGCCCTCATCGGTCATCGCGGTTCCCGGCCAGGCCGGCTCGCCAACCGCCGGATCGGTATTCCAGTAGTGGACGTGTACCGGCTCGGCCCAGCCCGCCGGCTTGCAGAAACGCAGCGCGAGCCCGGCTGAGCTTGCAGCCTTCGCCGCGGCAGGGCTTGCGGCCTTCGCCGCAGTGCCGGACGGCTTGCGGGCCCGCTTTGGTGTTTTCCGGTGTTCGGCCGGCGGCGGGTCCTGGACGGGCGGGCGGGCGGCGTCCGCCACGAGGCGGGCGTTGGCGGCGTCGCTCAGCGCTGCCTGCAATTTCTCCTGGATTGCGCCCAGCTCCAGACGCAGGCTCTCCGTGGTCGTTCGATTCGCTGCGATTTCCGCGGCCAGACGCTCGTTCTCTGCCCGCAACGCGTCGGCCTGAGCCACCGCCGCCTGCCGCTCCCTGCGCAGGGCGGCGATCTCTTCGACCAGCCGCTCGCTTTGCCCTTTCGCTTCCTTGGCCGCCTGTTCCGCCCTGGCCTGCACGGCCTTGACGTCCTCACGCAGCCGCTTCGCCTCGGCCCGAGCCTGCCGCGCCTCCGCGCTTGCCGCTGTCAGCTCGTCTCGCAGCACCTCGGCCTCGGCCTGTGCCGCCTCACGGGTCGCCGCCTGCTCGCCGAGCCGTTTATCCGCCGCTGAGACACTCTCTATTAGTTGCCGCGCGTGGTCAGCCCTGTCCGCTTCCGCCTGCAGTCGCCCACGCTCCAGTTCCGCCTGCAATTCGCCGCGTTCCTGCACCGCCACCGCCACGGCCGCCTGGCTGTCCGCCAGCGCGTCGCGAAGCTGTATCAACTCGGCCTCCACGGCGGTGCGGGCGTCGCCGTCGGCCGCAAGCGGCTGCAACTGTTCGGCGCACGCCGTCATCAGCTTGAGCCAGTTCTCGACCCAGTAGTAGGCGATAAACATCCCTGTTTCCTTCCCTCTTCGTTCGTCCTCGGCTTTTGTCTCTGTATATCGAACTTGCCTCACCCGGTCGCGAGGCTTGGCGCCCCGATAAATTGAGCCTCTAAATTGAGCCCTTCGGACGCCGACCGGCATTGCGCCGGAACGATGCGGGTCTCATCTCCGCAAGAGCCCACCCCGGGGGACGAAAGCGGAGGCTAGAGCCATGACGATGATCCGGAGCTATGCGGCTCTGCAGGCGGGAGCGCCGCTGCAGCCGTTCGAGTACGAGGCGGGGGAACTGTCCCGCGACCACGTCGAGATCGATGTGAAATACTGCGGCATCTGCCACAGCGACCTGAGTGTGCTCGACAACGAGTGGGGCATTTCCCAGTATCCCGTTGTTCCGGGTCACGAGATCATCGGAACCGTCGCGGCGGTCGGCGAGGGCGTGCAGACTCTCACCCTTGGACAGACCGTCGGCCTCGGCTGGTACTCCCAGTCGTGCATGCATTGCGACCAGTGCATGTCGGGGGACCACAACCTGTGCCCCACGGCCGAAGTCACGATGATCGGCCGGCACGGCGGCTATGCGAACAAGGTTCGCGGCCATGCTTCGTGGGTCCTCCCACTGCCCGTAGCCCTCGATCCGGCAACCTCCGGGCCGCTGTTTTGCGGCGGCATCACCGTGTTCAACCCGATCATCCGCAACGGCATTGCAGCCACCGATCGGGTCGGCGTCGTCGGCATCGGCGGCCTCGGCCACATGGCGCTGCGATTCCTGCACGCATGGGGTTGTGAGGTTACGGCATTTTCCACAACTCCCGACAAGGAGGCGGAGGCGCGATCGCTGGGCGCCGACAACTTCGTCGCCACCCGTGAGCCGGAGGCGCTGGCCAGACTGGCGGGTACGTTCGACATGATCCTCGTGACCGTCAACGTGGCACTCGACTGGGATGCCTACGTTGCGGCGCTCCGGCCGCGGGGCAAGCTGCATTTCGTCGGAGCGGCCCCCTCCGTCTCCGCCGCGGTGTTTCCGCTCCTGGCGGGAGAACGGTCGATCGGCGGCTCGCCGCTCGGCAGCCCGGCGACAACGGCGAAAATGCTGGCGTTCGCCGCCCGGCACGACATCGCGCCGATCACCGAGAGCTATCCGCTCAGCCGGGTCAACGACGCACTCGATCGCCTCCGTTCCGGCAAGGCCCGCTACCGCATCGTACTGACCAACGACATCGGCTGACGCGTTTCCGGGCGGCTGCGGCTCAGCCGAGCGCCTTGCTCAAGGTAAAGGAAACGAGGAAGCCGAGCACGGTGATGAGGCCGGCGAAGTCGTGCGTCACCGCGAACGCTTCGGGAATCATCGTGCCCACCAGCATGGCCAGGATGGCTCCCGCGGCGACGGCGGTCGCGGCGGCGATCAATTCCGGCGGGAAGCCGCCGAACGCCGACCAGCCGAGCCAGGCGGCGAGAAGATAGGCGGCCGACCCGCCCAGCAGTCCCCGGAAGCTTGCAGCCACATGGGGACGGTAGTCGCCAGCACGTCCATGCCGCCTAGTTTTCAGGCAGCGGAATGAACTCGGTTTCGCCGGGAACCGGCGCGAAGCGCTGGGCCCGCCAATCCTGCTTCGCCTGCTCGATGCGCTCGGGTGAGCTGGAGACGAAGTTCCACCAGATTTGCCGGGGGCCATCCATGGCGGCGCCCCCCAGCAGCATCAGGCGACTCGGGGTCCGCGCCACGATGCTAACCGCCCGCCCAGGGCGAAGGACGAGAAGTGCATTGGCCGGCGGCGCCCGGCCCTCGATTTCGAAGGTGCCCTCGACGGGATAGAGGCCGCGCTCCTCGTGGGCGGGGGGGAATACCAGCCGCGCGCCGGGATCCAGCGTGGCGTCAGCGTAGATGGTATCCCAGGCGGTTGTGACTGGCGAACGGACGCCCTCCCAGCGTCCGGCGATGACGCGTAGCCACCAGCCCTCGCCTCCGACCAGGGGCAACGCCTCGGCGGCATGATGGCAGAACGCGGGTTCGCACTCCTCGTGGGTGCGGGGAAGGGCCACCCACGCCTGGATGCCGGAGAGCGGCCCCCCGGCTGCCCGCGTCGCGGGCCCGGTGCGCTCCGAGTGGGCGATCCCTCGCCCGGCGGTCATCCAGTTGACATCGCCGGGACGGATCGGCTGGACCGTTCCCAGGCTGTCGCGATGCAGGATCTCGCCCGCGAACAGATACGTGACGGTCGCGAGCCCGATGTGTGGGTGCGGACGAACATCGATTCCCCGTCCAGGCGCGAAGTCGGTCGGCCCCATCCGGTCGAAGAAAATGAAAGGGCCCACCATGCGGCGCCGCACCGAGGGCAGTAATCGGCGCACCTCGAAGCCGCCAAGGTCTTTCGCCTTGCCCTCCAGCACGACGTCGATCGAATCGAAGCCGCCGTCCGGCGCCGCAGCCGGTTCGTCGCAGGGAACCCAGCTCATCGTTCTGTCGTCTCCCTCATGGGCGATTGCCCGCTCGACTTTAATCTGGGAAGCCGCGGCGGAAGCGCCACCCGGAGCCGTGCCGCAGGCGCCCGGAGATCAAGAGATTATTAGGCTTTTCCGCGGCGCGATCGCATACTGAGAGAAAAAAGCAACCTTCACACGACAGGGACACATGGGACAGGAAATCCAGGACAACATGCCGAGCGTGGCGGTCGCCATCATGTGCGGCCCGCTGTCGAGCGGGCGCGGCCGCTCGGGACTTTCGCCACCGCTGAGCACCGAAGAAGTTACCGCCTTATCCGGCTGTTTCGTTGCCGACATGGCGGCGACCGTCAGCACCCTGGGCGGCGAATTCCAGGTTCGGGGGGTCGCGGCGGTCGCGCCATCGGACGCGGAGATCTCGGTCCGGAAAATCCTCCCCGAAGGTTTCGCCACCCTCTCCAGGCGTGGCGAAACGGAAGCGGAGCGTCATGCGGCCGTGGTCGAAGATCTTCTCGGCGCCGGCCACGGAGCCGTCTGTCTGCTCACCGCCAGCAGCCCGACCCTGCCCCAATCCTTGTTGCGACAGGCTGTCGAGGCTTTGTCGGAGCCTGGCCAGCGGCTCGTGCTGGCACCGGCGATGGGGGGCGGCTGCACGTTAATCGGGATGCGGCATTTCGTTCCTGAGCTGTTCAGCGGCATTGCCTGGGGCACGAGCCGGGTCTTGAAGCAGGTGACGGATCGCGCCGCGTCGCTCTCCCTGCCGATCGAGACCCTCAATCTGTGGTATGACGTCGCGGACGGGTTGACGCTCAACTGGCTTGTGCGCGAGTTGCTCGGGGATGGCGCGGTCCCGGTGAGCAGTGGGCTGTCCGGCTCGTCGGCGCCCCGTACGCGCGCCCAGTTGGCTTCTCTCGCCGGGCGAGGCTACGGGCCCTCGCCCGACCCTGGACCCACCGCCAGGGTCGATCGCACCCTGATGTAAGCCCTGACGGGACGCTGTCCTCGGATTCCGGCGCTATTGTGCCGCGCGCGCGGTAATCGATACTTTCGTGGGGGGAAAACGCAACGTCACCTTCAGGCCCGGCTCATTGTCGGTGAGGTCGAGCGAGGCCTCGTGAAGACGGGCGACGGCAGCGACCAGGCTGAGACCAAGCCCGGCACCGGGGGAACTGCGACACTCTTCAAGGCGGACGAACCGCTCGAGGACACGCTTGCGGTCGGCAGCGGGGATGCCGGCGCCGCTGTCGGCGATCGTGAGCAACACGCGGCCGCCGTCCGCCGCGACACGGACAGCAATGAGCCCGCCCGAAGGCGTATATTTGACCGCGTTATCGAGCAGGTTGGTCAGCGCCTGGGCGAGCAGCTCCCGCTGCGCCGCGACAGGTGGCACGCCGTCGTTCGTCGTCACCGTCAGCCGCACGCCCTTTTCCTCCGCCACCGGTTCGTAAAGCTCGGCGGCATCGCGCGCCAGAGCGCAGAGATCGAGAGGCTTGAGCTCGGCCGCTGCCATGCCCGACTCGGCTGCCGCGATCTTCAGCAGGCTGTCGAAGGTGGTCAGCGCCGCTTCGGCCTGCCCAAGCACCGAGACGAGGGCATCCCGATCCCGCGCAGCGTCAGGCGGCGCGATCAGGGCCAGCTCGATACGCCCGCGCAGTCGCGTCAACGGGCCACGCAGGTCATGAGCCAGGCTGTCGGTGGCGAGACGCATGCCGGACATCAGCCGCTCGATCTGCGCGAACAGCGCGTTCAAGCTTTGAGCCAGACGATCGAACTCATCGGCGCTGTCGCGATGGCGAATGCGCTGCGAGAAGTCCCCCTGCATGATACTCTGGGCCGTCCGCGTGACATCATCCACACGCCCCAGGATCCGCCGGCTGAGAAAAAAGCCGCCCAGCAGTCCCAGGGCCACGGTCGCAGCCAGGGACCAGGTCAGTGTGTCGATGACAATGCCGCGGAATTTCGCCTTTTCGTGCATGTCGCGCCCGACAAGCAGGCGATATCCGCCGGCTAGCTCGAAGGTTCGGGCGCGAATCTCATGCGACGCCTGGACGCCATTCTCGCGGCGGATCAACTCGAGGCTGATCCACTCGCTCAGCCCCGTGGCCTTGGTCGGCCACGCCGCGAGGTTACCGGCCAGCGGCCCGCGAGCCGGGTCCCAGAGCAGATAGACGCTGTCCTGACTCCCAGTCTCGCCGGAGCGTTCGCGGACGACATCGATCAGGCCGGCCAGACCACGCTCCTTGTATTGTTCGGCAAGGCCGGTGATCTCGGCCTCGATGGTGGCGTTCACCTGGCGATCGATCACCGCGACCGTGGACCAGTAGATCAAGCCCAGGATCGCCACGACCGACGCGACGAACAGGGCGAGATACAGGATCGTCAGGCGAAAGGCCGTCGTGCGGAACAGGTTAGGCAGGGGCACGGAGGCAATAGCCGGCGCCGCGCACGGTCTGGAGCAGTGGTTCGTCGTGTCCCTTGTCGATCTTGGCCCGCAGACGGCTGATGTGAACATCGATCACATTCGTCTGCGGATCGAAGTGGTAGTCCCAGACGCCTTCGAGCAGCATCGTCCGGGTGACAACCTGGCCCGCGTGACGCATCAGGAATTCCAGCAGACGGAATTCGCGCGGTTGGAGTTCGATCGACCGGCCGGCGCGGACGACGGTGCGGCGCAACAAATCCATCTCCAAATCTCCGGCGCGCAGTTGCGTCTGCGCCTCCATTTCGGATTCGCTGCCCGCGCGCCGCGCCAGGGCCTCCAACCGCGCCAGCAATTCGGAGAACGCAAAGGGCTTGACGAGGTAGTCGTCGCCGCCGGCGCGCAGCCCCCGCACCCGATCGCTCACCTGCCCGAGAGCGCTGAGAATCAGCACCGGCGTCGCCACCTTCTCCTCCCGCAGGACCCGGATGACCGACAGTCCATCCATGCCGGGAAGCATCCGGTCGACGATCAGCGCGTCATAGCGGCCGTTCAGGGCCTGGGCGAGTCCGTCCGGCCCCGTCGCCGAATGGTCGGCAACATGACCGCTTTCCGCCAGTCCCTTGCGCAGGTAGTCGGCGGTCTCCTGATCGTCTTCAATCACCAGTATGCGCATACGATAACGATATAGCTGGAATGGATCGTCATCGCGAGAAGTGAAGGCCCCGTTCCCGGGAGCAGGGGAACGGGGCCCATCGGAGGCTGGCCCCGCCGTAGGGCCAGCTTCGCTATGCCGTCGTCCGGGAGTTGGGGGAGGGAGCGGGACGACGGCGGTCAACCTGATCGCGCTAACTCAGGCGCGGGTAAGCTCGACGGCAATGAACTGCTGGGTGCCGCGCCTGTCCACCAGTAGCAGCACCGTCTTGCGCTGGGCCGACTTCGCCTTCTGCACGGCCTTCTCCACATCCGCCGGAGTTTTCACCTCCTGCTGATTGACCCGTGTGATCACATCGCCCGGCTGAAGGCCCTTCTCGGCCGCGTCAGCCTTGGCATCGACAGAAGCAACCAGGACACCGGACGCGTTCTCTGCAAGTCCCCACCGCTGGCGACCGGCATCGTCCAGCGGGGCCAGGGTCAACCCTAGGGCGCCCAGTTCAATGCCGCCTCCGCCAGGCTTGGCCGGCGCGTGCTTCTGGTCAGGCTCGTTGCTCGCCACCTGCTTCGGCATCTCGCCGATACGGACGCTCACGTCGATTTCCCGGTTGTCGCGCCAGACCTGCAGCTTGCCTTTATCGCCGGCACCGGCGTCGGCAACGGCACGGCTCAGTTCACGCGGCGTTACGATCTCCTGGCCATTGAACGCGAGGACCACGTCGCCCTGGCGCAGGCCGGCTTTCTCGGCCGGGCTGTCGGGTGTGACCGTGGCAACGAGCGCCCCCGCCGCCTTGCTAAGGCCAAGGCCGTCGGCGACGTCGGACGTGACCGGCTGAATGGCGACGCCCAGCCAGCCGCGGCTGACCGTGCCCTTCTCCTCCAACGCTGCCACCACCTTGCGGGCGGCGTTGGACGGAATGGCAAAGCCGATGCCGACATTGCCACCGCTTGGGCTGTAAATCGCGGTATTCACCCCAATCACGGCACCGTCGCTGTCGAACAGCGGTCCGCCCGAATTGCCGGTGTTGATCGGCGCATCAATCTGGATGAAGTCGTCGTAAGGGCCGGCACCGATATCTCGGCCGCGAGAGGAAATGATCCCTGCGGTTGCGGTTCCGGACAGTCCGAAGGGATTGCCGACCGCAACAACCCAGTCCCCGACGCGGGAATGATCGGAATCGCCCCAGGCAACCACCGGCAGCGGGCGGTCCGCCTCGATCTTCAGCACGGCGAGGTCGGTCTTGTCATCGCTGCCGATCAGCTTTGCCGAAAATTTGCTGCCGTCCTTCAGAGTCACGTCCATTTTTTCGGCATTGCCGATGACGTGATTGTTGGTCACGACGATGCCGTCAGCGGAAATGATGAACCCGGAACCGAGCGCCGACCGCTCCGCCTTTGGTCCAGGCTGCTGGCCGGGTCCGCCCTCCTGAAAGAATCGCTCAAAAAAATCACGCAGCGGCCCTTCCCGGAATTGCTCGGGAATCTGCGAGAGGTCCCCACCCGCCGGCTCATTCTCGGGAGCGCTTTGGCGCGTGGTAATCTGCACAACGGCCGGCGCCACATTGGCGATGAGATCAGCGAAGCCGTCCGGGGCCGATCTCGCCCAGGCCTGTCCGGCAACGGTTAGCGGTGCCGTGACCAGCCCCAAGACCAATGCCGACGCCGCGATCCTCGACGAAGTCGAGCGCCGCCCGGCGCCGTCGGAGGTCCGTAACCGCATCATCTTCACCCTGCTTCCTGTTCGTGAAACTCGGGGCAAAGATGCCGTCGGCGGCGTTACCGCGCGCTTACGACAAGATTAACGATCGTTCATGTTTGGCAGACCCTCCGGTCCGGCTTTTCCCGCCTCCGAACACCCGCAGCGACATACGTGCGCCTCCACCAAGGGTCGAGACAGAGGACGGGCTCAATTAGGGCAATTATGCCTGCACTTGGGGCTATTATGGCGCTAATGTAGTCCAACTGTAGGCTCTCACCTGGGCCGCGAACCAGCCTCCGCAAAAACTGGAGGCGATGGGGGGTCGACCGATGCAGCAAACACTCCATTCGCACGCGGGCAGCGGCAGGCTTGGCGCCTTTCGCTGGATCGGTCCGCTCGCCTTGGGCATGACCGTTGTCGTCGCCGTTCCCGCCGCGCAGGGGTCCGGATACGCACTTCGGGAACAAAGCGCCTCGGCGCTGGGCAACGCCTTCGCGGGGGGCACCGCCGGCGCCGAGGATCTGAGCTACATGTTCTTCAACCCAGCGGGACTCACCCGGCTGTCGGGCAGCCAGGTTATGGTGGTCGGCAACGCTGTGATGCCGCGCCTGGAACTCAGCAAGGTGGAGGGCAGCACTGCCGCCGGCGTGCCGATCACCGGCAACGACGGGGGAAACGCGGGCGAGACCAACTTCGTCCCGGTGATGTACGGCCTATGGGATATCCAGGAAACCTTCAGCCTGGAGGAGAACATCAAGCTCGGCGTCGGCGTGAATGTGCCGTTCGCCCTGGAGACCGATTACCGCGACGGCTGGGTCGGCCGCTACCATGGCCTCCAGTCCCGGGTGCGAACCATCAACGTCAATCCGGCCGTTGCCTGGGAAGTGGTCGAGGGATTGTCGGTCGCCGCCGGCGTCCAGGCACAGTACATCGACGTGCGGCTGACCAACGCCATCGACTTTGGCAGCATCGGTGCCGCGTTCGGCGGCACCCCCGGCGCGGACGACGGCAGGGCCAAGGCGACGGGAGACGATCTCGGCTGGGGCTACAACCTCGGTCTGCTGTGGCAACCCTGGGCCAGCACCCGCCTCGGCATGGCCTGGCGCTCGGCCATCGACCACCGGCTTAAGGGCGACGGCGACTTTACGCTCGATTCGGCAGGAATCGGGGCCGCCCTGCAACAAAGAACCGGGGCGTTTCAGGACACCGGCATTCACGGCGATGTCACCACCCCGGAATCCCTGTCGTTTGGCGTGCACCACGATCTTGACGAGCAGTGGTCGGTAATGGCGGAAGCAGAGTGGACGCGCTGGAGCCGCTTCCATGAGCTGAAGATCGCGTTCGACAACCCCGCTCAACCCGACAGCATCACCGAGGAGGAGTGGCAGGATACCTGGTTCGTCGGCGTAGGCGCCACGTTCCGCCCCGACGACGCGTGGACGCTGCGCTCAGGCTTCGCCTGGGACCAGGACCCGACACGCAACAAACACCGCGGTCCCCGCATTCCGACCGACGATCGGTACTGGCTCTCCTTCGGCCTGGGGTGGAAGCCGATACCCAATCTGAAATTGGATCTGGGGTACACCCACATCTTCATCGAAGACACCGCGATCGATCTTGAGGCTAGCGACCGCGGCAATGCCGCCCGGGGCAATCTGCAGGCCGACGTGGACGGAGCCGTGGATATTGTGGCGTTCCAGGCGCGATGGGCGTTTTAGCGGCGTAGAAGCCGGTCCGTGCCAGTCTCCCCGCCGGCGGTCGGCTTAAGGGGTTTGCGGCCAGCCAAATGTTCTTGTTTTGTTCAACAATGACCCTATGCTTTGCGAATGCGGCCGACAATCGCTTCCGCCGAGACGCCTCCGCCCGCCCCGCGCAAGGGCCGCGGCGCGCTGGGCAATCGCGAAGGGCGGTATGAGCGCCAGACCAGGACACCGGTCGACGACGGATGGTGGCAGGAAGCCGAGGCACTCCCCGCGCTACCGACTCTGGTGAGTGAAGATCAAAGCCGGACGGTGATCAGCCGCAATACCTCGCCCGACGTTCCCTTCGACCGGTCGGTCAATCCCTATCGCGGCTGCGAGCATGGCTGCATCTACTGCTTTGCCCGGCCGACGCATGCCTTTCTCGGCCTGTCCGCCGGCCTCGATTTCGAAACCAAGCTCTACGCCAAGAGAGACGCCGCGCGCCTGCTTACCGCCGAGCTGCGCCGGAAGGGCTACCGGGCGCAGCCGCTGATGCTGGGATCGAACACCGATCCCTATCAGCCGGTGGAACGAAAGCTGGGGATCACGCGCGCGATCCTGGAGGTTTTGGCTGCCTGTGAGCATCCGGTGGCGATCGCCACCAAGTCTGCGCTGGTGGTCCGCGACCTGGATATCCTGGCGCCGATGGCCGAGAGAGGGCTCGCGTCGGTCGGGATTTCAGTCACCACGCTCGATCCGGCGCTCGCGCGAACCATGGAGCCGCGGGCCGGTGCCCCCGCCAAGCGGCTGGCGGCAATCCGCGCCCTGGCCGACGCCGGCGTTCCCGTCTCGGTCCTGGCGGCGCCGGTCATCCCGTTCGTCAACGATCATGAGCTGGAGCGGATTCTCGAAGCGGCAGCGGAGTCCGGAGCAACCGCCGCCAGCCGGATCCTGCTACGCTTGCCCTGGGAGCTGAAGGAGCTGTTCGAAGACTGGCTGCGCGCGCACTTTCCGGATCGCGCCGACCGGGTGCTGGCCTGCGTCCGCGACTGCCACGGCGGTACCCTTTACGAGGCTCGGTGGGGAGAACGCATGCGCGGCAGCGGCCCCTGGGCCGATCTGCTGCACAGGCGCTTCGACGTGGCTTGCCGGAGGCTCGGCCTCGGCACCGGCAGTCCCGCGGCGCGAGCGCTCGACTGCAGCCGGTTTCGTCCCCCGCCCGCGGACTGCCGGCAAGGGTCTCTGCTGTAGCGGAGCGCCGCCGCAACCGAACGGGGAAAGCCAGGCCGCGCAGGCTCATATTTGGCAGTAAAGTGGGACGAGGCGTCCCTGATGGCTCTACAAGAGTGCCGCGAAGCGTTCCGGAGTGACCCGCGCCTGTTTGAGGATGTGCGCCAACGTCGATCGCTTGATCGGCCGGTGGGCGAAGTTTGAGCGTCTCGTTTTCGAAATGTTTTTGCAGGCGGATATGGCTGACCCGCTACCGGACCAAAACCCAGCCGTCTCGTTGCAGCGCCCGGACGACGCGCTCATAGGCGACGCTCGGAACAGCCGTAACTCTGCATCTCGGATCCCGCCGCAAGCGCGGCATCATCTTCGACGGGTTCAAGATAGAGCTCTATCGCTTCACGGATGTTGCGGGGCGCCTCGTCGCGGGCCTCGCCCTCGGAAATACAGCCGGGGAGACCATAGGAACCCAAACCGCAAATCCGCCCTCCGCGCTCGGCTCCAGCACCAACCAATGTCGATTTCCATCGCGGCGTCTCCTCCGTCCGCTACAGAATGAACTTCGTTAGGTCGGCGTTCTTGGCGAGTTCGCCGACGCGGGTGCGGACGTCCTCGGCTGAGATCAGGATCGTCTCGCCGGAGCGTTCGGAGGCGGTGAAGCTGATGTCCTCGACCAGTTTCTCCATCACCGTCTGCAGTCGCCGCGCCCCGATGTTCTCGACACCGGCGTTGATCTCGGCGGCCAGCGTGGCGATTTCCTCGATCGCCTCGGGGGTGAAGTCGAGGTCCACCTCCTCGGTCGCCATCAACGCCTTGTACTGCTTGATCAGGCTCGCCTCGGGTTCGGTGAGGATGCGGACGAAGTCGTCGCGCGTGAGCGCCTTCAGCTCGACGCGGATCGGCAGCCGACCCTGCAGCTCGGGGAGCATGTCCGACGGCTTGGCGATGTGGAACGCGCCGGACGCGATGAACAGGATGTGGTCGGTCTTCACGTTGCCACGCTTGGTCGCAACGATCGTGCCCTCGATCAGCGGTAGCAGGTCGCGCTGCACCCCTTCGCGGCTGACGTCGGCGCCCATCCGCTCCGACCGGGCGGTAATCTTATCGATCTCATCAAGGAAGACGATGCCTTGGTTCTCCACCGCCTCGATCGCCTCGCGGACCACCCGCTCCTCATCCAGCAGCTTGTCCGCCTCCTCGGACACCAGCACGTCGTGGGACTGGGCGACGGTCATCTTCTTCGTTTTCTTCGGCGGACCGCCGAACGCCTTCGAAAACATCTCCGACAGATTGAGCATTCCCATTTGCGCGCCGGGCACGCCGGGGATGTCGAAGGTCGGCAACTGCATACCGCCGGTCTCCGACACCTGAAGCTCCACTTCCCGGTCATCGAGTTCGCCCGCGCGGAGCATCCTGCGGAATTTCTCTCGGGTGTCGGGGCTGGCCTGTTCACCGACCAGAGCGGAGAGCACGCGTTCCTCGGCCGCCAACTCGGCCTTCGCGACGACCTGCTTGCGAAGGTTCTCCCGGGTCATATGGATGGCAATTTCGACGAGGTCGCGGATGATCTGCTCGACATCGCGGCCCACGTAGCCGATTTCCGTGAACTTCGTCGCCTCGACCTTGAGAAAGGGCGCCTGGGCCAGGTTAGCGAGCCTGCGGGCAATCTCGGTTTTGCCAACGCCAGTCGGCCCGATCATCAGGATGTTCTTCGGCAGCACCTCCTGGCGCATGCCGTCCTCCAGCTGCTGGCGGCGCCAGCGGTTGCGCAGCGCGATCGCCACCGCCTTTTTGGCGTCCTTCTGGCCAACGATGTGGCGATCCAGTTCGGAGACGATCTCGCGCGGGGTAAAGCTGGTCATAGGCTCTCGACGAGGATGTTGCGGTTGGTGAAGACACAGATATCGGCGGCAATCTCCAGTGCGCGACGGGCCACCTGCTCGGCGTCGAGGTCGGTGCGGTCCATCATCGCCCGTGCCGCGGCCAGCGCGAACGAGCCGCCCGAGCCGATGCCGATCAGCCCGTCTTCCGGCTCCAGCACATCGCCCGAGCCGGTGAGCACGAGGGATACCGAGCGATCGGCAACCGCCATCATCGCTTCAAGCCGGCGCAGGTAACGGTCGGTCCGCCAGTCCTTGGCAAGTTCCACGCAGGCGCGGGTCAGCTGGCCGGGATATTGCTCCAGCTTGCCCTCGAGCCGCTCAAACAAGGTGAAGGCATCGGCGGTCGCTCCCGCGAAGCCGGCGATCACGCTGCCGTCGGCAAGACGGCGGACCTTGCGGGCGTTGGCCTTGATCACCGTGTTGCCGAGGGAGACCTGGCCGTCGCCGGCGATGACGACGCGGCCATCCTTACGCACGGCGAGAATGGTCGTGCCGTGCCATTGCTGGCCGCTGTCGGTCATTGGCTGGTTCCGCTCTCGGGTTTCAAAAACGGGATTTCAAGAGGCACCCGGACGCATGTATGCGGATCGCTGCGGGCGGTCAAGTCCGCGGGCGAGGACACGGCCTCGCAGTCAATTGCTCTCCGGCGGCCGAGGCATGCAGCAGGCGCGCTCCTCTGCTGCCGTATTAGCCGATGACGTCCCGCATCGCGCGACCCATACTACACTGGGTGCGCTGGCGAAATCTCTGTCCGCTGCTTGGCGGGTGGAGGGCCGGCAAATGTGTAAACAAGACGGAAGGCGTTTCCCATGGTCGATCAAGCTCAGCTCGTGCCGGCTGCGGAGACAGCGGGCGCATCGTCCGCGGCCATGCAACTTCCTGCGGTAGCAACCCCTTCGTCATCATCCCCAAATCCTGCCGTGCGCCGGAATGGCGAGCGCCGAGTGCTCGACTCCGAGCTGCTCGAGGGACTTGATCGCTCCATCAACGCGGCAATTGGCAAGGTGACCCTGGGCACTTCGCCCGTCGGTCTTGCCATGACCTACTTCGATTGGCTGGCCCACCTTGCGGCTTCGCCGGGCAAGCAGCTGCAGACGCTTGAGCACGGCATCGCCAACGCCCAACGGCTCGGCGACTACGCGCTGCGCGCGGCCTCCGATCCCGACACGACGCCGTGCATCGACCCCGGTCGCGACCACCGCTTCTCGCATGAATCCTGGCGGCGGTTTCCGTTCAACCTGATCCACCAGGCGTTCCTGCTCAATGAGGAGTGGTGGAAGGATGCCACCACGGGCATCCGCGGCGTTTCCCGTCACAATGAGCGGGCAGTCTCCTTCGGAGCCCGCCAGTTTCTCGATATGATGTCACCCTCCAACGCCCCGTTCCTGAACCCGGAAGTCTTGCAGACGACGCTGGAAGAGCGTGGCACCAACCTGCAGCGTGGGGCGCAATACTTTCTCGACGATTTCAAGCGCCTTGCGACCGGCGCCAAGCTGGCCGGGGCGGAAGCCTTCGAGGTCGGCAAGAACGTCGCCGTGACCCCCGGCAAGGTCGTCTTCCGCAACCGGCTGATGGAGCTGATCCAGTACGAACCGACGACGACGGAGGTGCAGCGCGAGCCGGTGCTGATGCAGTCGGCGTGGATGATGAAATACTATATCATGGATCTCTCTCCGCAGAACTCCATGGTCAAGTACCTCGTCGACCACGGCCACACCGTGTTCATGATCTCGTGGATGAACCCCGGATCCGAGGACCGTGACCTCGGCATGGACGACTACCGGGTGCTGGGCACCATGGCGGCGCTCGATGCCATCGGCGGGATCCTGCCGGGTCGCAAGGTCCACGCCATCGGCTACTGCCTGGGCGGGATCCTGCTGACCATCGCCGCGGCTGCGATGGCGCGCGACGGCGACGACCGCCTCGCCAGCATCACCCTGTTCACCACCATGACCGACTTCACCCAGGTCGGAGAAATGGAGGTGTTCATGGATCCCGCCGAGGTCGCCTTCATCGAGGACATGATGTGGGAAAAAGGCTACCTCGACGGCAAGCAGGCGGGTGGCGCCTTCCAGCTGCTGAAGTCGCGCGATCTGATCTGGTCGAAGATGGTGCGCGAGTACTTCCTCGGCCAGCGCGCACCGATGCTCGACCTGATGGCGTGGAATGCCGATGGGACCCGCATGCCCTATCGCCAGCACTCTGAACTGCTGCGCAACCTCTATCGCGACAACCAGCTGTTCTCCGGCTGCTATAAGGTCGGGGGTCGGCCGATCCACATCAGCGATATCCACGTCCCGATCTTCGCCGTCGCCGCCGAGGGCGACCATGTGGCGCCGTGGAAGTCGGTATTCCGGCTGCATTTGCAAAGCGACGCGACCGAACTGACCTTTGTGCTGACCAGCGGCGGCCACAACGTCGGCATCGTCAACGAGCCAGGACATCCCCGCCGGAGCTTTCAGATGGCGACATCGCGCGAGAGCGACCGTGTTCCCGATGCGGACACGTGGAAGGCCGAAACGCCAAGTACGCAAGGCTCGTGGTGGCCGGCTTGGCAGCAGTGGCTGACGGCGCACTCCACAGGAGCAGCCCCCCTGCCGCCGATGGGGGCACCCGGCCGCGCGGACGCCATCCTCGCCGACGCGCCCGGCAGCTACGTGCTGCAGCAGTAGCCGGCGCAGGGCTGGCCACCGCGTCGGAGGTTTGCGATCGATCCGGAGCCTTTACCATGGCTCCGGATCCGCGCTTACTAAGGCAACGACGAAGCTCATCGGAGCAACCACGAAGCAAGCGCCCCCACCGGCCGGGTCACGGCAGATGGCGTCGCCCGACAGTTGCTGTTATAAGCCCGGCCGGGAGATTGAGCTGATGCGTCGGGCGACGGTAGAGCGGCGAACGAAAGAGACCGAAATCACGGCGAGCCTTGCGCTTGACGGCAGCGGCCGTTGCGACGTCGCAACCGGCATCGGCTTTCTCGACCACATGCTGGAACAGCTGGCGCGCCACAGCCTGATCGATGTTGAGCTCAACGCCAATGGTGACTTGCATATCGACGGGCACCATACGACGGAGGACACGGCAATCGTCCTCGGCCAGGCACTCGACAAGGCACTGGGCGACCGGCGTGGCATCCGCCGCTTCGGCGAGGCGCTCTCGGCGATGGACGGGACGCTCACCCGGGTGGTGATCGACATCTCCGGCCGGCCGTTTCTGGTCTGGCGCGTTCAATTCACGCAGCCGAAACTCGGGGATCTCGACACCGAACTGATCGAGCACTGGTTCCACGCGCTGGCGTCAAACGCCGGGCTCACCCTGCATGTCGAGACCCTGTACGGCGACAACAACCATCACGTCTGTGAATCCTGCTTCAAGGGCCTTGCCCGGGCGCTGCGGGCCGCCGTCGAGATCGATCCGCGCAAGGCCGACGCCGTGCCGTCCACCAAAGGCGTTCTCGGAGGAAGCCTTTGACAGCGCGTGGCTTGCTCTCATTGGCGGGGACAGGGCTTTGACGCAGGTTTATACCGTCCATGTCCGCCGGCCACCCCGTGATTCTGAACAGGATATTCGCCTTGTGAAGGAGGGCTTCTGCTGGCCTGCCTTCTTTTTCTCGGTGATCTGGGCGCTGTGGTGTCGGATGTGGCTCGCCGCCGCCGGAATTCTTCTCGCGGAGATCGTACTGAGCATCATCTTGACCCTGATCGGAGCCGATGATTTAGGCCGACTGATCGTTTCCCTCGGCTTTGCAGCCCTGGTGGGTGTTGTCGGCAATGACATCAAGCGGTGGACGCTGTTCCGTCAGGGCTTTCTCCAAACCGCCGTTGTGACCGGTCGCGATCGGGATTCGGCCGAACAGCGCTTTTGGGATCAACATCCGAGCTTGGCGACGGATCTGGTTCGGTGAGGGTGGTGGTCGTCGACTACGGCTCGGGCAACCTGCGGTCCGCGGCAAAGGCGTTCGAGCGCGCTCTCGCGGAAGCGGAGCTGGGCGGCGAGATCGTCGTCAGCGGTGATCCTGAGACCGTTGCAGCGGCGGATCGCGTTGTTCTTCCGGGCGTCGGTGCGTTCGCCGATTGTCGGCGCGGGCTGGAAGCCCTGCCGGGCATGATGGAGGCACTGATTTGCGTGGTATTCGGGCGCGGCCGGCCGTTTCTCGGCATCTGCGTCGGCATGCAGCTCCTGGCACGACTGGGTCGGGAGCATGGCGAGCATGCTGGCTTGGGTTGGATCGACGGCGAGGTGACGCAGATCGACGTTGGAAGGTCCGGACTCAAGATTCCCCACATGGGGTGGAATGAGCTGGCAGTGCGCGTCCCTGAGCATCCGATCATGGATGGTATCGCGACCGGGTCGCACGCCTACTTCGTGCACTCTTTCGGATTTCGTCCGGTTGACCCGGCGGTCATCCTGGCAACGGTCGACTACGGTGGCGACGTGGTGGCAATGATCGGCAGGGATAATATGGTCGGCACACAGTTTCATCCGGAAAAGAGCCAGGTGGCCGGCCTCCGACTGATCGGCAACTTTCTGAGATGGCGGCCGTGATTTTTTTTCCAGCGATCGACTTGAAGGACGGCCACTGCGTCCGGCTTCGGCAAGGCGACATGGCCACCGCGACCGTCTTCAATGAAGATCCGGCGGATCAGGCACGTGCATTTGAGGAAGCTGGCTGTCAGTGGCTGCACGTCGTCGATCTGGACGGTGCTTTCGCAGGCCATCCCGTCAATGCCGGCGCCGTTGATGCCATTCTCGACACCGTGGGTTTGCCGGTGCAACTGGGCGGCGGGATTCGGACGCTGGCGACCGCAGCCGGCTGGCTGGATCGCGGTGTTCGCCGGGTGATCCTGGGGACCGCGGCTCTGCGTCATCCTGATCTTGTGGCCGCCGCCTGTGCCGACTTCCCCGGCCGCATCGCCGTCGGCATTGATGCGCGCGACGGCCGTGTGGCCGTACAGGGTTGGTCCGAACAATCAGATATTCCCACGTTGGACCTTGCGCGGCGATTCGAAGACGTCGGCGTCGCGGCGATCATTTTTACGGATATCGGCAGGGATGGGGTCCTTTCGGGTCCGAACATAGCTGCCACGGTGGAACTCGCCCGAATGGTGCATATTCCGGTGATCCTGTCAGGCGGGATATCGACGCTCGATGACTTACGGATGGCGAGAGAAGCGGGCGATGGCATCATCGCGGGCGTGATCTGCGGACGCGCCCTTTATGACGGCCGAATCGACGTGGCCCGCGCCGTAAAGCTGATTGAACCACAAGGCGACAGGCAGGACGTGAGCGAGTGCTGAAAGTGCGCATCATCCCTTGCCTCGACGTCAACGCCGGCCGCGTGGTGAAGGGTGTCCGCTTCGTCGATCTGGTCGATGCAGGCGATCCGGTAGAACAGGCAAGAGTCTATGACGCCGCCGGCGCGGACGAACTGTGCTTTCTCGACATTACGGCCAGCCATGAGAACAGGGACACCATTCTCGATGTCGTTGCCCGCACCGCAGAGCAGTGTTTCATGCCGCTCACCGTGGGCGGCGGCGTGCGGACGCTCGAAGACATCCGAAAGCTGCTGCTGGCCGGCGCCGACAAGGTGTCGATCAACACGGCTGCCGTCGCCCGGCCGGAGTTCGTGGGCGAAGCGGCCGAAAAATTCGGTAATCAGTGCATCGTTGTCGCCATCGACGCCAAGTCGGTGGCGCCCGATCGCTTCGAGGTTTTCACCCATGGCGGCCGGCGACCCGCAGGAATTGACGCTGTCGCCTGGGCGCAGCGAATGACGGACTTGGGCGCCGGTGAAATCCTGCTCACATCGATGGATCGCGATGGCACCAAGCTTGGCTTCGATCTGCCGCTGACCCGAGCGATCGCCGACGCCGTGCCAGTGCCGGTGATCGCCTCGGGCGGCGTCGGCACCCTCGACCACCTGGTCGAGGGTGTCACCAGGGGGCATGCTTCGGCGGTGCTCGCGGCATCCATCTTTCATTTTGGAACGTTCACCATCACCCAGGCGAAGGAGCACATGCAGCGGGCGGGAATCCCGGTCCGCAGCGATGGGTGGACGAGGGAGCACGCATGAACGGTAACGGTCTCGACGCGCGGATCCTGGAAAAGTTGTTTGCCGTGATCGAGAGCCGTCGCGGCGCGGATCCCGCCAGTTCCTACACCGCTCGGCTGCTGAACAAAGGCCGCGCCAAAATTGCGAAGAAGACCGGAGAGGAAGCGGTCGAGGTTGTCGTCGCGGCATTGGCGGAAGGACGCGGCGAGGTAGCGGCGGAGAGCGCCGATCTGCTTTATCATCTGCTGGTCTTATGGGCGTCGACAGGCATCAAGCCGCGCGACGTGTGGGCGCAGCTGGCCAAGCGGGAAGGTGTCTCCGGGCTCCTGGAAAAGTCGATGCGGCAAGACACGACATAGCGACGCAGGGAAGCAAGAGGGATGGCCTACGACGATAGCAATATATTTGCGAAGATCCTGAAGGGCGAAATTCCGTGCAGGAAGGTCTATGAGGACGAATTTGCCCTAGCGTTCCACGATATACGGCCGCTTGCCCCGGTGCATGTGCTGGTTATTCCGAAGGGTCCCTACGTGTCCCTCGACGATATGAGCGTCCAGGCACCTGCCGTCTTTGTCGGGGGATTCTTCAGGGCCGTGGCCGAGACGGCGCGCGTGCTGAACGTCGTCGAGTCCGGCTACCGCATCTTGGCCAACATAGGGGCTGACGCGCACCAGGAAGTGATGCATTTCCACGTCCATCTTTTTGCCGGCCGGCCTCTCGGGGGTATGCTGAAAAAGGCGGACTGAGGAAGCGCTTCACTTCGCGCGCCGGCGAATGGAAGAACGGCAGCGACGATGCGGATCCAGCCAAACAGCACAGCGGCCCGGCAGGCCCGTTCGCTTTATCCCGTTGCCCACATCATAGGTTTGTTCGTCAGCGCACTTGGCATCGTGATGTTGGCGCCCGCTGCGGTGGATTTTTTCTCCCAACATCCCGACTGGCAGGTGTTCACCGTTTCCTCGGCAGTCACGGTGTTCTGCGGGATCGCGATCGTCCTCGCCACCGCCGGACCATTCATGGCGCTGAGCGTCCATCAGGGGTTTCTTCTGACGACCGGCGTCTGGTTGGCGGCGGCGGTCGCCGGAGCTGTTCCGCTGATGTTCGCGGAGCTCAATCTCGATTTCACGGATGCGTTCTTCGAGGCGATGTCCGGTTTGACCACCACCGGCTCCACTGTGGTCAGCGGCCTCGACCAGGCACCGCCCGGGATCCTGCTGTGGCGGGCGATCCTGCAGTGGGTTGGAGGAATAGGCTTTATTGTCGTTGGTCTCGCCATCCTACCGTTTCTGCAGGTCGGTGGAATGCAGCTGTTCCGCCTGGAATCGTCGGACAAGTCGGAAAAGGCGGTCCCCCAGGCCAAACGGTTCGCTCTTCTCCTGCTTTCCATCTATGTCGGGCTCTCGGCGGCCTGTGTCGTTGCGCTGATGGCCGCCGGCATGCCGCCACTGGAATCACTGATCCATGCGATGGCCACGCTCTCGACGGGCGGCTTCTCCACATCGGACAGCTCCGTGGGGCATTTCGGCAGCGCCTCGATCGAATGGATTATTCTCGTTTTCATGGTGCTTGGAAGCCTGCCGTTTCTACTCTATGTGCGGTTCGTTCAGGGGCGGCCAGACCTCCTGTTCGAAGACCAGCAGGTCCGCAACTTTATCCGCTTCCTGTTCATTGTGATCATCGCCCTGACCGCCTGGATGGTGCTGGATCAGCGCATGCCTCCAGTGGAAGCATTGCGCCTAGTGGCCTTCAACGTGATCTCGGTGGTGACAACCACCGGCTTCGCTTCCACCGACTACTCCCGGTGGGGCGATCCGGCGATCGTTGTATTCTTCCTGCTGACTTTCGTCGGAGGCTGCACCGGTTCCACCGCCGGGGGGCTCAAGGCATTCCGCTTCGATATCCTGCGACTGGCGCTTCGCATTCACGTGCATCGCCTGATTTATCCTCACGGCGCGTTTGTGGCCGGCTATAACAGCCGCAAGGTGACGGACGATGTGTTCACCGGCGTGCTGCTGTTTATGGGGCTGTATGTCATCACCGTAGCAATGGTCGCTCTCCTGCTGGGGCTGATGAATCTCGATCTGGTCACGGCGATTACCGGCGCGGCAACGGCTGTCGGCAACGTCGGTCCGGGCCTCGGGCCTATCATCGGACCGGCTGGCAATTTTGCGTCGCTGCCGGCTGCGGCCAAATGGGTGCTGGCGATCGCCATGCTTCTCGGTCGTCTGGAATTGTTTACGGTGCTCGCCCTGCTGGCGCGCGGCTTCTGGAAGCAGTAATGACGCGCGCGGAGGCGTGGGCGAAGGAGAAGCAAAGACATGGTGGCGTACCGGGGACTGCTGTCGAACAAGCCTATTCCGCCGGTAGAGCGGTTAATCCTGGCGCTCGATGTGCCCAGTCCGGAGCAGGCATGGCAGCTTGTCACGCGGCTTGGATCCCGGGTGCGGTTCTACAAGCTCGGCCTTGAGTTGTTCATGGCCGGCGGCTACTTCGAACTGATCGCGGCGTTACGCAGTCAGGGGCTTCGTGTCTTCGTCGATCTGAAGTTCTTCGACGTTCCGCAGACAGTTTCCTCGGCGGTGCGTCAACTCGCGGCGCGTGGCGCCGACTTCTGCACCGTCCACGGCAACGATGCGATCCTGCAGGCGGCCTGTGCGGCAAAGGAGGATCTGCGCGTTCTTGCGGTCACCGTTCTGACCAGCCTTGACCAAGGCGACATGGACGCGCTGGGGTTCCAGACCGACATTTCTTCTCTGGTACTCAGCCGCGCGCAACGTGCCCTGGCGTTGGGATGCGATGGGGTTATTTCATCGGGTCTGGAAGCTGCTCGGCTGCGGAGTGACCTCGGCGAGCGGCTTCTGATCGTCGTGCCGGGCATTCGGCCAGTGCTGAACCGGCCCATCGACGATCAGAAGCGCACCATGGACGTGGAGGATGCCTTCCGCGCCGGCGCCGACCATATCGTCGTAGGGCGTCCGATCCATGCCGCACCCGATCCTTGCGCGGCCGCCGAAGAGATCCAGAACCGCATTGCCGCGCTATTCGACCGCTGAGAGTAGCACCCGTCGTCCCGTACGGCCATGACCCGAAATGCCTCACGACGGGTTGATGGCTAACGAGGGTTCATCCAGATAACGATAGTGCAGGACTAAACGGATCAGGAACCTCACGTCATGGCGGTCGACACACCCGTCTGCAACTTCGGCTGGCCGGCAGTCGAATTCGAACTCGCGGATTCGGCAGGCCACCGGTTTTCCTTGGCCGATGTGCGCGGCGCCAACGGCACGTTGATCATGTTCATCTGCAACCACTGTCCATACGTGCGTGCAGTGGCCGATCGCCTGGCCAAAGACACGAAAGAGCTGCAGCGGCGGGATATCGGCATCATTGCCATCATGTCCAATGACTACCGACGCTATCCGGAGGACGCGCCGGACAAGATGACCACGTTTGCCCGCCAGCATGGCTTCGCTTTTCCATACGTCGTGGACGAGACGCAGGAGGTGGCACGCGCCTACGGCGCCGTGTGCACGCCGGATTTCTTCGGATTCAATGCCTCACTACAGCTGCAATACCGTGGTCGTCTTGACGCCTCGGGCATGCAGTTCAAGCTCGACGCCCGGCGCGAGCTGCTGGAAGCGATGATCCAAGTCGCCGAAACCGGGGAAGGGCCGCGCGCGCAGATGGCCAGCATTGGCTGCTCCATCAAGTGGCGCGACGACGCCTGATTCAGCCGATGCCGATTTCGTGCGTTTGTCTCGATCGCTGCGAACGCGTATGGTGTCGCGCCTCTCGCCGCTGACGTCCTGCGGCGGGTCAACCGGAACGGACCGATGAACGATCTCTCCCAGGAAAGCCTGCTGCGCGAAATTGACGAGGACATCCGTCGCGAACGGTATGCGCGCCTCTGGAAGCGTTTCGGTAATTACATCGTTGCCGCCGTCGTGGCCATTCTGCTTGGTGTCGGAGGCTACCAGTTCTGGCAGCACCGTGTGGAAGCGCAGCGCGAGGATGCGTCTGCCCGACTCTCTTCGGCGACGGCCTTGATCGCGACCGACCACGCGGCAGCGGAGCGGAACCTTGCCAGCCTGGCCGGCGACGGTCCCGCCGGCATAGCGATGCTGGCTGCACTGCGGCAGGCCGCATTGCTGGCGGAGAGCGGTGATGGCCAAGCCGCGCGGGCTGTTTACCAGCAGGTGCAGCGGTCGGCGTCCGATCCTCTTTACCGCGACCTGGCGGTGCTGCGGGAGGCGATGGTCGCTCTTGAGAAAGAGAACGTACCGATCGATGCCGATGCGATTATTGAAAAGTTGAAACCGCTGACGGCAGACGGCAGCCCGTGGCGGTTTTCGGCGCGAGAGCTCACCGCTCTCCTAGCATCGCGATCCGGACAGATCGCCGAGGCGCGGAACCTGCTGGCGACATTATCGGCCGATCCTCTCGCGCCTCCGGATGTGCGCGAGCGGGCTCAGCAATTGATGGGCGACTTGGCCGGGGGCTGATCGGCCGAATTCCAACACACAACGGTGAATAGGGCGGAAACGGCATGCGACGGCATTGGTGGATGGCTGCGTGGACAGCCATGCTCCTCGGCGGGTGCGGAACGTGGTTCGGAGAGACGGATGGTCCGCCTTTGCCGGGCGAACGGGTTGCAGTGTTGCAGCAGCAGACGGATCTCTCCGCTGATCCTCAGGCGCTGAGTGAGCCGATCGTGCTGCCGCCGCCGGAGCGGAACGCCGACTGGCCGCAGGCGGGAGGAGATCCAACCCACGTCATGCAGTCGCTGCAGGCCGGGCAACCTGGCCGGCCGCTGTGGCAGGCGGATATCGGCACCGGGACTTCGGCCTCGCGTCCCCTTCTTCCCGGTCCTGTGGTCGCGGAACGCCGGGTTTTTACGGTTGACTCGGAGAACGTTGTATCGGCGTTCGACGCCAGCAGCGGGGAGCGTCTTTGGCGCGTCGACCTGACCGACAACGAAGAGGATGATGACGCAGAGGCAGGCGGACTTGCTTGGTCCGATGGCCGCGTCTTCCTCACCACTGGTTTCGGAAAGGTTTTTGCCCTTGATGCCCTCTCCGGCAAACGGGTGTGGCGACGCAATCTCGGAATGCCGGTCCACATACCGCCGACCGTGTCTGACGGCCGCATTTTCGTCGTGACCGTTGAAAACCAGCTTCGCGCCCTTTCGGCAGCCGATGGCAGCGACGTCTGGCCGCCTTATCAGGCGCTCGGCGAAGTCGCCCGCTTGGTGGGTGGCGCAAATCCGGCGGCGTCAGGTCAGGCGCTGGTGGCTCCGTTTTCGTCCGGCGAACTGATCGCGGTGAGAGCCGACACCGGCCGCTCGTTATGGGGGGACTCCCTGGCCCCTGCGCGTCGGACCGATGAAATATCCTCGCTGGCACAAATTCGAGCACGGCCAGCGATCGACGGTGGCCGCGTTTATGCGATCAGTGCCGGTGGCATCCTTGCCGCCTTCGATCTGCGCAACGGCCAGCGCTTATGGGAAAGAGATATAGGGGGGCAGCAAAGCCCCTGGATCGCAGGCCGGCAAATCTATCAGATCGACAACGCGGGCCAGCTGCTCTGCGTATCAACAGAGACCGGTCGCATCCATTGGGCGACCAAGCTGCCCGGGTTCCAGGATGAAAAGGAACGCACTGGCCCGATCCTCTGGTCCGGACCTGTGCTGGTTGGGGATCGCTTGCTGATCACCGGGACCGATGGACGCCTGCTTACCGTTTCGGCCGAGGACGGTCGTATCATTCAGCGACAGACTTTAGCTGAAAGCTTCAGCGTCGCTCCGGTCGTCGCCGATGGCATCGTTTATTTGCTTGATGACGATGCCGAGTTGTCCGCCTATCGCTAAGGGTATGATGGGCGGGACACAAGAGGGCGCCGTGACCTTCCCTGCTCCCAGGACAGGAAACGCTCCGTCGCTGGCGATTGTCGGGCGTCCCAACGTCGGTAAGTCAACGCTGTTCAACCGACTGGTCGGCCGGCGAAAGGCAATCGTTGATGATCAACCGGGCGTAACGCGCGACCGTCGCGAGGACGAGGCGCAGCTGGGCGATTTGTGCTTTCGCCTCATTGACACGGCCGGCTTCGAGGACGCACACGGGGAAGCGCTCGCCGCCCGCGTGCAACAACAGACGACGCAGGCTATGGGCGAAGCGGATGCCGTGCTGTTCGTTCTCGACGGCCGCTCGGGCGTCACGCCTCTCGACCGGACGCTCGCCGACCTCCTGCGGCGCAGCACCAAGCCCGTGGTCCTGCTTGCCAACAAGTGCGAAGGCCGTGCCGGTCAGGGCGGCCTCGCAGACGCCTTCGAACTGGGATTTGGCGCGGCAATCCCGCTGTCCGCGGAGCACGGCGACGGGCTGGCTTTGCTTTACGAAGCTCTGCAACCGTTCTGCGACGCGGCGATGCTCGCCGCCAGCGAGCGCGACGCCCCACTAACGGAGGCGAGCAGCGCCCCGTTGCAAATGGCCATCGTTGGCCGGCCGAACGTCGGAAAGTCCACACTAATCAATCGGTTAATCGGCAGCGAGCGGCTGGTTACGGGACCTGAGGCCGGCATTACACGCGACGCCATCGCAATCGACTGGCGCATCGCAGGCCGCACCTTCCGGCTCTTCGACACGGCCGGCTTAAGGCGCCGTTCCCGCGTAGACGACCGGTTGGAGTATCTCGCCGGCGCCGAAACGCTGCGCGCCATCCGCTTCGCCCATGTTGCGGTGATTGTTATCGATGCCAGCGTTGGCCTGGAACGCCAGGACCTTGCCATTGCAGACCTGGTTATCGAGGAAGGGCGCGCGCCGTTGATCGCCGTCAATAAATGCGATCTGGTAGCCGACCGACCGGCGGCGGCGGCTACGCTTGTTCGGCGTCTGGAGAGTTCGCTGCCGCAGGTTCGTGGCCTTCGCCCTCTCTGGCTGTCAGCGCTGACCGGCGAGGGGTTGGAGGCTGTAGTACCGGCGGTGGTACGCGCGCAAGAGTTGTGGAACAGCAGAATTCCCACTCCGCGCCTCAACCGGTGGCTCGCCGATGCGACGGCGCGAACGCCGCCGCCGTCAGCGGCGCATGGCCGGCCGGTGCGACTTCGCTACGTGACCCAGACGAAGACGCGCCCGCCTACGTTTGCTTTGTTTGCAAATCGCCCGGAGGCTGTTCCGGAGAGTTATCTGCGCTTTCTTGCCAATGATCTGCGAGCCGATTTCGGGTTAGCCGGCATTCCGTTGCGACTGAGCGTACGGCGCACGCGGAACCCCTACGGGGCAAGCTAAACCGCCGCCTCGGCGGTTTTCGCCTGAGACGCGGAAGTGACAACGACAAGGAACCGGGACTAAGATAGTAGTCGTTTACCGGTGGCGTTTCCCTTGAAAGGTTCCGGGAAATGCTTATTGTAATTCCTCTAAATTGCCGAAAAGCGGTATAAACCCCTTTTAACAATAAGATGTTCGTCCGCCTAACTCGGTCCCTATCGGACCTGGCTGTGCGGGCCGACAGTCATTCAACTAGAGCGAGGGACTCACATGACTGCAACCGGACGTGATCGAACAAAAAACGCCAAGCTGTTGGCGTGGGTCGATGAATGGGTGGCCCTGTGCAAGCCGGATAAGGTGCACTGGGCTGACGGCTCGGAAGCCGAATACGACGCGCTGTGCGAAGAGATGGTGCAATCCGGGACGTTCATCCGTCTGAACCCGGAAAAGCGGCCGAACAGCTATTTAGCGCGCTCGCATCCTTCCGACGTCGCCCGCGTGGAAGACCGGACGTACATTTGCACGGATGACCCCGAAGAGGTCGGACCGACGAACAACTGGGAAAACGTGGAGAAGATGAAGGGCATTCTCCGCGCCCAGTACGATGGCTGCATGAAGGGTCGTACTCTCTACGTCATTCCGTTCAGCATGGGCCCGCTCGGCTCGCCCATCGCCAAGATCGGCGTGCAGATCACGGACAGCGCCTATGTCGTCGTCAACATGAAAATCATGACGCGCATGGGCCAGGCGGTGCTCGACGTGCTGGGTGACGGCGACTTTATTCCGTGCGTGCATTCGATCGGCGCGCCGCTGGAACCGGGCCAGCAGGACGTGGCATGGCCGTGCGAGCCGGACATCAGCCGTAAGTACATCTGCCACTTCCCGGCGACCCGCGAGATCTGGTCGTACGGCTCGGGCTACGGTGGCAATGCCTTGCTCGGCAAGAAGTGCCTGGCGCTGCGCATCGCTTCGACGATGGCGCGCGACGAGGGCTGGCTCGCTGAACACATGCTGATCCTTGGCCTGGAGTCGCCGCAGGGAGAGAAGACCTACGTCGCCGCGGCGTTCCCTTCGGCGTGCGGCAAGACCAACTTGGCCATGATCCTGCCGCCGGACGGCTTCGAGGGCTGGAAGGCCTATACCGTCGGTGATGACATCGCCTGGATCAAGGCGGGACCGGATGGCTCGCTGCGTGCCATCAACCCCGAATACGGCTTCTTCGGTGTCGCTCCGGGAACATCGTACGACTCCAACCCGATGGCGATGGACACGATGAAGCCCGGTAACTGCATTTTCACCAACGTCGTGCTGACCGACGACGGTGACGTGTGGTGGGAGGGCATGGGCCCGGCGCCGAAGCACGGCATCGACTGGAAGGGCAACGACTGGACACCGGAATCCGGCACGCCGGGTGCGCACCCGAACGCGCGGTTCACCGCTCCTGCCGGCCAGTGCCCGACAATCGATCCGGCGTGGGAAGATCCTGCGGGCGTGCCGATCGACGCGTTCCTGTTCGGCGGCCGGCTGTCCAAGACCTTCCCGCTTGTCTACGAGGCGTTCGACTGGAACCACGGCGTCTTCATGGCGGCGACCATGGGCTCCGAGGCGACCGCAGCGGCGATCGGGCAGGCTGCAATCCGTCGTGATCCTTTCGCGATGCTTCCGTTCATCGGCTACAACATGGCCGATTACTGGGGCCACTGGATCAAGACGGGCCTGCGCAAGGACCTGAAGCTGCCGAAAATCTTCCGCACCAACTGGTTCCGCAAGGACGAGAACGGCAAGTTCATCTGGCCGGGTTACGGGCAGAACATGCGGGTGCTGAAATGGATCGTTGACCGCGTACGCGGCAAGGCGGGTGCCGTCGAAAGCCCCTTCGGCCTGATGCCGACCTACGAGGACATCACCTGGGCCGGCCTCGACTTCTCCAAGGACAAGTACCTCAACATCATGAACATCAGCCGCGACGGCGCGCTTGCCGAAGCGGCGGAGATCAAGACCTACTTCTCCACTTTCGGCAATCACCTGCCGCCGGAACTGGAAGCACAGCGCAAGGCGTTGGAAGAACGCGCCGGCAAGGCGCCGCAGGTATGGAGCATGGCCGGATAACCGGGCCAACTCCGGAACGAACTTGGAAAGGCCGGCCTTGCGCCGGCCTTTTTCTTGCGCAAGGTGCCGCCACCTTGAGACGTCGTTGCCATATCAATTGCTTGCACGGTGTCCGGCCCTGTCGTGCACACCGCTTCCCCCCCCCGCTGGGCCATTCTCTCAAACACCCCAATTGACTCGGTAACAATGAAGTGATATCGAAAATTTGCTTCGGCTCTGCAAGCATTCTTTGCAGAGCCGTGAAGTGATAGGGGGATTATCGATGACTATAAAAAACGCATGCTCAGCGGTGATGCTTGCGCTCGCCGCTGCTTTCTTTGCGCTTGTTTGGGCCAATCCGTCGGCAGCGGCACTCGAGAAGATGCCAGGGAAACCGGTTACCCTCCTGGCGGGTCCGCGAGGGCCGGTGACATTCATCCGACCGCCGGCCCCTACCGTCGCTCAACCGGAAGCTGCCACAATTACTGTTGCGTATACCGGCTTTCCAGCGGCTGCAAAGACAGCGTTCCAGCGTGCCGTGAACATTTGGAAGGGGCTGCTCACCTCGAGTGCGCCGATCAAGATTTCCGCCAGTTTCACGCCGCTGGGAACAGGAGTTCTGGGACAAGCCGGACCCCACTTCTTCTGGCGCTTTTCGTCGGGCGCCACTCCCAACACATGGTATCCGGATGCGCTTGCGAACAAGATTTACGGATCTGATATCGATCCGTCAGCCGATATCATCGCCCAGTTCAGCAGCAACTTTCCGAACTGGCATTACGGCAGCGGACCGGCTCCCGCCGGCAAATACGACTTTACCTCAGTCGTGCTGCACGAGATCGGCCACGGGCTGGGCTTCGTTGGCGCGGGCTTTATTTCAGGGGGTAAAGGGACAGTCAGGGCAGCCGGGTTTCCGTTTATCTACGACCGGTACACCGAGAATAATGCAGGCAAGGCGATGCTGAGCTTCCCCGACAATTCCGCGGCGCTTGCCACGCAATTGCAGGGCGGCAACCTTTATTTCGACAGCGCCCAAGTTCGCGCGGCGAACGGTAACCTGCGTGCGAGGCTCTATGCACCGGCAGTGTTTCAGCCGGGCAGCACCTATTCCCATCTGAACGAGGCCACCTATCCGGCCGGGAACGCGAACTCGCTGATGACGCCACAGCTTGGCCAAGGCGAAACCATCCGTAGCCCCGGCGCAATCACTCTGGCCATTTTCCGCACCCTGGGCTGGTAGCCGTTTTAATCGCGCGGCTTCAGCCGTTTGTCTCCGAAGGCCGGCGCGTGCCGGCCTTTTTCCCTTTTACGGTTGTCCTTCCCGCTGCGGTTCAGCGCGCCGGACGTGGACGGATGGCGTGCCACATCAGGGCCAGCCAGCCGGCCATCATCAGGAAGCCGCCAGCGGGTGCGGCACCTTCCACCGGCACCAGCCCATAGAGGCCGAACCAGAACAGTGAGCCGGAAAACAGCAGGATGCCGAGCGTGAACGCACCACCGGCGACGTTCGGTATGGTGAGCAGTCGGCAACAGTCGCACCGCGACGCCAACCAGGCGACGGCGAGCAACGCCAGGGCATGCACCATCTGGTATTGGACGGCGATGGCGAACATTTCGCGGCCAGCCGGATCGAGCGCGCCGTGCCGCCCGTAGGCTCCGGCCGCCACCGAAATCAGCGCATTTAGCGCGCCAAGAAACAGCCACAGACGTGCGGCGCAGGGCGGCGGCTGCCTTTCGGTCGTCACGTCGCGGTCCTCAGCAAGCCCTCACCCTCCCGCTTCGCGGGCCCCTCCCTCTCCCGCAGTTGGGCGAGGGGGGCGAGGGCAGGAAAGCGGCGGGGCCAGCGGAAGAATGTTGATGTCGGCGGCGGGATCGGTGGAGCACGCTCCGCTCTCGTGAGCTAAAGAGGGCTAGGGCGTTTCAGCCGCCCATCCCGCACATGCCCCCTGTGCTGCCGCATGGCATGCCACACGGGCCGACAGCGGGCGCAGGGGCCTTGGCGCCGCCGTTGACGCGCGGCGCCGACAGGCCCCTGGCGACTTCGGTATCCCCACACTCGGGGCAGCTCAGAGCGTGCTCCGCGGCCTTCACCTCATAGTCGGCCGACGAAGCAAACCATGCCTCAAACACGTGCCCTTCGCCGCACTTCATGTTGTAAACAATCATCGGCTTCTCTTTCGCTTTACTTTGATGCGCTGGGGCTTAGCACATTTATCGATGTGGAAAAGGCTCCGGCCCTCCGACGCGGCCATCTCACTTGCCCTTCTGGCGGGTACTGGCCGTCCGCCTAGCGCGGCAGCTCGGAGTAACCCATCAGGAACTGGTCCACGGAACGGGCGCATTGGCGGCCTTCGCGGATCGCCCAGACCACCAGGGACTGACCCCGCCGCATGTCGCCGGCACTGAAGACCTTTTCGTTGTTGGTCTGATAAGCGCCTTGCTCGGCGTCGGTGTCGGCCCTGACGTTGCCGCGGCCATCCAGTTCGACTCCGCATTCTGTCAACAACGCATCATGCACGGGATGCACGAACCCCATCGCCAGCAGCACGAGATCGGCGTCGACGGTAAACGCGCTTCCTTCGACCTCCTGCAGCTTCATACCGCCATTTTCCCCTGGCACCCACTCGACGCGCACCAGCTCCAGCGCTTGCACCCGCCCGTTTCCGAGCGCACGGCGGGTTGAGACGGCCCAGTCGCGCTCGCAGCCCTCTTCATGCGAGGTCGACGTGCGCATCTTGAGCGGCCACAGTGGCCACGTCAGCGCCTTGTCTTCCTTCTCCGGGGGTCGCGGCATAATTTCAAGCTGCGTGACCGATGCGGCACCATGGCGGATCGAGGTGCCGACACAGTCCGACCCCGTATCCCCACCGCCGATGACGACCACATGCTTGCCAGTAGCGAGGATAGCAAGTTCTTCGCCAACCTCGCGGCCGGCAACCCGCGTGTTCTGCTGGACCAGGAAGTCCATTGCGAAATGAATGCCGTCGAGCTCGCGGCCCGGCACTGGCAAATCTCGTGGCGCCTCGGCGCCACCCGCCAGTACCAAAGCGTCGTAGTCCTCCAGCAGGCGCTTGACCGGAACATTGCGGCCGACATGACTGTTCGGTCGGAACTCGACGCCTTCCGCCTGCATCTGGGCCATGCGTTTGTCGATCAGATGCTTTTCCATCTTGAAGTCGGGAATACCGTAGCGCAGCAGTCCGCCGATCCGATCGCGCTTCTCATACACGACAACCGCGTGACCGGCGCGCGCCAACTGCTGGGCGCACGCCATTCCCGCCGGGCCGGATCCCACGACAGCCACGCGCTTGCCGGTTCGATGAGCGGGAATCTGCGGACGAACCCAGCCCTCTTCCCAGCCCTTGTCGATGATTGCACACTCGATGGACTTGATCGTCACCGGCTGGTCGATGATGTTCAGCGTACAGGCCGCCTCGCACGGAGCAGGGCACACCCGACCGGTGAATTCCGGAAAATTATTGGTCGAGTGCAGGACGTCGAGCGCTTCCCGCCACTCGCCGCGGAACACAAGGTCATTCCAGTCCGGAATGATGTTGTTCACCGGGCAGCCGGTATGACAGAAGGGAATGCCGCAATCCATGCAGCGCGCGCCCTGCCGCGAGAGCTCGTTCTCCGGCAGAGGCAGAACGAACTCCCGCCAATGCCGGATGCGCGCCCCAATCGGCTCATAGGGTCGGTCGCGTCTTGTGATCTCCTTGAAACCGGTTGGTTTTCCCATCGAACCTACATCCCCACCGCGACGCTGACGCCCTTGCGTTCGGTCGGCCGAAAACGCGCCTGCATCTGTTCCAATGCCCTTCGATAGTCGACGGGCATCACTTTGACGAATTGGCGCACGCTCTCGCCCCAGCTCTCCAGGATCTCGGCGGCACGCAGGCTGCCGGTCAGACGGTGGTGCTTTTCAATCAGCGCGTGCAGCCGATGCGCGTCATACCGGCTCATGTCGCGCATCAACTCAACGCGACCGTGTGTCCCCAGATCGCCGCCCTGGTGATACAGCTGCTCAAGCTGCTCGTCCTCATCGGCGATCGGCTCCAGCGCGACCATGGAGAGGTTGCAACGCTTTTCGAAGGTGCCGTCCTCGTCGAGCACATAGGCGATCCCGCCACTCATGCCGGCGGCGAAGTTGCGTCCGGTGGTGCCGAGCACGACGACGCAGCCGCCCGTCATGTATTCGCAGCCGTGGTCGCCGACACCCTCGACCACCGAGAACACGCCGGAGTTGCGCACGGCGAACCGCTCGCCGGCAACGCCCCGGAAGAACGCCTCGCCCTCAGTGGCTCCGTACAGCACGGTGTTCCCCACAATGATGTTCTCGCGTGGGTTGAACGTGCTCTTCTTCGATGGGTAGACGATCAGACGGCCGCCGGACATTCCCTTGCCGGCATAGTCGTTGGCATCGCCTTCCAACTCCATGGTAATGCCGCGGGTGAGAAAGGCCCCGAAGCTCTGCCCGGCGGTGCCTTCACACGCAATGTGGATGGTATCGTCCGGCAGTCCCTGGTGCCCATAGCGTTTGGCCACTTCTCCCGACAGCATGGCACCGACGATCCGGTTGGTATTGCGCACTTTCGTCTGGATGCGCACCGGCTGCCGGTGCTCGAGCGCGTCGGCGGCCTGCTCGATCAGCCAGCGATCGAGCACCTGCTCCAGCCCGTGATCCTGTTTCTCGCAATTGAACCGGGCCACCTGGGCACCGACCTCCGGCTGATGGAATATACGGCCGAAGTCGAGACCCCTTGCTTTCCAATGGTCGATGGCGGCACGCGTTTCCAGCCGGTCCGACCGCCCAATCATCTCGTCCAGGGTACGGAAGCCCATCTCAGCCATGATCTCGCGTACTTCCTCTGCGACGAAGCACATGAAATTGACCACGTGATCGGGCTGGCCGGTAAATCGCTTGCGCAGTTCGGGGTCCTGAGTGGCGACGCCGACCGGGCAGGTGTTCAGATGGCACTTGCGCATCATGATGCAGCCGGCGGTGATCAGTGCGGCCGTAGCGAAGCCGAACTCGTCGGCCCCGAGCAAGGCTCCGACGACGACGTCACGGCCGGTGCGAAGACCGCCATCCACCTGGACTGCAATCCGTCCGCGGAGGTTGTTCAGCACCAGCGTCTGGTGCGTTTCGGCGAGGCCGACCTCCCATGGCAGACCGGCATGCTGGATGGACGTCACCGGGCTCGCACCGGTTCCGCCCTCGAAACCAGAGATGGTGACGTGATCCGCGTGTGCCTTTGAGACGCCGGCGGCGATGGTACCGACACCTACTTCGGAGACCAGCTTGACGCTCACACGTGAGTCCGGGTTGACGTTCTTCAGATCGAAGATGAGTTGCGCTAAATCCTCGATAGAGTAGATGTCGTGATGCGGCGGTGGTGAGATCAGACCCACGCCCGGCGTGGAATGGCGGACGCGCGCGATCCATTCGTCCACTTTGTGACCCGGAAGCTGACCGCCCTCGCCAGGTTTCGCACCCTGGGCGATCTTGATCTGCAGGTCGTCGGCATTGACCAGATACTCGGTGGTCACGCCAAAGCGGCCGGACGCCACCTGCTTGATTGCGGAGCGCATCGAGTCGCCGTTCGGCAGCGGCTGAAACCGCGAACTTTCCTCGCCGCCTTCGCCCGTGTTCGACTTGCCGCCGAGACGGTTCATCGCGATCGCAAGCGTGGTGTGGGCTTCCCAGGAGATCGAGCCGAACGACATCGCTCCCGTGGCAAACCGCTTGACGATCTCTGAAGCTGGCTGCACTTCGTCCAGCGGGACCGGCTGCTGAGCCTTCTTGAGCTCAAACAAGCCGCGCAGATTTTTCAGCTTTTTCGTCTGGTCGTTGATCTTGGCGCTGTAAGCCCTGAACTTCTTGAAGTCCCCCGAGCGCGTGGCGTGTTGGAGAAGGGCAACCGTTTCCGGCGTCCAGGTATGCTCCTCACCGCGTAGGCGGAACTGGATCTCGCCACCAACGTCCAGCGCGTTCTTCAGCACCGGCGCTTCGCCGTACGCCAGCCGGTGTCGGCGCATCGTCTCACCCGCGATTTCCGGCAAGCCAACTCCTTCAACCGGAGTCCGGGTGCCGGTGAAATACGTTTCGACAAACGTCTTCGACAGGCCGATCGCATCGAAAATCTGGGCACCGCAGTAAGACTGGTAAGTCGAAATTCCCATCTTCGACATGACTTTGAGGATGCCCTTGGAGACCGCCTTGATGTAGCGCTTGTGCACTTCCGTTTCGGTGGACTCCGTCGGCAGTTCGCTCAGAAGGTTTGAAAGGGTATCGAAGGCGAGGTAGGGGTTGATCGCCTCGGCGCCGTATCCGGCTAACAGGCAGAAGTCATGCACCTGCCGCGCCTCGCCCGTCTCGACGACGATACCGACGGAGGTCCGCAATCCCTCTCGGATCAGGTAATGGTGAACGCCTGCGGTGGCCAGCAACGCCGGGATGGCCACGCGGTCGGCCCCGACGCCCCGGTCGGACAGAATGACGATGTTATAACCCTCGTGCACCACCCTGTTGGCCCGTGCGAACAGTTTCGCGAGCGCGATGTCCATGCCCTCGGCACCGTCGGCGGCGGGATAGGTGATGTCGAGGGTGTAGGTGCGAAACGCATTGTCGACGTGGTTCTCGATGCGTCGGATCCGTTCCAGGTCGATGTTCGACAGGATCGGCGTCCGTACCTCGAGTCGCTTGTGGCCGGGCGCCCCTTCTGGCTCCAGAAGGTTGGGCCGGGGGCCGATGAGCGAAACCAGCGACATCACCAGTTCCTCGCGGATCGGATCGATCGGCGGGTTAGTGACCTGGGCGAAGCACTGCTTGAAGTAGTCGTAAAGCATCTTCGGCCGGTCGGAAAGCACCGCCAGCGGGATGTCACGCCCCATCGAACCGACCGGATCCTCGCCGGTCAGCCCCATCGGCTGCAGAAAGAAGCGCAGGTCCTCCTGCGTGTAACCAAACGCCTGCTGACGATCGAGCAATGTTTGAGGGTCGGGCGTCATCGGTCCGACCTCCGGCGGAAGCTTCTCGACGTGGATCTGCGTCGCGTCGAGCCACTGCTGGTACGGCTTGGCCGCCGCAAGCTGTTCTTTCAATTCGGCATCGTCGATAATGCGGCCCTGTTCCAAATCAATAAGGAACATCTTGCCCGGCTGCAGCCGCCACTTCTTTACGATCCTTTCCTCGGGGATCGGCAAGACGCCGGATTCCGAAGACATCACGCACAGATCGTCGTCGGTAATGATATAGCGAGCCGGACGCAGCCCGTTGCGATCCAGGGTAGCGCCAATCATCCGCCCGTCAGTAAAAGCGACCGCAGCGGGGCCGTCCCACGGCTCCATCAGAGCGGCGTGGTACTCGTAGAAGGAACGCCGCCGGTCATCCATCAGCGGGTTATCGTCCCACGCTTCCGGGATCATCATCATCATCGCGTGCGGCAGCGAATACCCGCCCGCCAGCAGCAACTCCAACGCATTGTCGAAGGTGGCGCTGTCCGAAGCCCCGTCGCCGATCAATGGCCACAGCTTGGCGAGGTCATCGCCGAGCAGCGCCGACTGCATCGTCGCCTTCCGCGCCATCATCCAGTTGATGTTGCCACGCAGTGTGTTGATCTCGCCGTTGTGGCAGAGGTAGCGAAAAGGATGAGCCAGCTTCCAGGATGGAAACGTGTTAGTGGAGAACCGCTGATGAACCAGGGCCAGTGCAGAGACCAGCCGTTCGTCGCGCAAGTCAGGATAGTAGGTTGAAAGGTTCTCCGCGAGGATCATCCCCTTGTAGACGATTGTTCGCGTCGACAGGGAGGGAATGTAGAACTGATCGGAGTCCACATAGCCCTTGTCCCAGATGGCGTGATGCACCTGCTTGCGGATCACGAACAGCTTGCGTTCGAATGCGGCCAGATCCTGGCATTGCGGCCCCGGCGCCATGAACACCTGACGGATCACCGGCTCGACCGGCTTGACGCTAAAGCCAAGCACCGAGTTGTCCGTCGGCACATCGCGCCAGCCGAGCAGGACCTGCCCCTCTTCTGGCAGAACAGTGGCAAAGGCATCGACGCAAGCCTGCCGAGTAGTCTCGTCGCGCGGGAGAAACACCATGCCCACGGCGTAATGGCCGACCTCCGGGAGTGCGAAGCCCAACTGATCGCACTCCGCGCGCAGTAGTGCGTCCGGGATCTGGATCAAAATCCCGGAACCATCGCCGGCCAGTGGATCAGCCCCGACCGCTCCGCGGTGACGAAGGTTACAGAGAATCCCTAGTCCTTGGCGTACGATATCATGGCTCTTGCGGTTTTTGATGTTCGCAAGGAAGCCGATGCCGCACGCATCATGTTCGTATGTTGGGTCATAAAGCCCCTGCAGTGGTGACCGAGCACACTCTTCCATCTGGCGCATCCTACGTCGTGGTCGCCTTTCCTCCAGTACATCGCCCGTCGCAGAAACCGGAATACGTTTCTTATACAGACCAGTTAACCGGCCCGTCGCCCGCCGTTTTCGTCGACCCGCCGCTTGACGCTCGTCAGCCGACGCGATACTTCACATCGCGCCCGGCAAGCATCGGACCTTGCAGTCGAGGGTACAAGGTCGAGGCACCGAGGCAAGCGCTTCTTTACCTGACACGACACCGCCTGTCACCCATTCTCATCCGTGCCGCGTTTTGTGGTCACTGCGCGGTGCAGCCCCTAATACCCTAGCCCAAATTCCGGAGGCTTTCGGTGGACCTCTCCATTTATTTCATCGCGGCTTTGCTCGGCCTCGTCGAGGGCCTCACGGAATTTATCCCCGTTTCGTCGACGGGCCATCTGATCCTCGTGGGAGATCTGCTCGGCTTCGGAGGAACGCAGGGCGAAGTGTTCGAGGTTGTCATCCAACTCGGCGCGATCCTCGCAGTCGTCTGGTTCTACCGGGCCAAGTTTCTTCACGTCGCCTTCAGCCTGCTCTCCGAGGCGGCATCCCGGCGTTTCGTCACGATCGTTCTGCTGGGCTTCCTGCCGGCCGTCGTGATCGGCGCCTTTGCCCACGATTTCATCAAGTCGGTGCTGTTTTCACCCTGGGTGGTGAGCGTCAGCCTCATCCTCGGCGGCCTCGCCATCCTCGCCATCGAGCGCTGGCACCTGCCACCCAGCGCGCGGACGGTTGACGCGATCACCCCGCTGCTGGCACTGAAGATCGGATTCTGCCAGTGCGTTTCGATGATCCCGGGCGTCTCCCGCTCGGGCGCCACGATCATGGGCGCCTTGCTTCTGGGCGTCGCCCGCGCCCCGGCGACCGAATTTTCGTTCTTCCTCGCCGTGCCGACGATGCTCGCCGCCTCCACCTACGACATGTACAAGAGCTGGTCGCTGCTGCACGCCCACGACCTCGCCGTGATCGCCGTCGGCTTCGTCGTCGCTTTTCTTTCGGCTTTGGTGGTGGTGAAGTGGCTGGTCGGCTTCGTTTCAACCAACGGCTTCGCCAGTTTCGCCTATTACCGTATCATCATCGGCATTCTGATGCTGGTGATCCTGTTGGTCCGCTAGACCAAGCATCAGTGGCGTCGCAGCGGGAGGAAGGATGAGCGGGCTCAATGATGCCAGTTTCGCCGCGCTTGCCGACGCAGCGTTGGGCCGTTTGTTTGAGCAGCTTGAAGACATGGTGGGCGATCAGGCCGACGTGGAGTTTCAAGAGGGGATCCTGACCGTCGACTTTGGACGGGGCGGGTGTTTTGTCATCAACAAGCACCAGCCTAATCGCCAGATCTGGCTCGCGTCGCCGGTCAGCGGAGCAGCGCATTTTCGCTGGGATGGACGCGGATGGGCATCCACGCGCGGCGACGCCCAGTTGCGAGACGTTCTGTCGGCTGATATCTCCAGGCTGGCGAATGTTCCTGTCAACCTGGCACTTTAGCGTGGGAGCGCCGCCCCAACCTGGAACCAGATAAGACATAGAGGGAGCGGGCGCAGCATGAATATCCTGATCCTCGGCGCAGGAGCAACCGGCGGTTACTTTGGCGGTCGCATGCTCGAAGCCGGTTGCGACGTGACCTTTCTCGTCAGACCGGCCCGGGCCGAAGTGCTAAGAGCGCGCGGGCTGATTGTGGAGAGCCCGCTCGGAGATATCCGCCTTCCGGCGCCGACCGTCACTTCCGACGACTTGACCACGCATTGGGACGTGGTGGTCCTGGCGTGCAAGGCCTTCGATCTCGAGAACGCCATCGACGCCATTCGCGGCGCGGTTGGGCAGCACACGCGGGTGATGCCGGTTTTGAACGGACTTGCCCATCTTGATCGCTTGGACGAGGCCTTCGGCAGTGACCGCGTGCTGGGCGGGCTCTGCGCGATCGCGGCTACTTTGCGCAGTGACGGCGTTGTCAAGCACCTCAACCGCGCGCATACGCTTACATTCGGGCATCGGCGAGATGATCAGCGGCGTTTCTGCGAGGTCTTGTTCGCAGACGTCGGCCGGGCCGGCATCGACTGCAAGCGCAGTGACGCCATCCTGCTGGAGATGTGGGAGAAGTGGGTGATGCTGGCGACGTTGGCCGCTTCGACCTGCCTGATGCGGGCCCCCGTGGGCGACATCGTGGCCGCACCCGGCGGCGAGGATGTCATCACGACGCTCCTCGACGAGATCCAGGCCATTGCCGATGCCAACGGCAGCGCCGCGCGACCGCACGTCCTGACGCGCATTCGGGCCATGTTGACCGAAGCCGGATCGGGCTTTGCCGCATCGATGCTGCGGGATGTCGAATCCGGCAATCAGACCGAAGCCGATCACATTATCGGCGACCTGCTAAACCGGAGCCGGGAAGAGGACGTCGAAACCCCTTACCTTCGCATCGCTTATGCGCACCTGAAGGCCTACGAGGCGCGGCGAACGCGAGCAGCTCAGGGCTGAACGGAGTCTTCCCGTTCTTCCTTGAGGCTGAGGTTGTCGCTAGGATGGTGCCAACCATGTCCAACACCCCCACCGTCACGGCCGCCGTCGTCATTATTGGCAACGAAATATTGTCCGGGCGAACGCTGGATGCGAACCTGCCCTATCTCGCGAAAGCGCTGAACGTCGTTGGAGTGCGCGTGATGGAGGCGCGCGTGGTCGCTGATGATGAAGGGGCCATCATCACCGCTGTAAACAGCTGTCGAGCGGGCTACGACCACGTTTTCACGACCGGTGGCATCGGCCCGACCCACGACGATATCACTTCGGCTGCCATTGCGGGTGCGTTCGGGGTGCCGCTGATCCGCCACCCCGTGGCGGTCGAGCTGCTTACCCGCCACTATGCGGCGACAGATCTAAACGAGGCGCGGCTGAAGATGGCCGACATCCCGCAAGGGGCCGTGCTGATCGACAACCCGGTGAGCGCCGCGCCCGGTTTTCGCATCGGCAATGTGTGGGTGCTCCCTGGTGTTCCTCGCATCCTGCAGGCAATGGTGGATGGTCTGGCCGCCACCTTAAGGGGGGGCGATCCGGTTCTTTCGCGGACCATCTCAGCGTTTACCACCGAGAGCGGGATTGCCTTCGCACTGGCGGACGTCCAGCGACAGCATGCCCGGACGGAAATCGGCAGCTATCCGTTTGTCCGTTCTGGCCGGTTCGGCGTGAGCTTGGTCGTGCGCTCGACCAGCCGCGACGCGCTCGACGCGGCCGCCGACGCGGTGACAGCGATGCTGAAGGACGCCGGCATCGAGCCGCTCATCGACGATGCCCCGCCGGACCCAGCGAAGCAACCGAGCGAGGCCTGAGGTGCTGAGCAAGGGAGATCCAGCTCAGCCAAAGCGACGAGGACAGTCCATGTTTTCGCATGAACGCCGATTCATCACCTTTCTCGTTCGCCACTGTCTTGTCGGCTGCGTCGGCGGTGTGCTGCTGGGTGCGTTGGTGCTTTGGCAGGATTTGGGAGGGATCGGGACGATGATCTTTTCTTCGCCCGACCGCGGACTCAGCCTGGTCCTGCTGTTCTTCGGGCTATTCATCACTTTCGGCTCGATCGGCATGGCGATCGGGGTCATGCAGCTCGGTGAAGAGCGGGATTGACGACAGCGCCCTCAGGATTCGCCGGAAGGATCAGAGTGTGCATTACTGGCCTTATCGGCGTTCCACTGCTTCAGCAGCTCGAGAATGTAAGCAGCCGTGTTCTCGATCGGCCGGTTGGTGACATCAATTGTGCGCCAGCCGCGTCTGGCACACATCCGTCTCGCCTCTAGGACTTCGCGGCCGACCGCTTCAAGCTCGTCATAGGCAGTCGAGCTGTCTTCGGCGAGGCGGCGGAGGCGGGAAGAACGGACTTCGGCAAGGACTCTCGGCTGCACGGTCAACCCGACAACCAGGGGCGATTTCGCGTTCAGCACGCCGTCCGGCAAGGGGACGCCGGGGACCACCGGCACGTTTGCCGCCTTGATGCCGCGAGAGGCGAGATACATGCAGGTCGGCGTCTTCGTTGCCCGCGACACCCCCACCAGGATAACGTCCGCATCCTCCAGATCGTCGGCCGCCAGCCCATCGTCGTGGGCCAGCGTGTACTTCATCGCCTCGACGCGCTGATAATAGTCCTCATCAATGAAGTCTCGAGCCGCCGTGCGGAAACGGACCGGCGCCCCGGAAAATTTCGCCAGTTCGGTGACGAACGGCTCCAACACGAACAGGCAAGGGATCCTCAGGTGCTGGCAACCTTCCTCGAGGGCTTCGCGAATGTCGATGGCGGCGATGCTATGGAAGACGATCCCGCGGCACTTGGCGATCTCGGCCAAGATCCCTGGCACCAAGCCCAGATTGCGCACGAACTTCCACAGGTGGCGATCGACGCCTACGCCGTCGAGCTGCGCCACGGCGTTTCGCGCCGTCATTTCGACGAGTTCTCCAGAGGCATGCGAAACCATGTGGATCACGATGGTTCTGTTCGCTGTTTCCGAGTTGGCAGCGTTTGGATCGGTGCCGCTCTCGTCATTGCTCACCGGTGGTATCCTCCGTCCAGCCGCATGACCGAACCGTTGATCATCACGTTCTGGATGACGTGAATGACCAGCATGGCGAACTCCGAGGGATCGCCGAAGCGGTGCGGA
>WBZV01000009.1_pt1 | contig 167540 bp, 159 predicted proteins | sample 5204221 | NCBI WGS metagenome assembly WBZV01 (sample SAMN12344360, study PRJNA552823) | activated sludge metagenome | biome: Activated sludge suspended growth; feature: Nitrification reactor; material: Wastewater; isolation source: activated sludge from nitrification reactor of wastewater... | reverse complement strand
ATCAGTTGGTGGGTCTGGTTGGAATCGAACCAACGACCCCCGCCTTATCAAGACGGTGCTCTAACCGACTGAGCTACAGACCCTCGTCTGTTTGCTGTTCTTCGAACAACCGATAGGTTGTGGGTGCCAGGATGCTTTTCTCTAGAAAGGAGGTGATCCAGCCGCACCTTCCGATACGGCTACCTTGTTACGACTTCACCCCAGTCACGAACCCCGCCGTGGTAAGCGCCCTCCTTGCGGTTAGGCTACCTACTTCTGGCGGAACCCGCTCCCATGGTGTGACGGGCGGTGTGTACAAGACCCGGGAACGTATTCACCGCGACATGCTGATCCGCGATTACTAGCGATTCCGACTTCATGGAGGCGAGTTGCAGCCTCCAATCCGGACTACGATCGGCTTTCTGGGATTGGCTCCACCTCGCGGCTTGGCAACCCTCTGTACCGACCATTGTATGACGTGTGAAGCCCTACCCATAAGGGCCATGAGGACTTGACGTCATCCCCACCTTCCTCCGGTTTGTCACCGGCAGTCTCGCTAAAGTGCCCAACTTAATGATGGCAATTAACGACAAGGGTTGCGCTCGTTGCGGGACTTAACCCAACATCTCACGACACGAGCTGACGACAGCCATGCAGCACCTGTGTCCAGGCTCTCTTTCGAGCACCAAGCCATCTCTGGCAAGTTCCTGGCATGTCAAGGGTAGGTAAGGTTTTTCGCGTTGCATCGAATTAATCCACATCATCCACCGCTTGTGCGGGTCCCCGTCAATTCCTTTGAGTTTTAACCTTGCGGCCGTACTCCCCAGGCGGTCAACTTCACGCGTTAGCTCCGGTACTAAATGGTTTTACCCACCCAACACCTAGTTGACATCGTTTAGGGCGTGGACTACCAGGGTATCTAATCCTGTTTGCTCCCCACGCTTTCGTGCATGAGCGTCAGTATCGGCCCAGGGGGCTGCCTTCGCCATCGGTGTTCCTCCACATCTCTACGCATTTCACTGCTACACGTGGAATTCCACCCCCCTCTGCCGTACTCTAGCCTTCCAGTCACAAGCGCAGTTCCCAGGTTAAGCCCGGGGATTTCACGCCTGTCTTAAAAAACCGCCTGCGCACGCTTTACGCCCAGTAATTCCGATTAACGCTCGCACCCTACGTATTACCGCGGCTGCTGGCACGTAGTTAGCCGGTGCTTCTTATTCCGGTACCGTCATCCACACAGGGTATTAACCCATGCGATTTCGTCCCGGCCGAAAGAGCTTTACAACCCGAAGGCCTTCTTCACTCACGCGGCATGGCTGGATCAGGGTTGCCCCCATTGTCCAAAATTCCCCACTGCTGCCTCCCGTAGGAGTCTGGGCCGTGTCTCAGTCCCAGTGTGGCGGATCATCCTCTCAGACCCGCTACAGATCGTCGCCTTGGTGAGCCTTTACCTCACCAACTAGCTAATCTGATATCGGCCGCTCCATCAGCGCAAGGTCTTGCGATCCCCTGCTTTCCTGCTCACAGAATATGCGGTATTAGCGTAACTTTCGCTACGTTATCCCCCACTGAAAGGTACGTTCCGATACTTTACTCACCCGTTCGCCACTCGTCGGCACCCGAAGGCCCGTTACCGTTCGACTTGCATGTGTAAGGCATGCCGCCAGCGTTCAATCTGAGCCAGGATCAAACTCTTCAGTTCAATCCAACAAACTCGCAAATCCACTGACGGTAGATTTCTCTACCTATTACTCGGTGTATTTGCCTTAATACCTTCGCGACTCGCGTCGCGTCGCATCAAGACACCCACACCTATCGGTTGTCCAATTTTTTAAAGAACATCGCCAGAAAAACCCTCAACCAGCGAAGAAGCGGAATTTTGAAGCATTTCCAAAAAACCGTCAAGAGGTAGAAACCGCCACCTCTTTCATCGCACCCTTGAGATTTTTTTGCAAACCCGCAGAGCGTCAAAGAGGTGCGCATTATACGGAGACTTCAAATCCGGTCAACACTCTCGCCCCGGAAAATTTTCTATTAAGCCTAAGCCACCGACCACTGCACCAATTTGCATTACGCCACGGTCACGCGCGCAAACTTGCGTTTGCCTATCTGAAGAGTAAGCGTTGCCCCACGGGGCACGCTGGCTGCACGATCCTGGAGTTTATCGCCATCGATTTTGACGCCTCCTTGATCGATCATGCGCATCCCCTCGGATGTGCTGGCTGTCAGGCCAGCAAGCTTGAGGAGCTGCACGACCAGAATCGCCTCGGCGTCAGCGCAAAAGGTGAATTCTGGCATGTCATCGGGCAACACCCCTTGCCGGAAGCGCGCTTCGAATTCAGCATGCGCTGAATCGGCAGACCTGGCACCGTGGAAGCGAGACACCAATTCCTTGGCGAGCAACACCTTCACATCGCGCGGGTTCCGCCCATCGGCGACCTCCCGCTTGAACCCCCCAATCTCAGACCCGGATTTGAGAGAAAGCAATTCGTAGTAACGCCACATGAGTTCGTCAGAAATCGACATGGCCTTGCCAAAAATCTGCGACGGCTCCTCGTCGATGCCTATGTAATTTCCCGCGGATTTTGACATCTTTGCGACGCCATCGAGGCCTTCCAAGAGCGGCATCGTAAGCACACACTGCGGCTTTTGGCCATAGTGCTTCTGCATCTCGCGGCCAACCAAAAGATTAAATTTCTGATCTGTTCCACCAAGTTCCACATCGGCTCTCAAAGCCACCGAGTCATATCCCTGACAAAGCGGGTACAAGAATTCGTGCAGCGCAATCGGTTGCCCGGTCCCATAGCGCTTTGCAAAATCATCTCGCTCCAACATCCTCGCCACCGTATGATGGGCCGCCAACCTGATCATCCCGTCAGCACCCATATTGTCGAACCAAGATGAGTTGAAGCAGACTTCTGTTTTTTCCGGGTCGAGTATCTTGAAAACCTGTTCCTGGTAGGTCTTGCAGTTTTCGGCGACCTGCTCCCGCGAGAGAGGCGGACGAGTCGCGTTCTTTCCGGTCGGATCGCCGATCATCGCTGTGAAATCACCGATCAGGAAAAGAATCTGATGGCCAAGATCCTGAAAGTGCTTCAGCTTGGTCATCAGAACCATGTGGCCGAGATGCAGATCCGGGGCCGTCGGATCGAATCCTGCTTTGACTCTGAGCGGACGCCCCGATCCCAGCTTCTCAACCAGTTCTGCCTCAACGAGGAGTTCTACACTTCCTCTCTTAATGATGGCAAGACTATCTTCGGTACCCGTCATAAAACCCGCCTCTTCCCGCCTATGGGCTGCGCAGACACATCTCCAGGATGCAACCGAGCCCAGTTTTCAGTTAAAAAGGAAAATTCTAGCCGATTCACCCCGAGGATACGGCGAGCACCCCTAATAGGAAGGCCCATTCGATGGTCGCCACAACGAAATAGCGTTGTTTTCCGATCGGCACATGGGCGCAGCTTCGACTCCTCGCGCCCCGTCCAGACTCGGCCGCTCTTATGAAGTTGCGCTTCGCTTTCAAGTGATCAACTTTCGGCGAGATATCCCCCATAGGAGCGCGCCCATGCCGGGCGCGCCAATGAAAAAGGGGCAGCCCTAGCCGCCCCTTTTCCATTCACGAACTATCTAAGCAGAGAACGAGGATCCGCAACCACATGTCGAAGTCGCGTTCGGATTGCGGATAACGAACTGCGAACCTTCGAGGCCTTCGGTGAAATCGATTTCCGCTCCAGCGAGATACTGATAGCTCATAGGATCGATCAGCAAGGTGACGCCATTTTTTTCCATTGTCGTGTCGTCCTCATTGACCTCTTCATCGAATGTGAATCCGTACTGAAAACCGGAGCATCCGCCGCCGGTTACAAAAACCCGAAGCTTCAGCCCGGGATTACCTTCCTCCTCAATCAACTCCCGAACCTTGCTTGCTGCGCTATCAGTAAAGTTAAGAGGGGAAACAACATCCGAGACAGAATTCATAAGCAACTCCTTGAAAACTGGAAATTATCGAAGCGGAAATCGGCACCGTCAACGCGGTTAGTTGGACGCGGCGAGTTTTAGTTCAACCGACTTCCCGGGGCGATGGATCAGACGCCCCTCGATAACTGCGCCTTGGTGCATTTCGATGATCGAGTACTCGACGTCACCGACGATTCTCGCGCTAGGCTGCATCTCTAAGGACTCACTTACGGCAACCGGCCCCACGACAGTACCGTTTATGACCAGGTGTGCAACTTGCACCGCACCCTCGACTCTGGCTTGCCCACTAATCACCAACGTAGACGCGACAGCCCCTTCGCTCGAGGTAACGCTCCCCTTGACTTCGCCGTCGATGCGCAATCCTCCGCTGAACCGAATGTTTCCCTCAACCAGGGTTCCGACACCAATCAGGCTGTCTATACGCCCCTGGGGCCTCGAATCGCCTCGCTTCCCAAACATGCCAACCTCCTAGATCGTGGCGTTACGCCGTGTGCGCAGTGTATCACCCTGATAAAGGCGCGCCTCGATGCCCTTCAGGCGGGCTACCGGCGGAATCTTGACCACCCCCTCTTTGCGGAGAAAGTGGCGCACATCGATCAAATACTCCTTTGCACCAGCCCCTTGCTCCGGCAGGACAAGAATTTGCTCTTGCCCCCCGACCACATAAGTAACGTGCAACTGCAAGCGGCCCTTGAAATCTCTTACCTGCTTACTGGCTACGAACCCAATCAAAAGGCGGTAACGATAGACCCCCTCGTCAGCTTCGCGTGCAACCTGAAAGCGATCGATCCGCAACGTAGACTCACTTCCTGCCGCCGGTACCAATCGCTCAAAAAAGGCGATTTCTTCTTTAAGAGTAGAGTTCTCAGCTTCCAAGGCGCGCACCCGCGCCTGCAATTGCTGTCGGGTAGCGCGCTCCATTTGAATCCCGCTCTGCTCGGTACCGACAGAGCCGCGCAGCCCCTGAAGTTCTTCACCCATAACGCTCAGCCGCTCGTTGAGTCCATCAATTTCACGAAGCAACTCGGCACGCTCGCCCCGCTGTGCGAGAAACCAGCCTGCCCCTCCGAGGACAACTGCGATCACCAAGCCGATGAGCACATACCAGTGCCAGGGTAGATGACTACGAACCGCAACTCGCGGAGCAGCAATGCCAAACTGGCGGCGAAAACGCCTGATTCTCAGGGTAACAGCGGGGGTCGGCATAGCCCCGTCGTCTCCTCCAGTCCGAACATCAGATTCATATTCTGGACCGCCTGTCCGGCCGCCCCCTTTACCAAGTTGTCGATAACCGACAGGATGACGAGTGTATTCCCACCCTGCGGACGATGAATCGCAACGCGACAAACGTTAGCCGACCGAACTGATCGAGTCTCCGGATAAGAAAGTGGCGGAAGGACGTCGACAAACGGCTCATCGGAATAAACGCGCTCGTAAAGCCCTTGAAAATCTGTGTCCACCTCAATCCGCGCGTAGATCGTGGCATGGATGCCTCGAATCATTGGGGTTAGGTGAGGGACAAAGGTCAGACCGACGGATTGACCGGCCAGGCCCTCCAGTCCCTGCCGAATTTCAGGTAGATGTCGGTGCCCCGGCACACCGTATGCCTTGAAGTTGTCGGCTGCCTCAGAAAAGAGGATATGGGTTTCTGCCTTTCTGCCCGCGCCGGAAACGCCCGATTTCGCGTCGGCAATCAGATGACTCAAGTCAACCAACCTCTCGCGCACCAAGGGCATCAAACCCAACTGGACCGCGGTAGGATAACAACCAGGATTGGCAACGAGTCGCGCGGTTTTGATCTGCTCCCTGAAAATCTCCGGGAGGCCATAGACTGCCTCTGCCACAAGTTCCGGGGCTGCGTGGGGCATTCCGTACCATTTTTCCCAAGATGCCACATCCTTGAGCCGGAAATCGGCTGCGAGATCAATCACCTTAACCCCCGCGGCCAGAAGCTCGGGAACCTGCCGCATCGCGACTCCATTTGGCGTCGCAAAAAATACGAGGTCACACGCCCCGAGATCGGCTGTGGACGGATCTTCGAATGCGAGATTCACGAACCCCCTGAGGCTTGGAAACATTGCATCCACGCGAGTACCGGCATCACCTCGCGAGGTTATTGCCGAAATCACGACATCCGGATGCCGAGTCAGGAGACGTAAAAGCTCAACTCCCGTATAACCTGTCCCGCCAACAATACCAATCTTCACCACGACAACCTCCTCCTGTGCCGGGGATCATAACTCGCCCGACCCAATGAAAAAAGCCGCCTCGAGGGCGGCCTTGAGAACGCGCGCAATTTCAGCGCTTCGAGAACTGCTTCCGGCGACGCGCCTTATGGAAGCCGACCTTTTTGCGTTCGACTTCTCGAGCATCACGAGTCACAAACCCCGCCTTGGAAAGGGCGGGCTTAAGAGACGAATCGTACTCGATCAGGGCGCGGGTGATGCCGTGACGAACAGCACCCGCCTGCCCGGACTCACCGCCCCCGGCAACGTTGACTTTGATGTCGAACCCCCTGACCTGATCAACCAGATCGAGAGGTTGCCTAACGATCATGCGGCCAGTTTCGCGGGAGAAAAACTCATCCACAGGCTTGCCATTCACGACGATGGCACCAGAGCCACGCTTCATAAAAACGCGCGCAACAGCACTCTTGCGGCGACCTGTTCCATAATAGTAGGCTTCAGCCATTTTGCTTCCCTCAGATATCCAGAGTTTTGGGCTGCTGGGCAGCGTGCGGGTGGGCCGCTCCGGCATAGCACTTCAGCTTCTTGAGCATCGCGTAGCCCAAGGGGCCTTTCGGCAGCATGCCCTTGACCGCGGCTTCCAGGGCACGTCCCGGGAAGCGCTGCTGCAATTTTTTGAAATTTGTCTCGCTGACTCCTCCGGGGTAGCCGGAGTGGCGATAATACTTCTTGTCTTCGGCCTTGTTTCCGGTGACGACAACGCGATCCACGTTGGTCACGACAATGAAGTCACCCGTATCCACATGGGGGGTGTAAATAGGCTTGTGCTTGCCACGCAGGCGGCGGGCAATCTCGGAAGCGAGGCGGCCGAGGACCTTGTCTGTGGCATCCACCACAAACCACTCGCGCGTCACCTCATGTGGCTTGGCGGAAAAAGTTTTCATCTGTGCCGTCCTTGGAGTCGGGTTCTGTTTACAGAAAGCCGCGCACTATAGCCGAACGCCAAGGTGACTGTCAAACAGCCACCAAAATAGCGTCGGAACCAAAAAAAACGCGGCTCGTGGAGCCGCGTAAATCCACACCAAAGGAGGAGGGTGGAGGAGACATACCTGAACTGGCGCCAACCGAACCGCCTTTTGCGTCAGTTCCAACGGTTCCCATTCTGCCCGATGCGATCCGAAACGACAAGTTTTATTGCTGCACCGCATCGCCATTAATTTGATAATCAAATTAATATTATCGATATAATTTAACATGTTGAAAAATCGCAGGAATTTAAATATTTATGCAACTGATATCACACTGCTTAACTCAATCAACCCAGAAAAACGAACGAGCAATTGCAAGGCGTTTGCTGCAGCGCATCATTGCAACCTCATTGGCTTCGCTTCTGTGCTCCGACTAGAATCTCGCCATTTATGGAGGCATGAATGGACTGCACAGTACGCTGGCTTGGCCAGGACGCAGGAATGTCATTTCTTGCGGAGACCGGGAGTGGCCACGCCATGGCGATGGACGGCGCCCCTGAGGCCGGCGGACGCAATCTGGCACCGCGTCCAATGGAATTACTGCTTGCCGGTACAGGAGGGTGCACCGCGTTCGACGTGGTACTCATCCTCAAGAAGGGCAGGCACGACATTTCCGGCTGTGAAGTACAACTGATGGCGGAGCGCGCGGAGTCCGACCCGAAAATCTTCACGCGCATTCATTTCAGCTTCAGGATCAGCGGGCGGAATTTGAAGCCTGAAGCCGTTGCACGTGCTATAGAGCTCTCAAAGGAGAAATATTGCTCCGCATCGATCATGCTGGGCAAAACCGCGGTAATCACGCATGAATTCGTGATCGTCGAAGCCTAAGCGCCCGCCGCGAGCAAAATATTAGAAGTAGTAGGCCGTTTTCGTCATCAGGGACGCCGCGAACCGCATGGCGTCCTTGACGGGCCCTGGCAATTCGGCAGATCCCAGCGCAATAGCCGTTTCCGCGTGGGAAATCTCGTCCACTCGCATCTGGTCGACGATTGCCCGCGACCGCATATCCTGTGAAGGTAAACGATTAAGGTGACCTTCGAGGTGATCTTCGACCTGGCGTTCAGTTTCCGCAAGAAATCCTAAATTCCAACGATCTCCGAGACTTCCTGCGATCGCGCCAAGTACAAAAGCCCCTCCATACCAAATCGGATTGAGGAAGCTTTTGCGCCCCCCAAGTTCCCGGATACGACCTTCCGTCCAGGCGAGATGCTCCGTCTCCTCTTGAGCGGCACCTTGCAGCGCCACGCGCACAAGAGAGTTGCGCGAGGTCAGCGCCTGCCCCTGATATAGCGCCTGGGCACAAATTTCACCGACGTGATTTACGCGCATATATCCGATGGACCGGCGTCGCTCATCGAAAGAAAGCTCAGTATCGATCAAGTCCTTTCCTGGCAGAGGTCGCTTACTTGTCGCTGGCGCAAACAAGGAACGCATCACCTTGTCAAACTCCATAATCAGCGAATCGGCAGTCATCGTCATCCCTCGCGCAAATCCATTGCAAATCAAAAGCGCACTTTGGATCGGTGCCCACCTTGGCGCAGATTCTCTATGGCGTCTCTTGCCTGGACCACAGGGATACCGTCAGGGCAGAAATACTCCAAGTAAAGCGCTGCATGGTGGCGATTGACCGACGCTTCGGTGATCTTTGTCCAATTACTCCCCCGAGCCTGGGACCATGAACCATCCCCCTGACCCGATGCATAGAGCCTGCGCTCCCTCGCCTCGCAGCGTATTCCTTCGAAACTCACGTTGCGCGCGCCCGCAGGAGTCTCAATGACAAGTGTGTAACGAACGACGCCATCCCGCCCGACCGTGATCGATGCGGGGTCGACGCAGAATCGATTCGGTGAAGCGGCACTGACAAAAAATTGCATGCAGCGCCCCAAATCCGGGGGAGGTGGCAGCGAAATTTCCGCCTCTTGCCATTGGTTGAGAACGAAGTCCTCTTCGGGCGGAACAGCCCAGGCGGCCCCGACCAACGATGTGGCCAGGACCACCAGCGATCCTATACGCGAACGATTAGGCAACCGCATCTTGCGATATAGCGGCCTCAATCTCCGCGAAAGTTCTCGCAACTTCCGTACTGTGCATCGGGATTCCAAGTTGTCGCGCGACCTGGGAAGCGGAGAATATCCCACGCACCATCTGTCGGTTGGCGACGACGTCGCGGTCGACGACCAGGGCGTGCTGCCTTCCCGTACGCTTGAGTGTCTCGACAATCGCCCCTACACGAGAACGCAGTACGTCGCCGATTTCGAGCACCTCGATTTCGGAGCCCGGGGTCATCACATCCACGACGCGGATTTCGTCGTGCTTCATCCCTCGCTTGCTGACCATCTGCATCGGCCGCTCTCCAAGGATATCGCGGGCAGTCACAACCCCGATCACATCCCCCCCTCGATCAACCACCAGTAGCGAACGGACACCTCGGGCAATCATCGCCTGATTGGCGACGTCAATATGCGTTTCCGGCTCAATCGTCGCAGCAGGAACCAGTTTGAGGTCGGTCATCACCTCGAGTGCGGGGGAATCCACGCTCACCGGTTGGGGAGAGAACGAAGCCGGTTGATGGTAGCCGGCCCCGGGTTCGAGTCGGCTGGAAGTCAGTTTCCTATCTGTCACCATGTGCTACCTCCTTCTTCTTACGCGGGTTGATCATCCTTCGCATGTCGATGGGAGTCAGATTCGCTAGTGTTCTTTCGGTTCCTGCGGCGCAGATGGTGGCGGCGATCCGCGTCCAGAAAACGTACCAATTCGTTCAACGCCTGCTGGTAAACGCCACGTTTGAATTCGATTACGACGTCAAGGGGCACCCAGTACTCATTCCAGCGCCAAGCATCGAACTCCGGTTTTTCGGTCGCCCGCAGGCTGACATCGCTGTCGCGGCCGACCAGCCGCAGCAGGTACCAGATCTGCTTCTGCCCACGATACGAGCCTCGCCATTCGCGCTTAATCCATTGGGCCGGCACCTCATAACGCAACCAACCTTTGGTTCTCCCGAGGATCAGCACATGCTCGGGTCGAAGACCCACCTCTTCGTGGAGTTCCCTATACATGGCCTCTTCCGGCGTCTCGCCGCGCTTGATGCCACCCTGCGGGAACTGCCACGAATGTTCGCGTATGCGCTTACCCCAGAAGACCTCGTTCTTCGCGTTACAAAGAATGATGCCGACGTTCGGGCGGTAGCCTTCGCGGTCGAGCATGAGATTTCCTGCTATAACTTGGTTGCGGTCATTCTTTCACAAAGCGTCGCCGCATGCAAAGAACGGCCAAAGTGTAAAATCGGCCTTTTCCCCGATGCCGAGAGCCTTTCATGCGTACCACGCAGCTGTTTTTCTCCACCCTGAAAGAAGCACCCGCAGATGCAGAAGTAGTCAGCCAGAAGCTGATGCTGCGGGCCGGCTTGATCAAACGCGCCGCCGCTGGCATCTATACCTGGATGCCTTTAGGTCTCAAGGTTCTTCGCAAAGTCGAAGGCATCATTCGCGAAGAAATGAACCGCGCTGGCGCCCAGGAACTCCTGATGCCTGCAGTCCAGCCCGCCGAGTTGTGGCAGGAGTCCCGCCGCTGGGAACAATACGGCCCCGAACTCCTGCGTTTCAAAGACCGCCATCAACGCGACTTCGTCATCGGCCCGACTCACGAGGAGGTGATAACGGACGTGGTTCGGCGCGACGTCCGCAGCTATCGTCAGCTTCCAATACACCTCTACCAGATCCAGACGAAATTTCGGGACGAAATCCGCCCCCGGTTCGGGGTCATGCGGGGAAGGGAATTTCTCATGAAGGATGGCTATTCGTTTCACGCCACCTTCCCCGATCTGGAGCGCGAGTACCACAATATGTACGACACCTACGGCCGCATTTTCCGCCGGCTGGGACTCAAATTCCGGGCAGTGGCGGCGGACACCGGCTCAATTGGTGGAACAGGCTCGCACGAGTTTCATGTCCTTGCGGATTCAGGCGAGGACGCGATTGCGTTCTGTCCCGATTCAGACTACGCCGCCAACGTCGAACTTGCCGAGGCCATCGCGCCGACGATCCCAAGGCCTGCGGCGTCCGCTCCTCTGACGCAGGTAGCGACACCGGGCATGACTGCCTGCCCCGAGGTAGCGACCGCTCTCGGCACGACACCGGATCGCCTGCTGAAAACTTTAGCGGTAACCAGCGAAACAGCCAATGGCGGCAGAACATTCACGCTGCTTCTGCTGCGTAGCGACCATGAATTGAACGAGATCAAGACCGCCAAGATAGAAGGTCTCGCTGCCTTCCGCTTTGCCACCGAAATGGAGGTCCTTGAATATCTCGGTTGCCGTCCGGGATACATTGGCCCCATAGGGATCGACCGGACCAGGGTGCGTGTTATCGCTGACCACAGCGCGGCTGCGCTGGCCGATTTTGCTTGTGGCGCCAATCGCGAAGGATTCCATCTCACAGGCGCAAGCTTCGGTCGCGATCTTCCGGAACCCGAACTCGCCGACATTCGCAATGTCGTCGCAGGCGACCCGTCTCCGGACGGAAAGGGCCCCCTGGAATTGTGCCGAGGAATCGAAGTCGGACACATCTTCCAATTGCGCCAAAAATACTCCGAAGCACTTGGCTGCAGCTTTCTGGACGAAAACGGGAAGAGCCAGACCATGGAAATGGGATGCTACGGAATCGGCGTCACGCGTATTGTCGGCGCCGCCATCGAGCAGGGCCACGATGAGCGCGGCATCATCTTTCCCGCCACAATTGCGCCCTTCGAAGTCGCCATTGTCCCGATGGGCTATTCGAAGAGCGAAGCGGTCCGCGGCGCGGCCGATGCGCTTTACGCGGAGTTGCGCAACGCCGGCATCGACGTCTTGCTCGACGATCGCAACGAACGGCCCGGAGTCATGTTCGCAGACATGGAGTTGATCGGCATCCCGCATCGTCTTGTTGTCGGCGAGCGCGGGTTGCAGGAGGATCAGGTCGAATACAAGGGACGCCAAGATTCGGAGGCGCGAATGCTGCCGCGGGGCGATGCCTGCCGGCACTTGAAGGCCCTGCTGTGCGCCGTCTAGTCGTCGCATTGATGCTGGCGCTTGCCGCTAGCGGCGCCCCTGCCGGCGCCCAGAAGTACGAACCGCTTTCCGCAAGTGTGCAGGCCGCGCTTCATAAGGCGGTGTCCGACGCACGCCCGCCCGGGAGCTCCTTCCGCACCCCTTTGGACGCTGCGGACTGGCTATCCGAAATGTCGCGCCGGCTTGAAAGGCGGATCGCCAATCGGGAGTATCGGATCGAACTCCTACGCACCGTCCACTACGAGGCCACTCGTGCGGGACTGGATCCCCAACTGGTACTAGGCCTCATGCAGGTCGAGTCCGGCTTTAGGAAGTATGCGGTGTCGTCGGCAGGCGCACGCGGTTACATGCAGGTCATGCCTTTCTGGGTAAACCTGATCGGCCGACGGGATGACAACCTGTTCCATTTGCGGACCAACCTGCGCTATGGCTGCACGATTCTGCGCCATTACCTGGACATCGAGAAAGGCGACCTTTTCCGTGCTCTCGGTCGTTACAACGGTAGCCTGGGCAAACCCGAATATCCCAATATGGTCCGCGCCTCCTGGGAGAAAAACTGGGACTGGTCCGCTCCCCGGCGAGGCTGATCGGACTTACCGCATCCCCGGCAGCATGCCCCGCATACCCCGCATGAGCTTACCCATGCCGCCACGAGTCAACTGCTTCATCATCTTCTGTGACTGCTCGAACTGATTTAGGAGTCGGTTGACCTCTTGCACCTGAACCCCCGCGCCGGCCGCGATGCGGCGCTTTCGACTTGCCTTGATGATCTCGGGTTTTGCGCGCTCCGCCGGCGTCATCGCGTTGATGATTCCTTCAATGCGCCCCACCATTTTATTTTCCGCCCCCATAGGCAACTGCCCCGCCATTTGGGCGATTTGCGCTGGCATCTTGTCCATCAGGGCACCCAATCCGCCCATTTTGCGCATCTGCCCGATTTGATCCTTGAAATCGTTCAGATCGAACCCTTTACCCGACTTGAGCTTCTTGGCGAACGCGACCGCCTGCTCCTCATCGATGCCCTTTTTCGCCTCTTCGATGAGCGAAAGCACATCCCCCATACCGAGAATGCGAGAGGCCATGCGCTCCGGGTGAAAAGCCTCTATTCCCGTGAGCTTCTCCCCCACACCTGCGTACTTGATAGGCTTTCCGGTCACGTGCCGGACAGATAGCGCGGCGCCACCCCGTGCATCGCCGTCCAGTTTGGTAAGCACGACGCCTGTCAAAGGCAGGGCTTCGTCGAATGCCCGTGCGGTATTGACCGCATCTTGCCCGAGCATCGCGTCTATCACGAAAAGCGTCTCGATCGGCTTGAGCACTGCATGCAAACGACGTATCTCCGCCATCATCGCTTCGTCGATGGCAAGCCGTCCTGCGGTATCTACCAGAAGAACGTCGTGGTAGTGGCGCTTCGCCCAATCGACCGCGGCAAGTGCGATTTCCTCCGGCTTTTCCCCAGCAGCCGACGGAAAGAATTCCACGCCAGCCTGAACCGCGACCGATTTCAACTGGTCGATCGCCGCCGGTCTGTAGACATCGCAAGACACCACTAAAACCTTTTTTTTCAGACTTTCGCGAAGCAATTTTCCCAGCTTGCCGACGGTTGTTGTCTTTCCAGCACCTTGCAACCCCGCCATGAGGACGACCGCCGGCGGTTGAGTTGCAAAACTAATGCCCTGATGCGCTTCGCCCATCAGGTGGGCGAGTTCCCTGTGAACGACGCCCACCAGGGCCTGGCCCGGACTCAGCGAGCCGATGACCTCTTCACCGACCGCTTTCTCTTTCACCGCCGCGATGAATTCCTTGACCACCGGGAGCGCCACGTCTGCTTCGAGAAGGGCCATGCGAACCTCGCGCAGCGCGTCAGCGATGTTGGCCTCGGTAAGGCGCGCTTCGCCCTTGAGAGTTTTCATGACGCGGGCGAGCCGCTGGGTCAGGTTGTCGAGCATGGGAACGGGGCTTCGATTAGAATTAAAGGATGGGCGCTATTGTAATTCAGCTGATGCCGCACATCCTGGCGGCCGCACTGTACGGGGGACTCGGCTACCACTTCTGGAACTCCCGCTGGCGGGAGACCGACAAACCACGGGTCGCCGTTCCCATGCAGCGCTGGGAGCGAGCTGCCATCGGCATCGCTCTTGCCATTCATGCCTACGGACTCTACGGCGCCCTCTTTGGAGAGGCCGGGATGAGGTTCTCCTTCAGTTTCGCCCTTTCACTAATGATGGGCCTGGCGGTTTTCATCTATTGGCTGGAAAGCTTCATGGCGCGGATGGAAGGCCTTCAGCCAATGGTGCTCCCTCTCACCGCGCTGTGCACCCTAATGCCGGTGCTCTTTCCCCAGGCCCATCTCGTCGCGCACGCGGGAGCCACCGGATTCAAACTCCACTTCCTGACGGCGATGCTTGCGTACAGCCTCTTTATCCTTTCGGCACTGCACGCGATCTTCATGGGATTCACCGAACGGGCACTGCATCAGCGCAGCCTTACGCGGAGCCTAAACAGCCTGCCGCCCTTGATGACCATGGAGGCCCTACTCTTCCGCATGCTGCTTGTCGGCTTCGCCCTCCTCACGCTGACCCTCGCGAGCGGGGTACTCTTTTCAGAACAGATTTTCGGCAAGGCGATGAAGTTGGACCATAAGACCCTATTCGCCTTCGCGTCATGGGGAATCTTCGCCACGCTGCTCGTAGGACGGCAAGCCTGGGGATGGCGAGGCCGAACTGCACTCCGCTGGACGCTCGCAGGCTTCGCCGTACTCCTGCTCGCGTACGTAGGCAGCAGTTTCGTCGCCGACGTGATCCTCGGACGCTGACCACTTTGAGCGAAATCCCGCTCACTGCCCTTTCGATCGCCCTCGTCGTGCTGCTCGCGCTCTCGGGATTCTTCTCCTTGAGCGAAACCGCCATGATGGCTTCGAATCGCTTTCGCCTTCGGCACATGGCCCAAAACGGCCATCGCGGTGCGCAGGTCACAATCGCCCTGCTAGACCGCACGGACAAGTTGCTGGGAGTCATCCTCCTGGGCAACAACCTCATCAATTCTGCCGCGGCAACCCTGGTCAGCGTGATCACCATCGAGTTGTTCGGCGAGGACAGGTGGGCGCTCGGCGCGGGCACCCTGGCAATCACTTTCGCGATTCTGGTTTTCTCGGAAATCACTCCAAAGATCATCGGCGCCACCCACGCCGACAGGCTCGCCCTGATCCTCGGCTTCCTGCTCACCCCGCTACTACGTCTTTTTTATCCCGTCGTCTGGTTTGTAAACCTCTTCGCCTCGGGACTGTTGAGCACGCTGCGCCTCTCGCCCCCACCCACGACGGATGTCGTCCAACTGACCCCCGAGGAACTGCACAGCCTGGTTCTGGAATCCGCTCATCTCATCCCTCCCAAGCACCGCTCAATCCTCGGCAATCTTTTCGATCTCAATGTCATCACCGTCGAAGATCTCATGACCCCGCGGGCACACATCGAGATTCTCGACCTCGAACGCCCCTGGAATGAAGTGCTCGACCAGATCAGCACAAGCCACCACAGTCGCTTGCCGGTTTGCCGAGAATCTCTCGATCAGCTCCTCGGCGTCATCGGCGTGCGGCGCCTAGTCGGCGACGCGAGTCGTGGCAACCTGAGCGAAGCCGCGATCCTGGAGCAGACAGCCGAACCTTATTACATCCCCGCGGGAACAGCAGCGTTTTCTCAGCTGGCCTTTTTCCAGGAGAACCGTCAACGCGTGGGATTCGTCGTTGACGAATACGGAGACATTCTCGGACTCGTCACCTTAGAAGACATCATTGAGGAAATCGTCGGGAAATTTACAACGTCGCTTCCCGGCCTTGAAAACGCCCTAGCCTGGAACTCGGAAGGCTCCGTAGTCGTGGAGGGCAGCCGCTTGCTGCGGGACATCAATCGCATGCTTGACCTCGATCTGCCCGTCGACGGCGCGAGGACGCTCAACGGACTGATTCTTGAACATTTCCAGGACATTCCGGAGAGTGGAGTCAGCTTCAAGACAGCAGGCATCGCCATTGAGGTGCTCTTCACCGAAGACCGAAGTGTCAAGACGGCGCGCCTCTTCCGCCCGCAGAACTAGCTGAATTCCGCTCCCAGGAAGGCTTTACAAACACGGGCCTACGTAGCATCATCACCAGAATGTATTCGGCATTTGATCGATTCTGATGGCGGCCACCCCCCAAACAGCCCCCCTGGGTGGTTTGGCGCGTGCCATGGTCCAGGCCGGCAAGCTCAAGGAGGCCGACGCCGAACAACTCCTTTCCCAGGCCGCGGCAAACAAGTCGAGCTTCATTGAGCAACTGGTTGCAAGCCAGAAGGCCACCGCCCTCGACGTCGCCCGGTTCGTCGCCGAGACTTTTGGCTACCCCTTATTGGATCTCGCGTCCTTCGACGAGGCCCACGTCCCGACAAACGCGGTTGATCGCAAACTGATCGCCACCCACAAGGTCATTCCGCTGCACAAGCGGGGAAACCGCCTTTCGGTTGCCATATCGGACCCCACCAACCTCAGGGCGCTGGACGAGATCCGTTTCCAGACGGGTCTGGCAGTTGACCCCATCGTCGTAGAGGAACCCAAGCTTCTCCCGCTCGTCGGCAAGTACTCTGAATCGGCCGAAGACACCCTGAAAAATCTCGCTTCCGACGACATCAATCTCGATTTTCTCGACGAGGAGGCGACCAAGCAGGACGAAGCCGCCAGCCAGGATATCGACGATGCCCCGGTCGTCAAGTTCATCCAGAAAATGCTTCTCGATGCCATCAATGACGGCGCTTCGGACATCCACTTCGAACCCTACGAGAAGTTCTATCGCATCCGCTTCCGGGTCGACGGCATTTTGCGTGAAGTTGCCACGCCCCCACTGGCGATCAAGGAAAAGATCGCTTCGCGCATCAAAGTCATCTCCCGTCTCAATATCGCCGAGAAGCGCGTTCCCCAGGATGGCCGCATGCGCTTGGTTCTTTCCAAGAACCGCGCCATCGATTTCCGGGTCAGCACCCTGCCCACACTGCAGGGCGAAAAAATTGTCTTACGCATCCTCGACCCCACTTCGGCAACCCTGGGTATCGAAGCGCTTGGCTACGAAGCCGAGCAGAAAGCGGCCTTGCTCGACGCCGTCAGCCGCCCCTATGGGATGGTATTGGTCACCGGCCCCACTGGATCTGGCAAGACCGTATCCCTCTATACCTGCCTCAATCTTCTCAATAAGCCGGGCGTCAACATCTCCACCGCCGAGGATCCGGCCGAAATCAACTTACCCGGAATCAATCAGGTCAATGTGGACGACAGGGCCGGGCTGACCTTCTCCGCCGCACTCAAGTCGTTTCTCCGCCAGGATCCGGACATCATCATGGTGGGTGAAATCCGCGATCTTGAAACCGCGGAAATTGCCATCAAGGCTGCGCAGACGGGTCACATGGTCCTCTCGACCCTGCACACCAACGACGCGCCGCAAACCCTGACCCGGCTCATGAACATGGGCATACCGACCTTCAATATCGCATCGAGCATCCTACTGATTACCGCGCAGCGCCTTGCGCGACGACTGTGCAATTGCAAGAAGCCGGTCGAGGTGCCCACCGAAGCGCTTCTCAACGCCGGCTACAGCCAGGCCGATCTGGATGGTTCCTGGACCCTGTATGGACCGGGCGGATGCGACCGCTGTAAGGGCACGGGCTACAAGGGTCGCGTGGGCATTTACCAGGTCATGCCGGTCTCGGAAGCCATTCAGCGTATCATCCTCGCCGGCGGCACCTCGCTCGACATCGCCGCCCAGGCGCTAAAGGATGGCGTCAAGGATCTGCGCACTTCCGGCCTGCTGAAGGTCAGGCAGGGAGTCACCTCGCTCGACGAGGTCTTGAGTACGACCAACGCATAACCTGGGAGGGGACATACGATGGCCACCGCCGCAAAAGCCAAGAAGACCGTGGTCAAGGAAGCGACCTTTCTTTGGGAAGGCAAGAACAAAGAAGGCAAAGTCGTGCGGGGCGAGATGCGCGCCGCAAGCGAGGCAGTCGTCCAGACGACACTGCGCCGCCAGGGCGTCCTGGTCGGCAAGATATCCAAACAGCGTTTCCGCGGCGGCAGCAAGGTCACCGACAAGGACATCACCCTGTTCACTCGCCAGCTGGCCACCATGATGAAATCCGGCGTTCCGCTCCTGCAGGCCTTCGACATCGTTGGCCGCGGTCACGCCAATCCGGCGGTGGGCAAACTGCTGCTCGACATCAAGGCGGACGTGGAGACGGGCAGTTCCCTCTCCCAGGCCTTCCGCAAGTACCCTCTCTATTTCGACAACCTGTATTGCAATCTTGTCGGCGCCGGGGAGCAGGCCGGCATTCTGGACAGCCTGCTTGATCGCCTTGCCACCTACAAGGAAAAGATGCTGGCAATCAAGGCCAAGATCAAATCCGCCCTGTTCTACCCACTGACCATCATCGTGGTGGCTTTCGTCATCACGGCGATCATCATGATTTTCGTCATCCCCGCTTTCAAGGAAGTCTTCAAGAGTTTCGGCGCCGACCTCCCCGTCCCGACGCTCGTGGTGATCGCCATCTCGGACTATTTCGTCGCGTACTGGTGGGCGATCTTCGGCGCCATAGGCGGCGGCCTCTACGCCTTCATCGCTGCCTACAAGCGCTCCGAAGCCATGCAGATCGCCTTTGACCGCTACGTCCTGCGCGTCCCGGTCTTTGGGGACATCATTCGAAAATCCGTGATCGCCCGCTGGACGCGAACCCTGGCCACCATGTTCAGCGCCGGTGTACCGCTGGTGGAATCGCTGGAATCGGTCGGCGGCGCCTCCGGGAACTACGTCTATAAGGTGGCAACCAAGCAGATTCAGGGCGAGGTCTCAACCGGCACCAACCTCACGACCTCGATGCAGAATACCAGCCTCTTCCCCAACATGGTCACCCAGATGGTGGCCATCGGCGAAGAATCCGGCGCTCTCGACTCCATGCTATCCAAGGTCGCCGATTTCTTCGAAGCCGAGGTGGATGATGCTGTGGCCGCGCTGTCCAGCATGATGGAACCGCTCATCATGGTCGTCCTGGGCGTCCTGATCGGCGGCATGGTCATTGCCATGTACCTGCCGATCTTCAAGTTGGGCTCCGTGGTCGGCGGCTGATGCTGGAAACCCCGCTGGGCCTGGCAGCCGTTGCCGCGCTGCTCGGCCTTTGCCTGGGAAGCTTCCTGAACGTCGTGGTTCATCGGCTTCCCCGCATGCTTGAGCGTGAATGGGCCGCCCAGTGCGCCGAACTGCGCGGCGAACCCATCCCGGGCGATGGCGACGCGTTCAATCTCATGTGGCCGCGCTCGCGCTGCCCTTCCTGCGGGCATGGCATCACAGCCCTCGAGAATATTCCCGTGCTCAGCTACCTGTTTCTGCGGGGAAAATGCTCTGCCTGCGGCTGCCGGATTTCCGCGCGCTACCCGCTCGTCGAGTTCTTCACAGCAGCCGGTTCGGCAGCGATCGCCCTGCATTTCGGCATCGCCTGGTCGACGCTGGGCGCGCTCTGTTTACTGTGGAGCCTGATCGCCCTGGCACTCATCGATTTCGATACCCAGCTATTGCCCGACTCGATCACCCTGCCCCTGCTCTGGCTAGGCCTCGTGTTCAATCTTTTCGGGGTCTTCACCGACCTTCGGTCGGCGGTCTTGGGAGCCATGGCGGGCTACCTCGCCCTGTGGTCCGTCTACTGGCTGTTTCGGTTTGCCACGGGCAAGGAGGGTATGGGATTTGGGGATTTCAAGCTGCTGGCCGCCCTCGGAGCATGGCTAGGCTGGCAGTTGCTCCCTGCGGTGATCCTCCTCTCCTCCCTCGTCGGCGCCCTGGTTGGAGTCGCGCTCATTGTCTTTGCGCGACATGGTCGCCATGTCCCGATTCCCTTCGGACCCTACCTCGCCGCTGCCGGCTTCGTTGCTCTTTTTTGGGGCGAGGCGCTCACCCGAGCTTATTTGGGTGCCCTTGGCTGAAGCCCCTGGAGTCGACACCCTTCAAATCCTCACGAGCAGTTATAATTCAAGGTTTTGGAGGATTCCCATGCCGATCTACGAATATCGCTGCGACGCCTGTGGTTTCCAAAAGGAACACCTGCAGAAAATGAACGACCCGGTGCTCACCGCCTGCCCGGAATGCGGCAAGGACAGCTATCAAAAGCTGCTCTCGGCCGCGGGATTCCAATTGAAGGGAAGCGGCTGGTACGCCACCGACTTCAAGGGGGGCGCCGCCGGCAAGCCAGCTGAAAAGGCCAAATCCGAAAATCCGCCGCCATGCCAAGGCGGAACCGGGGCCTGCGCGTGCGCCGCCAACTGATCAAGCGCTGGTTCATCACCGGTCTCCTGATCTGGGTACCCCTGGTCATCACGGCCTGGGTGTTGTCGCTCATCATCAACACCCTCGATCAGTCTCTGCGTCTGTTACCTGCCTCGATCCATCCCGAGAAGCTGGTCGGCTTTGCGATTCCTGGTGCCGGAGCGCTGCTCACGCTTCTGATGATCTTTGTCACCGGCTTTCTGACCGCCAACTTCATCGGCCAGAAACTCATCTCCTGGTGGGAAAAACTGCTGGCCCGGATACCGGTCGTCAATTCGGTCTATAACAGCGTCAAGCAAGTTTCGGACACCCTGTTCGCCCCCAACGGCAACGCCTTCCGCAAGGCGCTCCTGGTGCAGTACCCCCGCGATGGCAGTTGGACCATCGCTTTCCTGACCGGCCAACCAGGCGGCGACGTAGCCAATCATCTCGGACCGCACCACGTCAGCGTTTATGTCCCGACGACCCCCAATCCGACTTCCGGATTCTTTCTCATGATGGCCGCCAAGGATGTCATCGAACTGGACATGACTGTCGACGAGGCGCTCAAGTACATCATCTCGATGGGCGTCGTGGCCCCGCCGCCCCACCATCGCGTCGCAAAAACCCCACCTAGAACGGAAAAGCTTCATGCGTAGCCACTACTGCGGACAACTCAACGCCTCCCTCGACGGGCAGACCGTCACCCTTTGCGGCTGGGCCCATCGCCGCCGTGACCACGGGGGCGTCATCTTCATCGACTTGCGCGATCGCGAAGGCCTCGCCCAGGTGGTTTGCGACCCCGACCGCGCCGAGTCCTTCCGGATCGCCGAGTCTGTCCGCAACGAGTTCTGCCTCAAGATCACCGGCAAGGTGCGCCCTCGTCCGGCCGGCACCACCAACGCCAACCTCGCCTCCGGCGAGATCGAGGTGCTCTGCCACGCAATCGAAGTGCTCAACCCCTCGGTGACGCCGCCCTTCCAGCTCGACGAGGAAAACCTTTCCGAAAACGTTCGCCTCACGCACCGCGTCATCGATCTGCGCCGGCCGCAGATGCAGAACAATCTGATGCTGCGTTACAAAACCGCCCGCGCCTTCCGCCGCTTCCTCGACGACAACGGCTTCATCGATGTCGAGACGCCGATGCTCACCAAGAGCACCCCGGAAGGCGCCCGCGACTACCTGGTGCCCTCCCGCGTGCACCCCGGCCAGTTCTTCGCCCTGCCGCAATCGCCGCAGCTCTTCAAGCAACTGCTGATGGTGGCAGGCTACGACCGCTACTACCAGATCACCAAGTGTTTCCGTGACGAAGACCTGCGCGCCGACCGCCAGCCGGAATTCACCCAGGTCGATATCGAGACCTCGTTCATGGGCGAAGCCGAGATCACCGCCCTCATGGAGCAGCTGATCCGCACCGTCTTCAAGGAAGCCATCAACGTCGACCTGCCGGAATTCCCGCGCATGACCTACGCCGAAGCCATGCACCGCTTCGGCTCGGACAAGCCGGATCTGCGCGTCACCCTGGAGCTGACCGAAGTCACCGACGCCTTCAAGGATGTCGCCTTCAAGGTCTTCGCCTCAGTCGCCAATAGCGAAGGCGGTCGTATCGCCGCCATGCGCATCCCCGGCGGCGCCACGCTCACCCGTGGCGAAATCGACGCCTACACCCAGTTCGTCGGCATCTACGGCGCCAAAGGCCTGGCCTACATCAAGGTCAACGACGTCAGCCAGATCAACGAGACCGGCCTGCAGTCGCCCATCGTCAAGAACCTCTCCGCCGACTCCCTGAAGGCCGTCATCGAGCGCACCGGCGCCCAGTCCGGCGACCTGATCTTCTTCGGCGCCGACAAGGCCAAGATCGTCAATGATGCCCTTGGTGCCCTGCGCATAAAGATCGGCCACGAGAAGGGCTTCGTCACCGGTGCCAAGTGGGCGCCGCTGTGGGTGATCGACTTCCCGATGTTCGAGTACGACGACGAATCCAAGCGCTGGACCGCCTGCCACCATCCGTTCACCAGCCCGAAGGACGAGCATCTCGACCTGCTGACCAGCGATCCTGGCAAATGTCTGGCCAAGGCCTACGACTTGGCCCTCAACGGCTGGGAACTGGGCGGCGGCTCGGTCCGTATCCACCGCGCCGACGTCCAGGAGAAGGTCTTCGCGGCGCTGGCCATCGGCCCGGAGGAACAGCAGGCCAAGTTCGGCTTTCTCCTCGACGCGCTGAAGTACGGCGCGCCGCCGCACGGCGGCCTGGCCTTCGGCCTCGACCGCATCGTCACCATGATGACCGGCGCCGAATCGATCCGCGACGTGATCGCCTTCCCCAAGACCCAGCGCGCCCAGTGCCTGCTCACCGACGCCCCCAGCGGCGTGGACGAGAAGCAACTGCGCGAACTGCACATCCGCCTGCGCCAGAAGGTGGAAACCCAGGTGGAAATCGGCACTCAGGCCTGAATCCGCCAGGTTTTGCCATGGCGATCTGCCTGCGCCTACTGCTCCTCCTTTGCCTCGCCCTGGGCACTTCCCTGGGTCTGGCGCGGGAATCCGCGCCGGCCTGGGTCGCCGTCGCCGAACTGCCGCGGGAAGCCCGGCAAACCTTGAAACTGATCCAGCAGGGCGGTCCCTTCCCCTACCGGCGGGACGGAATCGTCTTCGGCAATTACGAGCGCCGCCTGCCCCTGCGTGCGCGGGGCTACTACCGGGAATACACCGTCCCCACCCCCGGCAGCCGCAGCCGCGGCGCCCGCCGCATCGTCACCGGGCGAGAAGGCGAGTCGTACTACAGCGACGACCATTACGTGAGTTTCCGCCGCATTCGGGAGCCATCGCCATGAAGATATCTCCGCTCGAAAATCCGGCCCGCAATGGCGTTTATCGCCTGACGCTCGGCAGCGACCGCGTTGTCGCCGAAGCGCACCAACTGGGTTTTGCTGTCGTGCAGGCCGACTGCACGGGGCAGACGAACTCCCGCCGGATTCTGCACGCCCTGGGCGGCGCCCTTCATCTCCCTGATTGGTACGGTGGAAATTTCGACGCCCTCGCCGATGTGCTCGCAGACGCCGAATGGCTTCCCGGCCCGGGCCACCTGCTCTGCCTCGCCGGCTGCGACGCCTGGCGACAAGCCCGTCCCGCGGACTTCGCCACCTTCCTCGCCGTCCTGGGCGGCGCTGCCGGCGAGCGGCGTGCCGCGGGCCAACCCTTCTGGGTGCTCGTCGAAGCGGATGCCGGCCTTGGCGATCCTCCCGGGGATGACTGAGCCAAAACAGCCGGTTTCGGTTCTGGTCGTCGTACACACGGCCGCCCTGGACATTCTGCTGCTCGAACGGGCGGCCCACCCGGGTTTCTGGCAATCCGTCACCGGCAGTCGTGAAGGCAACGAATCCCTGGCGGACACCGCCTTGCGGGAACTGCGCGAGGAGACCGGCTTCACACCTTCGCCCCCCGCCCTGAAGGATTGGGCCCAGAGCCATCGCTACGAAATCTTTCCGCAGTGGCGCCATCGCTACGCTCCCGGCGTGACGGAAAACGTCGAACACGTCTTTTCCCTGGAACTCCCGGCAACGCGGCCGCCGGCCCTTGCACCGGCGGAACATCGCGCATGGATCTGGCTCCCCTGGCAAGAGGCCGCCGCGCGCTGCTTCTCCTGGTCCAACCGCGACGCCATCCTGGAACTTCCCCGCCGGGCCCACATCTGAAGGCGGCGGCGGCAACCCCCTGACTCGCTTTTCTTTGTACAATCCGCGGCGTTTCCACCGGAGCCCGCCATGAGTCTCGACACCCTCTCCCCAGGCACCAAGGCCGCCGTTCTCGCCGAAGCCCTCCCCTACATCAAGCGCTTCCACGGCAAGACCATCGTCGTCAAATACGGCGGCAACGCGATGACCGACGAGCACCTCAAGAACTGCTTCGCCCGCGACGTGGTCCTGCTGGAACTGATCGGCTTCAACATCGTCGTCGTGCACGGCGGCGGACCGCAGATCGAGAATCTGCTGACCCGGGTCGGCAAGAAGGGCGAATTCGTCCAGGGCATGCGGGTCACCGACGCGGAAACCATGGAAGTCGTCGAGATGGTGCTCGGTGGCCAGGTAAACAAGGACATCGTCAATCTCATCAATCAGCACGGCGGCAAGGCTGTCGGCCTGACCGGCAAGGACGGCAACTGCATCCGGGCAAAAAAGTTGCTCCTCGAAAACAAGGACAACCCCGGTGATCTGATCGACGTGGGACAAGTGGGCGAAATTACCCAGATCGACCCCTCCCTCATCGACCATCTCGACAAGGGCGCCTTCATCCCCGTCATCGCGCCCATCGGCGTGGGCAAGGACGGCGAGACCTACAACATCAATGCCGACGTGGTCGCCGGCAAGATCGCCGAGGTGCTGAAGGCCGAAAAACTCGTCCTGCTCACCAACACCCCCGGCGTCCTGGACAAGGCCGGCAATTTGCTCACCGGCGTCACGCCCAAGGACATCGACGACATGGTCGCCGACGGCACCCTCTCCGGCGGCATGCTCCCCAAGATCGCCTCGGCCCTCGACGCTGCCCGCAGCGGAGTGAAGGGTGTACACATCATCGACGGCCGCGTCGAACACGCTCTCCTGCTGGAGATCCTGACCGACCATGGCGTCGGAACGATGATCAAATCGCGCTGATGCGTTCGAAAAGGAGCGGAGACTGGGTCTGGCTCCTCGATCTCGATAACACCCTTCACGACGCCAGCCCTCACATCTTCCCCCACATCAATCGCTCGATGCGTGAGTACATCGAGCGCCATCTGGGAGTCGATTCCGAAGCGGCCACGCGCATCCGCCAGGATTACTGGCACCGCTACGGCGCCACCCTGCTGGGGCTGGTTCGCCACCACGGCACCGATCCCCGCCACTTCCTGCGGGAAACCCACGACTTCCCAGATCTGTCGTGGATGCTGCGCTTCGACCCGGCGATTCGCGCCACCCTGCGCCGCCTCCCCGGGCGCAAGATCGTCTTTTCCAATGCCCCGCGGCACTACGGCGAAGCGATCCTGGCGCTCACCGGCCTCGATCACCTGGTGGACGCTCTCTACGCCGTGGAAGACTTGCGCTTCCAGCCCAAGCCGCATCCACGCGCCTTTCGCATCCTGCTGCGTGCCGAGGCCCTAGACCCGCGCCGCTGCATTCTCGTGGAAGACACGCTTGCCAATCTGGTCACCGCCAAGCGGCTCGGCATGAAGACCGTGTGGGTGAGCGCTGGCTTACGGCAATCGCCCTACGTAGACTGGAAAATTCCCTCCGCAACCGGCTTGCGCCAGGTGGCTGCCCGTCTATAATCCCCCCACCGTCAGCGAGGGAGGTAGCCATGGCTCACAAACCCGGCGAGCGCCGCCTGCAGATCCTGCAAACCCTCGCGGAGATGCTCGAAAACCCACGCGGCGAAAAGATCACCACCGCCGCCCTAGCGGCCCGCCTCGCCTGTTCGGAAGCCGCCCTCTACCGGCATTTCGCCAGCAAGGCGCAAATGTTCGACGGTCTCATCGAGTTCATCGAACAGAGCCTCTTTGGCGTCATCAACCAGATCACCCGCGACGAAGCCGAAGGCCTGAAGCAAGTCGAGCAGACCCTGGCCCTCCTGCTGCGCTTCGCCCAGAAGAATCGCGGCATGACCCGGGTGCTCATCGGCGAGGCCCTGGTAGGCGAACACGAGCGCCTGCAGACGCGAGTCAATGCCCTGCTGGAAAAAATCGAAGCCGCCCTCAAGCAGTCCCTGCGCATCGCGGCGACTCAGGAAAACCTCAAGCCCGACGCCGACTTCGGCGCCCTCGCCAACCTGCTCCGCTGTTATGTCCTGGGACGCTGGGAGCAATACGCCCGCAGCGCCTTCATCCGCGAGCCCCTCGCCCAGTGGCCGCAGCAGTGGCCGATGCTCTACTTCGCCTGCCTCTCCCAGTCCGGATTGCCCGGGGGTTGAGCCCTCTTAGCGTCGCTGCAAGGCCACCGCAGCATCCAAGGCAAAATACGTGAGGATGCCGTCGGCCCCCGCCCGCTTGAAGGCGAGCAGCGATTCCAGGACACAGGCCTCTTCGTCGAGCCAGCCGTTCTGGGCGGCCGCCTTGAGCATGGCGTACTCGCCGCTCACTTGGTAGGCGTAGGTAGGAACGCCGAATTCGTCTTTCACACGACGCACGATGTCCAGGTAGGGCATGCCGGGCTTGACCATGACCATGTCGGCCCCCTCCTCCAGATCAAGCGCCACCTCGCGCAGCGCCTCGTCGGTATTGGCCGGATCCATCTGGTAGGTCGTCTTGTTGCCCTTGCCAAGATTCGCCGCCGACCCAACCGCATCGCGGAAAGGGCCATAGAAGCTGGACGCGTACTTGGCGGAGTACGCCAGGATGCGGGTGTAGATCTGACCGGCCCCGTTCAACTCGGCGCGGATACGACCAATCCGCCCGTCCATCATGTCCGAGGGCGCCACCACGTCGGCGCCGGCTTCGGCGTGGCATAACGCCTGGCGCGCAAGGACTTCGAGAGTTTCATCGTTGAGGACATAGCCAGTCTCGTCGATGAGGCCGTCCTGGCCGTGGCTCGTGTAGGGATCCAGCGCCACGTCGGTGATGACACCGAGTTCGGGAAATTCCCGCTTGAGCGCCTTCACCGCCCGAGGAACGAGGCCTGCCGGGTTATGCGCTTCCTCTGCGCCAAGAGACTTTAGCGCAGAATCGATGACGGGAAAGAGCGCCAAGGCAGGAATGCCGAGGGCGACCGCTTGCTCCGCCGTTGCCAGCAATTGATCGACCGACCGCCGCATCACCCCGGGCATCGAGGCCACCGTCTCTACGCGGCCTTCACCTTCGAGTACGAAGACGGGATAGATGAAATCATCAGCGCAGAGCGTGGTCTCGCGCATCAGGCGGCGGGAAAAATCGTCACGGCGCATGCGGCGCATGCGGGTGGCAGGAAATCTTCCGGAAACGCTCATGGGGCACCTCAATCGACTCGAAATGAAACAGTAAAAATTCTCGACACCGCGGGAACTTTCGCAAATGACCTGCATCATAGCGACCAGATGGCACGCGCTGTCTCCCGCTTTACCTCCCTGAGCGGGTGCCTTACTCAACGTTAAGGCATTTTGGCCCCCGGACCCCCTTTTCCGGGGGCCTTTTTATTTTCCGGCAGCGGAAGTCCGAGCCAAGTAGCCAGCACGGCTTCAGCCTCAGGAATCCCCGTCTTCTTGAGACTGGAAAAGATCTGCACCGAAAAGCGCCCGACCAGGCGCGCCAGTTCCGCCTGCACCGCATTCAGCGTCCGCATCTGCTCTTGGCGCGACAACTTGTCCGCCTTCGAGAGCAAGATATGGATCGGCCGCCCGGTGGGCGCAAACCAGTCGATCAGACGGCGATCCAGCGGGGTGAGCGGGTGGCGCGCGTCCATGATGACCACCAGGCCGACCAAGGCCGCCCGCCCCTGCAGATAGGGACCGATCAAGCCCTCCCACTGCACGCGGATCTCCTCCGGTGCCTTGGCATAGCCGTAGCCGGGGAGATCCACCAGATATTTTCGATCTCCGAGGGTGAAATAATTGAGGTGCTGGGTACGCCCGGGGGTCTTGCTCACGAAGGCCAGTCGTGTGCGGCCGGCCAGCGTGTTGATGGCCGAGGACTTGCCGGCATTGGAACGACCGGCAAAGGCGATTTCGCAGAGACTGTCGGTGGGTAGGTCGCGCAAATGGGCGACGGTGGTATGGAAAACCGCGTTCTGGAGCAGAGGCATAAAAAACTCAAGGGGCCGGCCTAGGGCGGCCAAGATGGTATAGAATAGCAGGTTTGTAACTTCCAATCCCGGCCCCTGGCCCAGAGACGCGCACAAGGAGCTAACAATGATTCGCAAGACGGCGCTGGCTGTTCTTTTCGCAACCCCCCTGATCGCCCTCGCGAGCGAGGAAGCCAAGCCCAAGGCTGACGTCGCCCGCGGCAAGGCACTCGCCGAGACCATCTGCGTCGCCTGTCACGGCGCCGACGGCAATAGCCCGGCCTCGGCCAACCCGCATCTGGCGGGTCAGGTCGAGGAATACATCTACAAGCAGTTGAGCAATTTCAAGGCTGGCGAGAGCAAGCCGGCCCTGCGCAACAATCCGATCATGGGCGGCATGGCCGCCCCCCTCACCGACGACGACATGCGCGCCCTCGCCGCGTGGTTCGCTCAGCAGAAGCTGAAGCCCGCCGCCGCCAAGGACGACAAGCAGATCGCCCTGGGTCAAAAGATCTGGCGTCAGGGCGATTTCGCCAAGGGCGTCCCGGCCTGCTCAGGCTGCCACGGCCCTGCCGGCGCCGGTCTGCCCGCCCAGTATCCCCGCCTGTCCGGCCAGTACGCCGAGTACACCGAGGCTCAGTTGAAGGCCTTCCGTCAGGGCGAGCGCGCCAACGATCCGGAAAAAATGATGCGCACCATCGCCGCAAAACTCTCCGACGCCGAGATCAAGGCGGTTTCCGAATACGCTGCCGGCTTGCGCTGATCAACGACGACCCAGAAAAAGCAGCCCGAGGGGCTGCTTTTTTGTTGGTGCCGCGTCGATCCGCACGACGCTTTTTCGCGCCCCGCGCTTCACACACCTTCCCCGCGGGGATAGACTTCCCGGAACGAATCGGTCATACCCCATCCTAGAGGCCCGCCATGAAAACCATGAAGCAACTGCTCGCCGAAAAAAAAGAGCACCCCCTCGTCGTCGTTTCCCCGAAAGATACCGTCTTTCATGCCCTCACCGTGATGGCGCAGCATGGCGTTGGCGCGGTCATGGTGCTCGATGGTGAGCGACTGGTTGGCATATTTTCCGAGCGTGACTACGCACGCAAGGTCATCCTGCACGGCAAGAGTTCCAAGGAAACTCAGGTCGCGGAGATCATGAGCGATAAGGTGGCCTACGTTACGCCGGGCCACAGCATCGACGAGTGCATGGCCCTCATGACCGAGAAGCGTTTTCGCCACCTGCCGGTGCTGGACGGCGAGCAGGTCGTTGGCATTGTCTCCATCGGCGATCTGGTCAAGGAGACCATCAGCGCGCAGCGTTTCCTCATCCAGGAACTCGAACGCTATATTGCCGGCTGATTCTCCAGAACCCTGAACCAGCAGCGGCCGTCGTGCGCCCAACCCACCCAATGACCAGGGCGCACGATTTTGCACGTGGAACTGGCTGCCACGTTTTCGACAGCCACGTCCCTCAACTCCGCCCCATCCGCCCACAGGGGACGCCATGACCGAGGGCGAAAATCCCCACTTCCGAGTTCTCGAAGACATCTCCCGCGACCTCTCCGGAGAAGTCAATTTTCCGACCTGCCTCGATGCGGCCGTACTTGTCCGCAATACCCTGCGCGATCCCGAAGTCACCCTCGACCGCGTTGCCGCCGTGGTCGGCAGCGAACCCCTGATTGCCAGCAAGTTGCTGCGGCTCGCCAATTCGGTCCACTACAATCCTGCGGGGCGAAGCGTCACCGATCTGCGTAACGCCGTCAGCCGACTGGGATTCGAGACCGTACGCACGGTCTCGCTGGCGGTGGCCATGGACCAGATGGTCAAGGCGCGCAATCTTTCCGCTTTTGCCGGCATCGCGCGGGAAACCTGGGAGCATTCGCTCCAGGTCGCCGCCATCGCCCGCGTGCTCGCCCGCCGCATCGGTCGCATCAATCAGGACGAAGCCATGGTTGCCGGCATGGTCCGCCCCATCGGCGTCTTCTACCTCCTCTATCGGGCGTCCGAGCACCCCGATTACCGTGCCGACCCCACCCTGGCGCTCGCACTCGTGGAAGGTTGGCACGCCAGTATCGGCGAAGCCCTGCTACAAGTCCTGGGCCTGCCGCCGCGCATCGTCGAGGCGCTGCGTACCCCCCTGCCTCAGGTCGAAAATCCCTGCACCCTGGGGGACGTCGTGTTTTTTGCCGCCCGCCTGGCCGGAGACGCGCCCGCCTGGCTCCGCATTGCCGGCGAGGTCAAGGTCGATCTGACACAATACGCCGACCTGCTCGCCGAGGCGGCGGACGATATCGCTGAATTGCGCGCCGCGCTTGCCGCCTGAGGCAGAGCGCGCATCAGGACGGGCATGACCCGGACAACGCTGTAAGGAACTGTGCGCCGGGACGACCAATCTCTACCTTCATCGCCCGGAATTCGCCATGCTCATCCGTCGCCCACCCGCAGTGCTTCCTTCGGAAATCACTTCCCCCGACCTCTATGCCGGGCGTCGTCGCTTCCTTGCCGCCGCGGGCCTTGGCCTCGCGGCAGCCTCAACGGGCGCGCTCGCGGCCGCCGCCACCGGAGTTCCCCACGGCCCGCGCCTGGAGGGCGTGATTGCAGGCAAGCGCAGCCTCGACGAGAAACTCACCCCCTTTGAAACCCTCACCACTTACGGCAACTTCTACGAGTTCGGGCCCGACAAGGAAAGCCCGGGGCGACACGCCCACCGCCTGCACACGCGCCCCTGGACGGTGGTCGTCGACGGTGCGGTCAAGACACCGAGAACCTACGCCATCGAGGACATGCTCAAGTGGGCGCCCCTCGAAGAGCGGGTCTATCGTCTGCGCTGCGTCGAGGGCTGGAGCGCCGTCGTTCCCTGGGTGGGTTTCCCGCTCGCCGAACTCGTCAAGCGGGCCGAAATCACTGGCAACGCCAAGTACGTGGAGTTCTGGAGTCTCGCCGACGCCGAGCAGATGCCCTTCGTGCGGCTTCCCCTCCTGGACTGGCCCTACCTCGAAGCCTTGCGACTGGACGAGGCGATGCATCCGCTGACCCTGCTCACCTTCGGTCTTTACGGCGAAGTGCTTCCCAACCCCAACGGAGCCCCGGTCCGGGTGGTCATTCCCTGGAAGTATGGCTTCAAGAGCGGCAAGTCCCTGGTACGCATCCGCTTCGTCGAAAAGCAGCCGCGCACCACCTGGATGAAGAGCGGCCCGGAGGAATACGGCTTTTATTCCAACGTCAATCCGGATGTCCCCCACCGGCGCTGGAGCCAGAGCCACGAGCGTCGTCTGGGCGAATTCTTCCGCCGCAAGACTCTGCCCTTCAACGGCTACGGAGACGAAGTGGCCCAGCTCTACGCCGGCATGGACCTGCGCAAGGACTTTTGAACATGAGCGGCGGCGCCTCGCCCCCCTTCGGCGGCCTCAAGGCCCTGCTCTTCGCCCTCTGCCTCTGGCCTTGCGGGCGCCTGGCCTGGGCGGCATACACGGGCGATTTCGGCCCCAATCCCGTCGAGTTCGTCCAGCGCTATACCGGCACATGGACCTTCAATCTGCTTCTGGCCACCTTATGCATCACGCCATTGCGAGCGATCAGCGGGCTGCACTGGCTCCTGCGCCTGCGCCGCATGCTCGGGCTCTTCACCTTTTTTTACGCCACCTTGCACTTTCTCTCCTTCATCGGCTTTGACCACAGTTTCGATCCCCTGGAAATTGCCGCCGATGTCGTCAAGCGTCCCTTCGTCACCGTGGGATTCATGGCCTTCTGCCTGCTGATTCCCCTGGCCGCCACCTCAAACGCCGCGGCGATCCGGCGCCTGGGAGGTCGACGCTGGCAGAGCCTGCACCGCGCCGTGTATCTGATCGGCATCCTCGCGGCCCTGCATTACCTCTGGCTGGTCAAGGCGAGCGCGCTGATCTACCCGCTCATCTACGGACTACTGCTCGCCGTCCTGCTGGGCTGGCGCGTCCGCGACCGCTTGCGCCGCAACGGGCCCTGGCCGCGCCCGGCACCCGTCACCGCTCGGCGAAACGGATGATCGTCCGCCCGTCGGCGACCTTCTTGGGCGCCACCTTCCAGGCGTGCCCGTAGACCACTTCGAAAGTCGCGGGCAACCGACCTTCCCGTCGCCGCGCCTCGTAGGCCGTGCGCAGCCCCTCCCAGCTCGCCCGCCCTACCAGGCCGCGGCGACGCCCGCGCATCGCACAGGTGGAGCCGGCGGCCCGCAGATCGCGCAGCATCGCTTCCAGCGAATCGTAAGTGAGGGTGACGATTTCCATGTCCATCACCGGATCGGCGAAGCCGCAGGCGACCAGCATGTCGCCCAGATCGTGCATGTCGATGGTGCGCTGGACATGGGTATAGCCATCGACGAAGGAATCCCGCAATTCCCGCAGGGTATCGGGTCCGAGGGCGGAAAACATGAACAGCCCGCCGACCGCCAGAACCCGGTGAGCCTCCATCAAGGCGGGTAGCGGATCGTCCAGCCAGTGCAGGAGCAGATTGGACCAGACGAGGTCGAACCCCCCTGCCCCGAAAGGCAGGCGAAGGGCATCCGCCGCCGCGTAGGCCGGCCGGCCCTGGCGACTGCCAGACAGAGTCTGCCCCAGCCAGCTCCGCCAACCCGCCCGCGGAGTCGCCTCGGGGAGCATGGCCGGCACCGCATCGACGCCCACCGCAAGCGCTCCGGGATAGCGTTCGAGAAGCGGAGCGAGGCTCCCGCCCCTGCTGCACCCCAGGTCGAGGACGCGTCCCGGTTCCAGTCGCACATAATCGAGGCGCTCCTGCATGCGGCGATCGATCTCCCGCGCAAAGAAGTCGTGTTCCCCGTAGGCCGGCGCCGCACGGGCAAAGGCCCGCCGCACGCGGGCGACGTCGACGAAGCCCGGCGCGCCCTGCTCGGACATCAGACCGCCGTCAGACCCAGACGGTCAAAGAGCGCCTCGTCGCGCTCCACGTCCGGATTGCCTGTGGTCAGCAGACGATCGCCATAGAACATGGAATTGGCGCCGGCCAGAAAGCACAGCGCCTGCAACTCGTCGGACATTTCCTGCCGTCCCGCCGACAGACGCACCCAGGAAGTCGGCATGAGAATGCGCGCCGCGGCGATGGTTCGCACGAATTCGAAGGGATCCAGGCGCGGTTTTTCGGCGAGGGGGGTACCGGGAATCGGAACCAGGTTGTTGATCGGCACCGATTCCGGCGGCTGCGGCAGATTGGCCAGCTGGACCAGCATGGCCGCCCGGTTGCGCCGCGACTCCCCCATCCCGACGATGCCGCCGGAGCACACCTTGAGCCCTGCGTCGCGAACCTGCTCGAGAGTATCCAGGCGGTCTGCGTGACGATGGGTGGAAATCACCTGACCATAGAAATCGGCATCGGTATCGACATTGTGATTGTAGTAATCGAGCCCCGCCTCGAAGAGCCGCTCGGCCTGGCCGGGTTTGAGCATACCCAGGGTGACGCAGGTCTGCAGACCCAGCGCCTTCACCTCCCGCACCATGTCCAGAACCCGGTCGAGATCGCCATCCTTCGGACCCCGCCAGGCGGCACCCATGCAGAAACGCGAAGCGCCTTTCTCCTGCGCCGCACGGGCCGCTGCGACCACCTCCTCCACCGGGAGCAGTCGCTCCCGCTCGGTACCCGTCGCGTAGCGCGCCGACTGGGAGCAGTAGCCGCAGTCCTCGGAGCAGCCACCGGTCTTTACGGAAAGAAGGGTCGAGCGCTGGATGGCGTTGGCGTCGAAATGGCGGCGATGAACCTCCTGCGCCCGCCAGAGCAGATCCATCAAAGGCTGCTCGTAGAGGGCGATTACCTCTTCGACGCGCCACAGATGGCGTTCCGGAACAGGAGTCGAGCAACGCGGGGCGGACGCCGGGGCGGAAACATGCATAATGGGAACCTGCTGCAAGAAACGCGGGAAAGACGGAAAGAACGGGAGCGGATCGCCGCGGACCGCCGCCCGCCCCGGCAGAAAGACACTACCGGAACTGGATCGGCGATGATTTTACCCCATGCCCCGTCCACCGCCCTGCGCTCGATGCTCCGTCGCGTGGCGGGAGCATTCCTGCCGGCATCCTGCCTGCTCTGCGGCGGCGATGGCGGCGACCCCATTCTTTGCCCTGGCTGCCTGGACGAGCTTGCGCCGCTCTCCTCAAACTGCTGTCCGCGTTGCGCCGAGCCCACCACCCATGGCGAGCATTGCGGCCGCTGCCTGCATACACCCCCTCACTTCGATCGCGGATTCGCGCTGTACCGCTACGAGTTTCCCCTGGATCGCCTCGTCCACGCCCTCAAATACGGTCATCACCTCGGTATCGCCGCCTGGTTCGGCGACTGCCTGGCCGCCCACCTGCCCGCCGAAGCCTCGGGACTGGTCCTGCCCCTGCCCCTGCACCCGCGGCGACTTTCCGAGCGTGGCTTCAACCAGGCCGGCGAGATCGCGCGCCGTCTCGCGCGACGACGTCTTCTCCCCTGGCGCCCCGACATCCTCGTGCGCAGCCGCGACACCGCCGCTCAGGCCGCCCTTCCGCTCAAGGAGCGGGCCGCCAACGTACGCGGCGCGTTCGAATGTCGGGGGGAGCTGGGCGGCCAGACGATCATTCTGGTCGATGACGTGATGACCAGCGGCGCCACCCTCGATGAAGCGGCCCGCGTCCTGAAAATCCATGGCGCGACGGAGGTCTGGGCCGTCACCCTTGCCCGGGCAATCCGCCCGTGAGCGCGGAGGACTCCGGTCGCCACCCTGGCACCCGCCGGCATTGCCCACCCCCCTCTCCACCCCTGGACCGGACGCCCCATGCGTGACCTGCACCGCCCTCTCCTGCTGGGCTCCCTCGCGCTCCTCCTCACGGTCCCGTTCCTGCACGCGCACCACTACATTCCGATTCCCACCTTTTTTCAGGAGTGGTGGGCCGCGCTTTTTTCCCTGCTCGCCTTGAGCTGGCTGTTGCGCCCGGCAGCCGGACCGCGCATCGAATTCCCGGAAATCGGCTTCCTGCCCCTGGGGCTCCTCGCCCTCGCGCTGCTCCAGTTGGTTTTCCTGGATCACGCGATCGTCGGGCGCTCCCTGATGTTCACCCTTTATATGGTGTGGGCCGCCCTGATGGTCGTACTCGGGCGGCGTCTCGCCAGGGATCTGGGCCTGGCGGCACTGGTGGATGTGCTGGCCACCGCCGTCCTCGTCGGCGCTCTCCTGGAAGCCCTCAGCGGCGTGATCCAGGCGGCCGGTCTCGCGCGCCTGCCTTGGGTCTTCGTCGGGCCAGCCGGTGGGTTACGCGGCAATCTCGGGCAACCCAACAACTTTGCCGACTACCTCTGGCTGGGGGTCGCCTCCTGCCTCTATCTTGCGGCCAGCGGCAAGTTGCGCCCGCCGCTCGTCGGCGCCTGTCTGGGCCTGCTCGTCCCGATTTCCCTTCTTTCGGGCTCCCGCAGCGTCTGGTTTTACGGCACCGGCCTCGTCCTTCTGGCCTTCCTCGCGCCGCCGGCGGATGCCGCGGTCACGCGCCGGCTGCGTCGTGGGAGCGTACTCGCCCTGCTCCTGGCTCTCGTCTCAGAGTTGGCGCTGCGCTCCTCACTTCTGCCGCTGCCGCCAGGGATGGCGAGTTCCGGAGCGCGGCTGGCCGGTTCCGGTCCCTACGACCCCCTCCGCTGGTTGCTCTGGGGAACGGCATGGTCCGGCTTTCTCGACGCCCCATGGCTGGGCAACGGATTCGGCCAGTTCACCCGCCTCTTTCATGAGCGCGTCCTGGATCTGATGCCACGGCGGCTCCCCGGCTTGCCCGAACATGCCCACAACCTGCTGCTGCAACTCCTCGCCGAACTGGGGATAGGCGCGGGATTGCTCACCGCCGTCCTCGGCCTGCGCTGGGCGCACTCGCTCTGGCGGCGCCAGCGTGATGGTGCGGTCTGGTGGGTGATGGCCGTAGCTGGCGTGGCGGGCATCCACTCCGCCCTGGAATACCCCCTGTGGTACGGTTTTTTTCTCGCACCCGCCGCGCTGATCGCCGGAGCGGCCAGCGGAACTGCGCGCGCCATCGACCCCGGCCGGCGGCTGGCTTTTTCGCTCACCGCCGTCTTCGTGCTCGGCTTCACCGTCCTGCTGACCCTGCGCAGCGACTACACCCGTCTGGAGGAGGTCTTCAACGGCCGCCGCGCGGCGGCGGACGCGCTCCCCGCCCTCGAGAGCCAGATTCTGCTCCGCCCCTACGTCGATCTGGCCACCGCCAACCTGATGGACGAGGGGGCCGACCAGCTCCCGGAAAAGCTGGCCGTCTGCGCGCGGGCACAGCGCTTCTCGGCGAGCAAGGAAATCGTCTTCAAGTGCGCCCATCTGCTCGCCCTCGCCGGTGACCAGGAAGGCGCCCGGCTAGCGCTCAGAAAGGCGGTCGCCGCCTACCCCGACCACGCGGCGCGCGTTCTTGCCCAGTGGAAGCAGCGCGCGGCGAAAGAACCGGTCATCGCCCTCCTGGTGGCGCGCTTTCCGAGCATCGTCGGCGGCGTGCCGACGGCTACTTCAGGCGAGCTTCCGCCAGCTGGGCCAATTCCGCGTTGAGGTTGCCGCTGGCCAGGGCGCGGCGATACGCCTCGCGCGCCTCCGGTGCGCGGCCGTCGCCTTCCAGGGCCTGCCCGAGGCCGAACCACCAACGCCCCTCGGCGGCAGCCAGACGGGTCGCCAGTTCGTAACGTTCCACGGCAGCGCGGGCCTTGCCCTGGCGCACCAGGACGTGACCCTGGAAGCCGACGTACTCGGGATGGGTGCGCGCGTGGGGCGCGGAGCGGTCGAGCACCCGCTCGGCCCCTGCGAGATCGCCCTTCTCGACAGCCAGTCGCGCCAGGGTCATCGCCCAGCCGATCTGCGCGGGCAGCGCTTCGAGGCCTTCGCCAAGGAGGGCGGCGGCTTCCTCCATGCGCTGGTTTTCCAGCAGCAGGCGGAGCAGCCCCTGGCGCGCGGGAACATGGCTCGCATCCTGATGCAGTGCGGCGCGGAAGGCTTCCGCCGCAGCATTCCCCTGTCCGGCGGCAAGGGCGCTCTGCCCCCGGCGGTATTCGATTTCCGCGCGCTCCCGCGGGCTCGCGGCGACGACAGTCTTCTCAATGCTTGCCGGAGGGGACCGCGGCGCCAACGCTGGCTCTGCACGGGGCGACACCTCGCTCTTCGCCGGCGCGGGCACCCCAGGCTCGGTACGCGCTCCCGCCGCAGGCACCGGCGCGGCGGCCTGCGGCAGCGCGGCTGGCGCCTGGGTCGTCGCCGCCGACACTGGCGGAGGAAGCGCCGGCGGGCGTTCGAGCACCGCGGCCATGCGCAGGGTATCGACGGGCACGGCGGAAGACGGTGGAACAGCCGGATTCGCCGAGACCACCGCGGTCGCCGCGGGAAGGGACGCTGGCGCAGCGTCGCCGGACGCGACACCCTCGCCAGCCGCCGGGCTCGCGGGAGGCGGCGGCGCCGCGGGGATCGGTACCGCCACCGGCGGAGCGGCGACCACTGCGGGCACGCTCGCCGGGGCGGGCAGCGGACGAGCTAACCACCAGGCCGCGGCGGCGGCAGCCGCGCCACCCAGGACCAGCAAGGCGAGCCAGGCATCCCGGCGGGAGCGGGGTGGCGGTAGCGGCCTCACTTCCCTTTGCAGGTTGGCGGCCCCCAGTTCCGCCGCCCGACGCGCTTCCAGGTCGCGCAGCATGTCGTTCACAAGACTCATCTCACCACCATCCCGGGTCCTTGGCGCCTTCGGTGTCCCTTGCCGCCTGCCGCACATGGCGTGTCTTTACGGCCGGGCGCCCCTCGCCGAAGGCGGCGAGCAGGGCCTTATTGGCCAGGATGTTCACCAGGCGCGGCGTTCCGCCGCTGGCCCGGTGCAGGGCGCCTCCGGCGCGCGCCGCGAAAAGAGGTTCACCGCGGTAACCCGCGACCCGCAGGCGATGGGCGAGATAGTTGCCGATCTCGTTCTTCGCGAGCCCCCCCAGGCGGTAGTGAAAGGCGATGCGCTGGCGCAATTGGCGAACGGCGGGGGTCGCCAGGCGCTCGTCCAGTTCGGGCTGCCCGAAGAGGACGATCTGCAATAGCTTGCGCTTCTCGGTTTCCAGGTTGGAGAGGAGGCGCAGGGATTCCAGGGTCTCCAGGGGCATGGCCTGCGCCTCGTCGATGCAGATCACCACTTGCCGCCCGGCGGCGGCCTGCTCCAGGAGGCGGCGGTTGATTCCCTGGAGCAGGTGGTAGTCGTCGGCCGCCGGGTCAAGGCCGAGCCCGAGTTCCTCGCCCAGGGCGAGCAGCAGGGTGCGCGGCGCGAGGTAGGGATTGGGCAGGTAGGCCGAGACGGCGCCCGCCGGCAGCGTCTGGAGCAGGCGGCGGCAGAGCAGGGACTTGCCGGTCCCCACCTCGCCGGTGATCTTGATGAAGCCTTCGCCGCCGGCCAGCGCCACCAGGAGCGTGTTGAGGGCCTCCTGATGGCTGGCGGTGACGAAGGTGTAGGCGGTGTCCGGCGTGATGCCGAAAGGGGCTTCGTTCAGGCCGAAGTGCTGGAGATACACGCGTTCACCGTGTTGTCCATTCGGTCTTGCGCGGATCGAGGGCCTGGATGCGCTCCTGCGTCTCGGCCACGTCCTGGCGCCAGGAATTCTCGTTCTGGATGACCGTCGATTTGATCAGGATGACCAGCTCGCGTTTGCGCTGGGCCGAGCCCTTCTGGCCGAAGAGCAGGCCCAGGCCAGGAACCCGGCTGACCCCCGGAAGACCGTCTCGACTGTTGCTCTGCTCCTGGCTCATGAGGCCGCCGATGGCGACGATGTGGCCGTCCTGGACGCGCACGATGGAGTCCGTCTCGTTGATGCTGCTGGAGGCCAGCGGCAGGGTGAAGGAACCCAAGGTGCCCAGATTCACCTGCTTGGAGCGCTCCTCGACCACCGTCACCGCCGGGTGGATGTGGAGAATGATGTTGCCGTCGTCGTCGATCTGCGGCGTCACATCGAGGGCGATGCCGGAGAAGAAGGGTTGCAGGGTGATGGTGGGCGTGGTTACCGTCCCGGTGCCGCTGGTCGTCGTCGAGGTGGAAATGTTGGTGACGAAGTAGTCGTCGTTGCCCACCTTGAGGACGGCCTTCTGGTTGTTTAGCGTGGCGATGCGGGGGTTGGAGAGCACCTGCAGGTCCCCCTGGCTTTCCAGGAAGGAGACCAGGGCGGCGAAATCCTTGGACTGGAAGGCGAGGCCGAAGAAGCCCTGGCCCAGCGCGGTGGCGGCAATGGCCCCCAGCGTTCCCGGGGTGACGGCAAGGCCGCTGCCCGCCGTCCCCGAGGTGGCGGCATTGCCGGTGAGGGCGGTGGTACCGCCATTCAGAGTGGTTCCCGGCGCCAGCACCCCACCCAGGTAGCGGCGGTCGTTACCGCCAAACTTGGCCCAGTTGATACCGGTCTGGAAGGAATCGTTGAGGGAAACCTCGATGATCTTGGCTTCCAGCATGACCTGGCGCTCGACCATCAGCTGGGTGGCCTTGAGGTAGTTCTCCACCGCCCGCAGTTCGCCGGGCAGTGCCTTTACCAGCACGACACCGGAGATGGGGCTGACGATGACGCTGCGCCCATCGCCGGCGCCCACGATGGTGGACAGCGCGGTGCGCAGGTCGTGCCAGAAGTCGTTGTCGGAGGAGGTGCGCACGCGGCTGGCGTCGGCGTTGGAGATGGGCAGCCCGCCGGCCGAGGGGGTCGCGCCGGGGGGAGTGGCCGCCGCGGTGGTTTGGGTGGTGGTTCCCGCCGACGAGGTTCCCGAGCTGCCGCCGGTGGATCCGTTCGGGTTGATCACGCTGGGCGAACTGGAGGTCACCCGCATGTCGGTCATGCCCTGTCGCCGGCTGGCGAGATAGTTGATCTGGTAGATGCGCGACTGGAGCGAATTGGTCTGGATGGTGATGCGGTTGCCGCGAATCTTGTACTCGTAGCCGTAGAGTTCGCGAATGGCGTCGAGAGCCTCGCGGACGGTGACGTCCTTGAGGTTCACGGTGAGGTTGCCGGAAAGCTCGGGCGGAAAGAGCATGCTGTAGCGGGTGCCCGCCACCAGGGCCATGAACACCTGGCCGGCGGGGGCATTGTTCACAGCGAGATTGAAGCGCGGTTCCGGCTTGGCGGGCGCCTCCTCCACCTGCAAGGGCGGCATCATGGCGCGGCCGACGGCGTCCGCCGAAGGGGCGCGAGGCCGGCTTTCGGCGGCATCCTTCATTTCCTGGCCGATCTTGTCGAAGGCTTCGCCGGGGCGCTGGGGAAAGGCGTTGCACGCCGCCAGCGCGACCGGTAACAACGCGAGCAAGAGAATCCTCATGGCTTTTCCTTCTTTTTACCGGCTGTGCCTCCGGCCTGTTGCGTCTTCGTCACTTCAGGAGTCAGGGAGAGGCGTTCGCTGCCCAGGGGGCCCTTGAGGACGACCTCGCCCTCGCTGACCCGCACCAGGGTGGCTTCTCCCCACTTGCCCCCCAAAAGCACCACCTGGCCGCTGATCACCGCCCGCGGTTTGCCGCCCCGGGGCAGGATCACCGATTGCAGGCGGGGTCCGCCGTCGTCCTCGGCGGCGCCCGGCGGGCCGGCGTAGCCGGGTGGCGGGCGGGTCGGGTCGGCGAGCCCCTGGGCGGCGGCACTGCCCGCCCCGAGGGCAAGGGCGAGGACGAGGAGCTTCAGATCGCCAGCCATGCCTTGTCCGATCCCAGGGTGTAGACGGTCAGGGTGAGGCGAGCGCGTGGATGATCGATTACCGTCAAACGCACCGGCCCCCAGAGGAGTTTCTGCTCGGCCTTTTCCAGTTGCTCCAGGTAAGCGAGCAGTTCGAGGTAGCCGCCCTCCAGGCGCATCTCGACGCCGTGGCGGTAAACATCGAACTGGCGCTCCTTCGCCGGCTTGCCTTCCTCCTTGGCCGGCGCCGCGAGAATGCTCTCCGGCGCCAGGGTCTTGAGGGATACGAGGCGCAGGCCGCCGTGGCGGGCGAGCAGGTGTTCGAGCAGGCGGTTCATGTCCTCCGGCCGCACCAGGGTATCCCGCAGGGCCTGGAGGCGGGCGTCCGATTCGGCGAGTTGGCGTTGCAGGCCGGCGAGTTCGGCCTTACGGGGGGCGTCCGGATCGGCGGCCACCTGGGTTTCCAGACTGATTACCTGGGCGCCGACCTCGGACAGCGTGGCGCGCTGCTGCGCGAGGGTCTGACGCAGGGTCTTGGCGCGGGTGAACTGGGGCTCCACTAGGAGGGTGTAGCCCAGGAAGAGCGGTCCGAAAACGATCAGCGCCGCCACCAGGACGCGTTCCCGGGCCTGCAGGGCCGCGTAGCGGCGGGCCAGAGGCTGGAGGAAGGCGGGGCAGCGCATCATCGCGCCTCCCCCGCCGCGGGCTGGGTGCCGTGCAGGACGAATTCGGTATAGCGGTGGGCCGCCGCGGTGGGCGGCGGAAGTGTCGCGGCCACCTTGGGGGCAGTGGGCGCAGTGACCGCAGCGGCGGCCGGGGTTGCACCGGGTGCTACGGCAGGCGCTCCCCCCTCCTGCATCGCCAGGGCGGCAAAGCGCCGCCCCTGGAAGGCGGGCTCGCCGTTGAGGCGCCGGATGTAGTGCGGCAGGAGGGCGGCGTCGCTCAGGCGTCCGCGAATCTCGACATCGCTGCTCGCCAGGGAGAAGCCGGTCAGCCAGACGCCGTCGACGGTCTGCCGGGCGAAGGCGCGCATCGCTCCCGACTGCCCCTCGCGGGATCCGCTACGCCCGGACTCCACCGCCTCGAGCGCCTCGTTGCGCTGCCGCAGGCCTTCCGCCAGACGATCCACCTCCTCCTTCAAGGCCGGGTTGGGTCGCCGCGCGGCGAGGGCGACGCCCAACGCCTGCACCCGCTGGCGCAGGGCACCCAGTTCCGCTTCACCGCGGCGCTGCTCGGCCAAGAGGGCTTCGACCTGCTGCCGGCCCCACAGCGCCAAGCCGGCCACTCCCAGCAGCACCAGGAGGGCCGCCACGGCGACCGTCGGGAAGGCAAGCCAGTCACGACGGCGGCGCAGTTCCGGCAGGAGCAGGTTGATCTGCTGGCTCATGCCTCTCCCTCGCGCAGCGCCGCGCCGATGGCCCACAGGCACTGGGCCTGGCGCTGCGGATTGCGAAGCTCGGGCACGGCGGAAAAATCGGCCACCGCGGCCAGATCCATCCCCTGCACTGGGATATAGAGATTCTGCCCGAGGGCGTCGAGCAGCCCTTCGCAGTTCCCCTCGCAGCAGACCATCATGCGTACGACGGAAATGAAGTTGTACTGGCGATCGAAATTGTCGAGGGTCCGCTGCAGTTCGACGACCAGACGCTCGACGAGACCCTGGTGGTGCTCGCCGTCCGCCTCCGCCAGCGCGCGGGCGGAAACCTCCAGATGGCGGGCGAGATAGAGTTCGCCGCGATAGCTGATGGTGAGTAGGCCCCGCGCTTCCCCCAGGTGGAGGAAGGCGAGGCCGCGATTGGCTTCCTCGAAGAGGGCGGCGACGTTGCGCTGGGCGAGTTCGGGGATGTCGATGGCGGCGAGCGGCAGGCCGGCGGAATCGAAATCCCCCATGCAGGCTGCCACCGCCCCCCGCGGGGCGACGACCGCGAAAAGATTGCCCGGCCGGCTGCCGACGGACTCGCCGGCGGGAATGTCGAGGAGCGCGAGGGCGGCCCCCTCGACGGGAAAATCGACCATGTCCTTCAAGCGCCAGCGCAAGGCGGCGAGGCGCTCTTCGTCGGCGACCGCGGGAGCTTCCACCTGGAGCAGGCGGTAGTCGGCCTCGTCCAGCAGGGTGGTGCAGGTGTAATGCCGCAGGCGGCGCGGCGCCTTCAGGCGTTTCAGGGCGTCGCCGAGACCGGATTCGACGGGGTAGGTGTCGAGGGCGACGATGAGCGGCCGATCGTCCCGCTGGCGGACGACATGGGCCAGGTCGACGCAGCCGTTGCGCCGCACCACCGAGAGCCAGCCCGCTTCCCGTTTTCCCCGAAAGATGTCCACCCCCACCACCTTCTAATGTATTTTCGAAAGGATAGCTTGCAAGATATTAAATTTCAACGACTTTATACGACGATCCACTAGTAGCGTTCGCGCGAATAGATGACTGCTGTCCGCGGGCCGCATTTCCCGAAGCAGGCGCGCGCCGTCGGTGCCGCCAGCAGAAGCCAGGTGTTGGCTCCGCGCACCACGGAACCGGCAATATCCACATAGCCGAAATTGCCCGCGCCGGGGGCGCTCAGGCGCAAGCCCAGGTTACCGCTGACCGCCGGAGCGGCCAGCGTTGCGGCGGTTTCCCCGCTGGCCAGCTGGTTCACCGGAGTCTGCGGGGCGAACACCAGGCCGCCGTTGGCGGCGGTCGGCGTCACGGCCACCGTGCAAGAGTCGCCGCTGTTGCGCTGCCAGCCGCTCGCCGCCCAAAATTGCACCTCCGAGGGCAACGGCAGCGCCAGGAATTCGTTGCCATAGCCGTTGCCGATCACCAGCCGTCCGGAGCGCACTGCCGCTGAGCCCTCGGTGCTGACGGCAGGCAGGGTGCGCAGGGAAGTGACGCCGTCCGCGTCCTCGGCCCGCACGCGCACCGCCGTGGGCACCGTGGTCGGCGCGGAGAAGCTGTAGGCGGGTGTCGACAGACTCGCCGCCCCGGCCGCGAAAGCCGCCGCAGGAACCGCCGCACCGGTCAGCGCTCCCGGCCCCGGATTGGCAGATGTCCCGGCGGCGTCCCAGGCGGTCAGCGTGGTGGCCTTGGCGAAAACCGTGCCGCTGCCGTGGTAATTGTGGGTCGCTCCGCCGCTGCCGTTGCGGGCAACCAGTCCGACACCGAAGGTCTGGCCGGAATAGGTAAAGCCGCCGCAGCCCTGGGTGACGGTGGTGTCGAAATGGTCCGGAACGAAGCGACCGAAATAGGACGTGGCCGCCGTATTGCCGAACTTGCAGCCGATCTTGCCGCTGAGGTCCGGCGTGTTGAGAAAATCGTTGGGCGAGGTATTGATGCAGACGGAATCGAAGCCATCCTGGTAGGCCGACGTGAATTGGCTGTCGAAGACCCCTTGCGCAGGCAGGCGAAAGTAGCCGACTTCGTCGTAGAGAAACGCCGTCCCGCTGGCACCGTTACCGCTGGCCGGGTTGGCGGCGACGGTGAAACTGCCGCTCAGGGTTCCGGCCGCCACCGGCGCCGCGCCCCATTGCGCCAGGGCACCGGTAATCGAGGGAATGCCGTCATAGCCGGGTGTACCGCTGTCGGCGGTGAGGGTAAAGCCCGAGCCGCCCGCCCGCAGGATCGGCGTTGCCGTCGCGCTGCTGCCGCTCGGATCGGCACCCGCGTCGCTGCTGGCGACACTGGTAAACGCCGGCGGGCGGATGGCGAAGCGGTCGCTGGAGCAGAGTGTGCCGCCGGTCCCCTGGTTGAAGCGCACCCAGACGTTTCGGTAGGCGCGTACGTTTTCCCCGGCCGGCACGGTGTAGGTGGTCGCGCTCGCAGGCCGACCGGCGGTAAAGAAGACCTTCTGCGGCGTCACCGCAGCAACCGTCGTGCCGGCGGTGGGACAGCGGGTGCTGACATTCACCGCCGTGTCCGCGCTGCTCACCAGATCGACCTCCACGGGACTGGTCGGGCCGCTGGTGAAATCGCCATCGACAACCTTGGGGCTGTCCTTCAGTGCCACCAGGTCGAAGCTCAGGGCCTGGCCGACAATCTTGGTATAGAGCCGGTTGCCGGTGGTGCCGCAACGGGCAGGACTGCCGGTCAGGTTGCTGCACGCGTCGAGGTCGGAAGCGAAGCAGGCGGCGCTCGGCGCGGTGAAGGTGCAGGTGGCACTACTCCCGTTCCAGCACTGGACACCGTTGGAGGGGCTGGTGCTGAGGCCGCTCGCCCCAAGGGTGAGCGTGGCGCCCGAGGCCGCCTGGGCGGTGAGCGTGGTGGTCGGCGTCCCCGCGGCGATGGAAAAGTTTCCGCTTGACGGTGTCAGCGTCAAACTGCCGGAGGGCGAGGCCGTGACCGTTCCGGTCAGATTGGCATTGACCTCACTGCCGGCCGGGCAGGGAACGGTGGAAGCGAGGCAACCCAGGACGGTGACCGTGAAGGGGCACAGAGCCGTCCCCGGGTCGTAGCGCAGTTCCAGGTGGTCGTAGGCCGGAACCGCCGGGGAACCAATCACGAAGTCGTAGGAAAAGACGTAGGTTCCGCTGGCCGTGAAGTCGTACTCGATCCCCACCCCGGTGTCCTGGTACGTGCTGGTGACCGTGTTGGGCAGCGGGTTCGGGTTATAGACGGCACAGGCCGCATAGGGACTGGTGATGTCCCAGAAATCGCTCCAGCGCGCCGTGCAGTAAGCGCTGAAATTGCGCCCACTCCGCTCGCGAAAGGACTCGATGATGCTCACCCCGGCGGGAATGCTGGTGCTCGACGGACAGGAGGTTCCCGAGGCCGGCGGGTAGGTGCCCACCACGCGGTGGCTGTTGCTGTCGACGAAGCTCACCCCGCAGCCGTTGTCGCTGCCGCCAAGATAGGTGTCGATGGCGTGGTAATAGCGCACCGGGTTCGCCGCGCTCACCGGATAGCCGGCGGGAATGTCGAGCGTGACGGTGAGGGTCACGAAATCGTAGGGCCGCAGGTACTTGAATTCGATGGTCAAGAGCGGCCCGCTGGTGACGCCGAAGACACCCACCGCGGTCTGGGTCGTGCCGTTGGCGATGGGATTGGCGGGCGACGCCGCGGAAATCGAGTGAATCGGGTAGGCGGTCGCCGTGTTGAAGGTGGAGACCGTGTGGCGCGGCCCGTAAATGGTCCCGTTGGCGCGCAGAAAAATCCCGTTGTCCAAGCTATTGCTGGGGGGTATCGCCGAAGGGAGGTAGAGCTGGCCGGTGTTGTTGAGCCGGCGCACCTGCATCTTGGAAGTATCCTCGATGTAGATGTGCAGGCCGTTGGTCGCCGAGGTTCCGCCGGAAGAATTGAGTTCGGTGACCGCCGCCGCGGCCGGCCCGATGGACAGGGCTGCGGCGAGCCCGAGCACGGCGCGCGCCTGGCGGCCGCGCGCCTCAGCAGGCATAGGGCGCAGCCGTGCTCGCCGTGTCGCGGCACTTTTCCGTCGTCACCTGCACCTGCCGTTCGATGGTGATCCCCGGCCCCGGGCTGCTGGCGGTGGCCGTGATGCGGTAGATGCGCAGGCTGCGGCTGCCCTCGCTGTAGGGACCGTGGGCGGCACAACTGACGGTGACGGTGGCTCCCAGGCCGGGCAGGGTCGTGTCGGCGAAGCAGTCGGGCAGGGGGGCGCTCGCCGACGTGGCGGTGGCGTTGGTGGGGTCGAGCACCTGGTAGAGCCCCCACTCGGCGCCACCGCGCGCCGCCTGATAGACCCGGGCGCCGAGGACGTCCTCGGCGGAGGTGGAGTGGCTCGCCGAGATGAGGCTGGCCATGAGCGCCGCCAGCAGCCCGAGGAGGAGCAGGAAGAAGATGGCGGTGATGACCGAGACGCCCCTCTGGACGGCCGGCAAGGTGGCTGGGCGTTTCACGGGGTGTTGAGGATGTCGACCTGGTTCATGAGATGCACCGTCTCGTCGTTGGCCGACAGGGTGAGGCGCAGGGAAACGATGCCGTTGCGCTGGCTGGCGCCGGGGGCGTAGCTGAAGGCGCAGGCGGCGACATTGGCCACCAGGATGGCGCTGCTTCCCGCCGCGAGGCTCGCCGAGGAGACCGGCTGACTGGCGAGGAAGCCGTACTGGGCATGGCGCCGGATGACCCCGGCGGCGGCGTCGCACTCGAAACTGACCGGCTGGCCGACCACCTGGAAGCGACTGGCGGGGGAGGCGAAGGGAAAGGCGAAGGCCGAGGCGGCGTCGATCTGGGCCAGGGCGGCGCCGGTCACGCTCGGGGTGCGCCGGTTGTTGGGGGTGCCGGAATAGGCGTCGGCCCCCGGCAGGCCCAGGTTGTAGATGACGATCTGGTCGCCGCTTTCCACCGCCACCGTCGGCCCCAGCACGTCGAAGCGGGTGGCGCTGGCCGAACTCCCGAAATCCAGGGGGAAGACACTCCCCGTGCCGTCGCTCTCGGCGCGGTAGCGGCCGGCGTCCTTGACCGGGATGTACTCCAGGTAGTTGCCGCTCACCCGCACGCTGTTGGGCAGGGCGGCCTGGAGTTCCCGCGTCATGCGGCGGGCGGCGGTATCGGCGGCGTCGGCCAGGGCGGCGCGGCTGGAAATGTCGAAATACGACTGGATCTGCCAGCGGCCGAACATCCCCACCAGGGCGACCAGCACGGCGGCAACGACGATGGAGACGATCATCTCCACCAGGGTGAAGCCCCTTGCGCGGCGTTCAGTAGAGCGGCGCATAGCGGAAGCGGTAGCCGGTGAGGGTGAGGGGATCGCTGCCGCCGCCGCTCACCGTGACGTCGATGCGCATGGCCGCCCCGGCGGGCAGCGGACTGCCGCCGTAGGTATAGCTCGTGCCGATGCGGGCGACGGCCACGCTGACGTCGAAGCCCGCCACGGCGTTGGCGCCGTTGAGGTCGGTGACGTTGCTCTGGGCGTAGCCGGCGTAATCGGCGACATTGTCGAACATGGCGCCGGCGCCGCTGGCGGTGCGCGTCTCGCCGCCAGGTATTGGGCCCAGGCTGCCGCCGCCGTTGTCCTGATCGGTTCCCGCGCAGCTGGGCGAGGTGCCGGAGAGGGTGGCGGTGGAGGCGTTGGCGTCGTCGGGATCGCAGTAGGTGAAGGGCTGATGCAGGATTTCGGCCAACAGGGATTCGGCCACCGCCAGCTGCTGCTTGCGCAGTTGCGGGTCGGCGCTGAAGCGCAAGGCAGGCCCCAGGGTCGAGAGCAGGCCGATGACGCCGACGCTCACCACGATGATGAAGACGATCTGCTCGATGAGGGTGACGCCCGCCTGGCGGGAAACCCTAATGCACATAGCCGGTCTCCGCCTCGACGGCGATGGGCAGGCCTTCCAGGCCGGCGACGGCGATGGACGCCGCCGCAGTGGGGCGGCCGGCGGCGTCGAAGACGATGGCCCCGGGCAGGGAGGCATAGGCCACCCCGCTGGCGGCCGTCACCTCCAGGTCGCCGCCCCCCGCCGGGTGCGGCAGGGCGGCGCCGCTGCTGCAATCGCCGGCGCCGTAGGCGCTGGAAATACGGAACGAGACCTGGGAAGCGGCAAAGCTGGCGCACACCGTGCGGCGGGCGGCGATGGCGGATTTTTGCGCCAGACGCAGGGCGGCGACGGTCTCGTCACGGAATTTGCGGGCCTCGAAGCCGGTATCGCCGAAGAAGCGCGGCAGGGCCACCGCCGCGAGGATGCCGGCGATGACCACGGTGACGATCAATTCAACGAGGGTAAAGCCCCGGTCCCGCAAACCGGTTCTCCTTATGACAAAACCCGGGCTCGAGCCCGGGTTCCTCTTGGTGACCCCACAACCGGAGTAGCGTATCGACTCCGGAGCAATCAGCACCCGCCGGTAGCTTGGGTATAGGTGGGCGTAGCACCTGCACTGGCAGCCGGTGCGTAGGTCACGGTGCAATTAGTTTGTATCGTGAAAACGTTGTCGGTGCCGGTCGGAACGGTGATGCCCCCGCCGGAAACATCCATCACCTTTACCAATTCTGCACCATTGGCCGCATAACCAAAATTGGCTGTAACGCTAGTCCCGCTCAGTACGGCAACTGTCGCCCCGCTAGTATTTTGCTGCCCGGCGGCGGCGGCCTTGCCATAGACCATGGTATTGGCCCCTCGCATCGAACCTTCGATGCCTTGCAGTACAGCTCTGCGGGCGTCGGACGAAAAATCGACAAACTTCGGCAACGCTGTCGCCGCCAAAATACCAAGAATAACAATAACGACGATCAGTTCGATGAGGGTGAAGCCGCGTTGCTGGGTCATGATGGAGTCCTTTCCAGGATGAGGGCGAAGTTCAGTTGCAATTGGTCGAGGCGCCGGTGCCGGACAGGGTCACCACCGGGGCGACGACCTGGGTGCCGGAGAGGGTGGCGGCGGTGTAGGTGAACTGGCAGGAACCGCTGGTCGGGGCGGGAACGGCGACGGTCACGATCGCCCCCGAGCCGCTGCCGCCGCCGGAGAGTTCGTAATCGACGCCGGTTCCGGCGGCCCCTGCATTCATGCCGGCGACCCGGACGATGCCGGCGGCGTCGGCGGTGGGATATTGATTGACCCCGGTGACGGTGGCGCCTTCCATGGTCAGCGAATTGCAGTTGGCCGGTGGCGTCGCGCTGCCCAGGGCGGCGAGACACTGGGCGTGGAAGAGCACCGAACCGGAGCGCACGGCGCCCACCGCCCCCTGCAACTTGGCCTGGCGCGCCTGCACCTGGAGATCGACGAAGCGCGGCAGGGCGACCGCGGCGAGGATGCCGAGGATGATGATGACGACGATCAGTTCGATGAGGGTGAAACCTCGCTGGGTAATGCGCATAAACGATCCTCCTGGGGATGTCCCGGGTTTACGGCAGGGACGCGGCAAACCTGAGGCAATATAACAAAGGTCAGAGCTTTCGCAAGACATGACAACCTCCTCCGTCAACGTATCGAACGGTCCAGCCAACGGTATTCGCCGCGCGCCGCAAGCGTAATGTAGGCGACGCCTCCCCCCTGCACCGCCCGGCCGGCGGTGTTGCGGCCGACCAGGGCAAAGCGCATTTCCCGGCTGCCGTCCGCGGCGCTGAAGCGCTCGCCGCGCAGCACCTTGTAGACCACCGCCCCTTCGCCGCCGTCGTAGTACCAGCGGCCTTCGGCGGCCCCCGCGACGAGGACGCCCCCATAACTGGCGGGCGGGCTTTCGAGGAGATCGAAGGGATTGCGGCCGGCCAGCCGGGCGAGTTCTTCCCAGCGATTGGCGGCGATGAATTCGGCGGAGCGGATCTGCAGGGCGCTGCGCAGCATGGCGAGATTGCTTTCGGCCGTGGCGGCCTCGGCGGCCTCCTGGTAGCCGGTGAGCCGATTGGCGCCGACGGCGACGAGGATGGCGACCACCGCGACGACGACGATGAGTTCGAAGAGGGTGAAGCCCCGCGGGGTCCGCATGCTCGCCATCGCCGCGCTACTTCTTGAAGGCCGCCTTGCCCAGGTCCCACATGGGCAGGAAGACGCCCAGGGCGAGGATGAGGACGAGGATGCCGAGGCAGACGATGAGAATGGGTTCGATCTGCTGGCCCAGGGTCTTGAGTTCGTACTCGACTTCGGCCTGATACATCTGGCCGACCTCGTCCATCATGTCGTCGAGGGCGCCGGATTCCTCGCCGACGGCGATCATCTGCAGCACGACGGGAGTGAAGATGCCGGTGCCGATGCCGGCCCGCAGGACGCTCTCCCCCCGCTCGACGTTTTCCCGCATGCGGTCGATGCGCTGGGCGATGTAGCTGTTGTCCACGGTCTGCGCCGAATTGGCCAGGGCCTGCATCACCGGCACCCCGCTGCGGGTGCCGAGGGCGAAGCTGCGGGCGAAGCGGGCCAGGGCCGCCTTGAGGAGAATCTTGCCGGCGATGGGAAAGCGCAGGGTCATGGCCTCCCAGCGATAGCGCCCGGCTTCCGTGCCGACCCAGGAGCGGAAGGCGAAGATGCCCGCCACGAGGGCGAGCAGGAGCGCCGGCCACCAGGCCACCATGAAGTCCGAAAAGCCGATGAGCATGCGCGTCATGAAGGGCAGTTCGGCGCCAAAGCCCTTGAACACCTTGGCGAAGGCAGGGATGACGAAGAGGTTGATGATGACGATGGCCGCCGCCATGGCGATGACGACGAACATCGGGTAGCGCAGGGCGGACTTGACCTGCTCGCGCATGAATCGCTCGAATTCCAGGTGCTCGAAGAGGCGCAGGAAGATTTCTTCCAGGAGGCCGGTGGATTCCCCCACCCGCACCATGGAAAGGTAGAAGGGCGAAAAGACCTTGGGGTGACGGGCCAGGGAGACCGAGAGTTCGCGACCGGCTTCGAGGCTTTCCCGCACGTCCTTGATGACCGCCTTCATGGCCGGGTTGATGGCCGACTCCTGCAGGCCGTTCAAGGCGCGCATGATGGGCACGCCGGCTTTCAGCAGGGTATGGATCTGGCGCGAGAAGAGGAGCAGATCGAGGGGGCCGACCTTGGGCTGAAAAAGCGTGAAATCGAACCCCGTGCCGTCACTCGCTTCTTCGATATCGACGGGGACGATGCCCTGGCCTTGCAGCAGTTCGGCCACCGCGGCGGCGCTGGCTCCCTCCAGAGTCCCCTGCACCGCTTCGCCGCCGCGGCGCCCCCGGTAGGCGTAGGCCGGCACCTCAGTGCCCTGCCCCGGCGCGCCGCCGCAGGAGGAAGGAGAGTGGAGCCTCGGACGCCATCCTCAGTCCTCGAACTGGTTGCTGATGCGCATCGCCTCGCCCACCGTGGTGACGCCGGCGACGACCAGACGCACGGCGTCGCGGCGCAGGGTCTCGCCGGCCATCTGGCGGCGGGCGGCCTGCATGAAGACGCCGGGATCCTCGTGGTTGAGGGCCTCGACGAGTTCGTTGCTCATTTCGAGGAATTCGTAGGCGCCGGTGCGCCCCTGGTAGCCGGTGTTGCTGCAATGCGAGCAGCCGCGGCCATGGACGAAGGATTGGGAATCGACCGTCTCGCCGAGTTCGTAGCGCAGCCACTCGTGCTCGCCGGGGGTCGGCGTGTAGGCCTCCTTGCAGTTGCCGCAGATCACCCGCACCAGGCGCTGGGCCAGCACCATGTGCACCGAGAGGGCGACCATGTAGCGCGGAACCCCCATGTCGAGAAGGCGGATGGGCGTGGTGATGGCGTCGTTGGTGTGCAGGGTGGACAGCACCAGGTGCCCGGTCATGGCGGCGCGCATGCCGATTTCGGCGGTTTCCTGGTCGCGCATTTCGCCGATCAGCACGATGTCGGGATCCTGACGCAGCACGGTGCGCAGCACGCGGGAGAAACTCAGGTCGATCTTTTCGTGCACCTGCACCTGATTGAGGCCCGCCAGGCGGTATTCGACGGGATCCTCGACGGTGATGACCTTTTTCTCGGTGCTGTTCAGCTCGTTCAGGGCGGCGTAGAGGGTGGTGGTCTTGCCGGAGCCGGTGGGACCGGTGACCAGCACCATGCCGCTCGGCCGCGAGAGGGAATGGCGGAAGCGTTCGAGCACCCGCGGCCCCATGCCGATGCGGTCGAGGGACAAGAGGCCGGTGTTCTGGTTCAGCAGCCGCATGACCACCGATTCGCCGTACTGGGCGGGCAGGGTCGAGATGCGCACGTCCACCGGAGTGCCGCGCACCTTGATGTTGAAGCGGCCGTCCTGGGGCAGGCGTTTCTCGGAAATGTCGAGGCCCGACATCAGCTTGAGGCGCAGGGTGACGGCGCTGGATATCTTGGCGTCGGCCTCGGTCTGCACATGCAGCACGCCGTCGATGCGAAAGCGGATGCGCAGGCCGCGCTCCTGCGGCTCGAAGTGGATGTCGGAAGCGCGCAGGCGCATGGCCTCCTCGAAGACCGTCTGGAGAAGCTTGACCACCGGAGCATCTTCCGCTCCCGCCGTGAGGCCGAGGAGGTCGCCGAACTCCACCGGCGTGTCGCCCAGTTCGGCAGTGAGCTCCTTGGCCAGGCCGGTGATCTGCTCTCCCCGGTGATAGACCCGGTCGATGAGGCCGAGCACCTGGGATTCGGCCACCACCGCGAGGTCGATGTCGCGCTTCATGACGCGGGTGATCTCGTCGTAGGCCTGGAGATCCGTCGGGTCGGAAAGACCGACCTGCAGCCGCCCGTCGCCGAGATCGGCGAGGATCAGGGCACGAAAGCGGCGGGCCTGGGCTTCGGGCAGGAGGCGGACGAGGTCGGGCTTGGGGGTGAACTGGCGCAGGTCGAGGAAGGGAATGCGCAGTTGCCGGGCCAGCGCCTGGGAAATACCCTCTTCCGTGACGTAGCCGCTTTCGACGAAAATGCGACCGAGCTTGCGGCCGGTGGCCTTCTGACGTTCGAGGGCGAGTTTCAACTGCTCCTCGCTGAGGAGCCCCTGCTGGATCAACAGGTCGCCGAGACGGACTTTTTGCGGTGGGGGCATCCCCTCCTCCAACCTACCTTAAGAGTTATCGTTAATTTACTGAATTAACGGTATTTTTAATTTTTCAAGAACTTACGCCTTTTCGAGAAACCTGACAAGTGTTCGCCGTCGTCCTGGTGCATCCGGAAATTCCGCCCAACACGGGCAACGTCATCCGCCTCGCCGCCAATACCGGCGCCGACTTGCACCTGGTGGAGCCGCTGGGGTTCGACTTTTCCGACAAGGCCCTGCGCCGGGCCGGGTTGGACTACCACGAAACCGCCCGCGTCCTTCGCCACGCGGACTGGACGGCGTGCGCCGCCGCCCTGGCCGGCCGCCGGCGCTTCGCGATGACCACCCACGGCAGCAAGAGCCCCTTTGAAATTGCCCTTCTGCCCGGCGACGTCTTCGTCTTCGGCTGCGAGACGGCGGGCCTGCCGCCGCCCCTGCTCGCCGAATTTCCCGAGGACCAGCGCCTGCGCCTGCCCATGCGGGCGGGTCAGCGCAGCCTCAATCTTTCCAACGCGGTGGCGGTGACGGTCTTCGAGGCCTGGCGGCAGAACGGCTTTGGCGGCGCCGCCGCAGCGACGATCACGGGAGACGCCGCCTGAGCGGCGGCTTGCCATGAGGCCGGGCCGCCGCGTCGCTCTCGCCGGCTTGGCCGCCCTCCTCGCCCTGGCCGGCGCCGCGCTGGCGGTTTTCGTGGCGGGCGAGGTGTTGAGCCGCCCGGCCAGCCGCCCCGTCGGGCCGCCCCCCGCCGATCTGCGCGCCCAGGCCATCGCCCTGCCGCTGCCGAATGGTACGGCCGTGCACGGCTGGCTGGCGCCCGGCCAGGCGGGCCGCGGAGTCGTGCTGCTGCTCCATGGCGTACGCTCCGACCGCCGCTCGATGCTGGCGCGGGCGCGCTTTCTGCAACGCGCCGGTTACGCAACCCTGGCCATCGACCAGCCGGCCCACGGCGAAAGCGCGGGGGAACGCATCACCTTCGGCGCGCGGGAGAGCGCTGCCGTCCCCGCCGCTCTCGCCTACCTGCGGAAGGCGCTGCCCGGCGAACCGGTCGCGGTGATCGGCGTTTCCCTGGGGGCGGCGGCCACCGTGCTGGCTCGGGCGCGGCCGGCGCCGGCGGCAGTGGTTCTGGAATCGCTCTATCCGAGCATCGGGCAGGCGGTGGGCAATCGCCTGGCGCTGCGCCTGGGGCCAGCCGGACACGCCCTCACTCCCTTGCTCCTCATGCAGTTGCCCCTGCGGACGGGCATTTCCCAAGCCGAGTTGCGTCCCATCGACGCCGTGGCCTCCCTCGGCGCGCCGCTGCTCGTCGCCAGCGGCAGCGAGGACCGCCACACGACCTGGGCGGAGACGGAAGCGCTCTTCGCGACGGCCGCTGAACCCAAGGAACTCTGGCGGGTCGAGGGCGCCGCCCACGTCGATCTGCACGCTTTCGACCGCCCGGCCTACGAGGCCCGCATTCTGGATTTTCTGGCGCGCCGCATGGCGCCACGCCCGGGCGCTTGAGCCAAGCGCGCCCCCCGCGGATCAGCCGGTCTCTTCGCGGGGATCCCGCGCCATCAGTTGCTCCAGGGCACCACGCGCCGAGAGGCGGCCATCGAGGACGGCGGCCACCGCAGACGAAATGGGCATATCGACGGCAAGATCGCGGGCGAGGCGCGCGACCTCGCGGGCGGTATAGACGCCCTCCGCGACATGGCCGAGTTCGGCGAGAATCTGCGCTAGGCTCTTGCCTTCGGCGAGGCCGAGGCCGACACGGCGATTGCGGGAAAGATCGCCGGTGCAGGTGAGGATGAGGTCGCCCATGCCGGCGAGCCCCAGGAAAGTTTCCCGCCGCGCCCCCAGGGCAAGGCCCAGGCGGGCGATTTCGGCGAGGCCCCGCGTCATCAGGGCGGCGCGGGAATTGAGGCCGAGGCCGAGGCCGTCACAGACGCCGGTGGCGATGGCCAGGACGTTCTTGACGGCGCCGCCGACTTCGACGCCGACCAGATCGTCGTTGGCGTAGATGCGCAGGCGCGGCGTGTGCAATTCGCGCGCCGCGTGGCGGGCGAATGCGAAATCCCGGGCGGCGAGGGCGACGGCGGTGGGCTGGCCAGCGGCGACTTCCTCGGCGAAGCTGGGCCCGGAGAGGACGCCGCAGACGAAGTCTTCCCCCAGCACGTCGGCCACCACCTGATGCGGCAGGCGGCCGCTGCCGGCCTCGAAGCCCTTGCAGACCCACACCAGGGGCACGCGGCTGCCCAGATCGCGCAGCGCTTCGCCGGCGCCACGCAGTCCGGCGGTGGGGGTCGCCACGATGATCAGTTCGGCGCCCTGCACGGCGCGCGCCAGATCGGTTTCCACGGCCAGGGCGGCGGGCAGCGGGTGCCCAGGCAGAAAGCGCTTGTTTTCGCGATGGGCGGCCATTTCCGCCGCGACGTCGTCCTCCCGGCACCAGAGGGTGACCGCGTGGCGCCCGGCGAAGGCGATGGCCAGCGCCGTCCCCCAGGCGCCGGCAGCCAGGACGGCGAGGCGCATCGCCTTACTGCCCCCAGACCTGGGTGGCGCGGACGTATCCGCTGGCGCCGTCCTTGTGGCGCACCTTGACCCAGCCGCCGGGAAGGTTCTCGATCATCTCCAGGGCCACCCACTTGTCCGCTTCGAAGACCAGGGGAGACTCCGGCTTGTCGCTCTGGCGCACCTCGGCGCGGGGCGCCGTGACGACCACCGTGCGGCGCTCGCCGAGGGCCTTGTTCTCGACCCAGGCGAGGGTGCCCTCGGCGTCGCGGACCTTGGTCCAGCCTTCCAGCAGGACGACCGCTTCGAGGGGGGTGTAACGCCGCACGAGGTAGAGCTTCTTGCCCTTCTGGGAGGGGGCGTCGTACATCACCGCCACCGGCGCATCGACCGAACGGTAGTCGATGGCGGCCGCCGGCCAGGCGGCCGTCATCAGAAGGAGCAGAGCGAGCGGACGTCCCATGCGCTTACTGGACCGGCGCATCCTGCGGCGCACCGGCTTCGGCCTGCTGCTGCAGGCGCGCCATGTACATGGCCTCGAAATTGACCGGCTGCAGGACGATGGCGTTGAAGCCGGCGCGGGTGACGGCGTCGGAGACGGCCTCGCGGGCATAGGGGAAAAGGATGTTCGGGCAGGCGACGGCGATCAGCGGCTCGATCTGCTCGTCCGGCACGTTCTGGATACGGAAGATTCCCGCCTGGCCGATTTCCACCAGGAAGACGGTCTTGTCAGCCAGCTTGGCGGTCACGGTGACGGTCAGCACCACTTCGAACACGCCGTCCCCCACTCCGGTCCCCTGAGTATTGAGGGTAATCTCGACTTTGGGGGTCTCCCTTTCCAGGTAGATCTGGGGTGCGTTCGGCACCTCGACGGAGAGATCCTTGACGTAGAGTTTTTCGATGCTGAACAGCGGTTGCTGGTTCTGATCCATGATTGACTTTCAGGTTGAGTAAAGAAATTCAGGCGACATCGCCCGAGAGCAGCGGCAGCAGCCCGCCCGCGGCATCGAGGGCGACGAGATCATCGCAGCCTCCCACGTGGGTGTCGCCGATGAAGATCTGGGGTACGGTGCGGCGTTGTGTTTTCTGCATCATTTCCTCCCGCCGCTGAGGATCGCCATCGACGCGGACTTCCTCGATCTCGGTGACGCCACGGGCCGCGAGCAGGCGCTTGGCGCGCACGCAGTACGGGCACACCGCAGTGGTATACATGAGAACACGCCGGCTCACGCCGCTCTGCCTTCGGAGCGAGTCCCGGCGCCTCCGCGCATCACTTGCCGCGACCGCCCTTTTTGAGCGGCAGGCCGGCCTGCCGCCAGGCGTCGATGCCGCCGTCGAGGCTGTGCAGCCGAGTGAACCCCTGCTTTTTCAGTTCCTCGCAGGCCTTGGCAGAGCGCACTCCGGAAGCGCAACACAGGATGAGGGGGCGCTCCTTGAACTTCTCGATCTCGCCCAGCCGGTCGCTCAACTTGCCAGCCGGAATGTTGCGCGCCTCAGGAACGTGGCCGCCGGCGAATTCGTCGGCTTCCCGCAGGTCGACGATCACCGCGTCCTCGCGGTTGATGAGCAGGGTGGCCTGACTGGGATTGAGCCCGGCGCCTCCCTTGACGAAGAATTGCCAGGCCAGTGCGAGGCCGCTGCCCAGCACGACGCCGATGAGGAGGATGTTCTGGTTGATGAATTCCATACTGACTTTCAGTTGCCTGCTTCGCCGCAGAAAACCTCGCGCATCATGTCGATGAGCTGAAGTGTGCGGGCATCGCCGACGCGATAGTAGACCCGGTTGGCGTCCTTGCGGGTGAGGAGCACTTCCTTCTCCCTCAGAATGGCCAGGTGTTGGGAGATGTTGCTCTGGGAGGTGCCGACCGCATCGACGATTTCCTGAACGCAGGCCTCCTGGTCGCCCAGGACGCAGAGTATCTTGAGGCGCAGGGGATGGGCGATGGCTTTCAGCGCGCGGGCGGCGGTCTCGATATGTTCCTGCTTGTCGATGAGATTGACGGCGGGCTTATCCACGCAAAAAACCTTATGGGGAGCTGGGGTGGGTGATTATAAAATAGTCAAATCGTTTGCACAGAGCTTTCCGCCGTTCCCGCCTCTGGCGGCGGCCCCTTTCCCGCGCCTTCCCTTTCCTTGCCCCACGCCGCCCTTTTCATTGTCGCCGCCCTGATCCTCAGCGGTTCCGCCTCAGCCGCGCAAAGCAAGGCCAAGGCCCGGGGGGGCCGCCCGGTCGAATCCACCGCCGTCGCCGCGCCCGAGATCGCCGATCGCCAGGCCGATCTGCAGGAATTGCGCGGCCGCATCGAGACCCTCCGCAAGGATCTGGCCAGCAGCGAAGAAACCCGGGCCGACGCCGCCGATCGCCTGCGCGAGTCGGAACGCGCCATCTCCGGCCTGCAACGCAATCTGCACCGTCTAGCCGGACAGCGCGGCCAACTCCAGGACCGCCTGCAGGAGCTCGCCCGGCAGTCGCAGGATCTGGGAACGATCCTAGCCGAGCAGCAGGCGCAACTCGAAAAGCTCATCCACCGCCAGTACCTGCGCGGCAATCCGGATTCGCTGCACATCGCCCTCAACGGCGACGATCCCAATCAGGTCGCGCGGGATATCCATTACCTCTCTGCCATCGCCCGCAGCCGGGCCGAACTGCTGGGGGAAATCAACGCCACCCTGGCGCGCAAGAAGACCCTTGCGGCGAGCGCCCGCGAACAGGCAGACGCCCTGGCGGACGTCGAGGCCGAGCAGAAGAAGCAGCACGGCGAACTCCAGCAGCAGCGGGAGGAGCGCCGCGCCGTCCTGGCCGAGGTCGCCGAGCGGGTGAGCAAGCAGCGCCGGGAAATCGGGAGCCTGGAGGCGAACGAGAAGCGCCTCTCGCAATTGATCGACCGCCTGTCGCGCCTCCTCGCTGCGCAGGCGGCAAAGGCGGCGAAGGAGCGCGCCGCCCAGGAAGCCCGCGCCGCCCAGGCGGCGCGCGCCAGCCGGGCGAGACCGCCGGAGACGGAGGCTGGCCGCGGCGAAACTCCCCCGCGCGCTGCGCCGGAAGTCGAGAATCGACTGGAGCCGGTGGCGAACGGCGGCGCCTTCGCCCGCCTGCGCGGCAACCTGCGCCTGCCGGTACGCGGCACGCTGGCTGGGCGCTTCGGCGGCGCGCGAGAAGGCGGCGGCTCCTGGAAGGGCCTCTTCATCCGCGCCGGCAGCGGCGCCGAGGTCAAAGCGGTCGCCGGAGGGCGCGTCGTCTTTTCGGAATGGATGCGCGGTTTCGGCAACCTGCTCATCATCGACCACGGCGACGCCTACCTGACCATCTACGGCAACAACGAGTCCCTGTTGAAGCAGGTCGGCGACACCGTGCGCGGCGGAGAGGCCGTCGCCACGGTGGGGAACAGCGGGGGCAATCCGGATTCGGGTTTATACTTCGAGCTTCGTCACCAGGGGCAGCCCCTAGATCCCATGAAATGGGCCAGTCTGAAATGAGCAAAGTCAAGACCATCACATTGGCATTGGGCGGCTTCGTCGCCGGCGCCCTCATCAGCCTCCACCTCCCCGCCCTGGCCGAAAAGGAAGCCGGCCAACCCGGCCTTCCCGTCGAGGAACTGCGCACCTTCGCCGAGGTCTATGGCGCCGTCAAGCGCGACTACGTCGAGCCGGTGGAAGACAAGAAGATGATCGCCAACGCGATCTCCGGCATGCTCTCCAATCTCGACCCCCATTCCGCCTACCTGGACGCCGATGCCTTCAAGGATCTCCAGGTGGGAACCCAGGGCGAGTTCGGCGGCCTGGGCATCGAAGTGGGCATGGAGGACGGCCTGGTCAAGGTGGTCTCCCCCATCGAGGACACGCCGGCTTTCCGCGCTGGCCTCAAGGCCGGCGACCTGATCTTCAAGCTCGACGACACCCCGGTGAAGGGCCTGACCCTGAACGAGGCGGTCAAGAAGATGCGCGGCAAGCCCAAGACGCCGATCAAGCTCTTCATCCTCCGCAAGGGCGAGAACAAGCCCATCGAGGTGACCCTGATGCGGGAAGTCATCAAGGTCCAGAGCGTGAAATCCAAGCTGGTCGAACCCGGCTACGGCTGGGTGCGCATCACCCAGTTCCAGGAAAACACCGGCAACAATCTCGCGAAGCACCTCGGCGACCTCTACAAGTCGGGCAGTCTGAAGGGTCTGGTACTCGATCTGCGCAACGATCCGGGCGGCATCCTGAACGGTGCGGTCGGCGTCTCGGCGGCGTTCCTGCCGGCGAACGCCAAGGTTGTTTCCACCGACGGCCGCACCGAGGACGCCAAACAGGAGTATCTCGCCCGCCCGGCCGACTACATCCGCGGCGGCAAGGAAGACTATCTCAAGGGAATTCCCGCGGAGGTCAAGAAGGTGCCGATGGTGGTGCTGGTCAACAGCGGCTCCGCCTCGGCCTCCGAAATCGTCGCCGGCGCCCTCCAGGACCACAAGCGGGCGGTCGTCATGGGCACGCAGACCTTTGGCAAGGGCTCGGTGCAGACCGTCCTGCCGCTGCCCGGCAACACCGCCATCAAACTCACCACGGCGCGTTACTACACCCCCAGCGGACGTTCGATCCAGGCCAAGGGTATCGTCCCCGACATCGTCGTCGAGGAGACCGCCAACGGCACGCCAAGCGCCAGCGCGCGCGTGCGGGAAGCCGACCTGGAACGGCATCTGAACAACGACCGCGAAGGCGAGGCCGGCAAGGACGCCGCCAAACCGGAATCCAAGTCGGAGTCCAAGCCGGACGGCAAACCCCAGGGCAAGGCGCCGGCCAAGCCCGGCAAGAGCGGCGAGAAGAAGGACGAGGCCGAGGACGAGGCGCCGCAGCGCGTCGAGTACGCGGGCAAGAACGACTACCAGTTCGCCCAGGCCATCAACCTTCTCAAGGGTCTGCAGATCATGCAGAATAAGACCCAGTAGCACACGCCGGAGGCGCCATGGGGAACCCTGACCTGAAGAAGAACCGCGAAATCCTCTTCGCCAAGTTCCCTCCCGGCCAGATTCCCGAGGCGGCGGACGACTTGAGCCGGCTCGACGAGGTAGAAGTCGCCCCCCATGTCGAGAAGCGTGCTGTCGGCGTGTCCTACGCGCTCACCGAACACACCCTGCAGGAACTCGAATCGCACCTCGAGGACAAGGGCTACCACCTCGACAATACCCTGATGAGCAAGCTGACCCGGGCGCTCATCCATTACGTGGAAGAAACCCAGCTCCACAACTTGGGCGCCCCGGAAAAACGCTTGAAGCGCAGTTCCCAGGAGGCCTACGTTCAGGCCTGGGATCACCACCCCCACGGCGACCGCGACGAAACCCCTCCGGAATGGCGGGAATACAAGTGAGGATTTGGGATTCAGGGTTCAGGATCGGGTGATCGCGAGCGCGCGGGAATTCCCCCTAAACCCTAAATCCTAAGTCCTGAATCCTGCCTTGAACGACCACCAGCTCCTCCGCTACAGCCGGCACATTCTCCTCGACGATCTGGGGATCGAGGGGCAGGAGCGGATTCTCGCCGGGCACGCGGTGGTGATCGGCGCCGGAGGTTTGGGATCGCCGGCTGCCCTCTACCTCGCCTCCGCGGGTGTCGGCCGGATCACCCTGGTGGATGGTGACGAAGTCGATTTCACCAATCTCCAGCGCCAGATTCTCCATACCCAGGCGCGGGTTGGCATGGCCAAGGTCGCCTCCGGCCGTGTCGCGCTGGGCGAGATCAATCCTGACATCGAGGTGCTTGCGCGCCACGAGCGCCTAGGCGGCGAAGCTCTCGACGCCCTGATCGCCACCGCCGACGTGGTTCTGGACTGCTGCGACAACTTCTCCACCCGGCATGCGGTCAATCGGGCCTGCGTCCATCACCGCAAAGCCCTGGTCTCCGGGGCCGCCATCCGTTTCGACGGCCAGATCAGCGTCTATGACATGGCGCGAGACGATTCGCCCTGCTATCACTGCCTGTTCCCGGAAACCGAGGACGTGGAGGAAGTGCGCTGCGCCGTCATGGGGGTCTTCGCCCCGCTGACCGGCATCATCGGTACCATGCAGGCGGCCGAGGCCCTGAAGCTGCTGGCCGGAATCGGTGAATCCCTGGCCGGAAGGCTGTTGCTGCTCGACACGCTGGAAATGGAGTGGCGCAGCGTGCGTTTCAAGAAAGACCCGGCCTGCGCCGTCTGCGGCCCTACGCCGGTCGGGCAAGCACCCGGATATCTGCCCCGACCTGCCGCACATCCCGCAGAATCAGGCGCTGTCTGTCGTCCAGACTTGTCAGGGCGGCAAGGTTGAACATCCCCTGCCCGGCACCGACGAGGCAGGGCGCGAGATAAATCAGCAGTTCATCCACCAGCCCTTCGCGCAGCAGCGATCCGTTGAGCTTGAACCCGGCTTCCACATGGATTTCATTGACGCCGCGCCTGCCGAGTTCGGCGATCAACCCGGCCAAGTCGACCTTGCCGGCCGCGTTGGCTTGCAGGAAGACTTCCGCCCCCGCCGCCTCCAGCGCGGCGACGCGTGCGCGGTCGGCGACAGCGGCCGCCACCAGCACGTTCCCGCCGTTAAGCACCCGCGCCGTCAAGGGCGTCTCCAGGCGGCTGTCGACAACCACCCGCAGCGGCTGGCGGGAAGTCTCGACTTCGCGCACGCTGAGTTGCGGATCGTCATCCTTGACCGTGCCGATGCCCGTGAGGATCGCGCAGGACCGCGCACGCCACCGATGGCCGTCGCGCCGCGCCGCGGGGCCGGTGATCCACTGGCTGGCGCCGTTCTCCAGAGCTGTGCGGCCGTCCAGGCTGGCGGCGACCTTGAGGCGCAGCCAAGGGCGCCCCCGCTCCATGCGCGCGACGAAGCCGATGTTGAGATCCCTCGCCTCGTTTTCCAGGAGGCCGCACTCGGCGACGATACCCGCCGCCCTGAGCGCCGCCAGTCCCTGCCCGGCGACCAGGGGATTGGGGTCGCTCATCGCCGCCACCACGCGGGAGACGCCCGCGGTGATCAGCGCTTCGCTGCACGGGGGCGTGCGGCCGTGGTGATTGCAGGGCTCTAGGGTCACATAGGCAGTACTGCCGCGAGCGGTTCCTCCAGCGGCCGCCAGCGCCTGGGGTTCTGCGTGGAGCCCGCCGGCCCGCTGGTGCCACCCCTCGCCGACCACGACGCCGTCCCGCACGATCAGGCAACCGACGCGAGGATTGGGTGTCGTGGTAAACAGCCCCTGCTCGGCCAACTGCAAGGCGCGGGCCATGAAAGCGTGGTCGGCAGCAGAAAAACCCATGCGCCGCTCAGGTCTTGCGCCCGGGGGAAACCTCCCGGATCGCCCGTGAGAAGGCATCCACGTCCTCGAAATTGCGATAGACCGAGGCGAAGCGGATGTAGGCCACCTTGTCGAGCCGCTTCAATTCCCGCATGACGAGTTCGCCCAACTGCTGCGAGGTGACTTCCCGCTCGCCGGAGGAGAGCAGTTTTTCCTCGATGTCGGCGATGGCCGCATCCACCGCATCGGTGGGCACCGCCCGCTTCCTGAGGGCGAGATCGAGGCTGGCCCTCAGCTTGTCGCGGTCGTACTCGGTCCGCGAACCGTTTTTCTTGACCACCTGCGGCAGACGAATCTCGGCCCGCTCGTAGGTGGTGAAGCGCTTGTCGCAGGCATTGCACTTCCTGCGCCGACGGACGATGTCGCCCTCGTCGTTGATGCGGGTATCAACGACCGCCGTATCGTCAGCGCCGCAGAAAGGACACTTCATCTAGGCTCTCAGGATCTAGGATTTGGGATTTAGGGAAAGGCAGAAGCGCCGGTCCGCGCGTGCCCACTCGATCCCAAATCCTCGATCCCAAATCCCGGTTCAACCGCCATACACCGGAAACTTGCCGCACAGGGCGGCGACCTGGTCGCGGACCTTGGCGGCCACGGCCTCGTCGGCGGGGGCGTCGAGGATGTCGGCCACCAGATGGGCGACCTTTTCGGCTTCGATTTCGGTGAAGCCGCGGGTGGTCATGGCGGGGGAGCCGATGCGGATGCCGGAAGTGACGAAGGGCTTCTGCGGGTCGTTGGGGATGCCGTTCTTGTTGACCGTGATGTGGGCTCGCCCCAGGGCGGCCTCGGCGTCCTTGCCGGTGATGTTCTTGGGACGCAGATCGACGAGGAAGACGTGGCTTTCAGTACGGCCGGAGACGATGCGCAGGCCGCGCTCCTCGGAGAGCACGCGGGCCATGACGCGGGCGTTGGCGATGACCTGTTCCTGATACTCGCGGAAGCCGGGCGTGGCAGCCTCCTTGAAGGCCACCGCCTTGGCGGCGATGACGTGCATCAGCGGTCCCCCCTGGAGACCCGGGAAGATGGCGGAATTGATCGCCTTCTCGTGCTCGGCCTTCATCAGGATGATGCCGCCGCGGGGGCCGCGCAGGGTTTTGTGGGTGGTGGAAGTGACCACGTCGGCGTGGGGCACCGGGTTGGGGTAGTAGCCGGCGGCGATGAGGCCGGCGTAGTGGGCCATGTCCACCCAGAAGATGGCACCGATCTCCTTGGCCACCTTGGCGAAGCGCTCGAAGTCGATGCGCAGCGCATAGGCGGAGGCGCCGGCGCAGATGATCCTGGGCTTGTGCTCGCGGGCGAGGGCTTCCATCTTGTCGTAGTCGATGGCCTCATCGGCGTCGAGACCGTAGGAAACGACGTTGAACCATTTTCCGGACATGTTGAGCGGCATGCCGTGGGTGAGGTGGCCGCCTTCGGCCAGGCTCATGCCCATGATGGTGTCGCCGGGCTTGGCGAAGGCCATGAGGACGGCCTGGTTGGCTTGCGAGCCGGAATTGGGCTGGACGTTGGCAGCTTCAGCGCCGAAGAGCTTCTTAAGACGGTCGATGGCCAGTTGCTCGGCCACGTCGACGTGCTCGCAGCCGCCGTAGTAGCGCTTGCCCGGGTAGCCTTCGGCATACTTGTTGGTGAGCTGCGAGCCCTGCGCTTCCATGACGGCGCGGCTCACGTAGTTTTCGGACGCGATCAGTTCGATATGATCTTCCTGACGCTGGTTCTCGGCCATCACGGCCTGCCACAATTCGGGGTCGACTCTTGCCAGGGTGTCTTTCGCGGAAAACATGATTGCAGCCTCAAGCCATTGAAAAGGGCGAGGATTTTATCACGTCGGCAGTTCGTCCAGGGCGCCGGTTTCCAGGTGGCGGGTATCGCCCCAGGTTTCGATGCGCCAACGCCCTTCCACGCAGACAATCCAGTTGATGCCGGCGTTGGGGATGAGAAAGTCGCGCGGAGTCTCGAGCGGCGTGTCGCGCACGAAGCGGTTGACGATGTCGAGAACGCCGCCGTGCAGTACGAGGGCGATGGCTTCCCCCTCGTGGGCGGCAGCCAGGTCGGTGAGGCAGGTCGTCACCCGCACGTACATGGCCCGCAAGCTCTCGCCCGTCGCGAAGTCGTAGTCGGGGTCGCGGGCTTCGAAGGCGGCGTAACCGTCGGGATGGCGCGCCCGCAGTTCTGCGTACGTGAGTCCTTCGAAAATGCCGTAGCGCCGCTCTCTTAGCGCCGGGGTCGGTACCGCGACGAGACCGGTGGCTGTTCCGATGGCCTGGGCCGTCTGCCAGGCCCGCCGCAGATCGCTGCTGTAGAGGGCGGCAAGTCCGGCGCGTGCGAGCCAGCGGCCGGCTGCCTCGGCCTGCGCTCGGCCGCTGCTGTTGAGTTCGATGTCGATCTGCCCCTGGATGCGCCGCTCGGCGTTCCACTCGGTTTCACCGTGGCGCACGAGGCAGAGACGGGTGACAGACTGGGTAGGGATTTCCACCATTTTGCGGGAGTCCTCCTGCGGATACAGTACGCAGACCGGGAAACATTGCCCGGCAAGCCGGCGCGAGCGCGGGGCCGCCCGCCCGAGAAGTCCGGCATTCTATCAATCACTGGAGGACACCGTGACCCCTCTTCTCAAGCTGTCGCAAGGCATCGACGCCCTCAATGCCTTCGTGGGCCGGCTGGCCTTCTGGCTGGTGCTACTGATGACAGTCATCAGCGCCGGCAACGCCAGCGTGCGCTTCGCCTTCAATTACAGTTCCAACGGCCTGCTGGAAATCCAGTGGTATCTCTTCGCGGCGGTTTTCCTGCTCTGCTCGGCCTACACCCTGCAAAAGAACGAGCACGTGCGCATCGACGTGCTGGCCGGCAAACTTTCTCCGCGCGGCCAGGCGGTCATCGACATCTTCGGCACCCTGGTCTTCCTGCTGCCCATGGTGATCACCATTCTCTGGCTGTCCCTGCCCCTGGTCGCCGAGTCCTACAAGATCCAGGAGATGTCGGCCAACGCCGGCGGGCTGATCCGATGGCCGGTCAAGCTGCTGCTCCCCATCGGCTTCGCCCTTCTCGCCCTGCAAGGCATTTCCGAACTGATCAAGCGCATCGCCTTCCTCGCCGGGCGCATCGACGATCCCAACAGCAAACACAAGGGCCCCTCCGCCGAAGAGGAACTGGCCGCCGAAATCGCCCGTCAGGCGAAGGAGAAACCATAATGGAATGGGTCATCGCCAACATGGCGCCCCTGATGTTCGGGGCCCTGGTTCTCTTCCTGCTGCTCGGCTATCCCGTCGCCTTCGCCCTGGCCGCCAACGGCATCGCCTTCGGGCTCCTCGGCATCGAGCTTGGACTGCTCACCCCCGCCCTCTTCCAGGCCCTGCCGGAGCGCATCTTCGGCATCATGGCCAACGACACGCTGCTGGCCATTCCCTTCTTCACCTTCATGGGCCTGATTCTCGAACGCTCGGGCATGGCGGAAGACCTGCTCGACACCATCGGCCAGCTCTTCGGCCCCCTGCGCGGCGGCCTCGCCTACGCGGTGATCTTCGTCGGCGCCCTGCTCGCCGCCACCACCGGCGTCGTCGCCGCGTCGGTCATCTCCATGGGCCTCATCTCCCTGCCCATCATGTTGCGCTACGGCTACGACAAGCGCCTGGCGGCCGGCGTCATCGCTGCCTCGGGAACGCTCGCCCAGATCATTCCGCCTTCCCTGGTGCTCATCATCATGGCCGACCAGCTCGGCCGCTCGGTGGGCGACATGTACGAGGGCGCCCTGGTGCCTGGCCTGGTCCTCACCGGCCTCTATGTCGGCTATGTGGTCATCCTCACCCTGGTCAAGCCCAATGCCGCCCCTGCCCTGCCGCCGGAAGCCCGCACGCTGCGGGGCGGCAAGCTGTTCCTGCGGGTGCTGACCACCCTGGTGCCGCCACTCCTCCTCATCTTCCTGGTGCTGGGGACCATCTTCCTCGGCATCGCCACCCCCACCGAAGGCGGTGCCATGGGCGCGGCCGGCGCCCTGATCATGGCCATCATCCGCAAGCGCCTGTCCTGGAAGCTCCTCAAGCAGGCGATGGAGACGACGGGGAAGCTGTCCTCCTTCGTCGTCTTCATCCTGGTCGGCGCCACCGTCTTCGGCCTGGTCTTCCGCGGAGTGAACGGCGACCTGTGGGTCGAGCACCTGCTGCTCTCCCTGCCGGGCGGCCAGTTGGGCTTCCTCATCGTGGTCAACATCCTGGTCTTCCTGCTCGCCTTCTTCCTCGACTTCTTCGAGCTCTCCTTCATCATCGTGCCGCTTCTGGCGCCGGTGGCGGAGAAGCTGGGCATCGACCTGATCTGGTTCGGCGTGCTGCTCGGGGTGAACATGCAGACTTCCTTCATGCACCCGCCCTTCGGCTTCGCCCTCTTCTATCTGCGCTCGGTGGCCCCGGCCTCCATCAAGACCACCGACATCTACTGGGGCGCCATTCCCTTCGTCTGCATCCAGATCATCATGGTGACCATCATCATCGCCTTCCCGGGGATCGTCAGCTACGGCGACCCGGCGGCGAAGACGCAGATGGAACAGGTACACGACGGTTCCGACCTCGACGCGCTCATGCGGGGCGGATCGGAGGCGGGCGACGCGACAAAGTCCACCGACAACAACGAATTGCTCAAGCAATTACAAGGCGATGGCGCCAAGCCAGCAGAGCCGCCCCCAGCGCCAGCCGGTGGCGACAACAATGCGGAGCTTCTCAGGCAACTGCAGGGCAGCAAATAGCATCCGTTCCGTGCCACCCGCGGGGCTCCTGCCCCGCTTTTTTCTTTTGGATCGGCGATCACTATCGTCTCCGTAGCCGAAATCGATTGGACGCCCTTTTCGGCCGCGGTGACAATGACCCCAGTTCACCAGCACCCACGAAAGGAGCACTCCATGGATATCGGCATCAGCAAGAAGGATCGCGAGAAGATCGCCGCCGGTCTGTCCCGCCTGTTGGCGGATTCCTACACGCTCTACTTGAAGACCCACAATTTCCACTGGAACGTAAAGGGCCCCATGTTCAACACTTTGCACGTCATGTTCATGGAGCAATACACGGAGCTGTGGAACGCCCTCGACCTCGTCGCGGAACGCATCCGCGCCCTGGATTTCCCCGCGCCCGGCACGTATCGGGAATTCGCGGAGCTGACCGTGATCAAGGAAAGCGAAGGCGTGCCCAGCGCCAGCGAGATGATCAAGCAACTGGTGGCGGGCCAGGAGGCGGTGGTCAAGACCGCCCGCAGCGTTTTTCCGGTGGTGGACAAGGCGGGCGACGAAGCCAGCGCCGATCTACTCACCCAGCGGATGCAGATTCACGAGAAGAACGCGTGGATGTTGCGTAGCCTGCTGGAAGGCTGAGGCGCCTTGGCGCCAGCCGACAAAAAACCCGCCGGCGGCGGGTTTTTTGTCGCTGCGGACGCAAGCTACTTGTGGGATTGCAGGAACGAATCCATGCGCATTTCAGCCACGCTGAACCAGGCGTTCTGAGTCTTGCGATACTTTTCGAACTCGGTATGGATCTTCTTGAAGGCGGGGTTTTTGGCAGCCTCGTCGGAATACAACTGCTGCGCGGCCTTGAACGCCGCCTCGAGGATTTCCTGGGAATAAGCCTGCAGTTTGACGCCATTCTGCAGTAGTTTGGAGAGAGCCGCCGGGTTCTTGTGGTCGTACTCGGCCATCATCGTCACGTTGGCCTCGTAAGCTGCCGCCTGGAAGGCCTCCTGGTATTCCTTGGGCAGCTTGTCCCACTCCTTCTTATTGACGAAGAAGTGGATGACCGGACCCGGCTCCCACCACCCCGGGTAGTAGTAATTTTTGGCAACCTTGTAGAAGCCCAGCTTTTCATCGTCGTAGGGGCCGACCCATTCTGCGGCGTCGATGGTGCCCTTTTCGAGCGCCGGGTAGATGTCGCCGCCTGCGATCTGCTGCGGCACCACTCCCAGTTCGGCGAAAACCGTTCCGCCCAGGCCGCCGATACGCATCTTGATGCCCTTCAGGTCGGCGACGGTGTTCACTTCCTTGCGCCACCAGCCGGCCATCTGGGTGCCGGTATTGCCGCCGACGAAGGACACGAAGTTGTAGCCGGCGTAGAACTCGTCGAGCAACTGCTGACCACCGCCGTAATAGAGCCAGGCATTGGTCTGGCGGGCATTCATGCCGAAAGGAATGCAACTGCCGAAGGCAAAGGTCCGATCCTTGCCGACGTAGTAGAACGAAGCCGTGTGGCAGCACTCGACGGTGCCCTGCTGCACGGCGTCCATGGCCTGGAGGCCGGGGACGATCTCGCCGCCGGCGAAGACACGGATGTCGAATTTTCCGCCGGTCAATTCCCGCAGGCGGTTGGCGAGCACGTCAGCGCCGCCGTAGATGGTGTCCAGGCTCTTGGGAAAACTGGAGGTGAGGCGCCATTTGATCGAGGGCAAATCACTGGCGATGGCGGGCGCGGCGAGGGTGGCGGCAGCCCCGGCGGCGGCGCCGACCGAAGCCTTCCTGAGAAAATCACGACGTTGCATGCTGTCTCCTTGAGCGGTGTGGGTGAGGGTGGCTGCCCCGCGGTCCGATTCCCAAGGGACTCGAAGCGCGGCGGCTTAATTGGTCATACCACCTTACCATCGATTGTTGCCCAGTCGATCACCAGCGCCAATCATGGAAAACCCTAAGTTTGCCTGGCCTTGCGCCGGGCCGACTCAAACAGGGCAGCGCGCGCCCCGCGGCGACCTGCCGCGGGCGCTCAGGCGCCGGCGACAGTCATGCGGTCGATGAGGATGGAGCCGGTCTGCTTGGAGCCGCGCACCAGCACGTCACGACCGACCGCGACAATGCCGGCGTACATGTCACGCAGGTTGCCCGCAATGGTGATCTCCTCGACCGGATGAGCGATTTCGCCGTTTTCGATCCAGAAACCCGCGGCACCCCGGGAGTAGTCACCGGTGACGTAATTGATGCCGTGTCCGAGCACCTCGGTGACCAGCAGGCCGCGCCCCATGAGCTTGAGCAGCCCCGGAAGATCGTGCGCGCCCGGCTCCAGGATGAGATTGTGGCTGCCTCCGGCGTTGCCGGTTGTCGGCATACCCAGCTTGCGACCCGTATAGGTGCCGAGGAAGTAGCCCTGTAGGACGCCATCCCGGACCACTTCGCGCTCGTGGGTGGCGACGCCGTCGTTGTCGAAGGGCGCGCTGCCCAGCGCACGCGGAATGAAGGGGCGCTCGCTCAGTTGGACAAAATCCGGAAAGATGCGCCGGCCCAGGTGGTCCACAAGAAAAGACGCCTTGCGGTAGAGGGCGCCGCCGCCGGCCGCGTGAACGAAGCTCCCCAGGAGGGCTGCCGCGAGCGGTGCTTCGAAGAGCACGGGAACCTCGGCAGTGCGCACCCGGCGCCCACCGAGACGCGCAATGGCCCGCTCGCCGGCGATGCGCCCGACTTCTTCGGGCGCATCGAGCTCTGTGGCCAGCCGGCGGGTCGTATACCAATCGTCCCGCTGCATTTCGTCCTTCTCGCCGGCGATGACCGAGCAGGCGATGTAGTGCCGAGAGGTGGGATAACCGCCGAGAAAGCCGAGACTGTTTGCCGCGACGAACTGGGCTTCCTGAGTAGATACCGTCGCCCCCTCGGAGTTGTCGATACGCGGACCCAGGTCGAAGGCTGCCTGCTCGCAGCGGGTCGCGATGGTGATTGCCTCCTCGACCGGCAAGGCCCAGGGATGATAGAGGTCAAGGTCGGGCTGCTCGCGGGCGAGCAATCCCGCCTCGGCGAGTCCGGCGCAATCGTCTTCGGCGGTGAAACGGGCAATATCGAGGGCGGCTGCAACCGTGGCCCGCAGCGCCTGGGGCGAGAAATCCGAGGTGCTTGCGTAGCCCTTGCGCTGACCGCAATAGACGGTGACACCAACCCCCTTGTCCCGGTTGTATTCGATGGTTTCCACCTCGCCGCAGCGCACGGTGACCGACTGCCCAAAGCCTTCGGATACGTCCACCTCGCAGGCCGAGGCACCCCTCGTGGCCGCATCCGCCAGCACGTCGCGAGCAATTTGCTGCAGGGTCGCGAAAGGATAGGAGAAGCTGGCGGCGGCCATGGGCGCGGTATCCGGTTGGGAAAGCCGTTATGATAGCAGCCCCAGACAGCCCCTCCGGCCGCCCCGTGAAGCACGAAGACGAAATCCCCGCAGAAGACCACCGCCCCTCCAAAACCCGGGTCAAGGAGGCCATGCAGGAATTGCAGGATCTGGGTGCGGCGCTGGTGGAACTCTCGTCTGGGCAGTTGAAACGCATCGACCTGCCGGAAGACATCCTGGCTGCGGTCCTCGACTGGCAACGCTTCAACAAGCACGAGGCGCGGCGGCGTCAGCTGCAATACATCGGCAAGCTGATGCGCAACGCGGACCCCGAGCCGATCCGCGCCGGACTTGCCCTGCTGCGCGGCGAGTCGGCCGCCGAAACCGCGCGCCTGCATCGCCTGGAACGCCTGCGCACCCGCCTGCTTGAAGACGAAGCGACCCTTTCCGAAATCGCCGGCCTGTGGCCCGGCGCCGATCTCACCCACCTGCGCCAGTTGCGGCGCAACGCCCTCAAGGAGCAGGAGGCCGCCCGGCCGCCCAAGAGCTTCCGGGCGATCTTTCAAGCCTTGAAGGAACTCGACCAAGATGACCGCGTCCCCGACACCCCCGCCTGAAGCGCTGCTCGTCGGACTACTCTCGATCAGCGACCGCGCTTCGAGCGGCGTTTACCAGGATCAGGGCATCCCCGCGCTGGAATCCTGGCTTACCGCAGCCCTGACCTCCCCCTGGAAGACCCTCACCCGCGTCATCCCGGACGAGCAACCGACCATCGAAGCCACGCTGAAGGATCTCGTCGATCGGGAGGGCTGCCATCTGGTCCTCACCACCGGCGGCACCGGCCCGGCGGCCCGCGACGTCACGCCCGAGGCCACCCTGGCGGTGGCGGACAAGGTGATGCCCGGATTTGGCGAAGAAATGCGCCGTATCAGCCTCAACTTCGTCCCCACCGCCATCCTCTCCCGGCAGGTGGCGGTGATCCGCAAGCAAAGCCTGATCCTCAACCTGCCCGGACAGCCCAAATCGATTCGGGAAACCTTGGAAGGGGTCAAGAACGCCGAAGGAGAAACCGTCCACAACGGCATATTCGCCGCCGTTCCCTACTGCCTCGACCTGATCGGCGGGCCTTACGTCCAGACCGACCCTAAGGTCATCAAAGCGTGGAGACCCAAGAAATAGGATTCAGGATTTAGGGCCAAGCCGCGGTCGCCCGGCTAAATCCTCGATCCCAAACCCCGCCCCCCTACTCCCGGCGGTAGCGGGCAATTTCGTAGTCGCCGCACTGCTCGACGAGGGCTACGGGGAATAGGGAGCCGGTGCGGCCTTCGAGCCAAATTTCCATCGACTCCCGCACGTCGAAGGTCGCCAGGGGAAGGACAACGCGCATCTCTCCAGGGTCGCCGACATCCTGCATCCACAGGCCGCGAACGGTGTTCGCGGCGATGTAACCGGAAGACTTGTGGGGCTTCATTTCCAGGGGCACCGCCTGGCGAGAGAGGGTCTGGATTCCCACCCGGGCTTCGTTCTCGCTGTCGCGGTGATAACGCCGCACCACGCCAAGCAACCAGTTCTCGCCGCCTTCCGGCTGCAAGCCGAGGAGGCTGCCGATCTGCAACCACTCGGGTCGCGGCTCGGCGACGATCGTGCCGAATCCGCCGCGGCTCACATTTTCGACGACCCAGGACTCGGCGCTAGGCGACTCGCCGCCGCCCACCGCCGCAACAGCGTTCCCGAGTCCGGCGACGATGGCCATGCGGTGCTTCACCGGGTGGCGCGCGTGCTTGCGGATGGGCGGCATGGGCGCCCAGCAGGTCGCCAGGTGGGCGACGACGGGCAGCACGTATTTGACCGCGACATCACCGCCCAGGTTGATCTCTCCTGGGATGATCCCGCCCTGCTGGAGATCGCTGACCAGTTGGGCTGCCTGCAGGTGCGCCCGCGCAGGATGAAAGAAACGCAGGGAGGGAAGCATCTGTTTGGGCGCTCGCGCCAGGCGGGCAGGCGGTTCGGCCTTTTCGAGATCGACCCAGTAGACGCTTTCCTTGCTGCTCTCGGATGAAAAGGCGAAGCCGGGCAGAAAGTGATCCACCAGGCGCTCGGCGAATTCAATCTGATTGGGCCGCAGCGCATCGAGGGAGGATGTCTGCAGTACCAACAGGCGGAGGTATTCGTGTTCCGCCGTCGTCGTGCCGGCATTGCCGCGTGGATAGAGCTGCAAAGGCTTTTTCGCCACCCCGGCCTGTTCCGCCGCCGTATAGGCGAGTCCCAGGCGCAGCCAGAGGGAGGGCGTGTGGGGGCCGTAACGATAGATTTCCGACTTGACCACTTGTCCGAGGCTGGCGATCAGGCGGGTACAGAGCAGCGGCAGGGATTCCCGCAATCCGGCGGCGATGCGATCCTTGGCGCCGCAACGCGCCAGGCACTTCTGGTAGGCGCCGGCCGCTTGCAGCCAGAAACCGTTGATCGCCTTCCACAGCTTCTGCTCCTCCGCGCGAGCCAGGCGCGGCGCCCGCAGATAATCCCGGGTGAGCTTGAAAACATGGCGCTGGGCGGCCTCGTCGAACTCGCAAGTGATTTCGTAGAGGCGGTTTTCCGGCAGATCGTCGGCCAACCTGGCCGACTCCAGCCAGCCGGAAATTTCCTCCAGCGCCTTGTAGGGACTGTCCGAGGGCAGGGTCGTGAGCACCTGCCGAAAATCCTTGGGGTCGGCAAGGGGATGTTCCGACTTGGGCTGCTGCGTAAAGAGTTCCCCCAGTTTGCCTATCCTGTCCAGCATGGCCGCCTCCTTGTGTTTATTCCCACCACCGACGACTCCCGCGGCCGCCTCGCCATTCCGAACGCTTATTGTAACCGTTCACTCAGAAAGGCGATGCCCCAGGCGATGCCAAATCCGGTCTGGGCGCTGGCAATGCCACCCAGCCCCCCCTTGCAGGTCGCCGCGGCGAGATCCACGTGCAGCCAGGGGCGCTCGCCGACAAAGCGCTTGAGGAAGCGGGCCGCCAGGATGTGATCGGCGTCACTCTCCAGCGTACATTGCTTGATGTCCGCAACCAGGCTGTCGAGATCGGCTTCGTAATCCTCGTCCATGGGCAGGGCGCACATGCGCTCGCCGCTTCCCTTTCCCGCCGCCACAGCGGCCGCAAGAAGCTCGGGATCAGGACTGAAGACGCCACCGTAACGCGTCCCCAGGGCGGTGATCAAACTGCCGGTCAAGGTCGCGAAATCCAGCACCAGATCGGGTTCGTCCCGCACCGCCAGGGCAAGTGTGTCCGCCAGCACGAGACGGCCTTCGGCGTCCGTATGGACGATTTCGACAGTGGTGCCGTCCAGCGCCTCGACCACATCTCCCTGGCAGTAGGCGGCCGGCGACAGATCGTTGCGCGCCAGGGCGAGCCAGGCGTCGATGGCAACGGGAAGCTTCAGGCGGGTGGCGGCCAGCAGTATGCCGAGGACCACCGCCGAGCCGGCCATGTCCTCGTGCATGCCGGCCATGTAGCGGGCCGGTTTGAGATTGTGGCCGCCGGTGTCGAAGCAGATGCCCTTGCCCACCAGGGCCACCCGCTGCCGCGCGCCGGGCGGCTCGTAGGACAGGCGGACAATGGCCGCGTCGTCCTCGGCGCTGCCACGGGCCACCGCCAGGAAGGCGCCGGCACCCAGCTCGGTGAGGCGTGGGCGGTCGAATTCCTCGATGTCCCAACCCAGATCCTCGGCCATTTCGGCCAGCCGATCGCGATAGCTTCCCGGCGTCAGGGCATTCGGAGGCAACGCGATGAGGCTGCGAGCGACCACGCTCGCCTCGGCGAGGGCTTGCGCGCGACGCGGCGGCACTGGCACCCCCCAGAGGACGAGGCGGTCCAGGGCACGCGGAGCGTCCTTCTGCTTGCGGGTCGGCAGCGGCGCGCCGTTGGCGAGCCCGACAAACGCCGCGAGCTCCGCCGCCAGAGCGACGAAGGCGCTGTCGCCGTCGATAAGCACGTGCATTTCCGCAGGCTCCTCCGTGAGCAATAGCTGGCAGGCCCGGCGCACGGCACTGAGCTGCTCGAAGCGAGAAGCGGCGGGGTCGACCACCACCCAGGCGCGCAGGCGGCCAGCGGCTTCCGCAGCCAGCGGCGTGCGGGCGAGCTCCGAAAGACCCTTGCCGCGCCGCTCAAGGGCCGCGATCAGGGCCGGCGCATCGGGGCAGGAGGGCGGCGGCGCCTCGCCCGGCGGAAGCAGGGCGAGGACGTGGGAGAAGCCGGCCAGCGCCGCCGCATCGGGCAGGGTGGCCTTCGTTTCCAGTTGGGCGAGCATGTAGAATCCTGTTTTCGTTTTCGTCGGCATTATAGCCATGCAGCCCTACCTCGACCTGATGCGCCATGTGCTCGAAAACGGCCACGACAAGGCCGACCGCACGGGAACCGGCACGCGTTCCGTCTTCGGCTGGCAGATGCGCTTCGATCTCGCGCGGGGCTTTCCCCTCGTCACCACCAAGAAGCTGCACCTCAAGTCCATCATTCACGAACTCCTCTGGTTTCTGCAGGGAGACACCAACATCCGCTACCTCAGGGACAACGGCGTGCGCATCTGGGACGAGTGGGCGGACGGCGACGGAGAACTGGGGCCGGTGTACGGCAAGCAGTGGCGCCGCTGGGAAACGCCGGACGGCCGCAGCATCGACCAGATCACCCAGTTGGTGGACGGGCTGCAGCGCAATCCCGACTCCCGCCGACACCTGGTCAGCGCCTGGAATCCGGCCGACGTCGAGCGCATGGCCCTGCCCCCATGCCACTGCCTCTTCCAGTTCTACGTCGCGCCTCCGACCGGCCCCGGCCAATCCCGCAGGCTTTCCTGTCAGCTTTATCAGCGCAGCGCCGATATCTTCCTGGGTGTCCCCTTCAATATCGCCTCCTACGCCCTTCTGACCCTCATGCTCGCCCAGGTCTGCGGCTACGAACCGGGCGAATTCGTGCACACCTTCGGCGACGCCCATCTCTACAGCAATCACTTCGAGCAGGCGAGCCTTCAGCTTTCGCGGGAGCCCCGTCCGCTGCCCCGCATGCTCCTGGCGCCCGAAGTGCGCGATCTGTTCGCCTTCCGCTTCGACGATTTCCGTCTCGAAGGCTACGACCCGCATCCCCACATTCCGGCACCCGTGGCGGTCTGAAATCCGCCCGGGCTGAACCGCGGCAGACAGGCGCGGTCCACCGACGGGGGTGCCTGCGGCGCCCAAAACTCCCCGGAGATCGATCGTGAGACTTTTCCTCTACCTCGCCACCGCCCTGCTCTGCCTGGCCCGCCCGGGTTTCGCCCAGGACAGCACCGCGGAAGACTGGATCAAGAACCCGGCCATGGGCAATTACAAGGCCTACGCCGAGTTCAAGATGGCTCGCTACGATAGCGCGCGTCACATCTGGGAAGTGCTCGCAGGCCTGGGCAACCCCGACGCCCTCTTCAATCTCGGCATCCTCGCCGAGGACGGCCTGGGCGAGCCGGGCGACATGAAGAAGGCCGAAGCCCTCTACGTCGCCGCCGCCAACGCCGGCGGCTTCAAGGCGCAGTACCGCCTGGGCATGCTCTACAGCGGCGGCGGCGCCGTGGCGCGGGACGTGGACAAGGCCCGCCACTATCTCAGCCTGGCGGCCGAAGGGGGCGATCGCGAAGCGGCTGCCCGCCTTGCCAGCCTCGACCGTCCGGAACGCCCACCCAGCGACTTCGAGCGGGCTGAACTGGCGGCGAGCGCCGGACGTCACAGCGAGGCTGCGGCCCTCTACCGACACCTCGCCGAGGCCGGCAACGTCACCGCGCGCACCCGGCTCGCCTGGATGTACGAAGCGGGGCGGGGAGTCGAACGCAGCCTGGACGAAGCGGCCCGCCTGTTCATGCAGTCGGCCGAGGCGGGCGATGCCGAAGCCCAGTACGCCATCGCGGTCATGCACCGCACGGGCCGGGGACAGCCCCACGATGTCGCGGCAAGCCGCGCCTGGCTACGCCGCGCCGCCGCCCAGAATTATCCGGCAGCGGTCGCCGCCCTGGCTGCCGAAGGGAATCCCTGATCCTCCTGCCCGCCGGCCGCACCGCGACGATGACATTTGCAGAAGGCGAATTCCTTCTGCATGATAGGCGCCTCGCACAAGGAGGAACTCCATGCCCCTGACCCTGCTCGGCGGTGACCTGGGCGGCACCAAAACGCTCCTGGCCCTGGCGGAAATCAGCCGCGGCTACCCTGCCATCGTGCGCGAGGAGCGCTTCGCTTGCGCTGATTACAACGAGTTCGAGGAAATCCTCGCGGCCTTCCTGCACGGCTACAGTAAACCAGTCTCAAGCGCCTGCCTCGGCGTCGCCGGTCCGACCGACGGCCGTCGGGCGAAGCTCACCAATCTGCCCTGGTCACTCGACGCGGAGGCGCTACAGAAGCGCTTTTCCATTGGTCACCTGGAACTCGCCAACGACTTCGCCGCCGCCGCCCACGGCATCGACCTGCTCCCAGGCAACGCCATGCTGCCGATCCAGGACGGCGTGCCCCGCGGACGAGCGCCGCGCATCATCGTCGGCGCGGGAACGGGACTCGGCGTCGCCGGCCAAGTCTGGGCCGGCGAGCGCTACCGCGTGGTGGCCGGCGAAGGCGGTCACGCCGGCTTTTCTCCCCAGACCGCCGAACAGCGCGCCCTCCTCTCCCACCTGGCCAGTCGCCTGGGTCGGGTGACGGCAGAAGACGTCCTTTCCGGACCGGGGCTGGCCCGCATCCATGCCTTCCTCACCGGCAACGAGGTTTTGCCCGACGAAGTCGGCGCCGCAGCCCTGACGGGCGATGAAGATGCCCGCGCCTCGGTGGATTTCTGGCTCGCCGCCTTCGGCGCTTTCGCGGGCGATCTCGCCCTGCAGTGGCTGGCCCGGGGCGGCGTCTATCTGGCGGGCGGCGTGGCGGCAAAGCTGATGGGCTCGATTTCCCCCGAGCCCTTCGTCACTGCCTTCCGCGACAAGCGCGAGCACGGCGAACTCGTTGAAAAGATGCCGATTCATCTCGTCCGCGACGAGCGTCTGGGCCTCCTCGGCGCCTTGGCCCTGGCCGGCAACCGCGCCCCCTCTACCCCCTAAATCCTGATTCCTGAATCCTGAATCCTAGTCCCCCTCCCCCAGCCAGCGTTTGAGCACCTCGGCGAGGGCGGCGGCGGAAACGGGCTTGGATAGGAAATCGTTCATCCCCGCGGCGCGGCATTCGGCGGCGTCGCTTTCCATGGCGTTGGCGGTCATGGCGACGATAGTGACGTCCGGATTGCGCACGCCGCTCGCCGGATCGCGGATCAGGCGGGTCGCTTCGAGGCCGCCCATCACCGGCATCTGCACATCCATCAGCACCAGGTCGTAGTCGTGGGCCTTGAGGCGCTCCACCGCCTGGCGACCGTCCGAGGCCGTTTCGGCGACAAAGCGCAGGCGCCCCAGAAGGCCAAGGGCGACCTTCTGATTGATGGGATTGTCCTCGACGAGCAGGATGCGGGCGGCGTGCCGCCGCATTTCGTTGAGGCTGTGGCGGGTGACGATGGGTGCGGGTTCCGGGGTAGCCGGCTTCGCCTCCATCACCAGGGCCAGGGCATCGGCCAGATCCCGCTGGCGCACCGGTTTGGTCAGGTAGGCGGCGAAACCCAAGTCCTGGAAGCGGCGGGCATCCCCCCGCTGACCGACGGAAGTCATCATCACCAGGGCGAGGCCGTCGAAGCGGCGCTCGGCCCGGATGCGACGGCCGAGTTCGGCGCCGTCCATGGCCGGCATCTGCATGTCCAGAATGGCGATACGACAGGGGCGTCCGGCCCGGGTGGTCTCCGCCAGGAGGGCTAGCGCCTCGTCTCCGCATTCGGCGAGGACGGCGTCCGCTCCCCAACCGCCCAGGCGGGCAGCCAGCAATTGCCGATTCGTCGCATTGTCGTCCACCACCAGGATGCGCACCCCGCTCAGCTCGGCCCGCGGCAGCGGAGTCGCCACGGCCTCCGCGCCCTGGCGCTGGAGGGGAATCTCGAACCAGAAGGTGGACCCGCCGCCCTCCGCGCCCGCCAGCCCGATTTCCCCTCCCATCAATTCCACCAGACGTTTGCAGATAGCGAGGCCAAGGCCGGTGCCTCCGTACTTGCGGGTGGTCGAGGCATCGACCTGGGAGAATTTCTGGAAGAGCAGGGTGCGCTTCTCGGGCGGGATGCCAATGCCCGTGTCACGCACCGCAAAGCGCAGACGCGCGACGGAATCGGCCAGGGCGGCGACGGAGACTGTGACGACGACTTCGCCGGCGTGGGTGAATTTGATCGCGTTGCCCGCCAGATTGATGAGTACCTGCCGCAGGCGTCCAGGATCGCCGCGCAACAGCGCGGGAACCTCGGGATCGACCGAGCAGATGAATTCCAGGCCGCGATCCTGGGCACGCAGGGCCAGAGGGCCGGCAAAATCGTCGAGCAGGGCGCAGAGATCGAAGTCGATGATTTCCAGATCGAGGCGCCCCGCCTCGACCTTGGAGAAGTCCAGGATATCGTTGATGAGGGCCAGCAGGGACTCGCCGCTGGAATGGATGGCGCGGGCAAAATCCCTTTGCTCGCGGCTCAGTTCGGTATCGAGAAGCAGGTCGGTCATACCGATGACGCCGTTCATTGGCGTGCGGATCTCATGGCTCATGTTGGCGAGGAAGTCGCTCTTGGCGCGATTGCTAGCCTCCGCCAACTCCCGCGCCTCGCGCATGCGGTCAGCGGTCAGGGCGAGCAGGTAGAGCCAGCCCGCCAGCAGGGCAATCGCCCCTGCGAAGCTGGCCGCGAAGAGAATGGCGCGCGGCCGCTCGCTCCAGCCAGGGCGACGATCGAGCAGCACCACCTGCCATTCGCCGGCGGCATCAGCCCAATCCAGCGCCTGGGAAAACACGCGATAGCGCTCGCCGCCGAGCTCGACCTCCCCCTGGCCGAGGTCCACCGGCAAGGGCGTCGCCGTCGCCCCCCCCGCAGGTCCGAAACGTCCTTCGCCGAGCAGGCGCTCCCGGGCGCCGGCCTCAATCGCTCGCGTGGGGCGCAGGCTCCATTCGTCCAGGGTGGCGGCAAAGACGACACCTTGCGGGGCGATGAGCAGCGCCGGCCCGCCGCTCCAACTGCGCAACAAGCCGACCAGACGATCGATGCCGATGCGCACGCCGACAACGCCCGCGGGGACCGCCCCGCATTTGAAGGGCGCAGCGAGGAAGAGGCCGCGCTCGTCGCCGTCTGCCCTGCGCCGCACGGCGGGGAAAACCGTCGCCCCGCCGACTTCGGTCTGGCGCACGAGGGCGCGGGCAACGCCGCCCCAGGCTGGGTCCCTGGCGGTGTCGCCGCTGGCCGCCCGGCGAATGCCCTGCGCGTCGATGACAAACGCCTCCTCGACACCATAAAGGCTGCGCAATTCGGCCAGCCGGCCGGACAGGACGCTGTCGGCGCCGGCAGGCGTCACGGCCGCACAGGGGCCGCCATCGGCCGCCAGGAGAATGAGCGCCCCCATCACCCGGCTCGACCCCGTACCGCCTTCGAGGGTCGCCGCGTAACTCGCAAGCTCGCGCGCCACCTCGATCTCACGGCCCCGCCCCTCGTCGCGCAGTGCGAGACGCGCACCAGCAAGGGCGGCGAGCGCGGCGACAATCACCGCAAGGAGCGCGAAGGCAATGCGATTGCGGACAACCCAGATCATGCAGCGGGCGCCAGGACGACGCAGGCCAGCGGCGGCAGCCGCAGGACGAGGGATGCTGGCTGCCCCATCCAGGGCTCGTCCCAGGCGGTGAGCCCGAGCCCATTCCCAAAATCGCTGCCCCCGTAATGGCGGGAATCGCTGTTGAGCAGTTCGCGATAGGGTCCGCAGCGGGGCACGCCGAGGCGGTAACCCTCCTGGGGCACCGGCGTGAAGTTTGCGGCCACGACGACATGGCTGCCGTCGCGGGCGAAGCGCAGCCAGGCGAGCACGGAATGCGCGCTGTCGTGGCAGTCGATCCAGCGAAAACCGGCGGCCTCGAAATCGAGTTCGTGGAGCGCCGGCATATTCCGGTAGAGATGATTGAGATCCGCCGTCAGCCTCTGCACGCCTCCGTGGCGATCTTCGGCGAGCAGAAACCAGTCGAGTTCGCGCTTCTCCGACCATTCCCTTTCCTGCCCGAATTCGCTACCCATGAAGCTGAGTTTCTTGCCCGGCACCAAAGCCTGCCAGGCGAGCAGCAGGCGCAGGTTGGCGAAACGCTGCCAGGTATCGCCGGGCATCTTGCCGAGGAGAGAACCCTTGCCATGAACGACTTCGTCGTGGGAAAGGGGGAGGACGAAATTTTCCGTGTAGGCGTACATCTGACCAAAGGTCAGTTCGTCGTGGTGCCAGCGGCGGTGGACGGGATCGCGCCGGAAATAGGCGAGGCTGTCGTTCATCCAGCCCATGTTCCACTTCATCGAGAAGCCCAGGCCGCCGAGCCAGGTGGGACGCGAAACCTGGGGCCAGGAGGTCGACTCCTCGGCCAGGGTGAGAGCGCCGGGAAATTCGCCGTGGACCATCGCGTTGAGCGCCTTCAGAAAGTCGATGGCCTCCAGGTTTTCCCGCCCGCCGTGGCGGTTGGGCAGCCACTCGCCGGGCTGGCGGGAATAGTCCAAGTAGAGCATGGACGCCACCGCATCCACCCGCAGGCCGTCGAAATGAAACTCGGATAGCCACCAGTGGGCCGAGGAGAGCAGGAAGCTCTGCACCTCGTGGCGGCCGTAGTTGAAGATGTGCGTCCCCCAGTCGGCGTGCAGGCCCTGGCGCGGGTCGGCGTGTTCGTAGAGGGCGGTGCCGTCGAAACGGGCGAGCGCCCAGTCGTCCTGGGGAAAGTGACCGGGCACCCAATCGAGGATGACCCCCAGGCCGGCCCGATGGCAAGCGTCGACGAAGGCACGAAGTTCGTCGGCCGAACCGTAGCGGGAGGTGGGGGCGAAGTAGCCGGTGGTCTGGTAGCCCCAGGACTCGTCGAGGGGATGCTCGGTGATGGGCAGGAGTTCCAGGTGGGTGTAACCCATTTCGGTGGCGTAGGGGATCAGGCGATCAGCCAGTTCGCGCCAGAGATAGGGCCGTCCGTCCGGATGCCGCATCCAGGAACCGGCATGCACCTCATAGACGCTCATGGGAGCATGCAGCCAGTCCCGCGCCGCCCGGGCGGCGAGCCAGTCCGCGTCGCCCCAGACGTGCCGCGAGGAAGCCGGCACGCAGGCGGCCGAGCCGGGACGCAGTTCGAAGCCGCGGGCGTAGGGGTCGCTCTTGCGGCGCGTGCTGCCTTCCTGGTCGGTGATCGCGAAGCGATAGAGGGCGCCGGGCGCCACGCCGGCAACCCTCCCTTCCCAGACACCAGAAGGCCCAAGGAGAGCGAGGGGGTGCGCCCCCGCCCGCCAGTCGTTGAAATCGCCGATGACGGAAACCGCCGCGGCATTGGGCGCCCAGACGCGGAAAACGACGCCCCCTCCCGCCGGATGGGCGCCGAGCAAATCGTAGGCGCGGAAGTTCCGGCCTTCGTTGAACAGGTAAAACGCTTCGGATAGCGGCATCATTCCCCCGGGCGGTATCATAAGCTCAAACAATCAGAGGGGAGGCCGCCCACCATGTCGAACGCCGTCAACTCCAGCGCCGTCAGCTGCCCGCACCAGGCGTACTGCGAAATGCGCGAGCAGACCGACATGCGCTTCATCAGCCAGCTCACCCGCAATACCTTCGCCATCATCCTGGCCGGGGGCCGCGGCAGCCGGCTGAAGCAGCTCACCGACTACCGCTCGAAGCCCGCCGTACCCTTTGCCGGCAAGTTCAGGATCGTCGATTTCACCCTCTCCAACTGCGTCAATTCGGGGATCAGGCGCATCGGCGTGGCGACGCAATACAAGGCCCACAGCCTGATCCGCCACATCCAGCGCGGGTGGAGCTTCCTGGACGGGCGTTTCGACGAATTCATCCAGCTCCTGCCCGCCCAGCAGCAGATCGACGAAACCCAGTGGTACCAGGGAACGGCGGATGCCGTCTTCCAGAACATGCACTTCCTGCGCCGCTACGACCCGGAGCACATCCTCATCGTCGCCGGCGACCACATCTACAAGATGGACTACGGCCGCATGCTGGCCTTCCATGCCAAGCAACGCGCCGACATGACTGTCGGATGTATCGACGTGCCCCTCGCCGACGCCCGGGAATTCGGCGTCATGGGCGTGGACGAGCATGACCGCGTGGTGGAGTTCGTGGAAAAACCCCTGCATCCGCCGGCCATTCCTGGCCGCCCGGACCGGGCGCTGGCTTCCATGGGCATCTACATCTTCAACGCGCGCTTCCTCTTCGAGCAACTGCAGCGGGACGCGCTGACCAAGGGTTCCAGCCGCGACTTCGGCAAGGACATCATTCCCTACATCGTCCCCCGCTACCGGGTCTTTGCCCACCGCTTCGCCGATTCCTGCGTCGGCATGACCGACCACATTCCCTACTGGCGCGACGTGGGCACCCTCGACGCCTACTGGGAGGCGAACATGGAAATGACCAAGGTGACGCCGGAGTTGAACCTCTACGACAAGGACTGGCCCATCTGGACCTACCAGGAGCAGTTTCCGCCGGCCAAGTTCGTCTTCGACGACGCCGACCGCCGGGGCAGCGCCATCGATTCCCTGGTTTCCGGCGGCTGCATCGTCTCCGGCGCCACGGTGCGGCGCTCCATGCTCTTCTCCAATGTCCACGTCCATAGCTGGGCGACGGTGGAGGATTCGGTCATCCTCCCCCACGTCGATATCGGTCGCCACGCCGTCTTGAAGCGCTGCGTGGTGGACAAGCGCTGCCGCATTCCGGAAGGGCTGGTGGCGGGCGTCAATCCGGAAGACGATCGCCGCCGCTTCCACGTCAGCGCCAAGGGCATCACCCTCATCACGCCGGAAATGCTCGGCCAGGGCGCAGCCTGACCCATGGCGGAAGTCGCCTTCCTCTGGCACATGCACCAGCCGGACTACCGGCATCCGGAGACCGGCGAATTCGTCCTGCCCTGGGTCCTGCTCCACGCCATCAAGGACTACGCCGACATGGCCGGGCACCTGGAGCGGCACCCCGGAGTGCGCTGCACCGTCAATTTCGTGCCGGTGCTGCTGGACCAGATCGAGGATTACGCCGACCAGTTCGCCACCCGGCGCTGGCGTGACCCGTTGCTGGCCGTCACGGCCTGCCGGGATCCCGAGCGCCTCTCCCGCCAGGACCGCGAATGGCTCCTGGACATGGCCTTCCGCTGCCATGCGCCGACCATGCTGGAACCCTTCGCCCCCTACCGGCGCCTGCGGGACATCCACACCTTCGTGAAGGGCCACGACGGCCCGGGCATCGACTACCTCTCCGGCCATTTTTTCGCCGACCTCGCCGCCTGGTACCTGCTGGCCTGGAGCGGCGAGACCCTGCGCCGGGACGGCGCCACCATCCCCGAGCTGATGGCCAAGGGCGCCGGATTTACCCTGGCCGACCGGGAGTGCCTGCTCACCACCCTGGGCGGCGTGGTCAAGAACCTCATCCCCCGCTACCGCGCCCTGGCCGACCGGGGCCAGATCGAGCTGGCCTGCACCCCCGGCGCCCACCCCCTGGCCCCCCTGCTCCTCGATTTCGCCAGCGCCCGGGAAGCCTGGCCCGAGTGCGCCCTGCCCGCCGCCCCCGGCTACCCCGGCGGCCGCAGCCGGGTGGAAGCCCATCTGGACGCCGCCCGCAGCAGCCATACCCGCCGCTTCGGCCGGGCGCCGGCGGGCCTGTGGCCGGCGGAGGGAGCTCTCTCCCAGCCCTTTCTGGCGCAGATCGGCGACGTCGGCTTCACCTGGACGGCGAGCAGCCAGAGCGTCCTCAAGAACTCCGCCGGCCTTGATGCCAGCGTCAATCTGCCCTGGCAGGCGCCGGAAGGCACACCCGGCGACCTCACCCTCTTCTTCAGGAACGAACGGCTCTCCGACCTCATCGGCTTCGAGTACGCCAAGTGGCACGGGCGGGACGCCGCCGCCCACTTCATCGCCGAGCTGGAAGTGGCCGAGAGCCGTGACCCCGGCGCCGTGGTGCCCATCTTCCTCGACGGCGAAAACGCCTGGGAATACTACCCCTACAACGCCTGGTACTTCTTCGACGACCTCTACGGCGCCCTGGAGGACCACGCCAGCCTGACCACCACGACCCTGGGCGAGGCCGCCGCCCGCCACCGAGAGACCCGCCCCGCCGTGCCCAAACTCACCGCCGGCAGCTGGGTCTACGGCACCTTCTCAACGTGGATCGGCGACCCGGCCAAGAACCGGGCCTGGGAACTCCTCTGCGACGCCAAGCAATGCGCCGACCGCGCCCTGGACAGCAGCCGCCTGACGCCCGCCGAGCGGGAAGCCGTCCTCGCCCGCCTGGCCGTCTGCGAGAGTTCCGACTGGTTCTGGTGGTTCGGCGACTACAACCCACCCCAATCCGTCGCCTCCTTCGACGCCCTCTACCGCGAGAACCTCAAGGCCCTCTACCGCCTCCTGCGGTTGCCTGTTCCGGCGGCACTGGAACATCCGATCAGCCAGGGGGGTGGGAACGCTGAAAGTGGGGGGACGATGCGGCGGGCGGGGTAGGGGTGCCTTCTATCGTCTCCTACGGCTGCCCGATGTTGGATTGCAAGACCTGGCCCGGATACGCGCATTTATCTGCGCTGGAGCCAATCCAGGTAGAAGCGGTAATCCTCGTCGACGACGAAACAGGCCTGCCGGTTATTGCCCCGCTGGATGACATGCAGCGGGATATGGGGGAAGACAACGCGGGGGCGGCGGGGCATGGGCTGACTCCAGGGGGAACGGAGACTGAAGTGCAACCTAAAACCGTGGCCTGTCCCCAATGCTGTTCACTTTACAATCGCTGGCGACCAATCATGACGCAGATTGAGCGGCTCATTGCCTTTGCGGGCCAAGTACTGCTTGGTTCGTCGCTTGACCCTGCGAGGATTGGATCGTCCTCTGGGGCTCGTATGGGCGCCTGCGGCGACCGCCTCAATCAACTTCCGCCACCACTTCGGGAACTGCTCTGGGGGGAAGGGCGCCGCTGGCGGGGAGCTTGCGGCGCATGAGCTTCAAGCTATGCTTGAAGCTCAACGCATCCGGAGGTCGCTCATGAACCAGTGCCGCCTCCAGCATCAACTTGCGCACAACGTGGTGGGCCAACAGCAGCCCCCAGAACTCCTGGCGAACCAATGCCGGGGTCTTGCTGCGCAAGACGACATCTGCCCCCTTGAGCGTGGTCTTGATCTCGGCGAAAGTGGTTTCAATCGTCCAACGGGCCTGATACAGCGCCGCCAATTCCTGAGCCGGGGCTGTGGCGGGGTCCAGCAGGGTCGTCATCAAACGATAGATCGGCTCGGCATCCGGGATCCCGGGCAGCCGATAGTCGATGATGCGTACCGTCAGGGGCCCGACATCCTGGGCCCCCATCTTTTTGCGCGTCAGCGGCGCCGGCTCAATCTGGGACAGGTAGGAGCCATCACTCAAACGCTCCCGCACCGGCAAGACACGATCCTTCGTGATGCGCCACAGCAACTGTGCGCCCGTACGGCTGGCAGCAGCCCAAAGCGGGTAGCCGGACAAACCCCGATCCGCCAGACACAGCATGCCTGGCTTCAAGTGCTGAATAGCTTCATGGGCCAAGGTGACCTCGGCATCCTGGTAGCCCCCCAGGGCCACGCCAAACAGGACATGGGTGCCGTTCTCCAGCAGTCCGACGAAGCGCAGTTGGGGATAGCCGGTGCGGCCCTGCTGGGTGCCCGGCAACCCAAACGCCTCCCGATTGGCAGCTTCGTCGGCGACTTCGAGGCCCGAGCCATCCAGACTGACGAGATGCAGCCCCCGATAGAACGCACCAGGGGTCTGCTCGGTAGCCAATGGGATCAGCGCTTGCCCGGCGATGGTTTGCATGACCTCTGCACCCAGCCGGCTGCGGGCGGCGCTGATTGCCGACTTGCCCACTTCGCGCCGGATGGCGTTGGCACCAAGATATTCCATGCCTTCGGTGACGACACGCAAGACCTCCTCGGTGTTGATGCCCCGGTACAGCGACAGCGCCATGACATAGTAGGCGACCGCATGGGCTGGCAGATCCCGTTGCCGCCGGCTGTGTTTGCCGTGTTCGGTAAGCGCTTGGTCCACCAGACTGGGTGGTACCAAGCGGGCCAACAACCCCAAGCTAAGATAATCCGCAATGCGGATCGGCCCGCCAAGTTCCAAGGCTTTGCCGGACATACCCCACCTCCGCAGAAAGCTGGTGATGGGGCAATTTTAGATCAAAAACTGTTAAGTGAACAGCATTGGGCCTGTCCCCCATTTACGCCCCAGAACGCATGCCACTAGGGATAGCAGGTGTTACCGGTGGCCCGTTTGCGGTCCCCAATAGGGATTAGCGACTGGCCACAACCGCTACCGAACGGCAGGAGATAAGAGACGAAAACCGTAGATTAACTGCACAACAAAGCATACAATCAACAAATATATGTTGAAAACTTGACTTAATAAGGACTTCGCCGTGCTTCATAGCTACGCATTCTCAAACTTCCAGTCCTTCCGCGAACGCGTTGAAGTCGATCTCACGCTGAGCCGGAAAACCCGGCTGACCGATTGGATGGTTGAGGTGCCCACTGGCGAGGTGGTCTCTAAACTCATGGCTGTCATTGGCCCGAACGGTAGCGGCAAGACTGCTTTGCTGAAGCCTGCTGCGTTTATTGGCTGGTTCGTATCCGCATCGTTCCAAGCTCCTCCTGATGCAGGCATCCCCGTTGCACCACATTTCGCTGCAACCGACCAAGCGTCCGAATTTGAGTGCGTTTTCGACTGGGATGGCAAGCTATGGCGCTATGTTCTTCGCTGCACGCCCCAACGGGTCATCCATGAGGCACTCTACCAGCGTAAAGAACGCTACAACTACGTATTCGTTCGGGATTGGAACGAGAGCACGGGTAACTACAGCGTCAAGCAGCAGGACTTTGGCCTGGCCGCTCAAGAGGCGAAAAAGGTCCGACAAAATGCTTCGCTGATCTCGACAGCCGCGCAGTATGGCGTTCCGCTTGCTTCGCGACTGGCAGCGGAGTACGTGGTTACCAACGTCAATTTCCTGGGTCGTCGCTCACTGGACGATAACGCCGTGCTCTCTGCTGCCGAGCACTTTGCGCGCCGTCCAGATCAATCAGCGCAGATGAGTAGCTTGCTTTCAGCTTGGGACCTTGGCTTGTCTGGTGTGGAGCTGAAAGAGATCGCCAGCGCCACTCAACAAGATCCGTCCCGAACGATTTGGGTTCCTTTCGGCAAGCATCGTGGCAGGGATGCTGAGGCCAGCTTGCCGTTCGCTTTTGAGTCGAGCGGCACCCAAGGTGCATTCGTCCTGCTCTCCCATTTGCTTCAGGTCCTCGAGATAGGTGGCTTGGCGGTCATCGACGAATTTGAGAATGACCTGCATCCGCACATGCTGGAGCCTATTCTGGACCTGTTCGCCAACCCCCGAACCAATCCCCACAACGCACAACTCATCTTCACCTGCCATGCGGTCGAGGTTCTCAACATGGTGAATAAGGCCCAAGTGATCCTGGTGGAGAAGGATGAGCATTGTGAAAGCTCGGCATGTCGTCTCGATGCAGTAGCCGGTATCCGCAACGACGACAACTTCTACGCCAAGTACATGGCCGGTGCTTATGGCGCCGTTCCTCGGTTCTGAGTTCGGATCACCATGAAGAACTGGAAAGCCCGAAAAACCCTGTTAATCGTTGGGGAAGGCTATGACGAGGTCGCCTTTCTCAACCACCTCAAACAATTCCCTGGCGTCTGCGGCCAAGGCGTTGAAATAACGATCCGGAACGCGCGCGGAAACGGAGCTGCGGGGATCGTCGATTGCGCCATCAAACTCCAAGCCAATGCTGCCTACGATAGAGTAGCCGTACTACTCGACACCGATACGGACTGGAACGCGAAGGTTGAAAAGCTCGCTCGACAAAAGAAGATTCAAGTCCTGCCATCCGAGCCTTGTCTCGAGGCAATGCTCCTACGGGTTATCGGTAAGCGCCCTGTCGCAGGGAAAGACCTGAAAAAGCAGTTCGACCCATACGTGCACAACGATGGTACGCGTCGAGAGGACTATGAAGAACACTTTGGTTTTGCCGCTTTGCAAGCCGCGCGGCACCGAGAACCGACCATTGATCGCTTACTGATCCTGCTAGGCCTTTAGCCTGACATAGACCAACAAGCCGCACCTTTTGAAGGATGGCGGCTTTTTTTGCGTCTTTTGTTTCCTGATAGCACTGGGCTGATGAAACATTAGGTCACGGTGCTATGCTTTCGGAATTCCCCCGCATCACCAGATCATTCTTCATGAGTACACATCTTGAACGTCTGCTGTTTGCCCAAGGAGGCCAATGCTTCTTTTGTCGCAAAGCATCAGTAACCTCAGGGACAGACCACGGTATTACTGGAATCTCCGCAACGCACGTGCCCTGCACCCGGCGAGCCGGAGCGCATACAATCGACCCATGGAAAAAGTTGTCCGCCGCCATTCCCTGAAAACCCAACCCCGGGATACCGAATATTGGTTGTCACGGCCCATTGCCGAGCGGCTGGACGCCGTGGAATTGCTGCGCCGCGCCTGGCTGGAAACCCACCCCGATGCTGTCCAAGGACTTCAAAGAGTTTGTCACGTTATTAAACGAAAACGGGGTTGAGTATCTCGTGGTCGGGGGCTACGCCATGGCACTTCATGGTCGGCCCCGGCACACGGGCGACCTGGACCTCTGGGTGCGGCCGAGCGCTGAAAATGCCGTCCAGCTTATGCAGTGCCTTCGTCAGTTCGGCTTCGGCAGCCTCGGGCTGGAAAGCACAGACTTCGTCGAAGCAAATCAAATCATCCAGCTCGGCTACCCGCCTTTTCGCATCGATCTTATCACTGGCATCGATGGAGTCGATTTCGAGGCCGCCTGGCCCAACCGCGAGACCGTCATCCACGATGGCCTGCCCATCCATTTCATCGGCCTCGCCGACCTCAAGGCCAACAAGCGCGCCTCGGGCCGCCCCCGCGACCTCGACGACCTGGAGAACCTTCCCTGAAATGACTGAACCCGTCACTCTCCTCCTCGGCGTCCATGCCCACCAGCCCGTAGGTAACTTTCCGGAAGTCATCGAAGACGCCCATCAGCGCTGCTACAAGCCGTTTCTGGAAACACTCTTCGCCTATCCGAATTTCCGTTTCGCGGCGCATTTTTCCGGGTGGCTGCTGGACTGGCTGCGGGAAAAGCACCCCGCGGACATGGAACTTCTGGCCGCCATGGTACGGCGGGGACAGGTGGAACTCTTCAGTTCCGGCGACACGGAGCCGGTGCTGGCGGCGATTCCGCACCGGGACCGGGTCGGGCAGTTGCGCACGCTCAACGACAAGCTGGCCGCCTGGACCGACGTCGCCCCCAGCGGCGCCTGGCTAACCGAAAGGGTGTGGGAATCCGCGGTGGTGCCGTCGCTCGCCGAAACCGGCATCCGCTACGTGACGGTGGATGATTACCACTTCTTCTGCACGGGAAGAACCGCCGCCGAGTTGGACGGCTACTTCACCACCGAGGAGGGCGGCACGCGGCTGGACCTCTTCCCCATTTCCGAAGCGCTGCGTTATCGCCTGCCCTTCTCGCCGGCCCACGAGGTGGTGGGCTACCTGGAGCATCTCGCCGACCAGGGGCAGGCGGCGGCGGTCTATTTCGACGACATCGAGAAATTCGGCATCTGGCCGGAGACCTACGAGTGGGTCTACAACCGCGGATGGCTCAAGGCCTTCATCGAGGGTGTGCTGGCCAGCCCCAAGGTACGCACCGGCACCTACGCGGATTTCCATCGTCGCCACGCGACGCGGGGCGTGGTCTATCTGCCCACCGCCTCCTACAGCGAGATGAACGAGTGGACCCTGCCCATGCCGGCGGCGGCCACCTACGCGGCGCTTCTGGCGCGGGAGAAGGCCGAGGGGCGCGGCGACCTGCACCGGCCCTTCCTGCGCGGGGGCATCTGGCGCAATTTCCTCACCCGCTACCCCGAGGCCAACTGGATGCACAAGCGCATGCTCGGGCTTTCCGCCCGCCTCGCCGCCCTGCCGGCCCCGCCGCCCGAACTCACCGCCGACCTCTACCGCGCCCAGGCCAACGACGCCTACTGGCACGGCCTCTTCGGGGGCCTTTACCTGCCCCACCTGCGGCGGGCAGTGTGGAACAACCTGGCCGCCCTGGAAAGCGCCCTGGACTGTCTGGCGCCACGTCCGCCGGTGGAAGCCGCCGACTTCGACCACGACGGCCACTCTGAAACCCTGGCCCACGACGCCGACCTGCAAATCGCCCTGCGGGACGACGGCCTGGGTGCCGCCCACGAATTGACGAGCTACGCGCTGGCCCACAATTTCGGTGACACCCTGTGCCGCTACCCGGAGCACTACCACGCCAGGATCGGCAGCGGCCCTTCGGCGCACGCCGGCGAGGGCATCGCCTCGGCCCACGACATCGTGCGCTTCAAGCACCCCGTGGGAGCGGAGGACGTCGTCCCGGACGCCTTGCCGCGGGCGCTTTGCCTGGATCGGCTCGATGGCACTCCGCTCTGCGACTACCGCCCCGACGGCGAACTCGCCTTCCGCCGCCCGGGCATCGGCAAGACTTACGCCCTCGACGGCGCCGCCTTGACCGTCACCTGGCGGTTCACCGGGCTGGCCGGCCACCGGCTGGAGACCGTGCTCAACCTGGCCATGCCGAGCTGCGACGGCTTCCTGGGCCGCTACGTGGCGCCCGACGGCAGCATTCCCGGCGGCTTCGGGCAGCCGCTCGCGCTCGGCGATTCGCCGGGCGTCACCCTGGAAGACGGCGTGCTCGGCGGCGCCCTGCGTCTGGCCTGCGAGCCGGCCGCCGCCATCGTCGGGCGACCCCACCACACGGTCTCCCAATCCGAGGCGGGGTTTGAGAAAATCATGCAGGCGGCCGAAGTCACGCTGGCCTGGGACATTCCCGGCGACGACTGCCGAATCCAACTGCAATTCACCGTCGAGGCCAACCGCCCATGACCGGCACTGTCTACAAACTGGAAGTCAATCCGGAAATCCCGCCCCGTCTCGAACGCCTGGAGGAACTCGCCAACAACCTCTGGTACAGCTGGGACCGCCCTACTCGGGCGCTCTTCGCCAGCCTGTCCAGCGCCCTCTGGCAGGCCACCGGCCACAACCCCAAGGCCTTCCTCAAGCGCGCCGATCAAAAACGCCTAGAGGGAGCAGCGGACAACCCGGTCTATCTGGGCAGCCTCAACCGCGTGCTCTCGGCCTACGACACTTACCATGACCTTCCCGTGCTGGGGCACACCCATGCCCGCCCCTTCCGGGACGACGACCTGATCGCCTATTTCTGCGCCGAGTTCGGCTTCCACGAGAGCCTGCCCATCTACTCCGGCGGCCTCGGCATCCTGGCCGGCGACCACTGCAAGGCGGCGAGCGACCTGGGTCTGCCATTCCTGGGCGTCGGCCTTCTCTACCGCCAGGGCTACTTCCATCAGACTCTCGACGCCGACGGCCGCCAGCACGCCGCCTACGGCGATTCGGATTTCGACGACCTGCCGGTCATGCCCCTGTCCAACGAGGACGGCAGCGACGTGCGGGTCGCCATCGACATGCCGGGACGGACGGTCCAGGCCAAGGTCTGGGAGGTGCGCGTCGGCCACGTGCGGCTCATCCTCCTCGACACCTGGCTACCTGAGAATTCCGAGCACGACCGCGAGATCACCCACCGCCTCTATGGTGGCGACCGCAACACGCGCATCGAGCAGGAAATCCTGCTCGGCGTCGGGGGGGTGCGCGCCCTCGCCGCCCTGGGCCTCAAACCCACTGTCTGGCACGTCAACGAAGGTCACGCCGCCTTCCTCGTCCTGGAGCGCATCCGCGGCCTCATGCGGCACGGCCTCGATTACGCCGCCGCCCTGGAGGCGGTGGCCGCCAACGTGGTGTTCACCACCCACACTCCGGTGCCCGCCGGCCACGACCACTTCTCCGAAGGCATGATCCGCGACTACTTCGGCCGCTGGTGCCAGGATCTCGGCATCGCCTGCGAGCAGGTTCTGGCCCTCGGCCTGGAGCCGGGCAAGAGCGAGTTCAACATGACCGCCCTGGCGATCCGCGGCTCGCGCCACCACAACGGCGTCTCGCGCATCCACGGCGAAGTTTCGGCGCGCATCTGCGGCCACCTGTGGCCCCAGGTGGCGGCCGAGGAAAACCCCATGGACTACGTGACCAACGGGGTCCACATGCCCACCTTCCTGGCCACCGAGTGGTACGAAACCTTCGACCGCTATCTGGGGGTTGGCTGGCAGCAACGGCAGACCGACGCCGGCTGCTGGGAAGGGGTCGAGCGCATTCCCGACCAGACTTTCTGGAGCATCCGCCAGTTGCTCAAGTCCCAGTTGCTGCATCTGGTTCGCGCCCGCATCCGCGAGCAGCACGCCCGCAACCAGGGATCGCCCGCCCACCTGGACCGCCTGTTGAAGCTCGCCGACCCCAACAAGCCCAATGTGCTGACCATCGGCTTCGCCCGCCGCTTCGCCACCTACAAGCGGGCAGCGCTCCTCTTCCAGAATCCGGAGTGGCTCCAGGAAATCGTCTCCGATCCCGAGCGCCCGGTGCTCTTCCTCTTCGCCGGCAAGGCCCACCCGGCCGATCAACCCGGACAGGAGATTATCCGGCGCATTGCCCAGATGGCGGCGCGCCCGGAATTCGAAGGCCGCGTCCTGCTGGTGGAAGGCTACGACCTGCACCTCTCACGCCGCCTGGTGGCCGGGGTCGACGTCTGGCTGAACAATCCCATCTACCCCCTGGAAGCCTCTGGCACCTCCGGCATGAAGGCGGCCATGAACGGCGCCATCAACCTGTCGGTTCTCGACGGCTGGTGGGGCGAGGGTTACGACGTGCAGGAGGGCGTCCCCAACGGCTGGGCCATCAAGCCGGCCTCCGGTCATCTGGACGAAACCCGCCGCGACGCCGAGGAAGCGCGCACCCTCTACGAACTGCTCCAGGACCAGGTCATACCCACCTATTACCGCAGCGGGCCCATGGCCTACTCGCCGGAGTGGGTGGCGATCGCCAAACGTTCCATCGCCAGCATCACCCCCCGCTTCAACGTCGCCCGCATGGTGGGCGAATACGCCCAGAAGTTCTACGCCCCCGCCGCCCGCCAGGGCCGTCGTTACTCCGCCGACGATTACGCGCCGGCGCGCGAGGTGGCCGCCTGGAAGGCGCGGGTGCGGGCGGCCTGGCCGGCGGTGCGACTGAACCGCCTCGACGATCCGACGCGGCGCATGAAATTCGGCCAGTCCCTTCGCTTGGAAGTGGCCGTCCAGCTCAGCGGCCTGGCTCCCGAGGACATCACCGTGGAAGTCCTCTTCGGCCGCCCGGACAGCGAGCACTACCACGCCCGTGCCCGCCACTACCAACTCTCGCCCAAGGGCGCCAACGAGCGGGGCGAGCAGCTCTTCGCCCTGGACCTGACGCCCGAGCAGTGCGGCAAACTCGAGTACCGGATCCGCGCCTATCCAACCCACCCCCTGCTCACCCACAAGTTCGAATTGGGGCTCATGGCATGGCTGTAACGACACCCCGTCGGGGAGCGCCATGAGCGCCGTCGCCACACCCGCCTGGCAAACCCTGGCGGCCCTGGCCGCCGACGAGGGCGCCCTCAGTCTGCGGGAGCGTTTCGCCGCCGACCCGGATCGCTTTCAACGCTTTTCACGCCGCTTGGATGGCCTGCTGCTCGACTTTTCCAAGCAGCGCATCGGTCCGGAGATTTTCGCCGCCCTCCTCGAACTCGCCGCCGCTGCCGACCTGGAGGGCTGGCGTGAAAAGCTGGCCGCCGGCGAGGCGATCAACGTCAGCGAAGGGCGAGCGGTGCGCCATATGGACCTGCGCGCCGGAGCGACAGCGCCCGCCGCGGTGCGCGCCGTGCTCTCCCGTCTGGAAGATTTTTGCGCGGCGATCCACGGGGGCACCTGGCGCGGCCATTCCGGCGAGCGCGTCACCGACGTGGTCAATCTCGGCATCGGCGGCTCCGACCTCGGGCCGCGCATGGCGGTGCGCGCCCTGGCCTCCTTCCAGCAGCCGGACCTCAGGGTCCATTTCGTCGCCAACGTGGACGGTGCCGACCTGGCCACCGTCCTCGCCAAGCTCAATCCCCGAACGACCCTCTTCGTCGTGGCCAGCAAGACCTTCACCACCCTGGAAACGATGACCAACGCGGCCAGCGCCCGCGAGTGGCTGATCGCGGCGGCGGGCAGCAGCGCGGCGGTGGGACGGCATTTCGTCGCCGTCTCCAGCAACCTCGGCGCCACCGGCGCCTTCGGCATCGCGCCGGAAAACGTCTTCGAATTCTGGGACTGGGTGGGTGGACGCTTTTCCCTCTGGTCGGCCATCGGCCTGCCTATCGCCCTTGCCGTGGGCTTCCATCGTTTCGCGGAAATGCTCGCCGGCGCCCATGACCTCGACCGGCACTTCCTCGAAGCCCCGCCCGTCGACAACCTGCCCCTCATCCTTGCCCTGCTGGATGTCTGGAACACCAGCTTCCTCGGCGCCGGCAGCCGCGCCGTCCTGCCCTACAGCCAGTCCCTGCACCTGCTGCCTGGCCATCTGCAACAGCTCGAAATGGAAAGCAACGGCAAGACGACCGGCCGCGACGGCGCGCCGACGGGCACCCCCACCTGCCCGGTCGTCTGGGGCGAGGCCGGCACCAACGGCCAGCACTCCTTCTACCAGCTCCTGCACCAGGGCGGTCGCCTCATCCCCTGCGACTTCATCGCCCTCAAGGAGGCCGACTTCCCGCTCCCCGGCCACCACGAAGTGTTGCTCGCCAACTGCCTCGCCCAATCCGCCGCCCTGGCCTTCGGTCAGACCGCTGACGAAGCGCGTGCCGCCGGCGCCTCCGCGACCCTGGTACCCCACAAGGTATTCCCCGGCAATCAACCTTCGACCACCTTGCTCCTGCCCCGCCTCGACCCGCGCCAACTCGGCCGCCTGATCGCCCTCTACGAGCACAAGGTGTTCTGTCTGGGTGTGCTCTGGGGTCTCAACTCCTTCGACCAGTGGGGTGTCGAACTCGGCAAGACCCTGGCCGCTCGTCTCGCCCCCGCCCTGGAAGGCGGCGACTCCTCCGCCTTCGACGCTTCCACCCGGGGCCTGCTCGCGGCCCTGCGCCGCTGACCGCCCCCGGCTTCCCTTCCCCAACCCTGAAAGGCTCGCCATGAAGAACGCCCTTGCCGCACTCGCCGCCCTGCTATGGTCCGGTCTATCCGCCGCGGCGATCATCAACGCCGAATTCTCTTTCACTCCCTTCGTGGGCGACGTCGCCAAATCGGAAGTCGAAGCGGTTCCCGGCAAGGCGCGCATTTTCGTCAATAACATTCCGCTGGCCGAACCCGAGATCGAAAAGAAATCAATGCCGGTCCTCTTCGAGCGCCGCGAGGTCGCCCCGTCGGTGTGGATCACCGGGCAATCGATGGGCGGCGCCCTCCGGAAAGGCAAGAACGTCCTGCGCATCGAGTTCGAGCCGGCCAATCCCAAGCTCGCCTATCAGGCGCGCCTGCAGTGGAATCTTGTGAGCGACCAGGAGACGCGGGAGACCCGCGGCAATACGACCACCGCCACCAACCAGACCGGGGAAGGCATGGAAACCAAGAAGAGTCAGGGCAAGGTCGTGATCGAGCGGGAATTCACCGCCGATTTCGCCAGCGAGCAAGCCTGGCACCGCTTCCCTGCGGTCACCGCCCTGAGCGACGACGATCGCCAGAAACTCGCGGCGCTGGTGAAGGATCGGGCCGACGCCTTCGCGCCGAAATTCGAGCGTTTCTACGCGATCCTCGAGGGGCGGCCCAATATCCGGGTGGCCGACGTCAAGAAACTGAAGTGCCTCGACAAGGCTTACGCCGCCGGCGTCCGCATCACCGTTCCGCCGGCCGGCGACATGGAGTTCGCCACCACCGGCAGCGCTGCGGTGTCCATCTCCCGCCGTTCCGGAGATTTGTTCGGCGCCGACCCCAAGGCCTTCGCCAAACTGAAGGACGGTGACACCCAGATGTGCGTCGGCTTCTCGCTGTCGGTGGCCTACCCGCCCCGGCTGGTGGTGGTGAAGAATCCCGATGGTGCCTGGCAAGTGGCGTTCTGAGGACGATGCGGGTTCTCTTCGCCACCTCAGAGATGGCCCCCTGGGTGAAGACCGGGGGCCTGGGCGACGTATCCGCCGCCCTACCCCGGGCGCTGCGCCGGCCCGGGATCGACCTGCGGGTTCTCGTTCCCGCCTACCCGGCGATCGTCCGCGCCCATCCCGCGGCAAAGGAAGTGGCGGCGCTGCCGGCCCTGGCGCCGGCCCTGCCCCCCTGCCGGCTACTGGCGGCGGAAAGCGAGGGCCTGCCCCTGCTCCTGCTCGACTGCCCCGCCCTGTTCGACCGCCCCGGCAATCCTTACCTGGACAGCGCCGGCCGCGACTGGGGCGACAACGGCATCCGTTACGGACTGCTGGCGAGGGTGGCGGCCCTGCTGGGTCAGGAGCGCTCACCCCTCCCCTGGCGCGCCGATCTGGTCCACACCCACGACTGGCAGACCGCCCTGGCGTCCGCGTTCCTGCACTACGAGGGCGGTGCGGCCAGTCTGGTCACCATCCACAACATCGCCTTCCAGGGCTGCTTCCCGGCCGAACTGGCAACTGGCCTGGGGCTGCCGCCGGCGGCCTGGCGTTTCGACGGGGTCGAATACCACGGCCAGCTGTCCTTCCTGAAGGCCGGCCTGCAACTGGCGAACCGCATATCGACGGTCAGCCCCGGCTACGCCCGTGAAATCCAGAGCGAGGATTTCGGTTACGGCCTCGCCCCCCTCCTGCGCCACCGCGCCGGCGCCCTCTGCGGCATCCTCAACGGCATCGACACCGGACTCTGGGATCCCGCCCGCGATCCGGCCCTGGCGGCGCCCTACGACGCAGGCCGCCTGGCCGCCAAGCGCCACAACCGGCGCGCCTTGCAAGAGGCGCTGGGCCTTGCCGTCACGGAGGACCGCCCGCTGCTCGGCGTCATCAGCCGCCTGACCCACCAGAAGGGCCTCGACCTGCTTCTGACCCTGGGGGAAGGGCTCGTGCACCTGCCTGCCCAACTCGTCGTCCTGGGCAGCGGCGAGCGGGAGATGGAAGCCGGCTTTCTCGCCCTCGCCGCCGCCCACCCCGGCCAGGTCTCCGTCACCATCGGCTTCGACGAAGGCCTCGCCCATCGCATCGAGGCCGGCGCCGACGCCTTTCTGATGCCCAGCCGCTTCGAGCCCTGCGGCCTCAACCAGATGTACAGCCTCGCCTACGGGACACCACCCATCGTCCGCGCCACCGGCGGCCTCGCCGACACGGTGGTCGATCTCGACCCGGAAAGCCTCGCCGCCGGGCGTGCCAACGGCTTCGTCTTCCACGAGGCGAGCGCCCACGCCCTGTGGCTCACACTGGAGCGCGCTGTCGCCGCCTGGCGGAACCGCCGCACCTGGCAAAGGTTGCAGCAGAACGGCATGCGCCCGGACTGGTCGTGGAAACCCGCCGCGCGGGCCTACGCGGAACTCTATCGGGAGGCCCTGCGGTGAGCGCCGCCCCACCGGCACCCCGGCCGATCATCACCCTGGTCGCCGCCGTCGCCCGCAACGGGGTCATCGGCCGTGGCAACGACCTGGTCTGGCGGGATCCTCTGGACATGCAGCGCTTCAAGACACTCACCGCCGGCGGAACCGTCGTCATGGGTCGGCGCACATGGGAATCGTTGCCGCCCCGCTTCCGTCCGCTACCCGGACGGCGCAATCTGGTGGTGAGCCGCCAGGCTGCCTATCAAGCCGCCGGCGCGGAAGTCGCTCCGTCTCTGGAAAGCGCTCTGGATCTCGCCGCTGGCGCCCAGGAGGTCTTCGTCATCGGCGGAGGAGAGCTTTACGCCCAGGCGCTACCCCTGGCGCAACGCCTGCAACTGACAGAAGTAGATATTGCCCCCCCCGGGGACACGCGCTTTCCAGAGCGCAATCCAGGCGAATGGCGGGAAACCGCTCGCGAAGCGCATCAGGGCAGCGACGGCACGATATTTTCGTTCGTCAGCTATGAACGCAATGCCCCCCCGGAGGACGGTCGAACCCCCGGCGCGGAAAGCGGAAGCTTACAGGCCCAGTGAAAGGCTGTTGGGCACGAAGGCTCCGTTGCGACGGAACGCCGCCGCCCCGGTGACGAGTTCGTCCAAGCCTCCAGCGCTGAATTTGTAGGCGATTCCCGCATGGGACGCCTGACTGCCAGCAAAAAACCCGTTGTAGAGGAATCCGGACCCGCTCCCGCTGAAGGTCGAACTGCCAGAACCGCTTCCGGTTCCGGAGAGCGTGTAGTTCGATCCGCCGATGGCCACGCCCAGAGTCACCCCAACGTTAACCTGGGCGGGCGTGAATGAGGCCGTCAAGGTCCCGCCAGTCACCGAACCGACGATCCCAGAATGCGAAGTCGGATTGGTGTAGCCGATCAGACTGTAGGTTCCTGTGACATCTGCCGTCTGCAGGGCGGAAATATCGGAACTGGAGGTCGGCAGACCGGCGACGTAATGCACCCGCGTCAAGCTAACGTCGCAGGAGCCGTCGCAATTGATGACGCCGGTGCCGCTGGTCCAGACTCCCCAGCCGATGATGCCGTCGGCGGAGAAAGCCCCCTGGATGGTGCCGGCGGTCAGTACCTGGCCAGAACTGTCGGAGGCCGACAGGAGTTCAGAATTGGCACCGAAGGTCGCGGCCGCCGGAGTATCGAGCATGACGACAGCTTGCGATCCGTTGAACTGGCCGGCGAAGGCAACGGTGTAGTTGCCGGAGGCCAATCCGGCACCGGCCACGATGCAGGAACCGCCGCTCCCGGTGGCACAATCGCCCACCGCGTAGGGCACCACGGCCTCGCCCGGTTGCTGGGGAGGCAACTGCGGCGCGCTGCCGGTGATGGCGGGCGCCGAATTCTTGCCGACGAAGGCGGATTCGCCGCCGGAGACGATGACACAACCGGCCGCGTTGCAGACCTCGACGCGACCTTCGCCGGTATGGACGATGACCGCATCGTTGGTGGAATCGGTGTAACCCACCGAATATTCGGTCCCGCGGATGCCGATGGTGGCAACCTGGGTCGTCACGCGATAGGCGTCCTTGTTGGTACGCCCGATGAGACCAGTGATCGTGCGCAGGCCGCCGCGCAGCAGATTGAAGAATCCCTTGTCTTCGCCATTGCCCTTGTAGTCATAGGCGTCGATGCGGAACTCGGTCTTGGGCTGCAGGGAGACCTGGGCGCCATCGGCGAAGCGCAATTGGGTACGACCGTTGTCGCCGGTGGCGATGGTCTCGCCGGCCGCCACTTCCGAGCCCTTGCCCAACGGACGCTGGGTACCGGAAGGCGACACGGCGGAGACGTTGCCGGCGGCGAAATCGATGCGCGCCGCGCCGGCGGCCTGAACGATGAGGGGAGAAGCCAGAAGGATCAGGGCGGCGGCTGTGCGGGTGAGGCGAATAGGGTTCGACATGGCAGGCTCGCGGAGATCAGAATTCCCGGCGCACGGTTACCGAGACGATGTCGCGGCGGTAATCGTTGAGCGTCAGGTTGGACTGGTTGTCGGTGTAGGTGATCTGCGGCGTGACCGACAGTTCCTTGGTGAGGGCGTAGGTGGCGCCGATGTTGAGATTGACCTGATTGTCCGAGCGCCGCTCCAGGAAGGTGGGGTCGGTGCCGCCGTAACGGCGGTGTTCGTAGGCGAGACTGCCGAAGAGCATGGTCTTGCCGTCGATGCCCCACTGCCCGCCCGCGCGCACGCCTACGGCACGGTGGCCCAGGTGAGAGACGTTGGAATGCTGCGGGCGCTCGTGGGCGCCATACGCGCTCAGGAAGGCGACCGGACCCTCGCGGAAGGCGTGAGCCCAGGCGCCCCCATAGACGTAGCGGTCGGCATCCCTCGCCGACTGGGTGAGATACTGGAGATCGGAGTACTGCAGAAATGCGCTCAGCTGATTGCGGGAATCGAGGTTGTGCTGCCAGAGGCCGGTGAGCCCGGTGGCGCGGCGGAAATCCTCGTCGTCGACATAGAGCAGGGAGGACTGGGCGGTGAGCGAAAGGACGTTACGGCCCAGATTGGCCACCACGCCACCGTAGCCGTCGATATTCCCGGTGTCGAAGCGGCCGTGCTCGAAATTCCAGCGCTGGGAACCGGACAGGCCGCCCACCAGCGCCACCGTAGGATTGAGCGGGTGGCGGACGCTGACGCCGCCCCCCAGGGAGCCGAACCAGTCGCTGCGATTGCGGTTTTCGGCGGCCAACGTGAAGGGCAGGCCGCCCAGGGAGGGCACCGCGACGGTGTTGCGACTGGGCGCCGCATTGACGTTGGAGTCGTGGCCGACGACGCCTTCGATGTAAGCCTTGAGGCTCGTCCGACTGGCATCGGCCATACGGTCGATGGCGACGACGAGTTTGTCGATGGTCGCCGCGACTTCCGCCGGAACACCCTGCTTCTTGGCGGTCTCGAATTCAGCCCGGGCCGCTTCCGCTTCGCCGACGATCATGTAGGCACGGGCAATTTCAGCCCGCGCGCGGACACTGTTGGGGTCGACCGCCAGCACCCGCTCCAGGGCGAAGATGCCGCGCGTACCCTGGCCGGCGTCGAGCGCCGCGATCCCGAGGAGGAGGTCATAGACCGGATCACCGGCGCGCTCGCTTTCCAGTACATCCAGCATGCGGAAGGCTTCCGCGCCCTTGCCTTGTTCGATCAAGGCCCTGGCCTGATCGGTGACCCCGTCGGCCAGCGCAAGGCCCGGCACCAGCATGGACAACACGCCGACAACGGCCAGCGCTCCCTTCAAACCCCTTTTGACACGCACTGCGATACCCCCAGAAATCCCTAAGCCCCTGAATCCTAACACAACACGGGCATAAACCCCGTCAATCGAGGTTGCTGCGCCCACCGCGTGTTGTGTTTCCGCCCGTCGGCGGCGGGGGGCCGCGGAACTGCCCTTCGTCCACCGCCCCCGGGGAAGGCTGCTGCAAGGCCGGAACGAGATCGTCCTTGCCCATCTGAAGATTCGGCCCGCCCCCTAGCCGCGGCCTTTCTCCGGCGCCGCCGACGGCCGCCGTCTCGCCGGGATTGACCAGCACGCAGCCCGCCGCGTTACACACTTCGACCTGGCCGTTGACGGTGGTCACACTGAGCCCGTCTCCCCCCAAGGCTGCGGAATACTCGGTTCCGCGAATGCCGATGGTGGCCACCGTGGTTCCCACCCGATACTGATCCGTGCGCCCCTTGCCGAGCAACCCGGTGATGGTGCGGAAGCCGCCTTTCAGGAGCGAGAAAAATCCTCGGTCCTCGGCGCTTCCGGCGGCACCGGAAAAATGAAATTCGTCGACCCGAAAGCGGGTAGAAGGCTGCAGGGAAAGGCTGGCGCCATCCCGAAAACGCAGTTGGGCGCGGCCATCGGCTCCCGTTTCGAGGGTTTCACCGGCCTGCAGTTCGCCGCCCCTTCCGGCCGGACGCGAAGCGCCGTCGGCGGCGACGATGGTCGCCGAGCCGGCGGCGAAGACGACACCGGCCGCCACTTCACCTGCCACCGCTGGCAAGGCGAGCGCGAGGACGAAAAGGCCTGCGGCGATCCACTCCGCCATCTGCCTCATCGCACGCAATCCACGTAGTAGCGCCCGTCCTCGCCCTTGACCAGACCGTGGATGTCGGTCTCGAAGCCAGGAAAGCGGGCGTTGAATTCACGGGCGAACTTCAGGTAGTTGCAGATGCTGGCGTTGAAGCGCTCACCCGGGATAAGGAGCGGAATGCCCGGCGGATAGGGCGTCAGCAGCACGGCGGTGACGCGGCCTTCCAGGGCATCCACCGGCACCCGCTCGATCTCCCGGTGGGCCATCTTGGCGAAGGCATCCGCCGGCCGCATGGCGGGGACCATGTCGGAGAGATACATCTCGGTGGTCAGCCGCGCCACGTCGTTTTGCTTGTAGACGCCGTGAATCTGGGTGCACAGATCCTTCAGGCCCACCCGCTCGTAGCGCGGGTTCTTCTGCACGAACTCCGGCAGCACCTTCCACAGGGGCTGATTCTTGTCGTAGTCGTCCTTGAACTGCTGCAGTGCGGTCACCAGGGTGTTCCAGCGGCCCTTGGTGATGCCGATGGTGAACATGATGAAGAAGCTGTAGAGGCCGCACTTCTCGACGATGACCCCATGCTCGGCCAGGTACTTGGTGACGATGGCGGCCGGAATGCCGATGTCGTCGGCGAAGTCGCCGTCCACGTCCAGCCCCGGGGTGATGATGGTGGCCTTGATCGGGTCCAGCATGTTGAAGCCTTCGGCCAGCTTGCCGAAGCCGTGCCAGCGCTCGCCGGGCTTCAGCATCCAGGATTCCCGCTCCTCGATGCCTTCTTCGGAAAGGTCGTCCGGGCCCCAGACCTTGAACCACCAGTCGGCGCCCCATTCCTCATCCACCTTCCTCATGGCGCGGCGGAAGTCGAGAGCTTCGGCGATGGACTCTTCCACCAGGGCAGTGCCGCCGGGCTCCTCCATCATGGCCGCCGCCACGTCGCAGGAGGCGATGATGGAGTATTGCGGCGAGGTGGAGGTGTGCATCAGGTAGGCTTCGTTGAAGACGTCGCGGTCGAGGCGCTGATTCTCGGCGTCCTGCACCAGGATTTGTGAAGCCTGGGAGAGACCGGCCAGCAGCTTGTGCGTCGATTGCGTGGCGAAGACCATGGATTCCCGGCAGCGGGGCCGGTCGGCGCCGATGGCGTGGTAGTCGCCGTAGAAATCGTGGAAGGCGGCGTGGGGCAGCCAGGCCTCGTCGAAATGCAGGGTATCGATCTTGCCGTCCAGTTCGTCCTTGATGGCCTCGACGTTGTAGAGCACGCCGTCGTAGGTGGACTGGGTGATGGTCAGCACCCGGGGCTTGGCGCCCTTGTCGGTGGCGAAGGGGTTGGCGGCGATCTTCTTCTGGATGTTCTCCCAGCTGAATTCGGCCTTGGGGATGGGGCCGATGATGCCGTAGTTGTTACGGGTGGGCATGAGGAAGACGGGGATCGCCCCGGTCATCATGATGGCGTGCAGGATGGACTTGTGGCAGTTCCGATCCACCACCACGATGTCTCCCGGCGCGACGGTGGAGTGCCAGACGATCTTGTTGGACGTCGATGTGCCGTTGGTGACGAAGTAAAGGTGGTCGGAGTTGAAGATACGGGCGGCGTTGCGCTCCGAAGCGGCCACCGGGCCGGTATGGTCGAGGAGCTGGCCAAGTTCCTCGACGGCGTTGCAGACGTCGGCCCGCAACATGTTCTCGCCGAAGAACTGGTGGAACATCTGACCCACCGGGCTTTTCAGGAAGGCAACGCCACCCGAGTGGCCGGGGCAGTGCCAGGAGTAGGAGCCGTCGGCGGCGTAGTGGGTGAGCGCCCGGAAGAACGGCGGCGGCAGGGAATCCACATAGGCCCGGGCCTCGCGCACCACATAGCGAGCGATGAATTCGGGCGTATCCTCGAACATGTGGATGAAACCGTGCAGTTCGCGCAGCACGTCGTTGGGGATGTGGCGCGAGGTGCGCGTCTCACCATGCAGGAAGATGGGGATGTCGCTGTTGCGGCAGCGAATTTCGGTGACGAAGGCGCGCAGCTCTGCCAAGGTTTCCTCGGGCTCGTTGGCCAGTTCCTCGTCGTCGATGGAAAGGATGAAGCACGAGGCTCGGCTCTGCTGCTGGGCGAAGGACGTCAGGTCGCCATAACTGGTGACGCCGAGGACTTCCATGCCCTCCTTCTCGATGGCCCCGGCCAGCGCACGGATGCCCAGGCCCGACGCGTTCTCGGAGCGGAAGTCTTCGTCGATGATGATGACGGGAAAGTGGAAGCGCATGGGGTTGTCCTTCGGACGAAGGATTCAGGAGCCAGGATTTAGGATTTAGCGAGAACCCGCGGCGCCATGCTGGGGCGGTGGGTTACTAAATCCTAGCTCCCAAATCCTGAATCCTGATTTCAGATTTTCGGGAGCGTCACGCCCACCTGCCCCTGGTACTTCCCACCCCGGTCGCGGTAGGAGGTTTCGCAAACCTCGTCGGACTCGAAGAAGAGCACCTGGGCGCAGCCTTCGCCAGCGTAGATCTTGGCCGGCAGGGGCGTGGTGTTGGAGAACTCCAGGGTCACGTAGCCCTCCCACTCGGGTTCGAAGGGAGTGACGTTCACGATGATGCCGCAGCGCGCGTAGGTGCTCTTGCCCAGACAGACGGTCAGCACCGAGCGGGGGATGCGGAAGTACTCGACGGTACGGGCCAGTGCGAAGGAATTGGGGGGGATGATGCAGTAGTCGCCTTCGATCTCGACAAAGGACTTGGGATCGAAGGCCTTGGGGTCGACGATGGTCGAATTGATGTTGGTGAATACCTTGAATTCCCGCGCGCAGCGAATATCGTAGCCGTAGCTGGAGGTGCCGTAGGAGACGATGCGCTGGCCGTTGGCTTCGCGTACCAGCTCCGGCGCGAAGGGCTCGATCATGCCGTGCCGTTCCGCCATGCGGCGTATCCATTTGTCTGATTTGATGGCCATTTGCCCCTACCCGCGAACACCCAAAAACAAAGGCGGGATTGTACCCGCCTTTGTCGGAGAAGATCGCGACGAATCAGGCGTTCTGAACGACGATGTTGGGGAACTTGCTGGTCATGTCCTTGGCTTTCTCGGCGACCTTGATCGCGATGCGGCGGGCGATGGCGCGGTAGATTGCTGCGGCCTTCGAGTCCGGCGCGCCGACTACCGTCGGCTTGCCACCGTCGGACATCTCGCGGATAGCCATTTCCAGGGGCAGGCTGCCCAGGAATTCGACGTCGTAGTCTTTGCACATCTGGGCTCCGCCGCCCTCGCCAAAAATGTGCTCGGCGTGTCCGCAGTTGGAGCACACATGAATACTCATATTTTCGACGATGCCGAGAATGGGAATATTCACCTTCTCGAACATCTTGAGACCCTTTCGGGCATCGATGAGGGCGATGTCCTGGGGCGTGGTGACGATCACGGCACCGGTCACCGGCACCTTCTGAGCCAGGGACAATTGAGTGTCGCCGGTGCCCGGGGGCATATCGACGATGAGGTAATCGACGTCACGCCAGTTAGTCTGGGTGAGCAGTTGCTCGAGGGCCTGGGTAACCATGGGGCCGCGCCACACCATGGGGGTTTCCACGTCGATCATGAAGCCGATGGACTGGGCCTGAATGCCGTAGGCTTCGAGGGGCTCCATGCTCGCGCCATCGCGGGATTCCGGCTGGCGGCCGGCGAGGCCCAGCATCTGGGGCTGCGAGGGGCCGTAGATGTCGGCATCCAGAATGCCGACACTGGCGCCTTCCTGAGCCAGGGCGAGGGCGAGATTGACCGCGGTGGTGCTCTTGCCGACGCCCCCCTTGCCGGAAGCAATGGCAATGATGTTTCTGACCCCCGGCAACAGCTTCACCCCCTGCTGCACGGCATGGGAAAGAATTTTCACCGACACGTTGGCGGAAACGTTGCCGACGCCCGGCAAGGCGCGCACAGCGGCGATGACCTGCTTTCTGATACCGTCGATCTGGGTCTTGGCAGGATAGCCAAGTTCGAGGTCGAAGGAGACGTCGCCTGCGTCCACCTGAATGTTCTTGACGGCCTTGCCGGCGACGTAACTCTTGCCAGTATTCGGGTCGATGGTCTGGCCGAGGATGGCTCGAACCGCTTCGACAGTAATGCTCATCGTTTGATTCTCCTGCGGATACCTGAGTAATTTAGTAAGGATAACACAGCCAAAGCGTGGCGGGACGTTTGTTAGAATGCTCGTTTCGTCGCCAGGCCAGAAGCCGCAGAAGCCATGTCCCGCCAGATCCTCGTCACCTCCGCCCTTCCCTACGCCAATGGCGCCATCCACCTCGGCCATCTCGTCGAGTACATCCAGACCGACATCTGGGTGCGCTTCCAGAAGATGAGCGGCAACGAATGTTGGTACGTCTGCGCCGACGACACCCACGGCACCCCCATCATGCTGCGCGCCGAGAAGGAAGGCATCGCTCCGGAAGCCCTGATCGAGCGGGTCCATGGCGAACATTCCCGCGACTTCGCAGGCTTTCACGTCGGCTTCGACAACTATTACAGCACGCACTCGGACGAAACCCGCTTCTACGCCAACGACATCTATTCTCGCCTCAAGGCCGCCGACCTAATCGAAACGCGGACCATCGAGCAGTACTACGATCCCATCAAGCAACTGTTCCTGCCCGACCGCTTCATCAAGGGCGAATGCCCCAAGTGCGGCGCCAAGGATCAGTACGGCGACAATTGCGAATCCTGCGGTGCCGCCTACGCCCCCACCGAGCTGAAGAACCCCTACTCGGCGGTTTCCGGCGCCAAGCCCGAACTGAAGGCCTCCGAGCACTACTTCTTCCGCCTTTCCGACCCGCGCTGCGAGGCCTTCCTGCGCGCCTACACCAGCCGCGACCATGGCGTCCTGCAACCCGAGGCCGCCAACAAAATGCAGGAATGGCTGGGGGCCGATGGCGAGAACCGGCTCACGGACTGGGATATTTCCCGGGACGCCCCCTACTTCGGCTTCGAGATTCCCGACGCCCCGGGCAAGTATTTCTACGTCTGGCTCGACGCCCCCATCGGCTACATGGGCTCCTTCAAGAACCTGTGCGCCAAGCGCGGCCTCGACTTCGACGAATACTTCAAGGCCGATTCCCAGGCCGAGCTGTACCACTTCATCGGCAAGGACATTCTCTACTTCCACGCCCTGTTCTGGCCCGCCGAACTGGCCCACGCCGGTTACCGCACGCCAACCAAGATCTTCGCCCACGGCTTTCTCACCGTGGACGGCGCCAAGATGTCCAAGAGCCGCGGCACTTTCATCACCGCCGACAGCTATCTGGCCACCGGCCTGAATCCGGAATGGCTGCGCTACTACTACGCCGCCAAGCTCTCCGCCACCATGGAGGACATCGACCTCAGCCTGGAGGACTTCGTCGCCCGGGTGAATTCGGACCTCATCGGCAAGTACGTCAATATCGCCAGCCGCGCCGCCGGCTTCATCGCCAAGCGCTTCAACGGCCGCCTTGCCCCGGCCGAAGCTGGCCTGCCCGCCATCCGCGCCATCCAGGAAGCGGCGCCGCGGGTTGCCGATCTCTTTGAAGCCCGGGAATTCGGCAAGGCCATGCGCGAGGTCATGGCCCTGGCCGACGCCGCCAACCAGTACGTGGATAGCGTCAAGCCCTGGGAGCTGGCCAAGCAGGAGGGCAAGGACAGCGAGCTGCACGCCGCCTGCACCAACGCCCTGAACCTCTTCCGCCTGCTCACGGTGCTGCTCAAACCCGTGCTGCCGGCGGTGGCCGCCAAGGTGGAGGCCTTCCTCAACGTCGCCCCGCTGACCTGGAGCGATTCCGCCACCCTGCTCGCCGGCGGCCACGGCATCAATACTTACGAACACCTGATGACCCGCGTCGACGCCAAGTTGATCGAGAAGCTCGTGGAGGCCAATAAGGAATCCCTGGCCCCCGCCCCCGAGCAGCAATCCCCGCAGCGCCACGCCGAGCACCAGGAGAAGGCGGTCGACAAGGCCGTCGCCGAGACCGCCCACTGCAGGATCGACGACTTCATGAAGGTGGACCTGCGCATCGCCCGCATCGTCGAGGCCAGCCACGTGGAGGGCGCCGACAAGCTCATCCGCCTGCAGCTCGACATCGGTGAGGAAAAGCCGCGCCAAGTCTTTGCCGGCATCAAATCGGCCTACGATCCGGCCACCCTGACCGGCCGCCTCACCGTCATGGTCGCCAACCTGGCCCCACGCAAGATGAAGTTCGGCATGTCCGAGGGCATGGTGCTGGCCGCCTCCGACCCCGACGGCAAGACCGGCGGCCTCTATCTCCTCTCCCCCGATTCCGGCGCCCAGCCGGGCATGCGGGTGAAGTAAGCGCTCACGGCCCGTGGGCCTCAGCCGACGCCACTTCCTCGCCGCCGGCGCGGCCTTCGGCGCCTCCCTGACCGCCCGGGCCGATCTGCTGCCGGCCGCCAACGGCCGCCGTGTAGTCATCGTCGGCGGCGGCTGGGGCGGCCTCGCCGCCGCCCGCAGCCTGCGCGAGGCGGCGCCCGAACTGGAAGTCGTGTTGATCGAGAAGGAAGCGGCTTTCTGGTCCCACCCGCTCTCCAACCACTGGCTCGTCGGTCTCGCCGACGGGCGCCGGCTCGGCCACGACCCGGGCCCGGCCGCCCGGACCTTCGGCTACACCCGCTTGCAGGCGGAGGTCACGGCCATCGACCGGGAGCGCCGGCAGATCGTCACGGCAGCCGGCCGCCTTGGCTACGACTGGCTCATCCTCGCCGTCGGCATCCGCCACGATTACAGCGCCTGGTTCGGCGACGACCTCGCCGCCGCCGGGCGTTGCCGCCAGCGCTTTCCTGCCGCCTTCACCGACGCCCACGAGACACAGGCGCTCAAGCGCCGGCTGGAAGCCTTCACGGGTGGCGACTGGCTGCTGACCGTGCCCCCCATGCCCTATCGCTGCCCGCCCGCCCCCTACGAGCGGGCCGGCCTCATCGCCTGGTTTCTGGAGAAGCGCGGGCTTCCCGGCCGCGTCCATGTGCTCGATCCCAACCCGGCCGCCCTGGGCTTCGACCGCATCTTCAAGAATGCCTACCGGGAGCGCGTCAATTACGTCCCCCAGGCCCGCATCCTCAGCCTGAACCTGGAGAAGCAGACGGCGACCACTGATTTCGACACCCTCCCCTTCGCCGAAGCCGTCCTCCTGCCGCCGCAACAGGCCGGCGATCTCGTGTGGCAGGCGGGGCTCGTCGGCCGCGACGCCGCCGGAAAACCCAGCGGCTGGGCGGCGGCGGACCCGGTGGCGCTGCATGCCCCGGGCGACGAGCGCGTCTACCCGGTGGGCGACCTGGTGGACAAGGCCTCGCTCCTCTTCGGCCACTACCCCAAGACCGCCCAGATCGCCGTCCGCCAGGGGCGCAACGCCGCCCTGGCCATTGCCGCCCGCAGCCGTGGCCGAGAGCCCGAGCCACGCCTGCCCGACAGCACCTGCTACGTGGTGGCCCGCGCCGAACCGCGGGAACTGATGCGCATCGACACCAGCTACCGCTTCCGCGGCGACGGCGTCATCCAGCAGACCGTGAAGCAATCCTACGACGCCCAGCCCGAGGGCGAGGACGAAGCCTGGCAGCGAGCCTTGGTCGCCGAACTCCTGGGCGCTTCGCCGAGTTAGCATTCAGTCGCGCAGATTCCGCCAAGTTCGGCGCGCGCCGCATCCCTGCTCGCTTTGTCGCTCACTCGCCCTAGCCGGGCTATGGCTGCGGTTCGCTTCGCGCGATCAGGGCGCGGATGCGTGCCTCGGCATCCACGCGAACCTGCATGACTGACTACTAGCCGAAACACCGCCTTGCCCTTAGCATGATGCCGGCGCGCCGCTCGTGCGTGCGTGCGCCCCATAACAAGCCCCAGGAGACCCCATGTCCGCTAAAGCCATCATCCTCGCCGCCGGCGGCGGTTTCGAGCAGGTCAGCATCGGCAGCCGCGAGGCCGCCCCGCCTGCGGCCGGTGAAATCACCGTGCGGCTGCACGCCAGTTCCCTCAATTACCACGACTACGTGGTGGTCAAGGGCATCTGGGGCCCCAGCGAGCCCCGCATCCCCATGGCCGATGGCGCCGGCGAAGTCATCGCCGTCGGCGCAGGCGTCATGGAATTCGCCGTTGGCGACCGGGTAGTCAGTACCTTCTTCCCCTCCTGGCACGACGGCCCGCCGGAAGTCGAGGGCTTCGTCACCGTTCCCGGCGACGGCGTCGACGGCTACGCGCGGGAGCTCGTCACCCGCCCGGCCACCGCCTTCACCCGCGCGCCCCAGGGCTACAGCCACGCCGAAGCGTCCACCCTCACCACGGCCGGCCTCACCGCCTGGCGCGCACTCTTCTCCGACGATCACCTCAAACCCGGCGACACGGTCCTCGTCCAGGGCACCGGGGGCGTCTCCATCTTCGCCCTGCAATTCGCCAAGGCCGCCGGCGCCCGGGTCATCGCCACTTCATCCAGCGACGACAAGCTCGAGCGCCTCGAATCCCTCGGCGCCGACCATCTCATCAACTACCGTAAGGACCCCGCCTGGGGCGAAACCGCCCGCCGCCTGACCGGCGGCCGCGGGGTGGACCACGTGGTCGAAGTGGGCGGCCCGGCGACCCTCGATCAATCGATGATCGCCACCCGCATCGGCGGCCACGTGTCGGTGATCGGCATCCTCTCGGGGCTGGAAGGCAAGCTCGCCTTCGTCACCGCCCTGGTGCGGCAACTGCGTCTGCAAGGCGTACTGGTGGGCAGTCGCCGCCAGCAGCAGGACATGGTCCGCGCCCTCGACGCCAACGGCCTGCGCCCCGTCATCGATCGCAGCTTCCCGCTGGAAGGCATCGTGGATGCCTTCCGCTACCAGGAAACCAACCAGCACTTCGGCAAGATCTGCCTGGAATGGTGAGTTGGCCGGCGACGCGTCTCAGTGCCGCGCCCAGCGCCTGGTCTTGCCGTCCGGGAGGATGAGGAAGGTCTCGAAAAGCTCGTGCTGCACCTGACGCTCGCCGGTCGTCGGGTCCAGCATGGTGCAGGCAGTCTCGCAGGTCGGGTTGCTGAATTCGCGCCCCGGCGCACCCCGCGGCAGGCCGGGCACGGCCAGCCCTCGCGCCCGTGGCTTTTCCTTGAGCAGTTCGCGGATATCCTCCGCCGGCACGTGGCCCTCAATGAAATAACCGGCCACCGTGGCGGTGTGCACGGATTCCATGTCGGCAGGCACCTTCAGGCGGCGCTTCACCGCAGGCATGTCCGCCTCTTCCTTGTAGACCACCTTGAAACCGTTGTCGGCCAAGTGAGCGCCCCAATCGATGCACGCCAGGCAGGGGCTGGGCATGTGGATTTCCACCGTCGGTCGGGCGGTTTCCGCGCTTGAGAAAAACGGAAAGAAAAGGAAGGCAATCAGGGAAAGTCTCAACATTTCCGAAGTCCGGTGTAGTGCAGAATGGCAGTCACTCGATTATAGCCAGCTCGCCGTGCTCACCCTCAACCGTCCGCCCCGCCCCCGCCTCACCCTGCGCATCTTGGCCTACGCCCTGGCCGACGTCTTCGGCCTGGCCTGTGTCGCCATCGGGGCGACCTGGTTCGTGGACAAGAAAGGGCTCTTCGTTGCCGGCGTTCCCGCCTCCCTGGCGGAAGCGGTGGCCTGCACGGCAGGCGGCGTCGCCGTCATGGTCTGGGCGGTGGCCCGAATCCTGAGGGAGATCGGCAAACAGGGGCCGGAGTTGCAGGCTCGCTACGCGGACTACGTGGCCCACAACCATCCCGGAACGCCGCTACCTCCGAAAGGCGATTAGGACGCCTCTTCCGGCCGCCCCGCCCGCAGCCATTCCGGCAGTTCGCGCCCGCCGGCGTTGTCGATGACGTACTGGCGGATGAGCCGGCGCACCACCTGGGAGGGGGTCAGGTCCTGGGCCGCGCAGATTTCCTCGAAGAGCCGTTTTTTCACGGGATCGATGAGGATGGTCAGGCGGGCGGTTCGATTCTCCACCATAAGCGGTTTCCTGCATGGTCACCACGGGGGCGATACCCGCCGCGGCCTAGTTATCATTTTATTAACATTGACACCTAATACACAGCAAATGTAATGTGTGTTCCAGCGGCGCGTCAACGGCGGCGCCCGCATTCTTTCCGAGTCCCCCATGAAGATCGCCTTCCGCCCGAAGTTGCTGGACTGCCTCCCCGCCTACGACCGCGGACAGTTCGGGAGGGATCTGGCTGCCGGCCTCACCGTCGGGGTGCTGGCCCTGCCGCTGGCCATGGCTTTCGCCATCGCTTCAGGCTGCTCCCCCGCCGCCGGCATCTGGACCGCCATCGTCGCCGGATTTCTCACCTCCGCGTTGGGCGGATCCCGAGTGCAGATCGGCGGCCCCACGGGGGCCTTCATCCCCATCGTCTATGGCATTGTCGCCACGCACGGCTTCGCCAACCTGATGGGCGCCACAGTGCTCGCCGGCATCTTTCTGCTCGCCATGGGTCTCGCCCGACTGGGGCAGCTGATTCGCTTCATTCCAGTCACCGTGGTCATCGGCTTCACCAACGGCATCGCGGTGGTCATCTTCCTTGCCCAGATCAAGGATTTCTTCGGCCTCAAGATCGACAACCTGCCGGCGGAGTTCTTCCTGCGCCTCAAGACCCTGGCCGCCCACGCCCACACGGTGGATCCGACCACCCTGGGACTGGCCGTCGCGTCCTTCGCTTTTCTGCTCTTCTACAACCGCCTGGCCCAGCGCTTCGCCCTGCTGCGCCGCGCGCCGGGGCCGCTTGCCGTTCTCGTCGCCGGCACGGCGGCGGCCTTCGTCCTTGACCTGCCGGTGGAAACCATCGGCAGCCGCTTCAATGGCATTCCCCAGACCATTCCCGACATCGGCCTGCCCGCCCTGTCGATCCACGATTTCGGCAAACTCATCTCGCCAGCGCTCGCCATTGCGCTCCTGGGCGCCATCGAGTCCCTACTCTCGGCCCGGGTCTCCGACGGCCAGATCAACGATCGCCACGACCCCAACCAGGAGTTGATCGCCCAGGGCATCGCCAACATCGCCGCCCCCTTCTTCGGCGGTTTCGCCGCCACCGGCGCCATCGCCCGCACCACCACCAACGTGCGCACCGGCGGGCGCACGCCCATCGCCGGCATGGTGCACGCCGGCGTGCTGCTGGCCATCGTCCTCGTCGCCGCGCCTCTGGCCGCCTATGTACCGCTGGCCACCCTGTCGGCCATCGTCATGGTGGTGGCCATCAACATGGGCGAGTGGCACGAGTTCCGCGAACTGCGGCGCTATTCCCTGGCCTATCGGACCATCCTGCTGGCCACCTTCACCCTGACCGTGGTCTTCGACCTGACCATCGCCGTCGAATTCGGCATGGTGCTGGCCTGTCTGTTCTTCATCTACCGCATGTCGGACCTCACGTCCGTGGAGCGCCGCCCCCTGCGCGAAGCGGCCAGCGAAGCGCTCTTCCTGTATCCCGACGGCAGTCTGCGCGTGGCCGCGTGGCAGGTTTTCGGATCCCTGTTCTTCGGCGCGGTGCACAAACTCGAGGCGCTCCTTGATCCGGCGGCGGGGCACCCGGAAGTGGTCATTCTCGACATGGCTCGCCTGATTCAGCTCGACACGACCGGACTTGAGGGCCTGGAGAGCCTGCAGGACCAGTTGGCGCAGCGGCGCTGCCACCTGCTGTTGTGCGGGCTCAATTCGCAGCCCGGTTCGCTCCTTTATCGCTCCGGATTCGTCGAGCGTCTCGGGGACGACAATGTCTGTGCGGACCTCGGCCAGGCCCTGGAACGCGCCAAGGTGCTACTCCCCAACCTGATGGGCGAAGACCAACTATGACCCCTCCCCTGCGCCCAAGCCCTCATCCGCGGCCAGCCCCGTGACGGTACCCTTCACCTGTTCGCTTCGCATCCGGGGTCTCGTTCAGGGTGTCGGCTACCGCTGGTCAATGACCAACGAGGCAATCCGCCTGGGCCTTGACGGCTGGGTGCGCAATCGCCGAGACGGGAGTGTCGAAGCCCTGGTCTGTGGGCCGAAACCCCAGGTCGATGCGCTGATCGCCTGGGCGAAGCTTGGTCCGGGCGGCGCCCGGGTGAGCAGCGTGGACGTCACGCCATCCAGCCAGACCGTCACCCGGGGATTCACCCAGCGTCCCACGGAATGACGCCGGCGCTCCCCGACAGCCCCGTCGCTCGGACTCTCGTTTGACAGGCCAGGCCCCCTTCGCTAAATTCAAACGTTACCCAACCCCGAACGCATATCCACTAGGAGCACACCATGGCCGTTCTCGTCGGCAAACAAGCCCCGGACTTCACCGCTACTGCCGTTTACGGCAACAATGAAATCAAGGAGTTGAAGCTTTCCCAATTCAAGGGCAAGCCGATCGTCCTCTTTTTCTACCCTTTGGACTTCACTTTCGTCTGTCCGTCGGAACTCATCGCCTTCGATCACCGCCTGTGCGAATTCGAGCAGCGTGGCGTCCAGGTTATCGGGGTTTCCATCGACTCCCAATTCACCCACTTGGCCTGGAAGAATACCGCGGTCAAGGAAGGCGGCATCGGCCAGGTGGGCTACCCCCTGGTGGCCGACGTCAAGCACGACATTTGTCGCGCCTACGATGTGGAACTGGAAGCCGCCGGCGTCGCCCTGCGCGGCTCCTTCCTCATCGACAAGAATGGCGTGGTCATGCACCAGGTGGTGAATATGCTCCCCCTGGGCCGCAACATTGATGAGATGCTGCGCATGGTCGATGCCCTACAGTTCTTCGAGGAACACGGTGAAGTCTGTCCGGCCGGCTGGAACAAGGGCAAACCCGGAATGACCGCTTCGCCGGAGGGCGTCGCTGCTTATCTGGCAAAGAATGCCAAGAAGCTTTGAGCAAATCCGGAACGATCGGCACCTCGCCCATGGCCAGCCCGGCGCACCGCCTCTCTCCCGCAGACAATCTTGCTGGCTGCCGGCGCAACCGCTGAGAAAACCCCGCCCTGGCGGGGTTTTTTTGTAACCGGCGCACTTCGCTCTGTAGTATTTTTGCCATTTATGTACAATCCGGGAACATTTCGGTTTTTGGACGAATCATGGCCGATGATCGCTACCTGACTACCCGGCAAGTTGCCGCCCGGCTCGGCATTTCCCTCGGTACTGTCCAGCAGATGGTCGAGTCCGGCGCCCTCGAAGCATGGAAGACGGCTGGTGGCCATCGTCGCATCCTCGCCAGTTCGGTCGATTCCTACGTCGCCCGTACTCACCCCGCCACCCGCGCCGACAATGCTGAACGCCCCTTGGATGTGCTGATCGCGGAAGACGACCCATTGCAACGCCGACTTTACGAAACGACCTTCGCTTCCTGGCAGTTTCCGCTCAGGGTGCGCATGGTGGATAACGGATTCGACGGACTCGTCGAGGTGGGTCGCTCAGTACCCGACATTCTCATTGCCGACCTCGTCATGCCGGCCATGGACGGTTTCCAGATGGTCCGCCGCCTGCGGGAGCGCCCTGAACTGGCGAGCATGGATATTCTGGTGGTGAGCTCGCTTTCGGCCGACGAGATCCGCGCCGCCGGCGGTCTCCCGGCGGCGGTGACCGTATACAGCAAGCCCGTTCCCTTCCACGAACTGAAGGGCTACACCCAGGCGCGGCTAAGCACCCGGCGCCGCAGCTGATGTAGAAAATGTCCATAGCAAGGAAAAGCTTCAGATTTGTGCGAAACGCGCCGTAAAGAGCAAGAAATCCATTGGCGGGGCAACCCCCCGTCACGTATGATTGGCAGGACAATCCTGCAACGACGATAAAGACAGGGTGAGGAGACAATCATGGGACTTTTCGGCGGCAATGCTTCCCTTGACCAGATCGACCGAGACATCGCGGCGATCGCTGACGGCAATGCTGATTTGTCCTGTGCCATAGGCAACGGCGCCAGCGGCACTGCGGGACGCATTTCCGGCAATCTCAACCGCTTCTTCACCAAGGTGAGGGGACTCATCGTCCACGCCCGGGAAAAGAGCGTGAGCATCGCGGCCGATGCCGCCCGCATGAATCACCTGGTCCAGCTCACCGGCAGCGCGGTCAAGAAGCAGGAGGAACTCGCCGAAGCAGTTTTCGCATCCAGCAATCGCGTGAATCAGGCGGTCTCCGAAGTTGCCCTCAACGCGGACGCCATCGAATCCTCGACCCACAACAATCTCGACCTCGCGCAACGCTCCCTCGACCAGATGCACACCGTGGCCGACACCATGCGCTCGGCCAACGCCCACATCGAGCACTTCGCCACCACCGTCGGCGAACTGCACACCAGCTCGATGAAGATCAACGAGATCGTCTCCCTCATCAACGACATTTCCGACCAGACCAACCTGCTGGCCCTCAACGCCGCCATCGAGGCCGCGCGGGCGGGCGAGGCGGGGCGCGGCTTCGCCGTCGTCGCCGACGAAGTGAGAAAGCTCGCCGAGAAGGTCAAGACGGCGACCCAGGTGATCGGCCAGAATACCCAGTCGATGATCAACCTGGTGGTCGATACCTCCGAAAAAACCCGCGCCATCGTCGGCGACGTCACCCAGGCCAACAGCTACATCGAGACCTCGGCCCGAGATCTTGGCGCCATGGTCGAGGATTTCAAGCAGACCACCGACCAGTTGGGCACCATCGCTGGCGCCATACGCAACCTGCGCGAAAGCAACCAATCGATCCACAGCGAGGTCGAGGAAATCCGCAATCTCGCCCTGGACATCTCGGGCAAGGTCCGCCAGTGCGAAGATTCCTCCAAGACGCTGCGCGGTTCCACCGAGGATCTTCAGGGCACCCTCGCCGACTTCCGCACCGGCAACAGCATGTTCGACAAGTTGCACGACGGCAGCGCGGCGTTCCGCGACAAGGTCGCCGGCGTCCTACAGAAACTCGCCGATCGCGGGACCAATGTCTTCGACCAGGCCTACAAGGACATTCCCGGTTCCAATCCCAAGCGCTTCACCACCGCCTACGACAGCCAGTGCGACGCGGAGCTGACCCGCATTTACGACGACATGCTCAGGGACTTCCCCGGCCTCGTCTATTCGCTCGCCGTCGATACCAACGGCTATGCGCCGGCTCACAACAGCATCTTTTCCAACCCCCCCAGCGGCGACCCGGCGGTCGATACCGCGAAATGCCGCCACAAGCGCATGTTCAACGACCCGGTGGGCATCAAGCTGGCCACCAACCAGAAGCCGTCCCTCTTCCAGACCTATGTACGCGACACCGGCGAAATTCTCAACGACCTGTCGATGCCCATCGTCATCAACGGCAGGCACTGGGGCGCGGTGCGCATCGGCTTCAAGACCGACCTGGTGAAATAAGGCCCGGATGGCGGCGGTCGGCTACCGCGACGTCCTCGCGTACTGGTTCGGCCATCCCGGCGACGCCGACTACGGCCGCCCGCGGGCGGCATGGTTCAACAAGAATCCCGAGGCAGACGTCGAGATTCGCAGCAGATTCCGTGCCCTCCATCAGTGGGCGAAGAGCGGCCTCCTCGACGCCTGGGCGGAAAACCCGGACTCCCTGCTCGCCCTGATCCTGGTTCTCGATCAGTTCACCCGCCAGATTCACCGCGACGATCCCCGTGCCTTCGCCTGCGACGCGCGTGCGCTGGCTCTTGCGGAGAGTGCCATCGCCCAGGGCTTCGATCAGCGTTTGCCCCCCTTGCAGCGAGCCTTCCTTTACATGCCCCTGGAGCACGCCGAAGACCCTGCCACCCAGGAACGAGCCGTGGCACTCTTCGACGAACTGGCCAGTGCGGCGCCACAACTCGCCGGTTTCGCGGACTATGCCCGCCGCCATCGGGAGGTCATCGCCCGTTTCGGGCGTTTTCCCCACCGCAACGCCCTCCTCGGCCGGGAAAACACGCCCGCAGAGCGGGAATATCTCGCCCAGCCGGGAAGCGGTTTCTGAGCCCGCCCAAGGCTGGCCGAAATCGAAGCGGATCAGGGATAGACGATTTCCACGTTCTCCGGCCGCAGCCACTCGCGCAGTTCGGCGAGCAGCGCATCGTCGAGGCGCACGCGAAACGCTTCCCCCAGATTCAACTCGCACTGCGCCCGCTCGTTGCGGTAATGCAGGCGAACCGGGGCCGACCCGGGGACAAAGGGGGTCAGCATGGCTTTCAGCCGGCGGGCTTCGGCGCCGCCGTTCAGGCGCAGGAGCAGGTGGCGGGCGAAGCGGGCACGGGCTTCGCCGAGGGTGAGCAGGCGATCGGCGACCACCCGATTGCCGCCGGAGAAATCGTCGTAGCTGACCTTGCCCTCGACGAGCAACAGTTCGTCGGTGACGATCTTGCCGCGCTCGGCCTCGAACAGTTCGTTGAACACTGACACCTCGACCAGGGCGTCGCCGTCGTCGAGCTGCAGGAAGAGCATCTTGCCGCGCCGGGTCATCTGGGTGCGCAGACCGACCACCACACCGGCAATCAGGGTCGGCTCCTTGGCCGGTTCGAGTTGGGAGAGGCCACGGCGCACGAAACGCGACAACTCCCGGCGATGAGCGTCGAAAGGGTGGCCGGAGAAAAAGAAACCGAGGGCCTGCTTTTCCTGCATCAGGCACTCCTTCTCGTCCCAAGCCTTTACCTCGACGTAGCGGGGCGCATGCTCCTCCGCCGCCGGACCGGTGTCGAAGAGGCTGACCTGGAGGGCGTCTCGCTCGGCCTGCTCGGCGAAATCCATGGCCACTCCCACCGTCGCCAGCAGCGCATGGCGCCCCCCGCGACCCGCCCCGGCGGGCGCCACGGCGTCGAAGGCGCCGGCCCGGATGAGGGCCTCGATGGTGCGGCGATTGACGAGGCGCTTGTCCACCCGCTTGCAGAAATCGAAGAGATCCTTGAAGGCCCCGTCCTTCTCGCGGGCGGCCAGGATGCACTCGACCGCCTGCTGGCCGGTACCCTTGACCGCTCCCATCCCGTAGCGGATGGTCTTCGCATCCACCGGTTCGAAACGATAGGCCGAGGCGTTCACGTCCGGCCCCAGCACGGCGATGCGGTTGGCGACGGTGTCTTCGTAGAAGATTTTGACCGTGTCGGTATTGTCCATGTCCGAAGACAGGGTCGCCGCCATGAAAGCCGCGCAGTGGTGAGCCTTCAACCAGGCAGTGTGGTAGGTGACGACGGCGTAGGCAGCGGTGTGGGACTTGTTGAAACCGTACTCCGCGAATTTGGTCATCAGGTCGAAGAGCTGCTCGGCGAGCGCCGGGTCGTAGCCCTTCTCCTGCGCCCCGGCGGCGATGGTCTCCCGGTGCTTGGCCATTTCCTCGGGCTTCTTCTTGCCCATCGCCCGGCGCAGCATGTCGGCGCCGCCCAGGGTGTAGCCGCCGATGATCTGGGAGATCTGCATCACCTGTTCCTGGTACACGATGACGCCGTAGGTAGGCGACAGGCAGGCGGTGAGGTCCGGGTGGAAATAGTCGATCTTCTGCTGGCCCTTCTTGCGCAGGATGAAGTCGTCCACCATGCCGGAACCCAGGGGACCGGGACGGTAAAGGGCGAGCACGGCGATGATGTCCTCAAAGCGGTCGGGAGCCAGCTTCTTCAGGAGCTTCTTCATGCCCTCCGATTCCACCTGAAAGATCGCGGTGGTGTTGGCGTCCTTCAATATCTGGTAGGCGGCCGGGTCGTTGAAACCCAGGCTCATGAGGTCGAGCTTCTCGCCGCTCAGGCGCTGCACGTAGTCCAGCGCCAGTTCGATGATGGTCAGGTTGCGCAGACCCAGGAAATCGAACTTCACCAGGCCCGCCTTCTCCACGTCGTCCTTGTCGAACTGGGATACCGGCGAGGCGTCGCTACCGGTGGCCTGGTAGATGGGGCAGAAATCGGTGATTTTTCCTGGGGCGATGAGGACGCCGCCGGCGTGCATGCCGACGTTGCGGGTGAGGTCTTCGAGGCGGGCGGCGAGGTCGAAGAGTTCGCGGATCGACTCGCCGTCCCGCTCGTCGGCCATCATTTCCTTCAGAACCGGCTCCTGCTCCAGGGCATCGGCCAGGGAGACCGGCTTGTTCTGCACCACCGGGATCAGCTTGGAGAGCCGGTCACAGAGCGAATACGGCAGGTCGAGCACTCGCCCTACATCGCGGATCACCGCCTTCGACGACATGGTGCCGAAGGTGGCGATCTGGGAAACAGCGCCGGCGCCGTAGCGCTCCCGCACGTACTCGATCACCCGCCAGCGGTTGTCCTGGCAGAAATCCACGTCGAAGTCGGGCATCGACACCCGCTCCGGATTGAGGAAGCGCTCGAAGAGCAGGGCGTAGGCCAGGGGATCGAGGTCGGTAATCCGGAGGCTGTAGGCGACCAGGGAGCCCGCGCCGGATCCCCGCCCGGGGCCGACGGGAACCCCGTTCTGCTTGGCCCAGTTGATGAAATCGGCCACGATCAGGAAGTAGCCGGGGAACCCCATCTGGACGATGGTGTTGCACTCGAACCTCAGACGTTCGTCATACTCGGGGCGGCGTCTCGCCCGCAGCTCCTCATCGGGAAAAAGCTCCAGGAGCCGCTTTTCCAGCCCGGCCTCGGCCTCCCGCACGAGGAAGTCAGCCAGGCTCATTCCGGCAGGGGTGGGAAAGTCCGGCAGGAAATTCTTGCCCAGGGTCAGCTCGATGGAGCAGCGGCGGGCGATCTCGACGGCGTTCTCCAGCGCCTCCGGCAGATCGGCAAAAAGCGCGGCCATTTCGGCCTGACTCTTGAAATACTGCTCCTCCGTATAGGGCCGCGGCCGCCGCGTATCGCCCAGCACATAGCCCTCGGCGATGCACACCCGCGCCTCGTGGGCGCGAAAATCCTCGCGATCGAGAAACTGGACGGGATGGGTCGCCACCAGGGGCAGGCCGAGATCGCCGGCAAGATCCGCCGTGGACTGAACCAGCAATTCCTGCTGCGGCTGGCCGTAGCGCTGCACCTCCAGGTAGAAGGCGCCGGGAAAAACCGCCTCCCAGGCCAGCGCGCGCTCCCGCGCCAGATCGAAATTGGCGTTGGCGAGCGCCTCGCCCACGTCACCCTGCTGCGCGCCGGAAAGGGCGATCAGCCCGTCGCAGCCGATCTCCCGCAACCAGGCGCGGCGAATCTCGGCCCGGTCGCGGCGACCCTCCGCCAGATAGGCGCGGGAAAGCAGGGCGCAGAGTTGCAGATAGCCGGCCTGGTTGCGTACCAGCAGCAGGAGCCGCGTCGCCCCCTCCGGCGCCTCCGGGTCGCTGATCCACACGTCGGCCCCGGCAATCGGCTTGAGGCCGCGACCGCGCGCCGCCGCATAGAACTTGACGAGGCCGAAGAGATTGCCGAGATCGGTGAGCGCCAGCGCCGGCTGGCCGTCCGCGGCGGCCCGCTTGACGGCATCCCCCAGGCGGACGATGCCGTCGGTGATGGAATATTCGGAATGAACGCGAAGATGGACGAAGCACGGGGAAGTCATGGGCGGCGATTTTACCGCGGCGGAAGACAGAACTCCCTCATCCCGCTCCCAGGGCGGGAATTCGGGGGAATCTCCCGGGATATAATTTGAGCGCGCCGGAATACCGGCAGCCCAGATAAGAGCACTTCCACCCGCAGTTCCGCGGGTTTTTGCCCAGGGGGTTTCATGTCTCCGCGTTTCGTCCTTTCCCTGGTCGCCCTGGCGGCCGCTCTTCCCCTCCGCGCCGAGGATCATCGCGTTCACCAGCGCATGCTCGACGAGGTCGTTCGAGTCGAGTGCTCGGTCAGCCTCAAGGGCAAGGCTTTCCAGGCCGGTCACGGCACCGGTTTCCTGGTGGGCCATTCGGAATACGTCCTGACCAACAGCCACGTCATCAACACCTGCCACCCGGACAACAAGATCGAGGTGCTCAAGACCGCCCTCTACGAGAATTACATCGAGCCCCTCACCAAGGTGGACGTGGCGGACTGGAAAGCCCTGCTCAACGGCTTGCCCAAGGATCTGCAGCAGTCGATGATCCGCGATCTGGAGCAGGATCCGGACAAGGCGCAGAAATTCGTGCGGGATACCAAGTGGCGGGTCGCCTACATCAAGCGCTTCCTCGATGCCTACGCCCAGGAGACCGCCGGCGCCAATTTCCCCTACGTCACCCAGGCCCTGGCCATCGTCCATCCCGGTAAGTCGGGCGGCTCGCCGATCCGCACGCCGGTATCCCAGATCGTCTGGTCGGCCTGGAACGACGACAAGAAAAAGGCCGCCACCGGCCTCGATCTGGCGGTACTCAGACTCCCTCGCCCCATGAGCGACAAGCCCAGCGTCGACGTCTTCGCCACCGGCGGCGCCCTGGCGGTATCGGAAGAGGTCTATACCGTCGGCTATCCCGGCGGCAGCGACCTGGTGGAGTCGGCCAAATACACCCCGACCATGAAGCGCGGCATCATCAGCAAGCTGGGCGGCGAAGCCGAGGTCAAGGGCGAGGCGGCCAAGAGCGGGGCAAGAGGCGTTCCGGTGATCGAGACCGACGCCGCCATCAACCCCGGCAACTCCGGCGGGCCTCTCTACAACCAACGCGGCGAAGTCATCGGCATCAACACTTTCGTACCCGGCAAGGACCGCGCCATGCAGCAGGGCATCGGCTGGGCCCAGGATATCGCCGTCGCCATCCCGGTGCTGCGGGATCTGGGCATCCCCTTGCCGCGCGTGCGCGAAGCGCCGCCGGGCTGGGTCGAGAGCAACAGCGGCATGGTCTGGGCGGTCGTCGGCGGCGGCGCTTTGATGCTGCTCGGCGGCGTCGGATTCGGCATCCGCATGCGGCGGCGCACCGCCCACCCGGGCGCGCTTCCCGCGGCTGCCACGCCCGCGCCGCCCTTCCCCATGCCCGCGGCGGCAACGGTCGACGCGACGGTGGTCGCACGGTCGAGCCACGGGGGCTTGCCGATTCTCTTCCGCAGCGGCCCCATGAGCGGGCAGCGCGTCGAGGTGCCCGCCGGCGGCGCCTATCTGGGCCGCGACGCCAGCAAGTCCACCCTGGTGGTCGCCGGCGACAAGGTTTCCGGCCGCCACCTGTGGGTCGGCCAGCGCGCCGGCGTCTGGGTGGTTTCGGACCAGGGCTCCACCAACGGCACATTCGTCAACGACGTCGCCCGCGGCCGAATCAGTGAACAGCCCATACGCCGCGGCGACGTCGTCCTGCTTTCGCCGGACGGCGTGGTAAGTTTCGAAATCCTGTAGGGCGCGGACGCCATGCGCGGCGTCCCCGGCACTGGAAGCGCGGCCTAATTCAGATTGAAGTGGTGAGGCGCACCAGCCATTCGGGAGCGACCCCCAGCACCCAGGCCTCGAAACGCTTGTCGAGACCGCTGATGATCAGCAGGCCGAGGAGGAGCATGACACCGCCGAGGACGCGCTTGCCGGTCTTGCCGGCGGCGAGGAGTCGCCCGCGCACGCGCCCCAGGGCTTGCCGGGAAAGGACGCCGAGAATCACCAGGGGCAAGGCGGCACCAATGCCGAAAACCGCCATCAGCAGCGTGACCTGAGCAAGATCCTTCCCTTGGCTCGCAAGGGTGATCGCCGCTCCCAGCGTCGGGCCGACACAGGGACTCCACACCAGGCCAAGAAGGAGGCCGACCACGAATTGCCCGGTCAGACCGTCGAGGGTCACCCGCGCCAGGGCGTTCTGCCCGGCGCCGGACACCCCCGACACCGCCGCGGCGAACCGCTGCTGCAGATTCTCCGAGAGCAGCACGACACCAAAGACGAGGAGCAGGACGGCGGCGAAGTCGCGCAGCAGCGCCTGATCGATTCCCAGACTTACCCCGACGCTGGCGATGAGCACTCCGACGACGGTAAAGGAGAGGGCCAGCCCCGCAGCTAGCGCGAAGGGCCCCAGCCGGTGGGCGGCAACCGCCGTCGCCAACAGGATGGGAATGAGCGGCAACACGCAGGGGGACAGGGTGGATAGTCCGCCCGCCGCGAAGGCCAGTCCGAAGCTTGCGAGGCCGAAATCCATCAGGCGCAATCCGTCGAATGGGCGGCGCAGGCGGGAACGAGGCAGCCGCAGGTCCGCCGCTCACCCGGCGCGCGTCCGCGATTGCCTGGGCGGCCGCCCGAAATTCCCGCTTTCATAGCGCCTGCTTGAGCAGCGCAACAATCGCTTCCTTGCGGGTCTCGCCAGTGACGCGGGCGACCTCCTTGCCTCCCTTGTAGACGATCAGGGTGCTCTGCATGGTCGCCTTGACGTTGCGCAGGGCGTTCTTCTGCTTGTCGTAATCGACCCGCAGGGTCTGCAGGGACTTCAGTTCCGGCATTGGCAGCACCTCATCAAGCACCTTGGCCTGGGCTTTGCAGATCGGGCACCAATCGGCGTGAACGAAGACCAGGACGGGCTTTCCTTCTTTCTGGAGGGCGTCAAAATGCCCCTGCTCGAAGGCGATCCCCGCGGCAAAGGCGGTGCCGGCGGCGAACAGGAAGGTGGCGAGGAAGAGGCGAAACAATCTGAGCATGGCAGTCTCCAAAGGGCGATCCCCTCCGTGAGACTCCTGGGGGATCGTTTCGTTGCGGCGCTGCAGCGCGCGACCGCCGGGAACCGGACGGCAACGAGTGGACGGCCGACGGTCTCTTTCCTTACAACGGCCGCCCGCGCCGCGGGCGGCGGCTCAGTTGAGCACGGCGTCGGCGATCAGTCTGCGGATGGAGGTCGCTTCGAAGGGCTTGTCGCAGATGGCGGATACACCGGCCTTCTCCACGGCGGCGAGGCGACCCATGTTCTGCTCGCTGGTCACCATAAGAACGGGAACCGCATTCTGCCAACTCTGAGTACGGATGTATTCGGTGAGTTCGCGGCCATCCATTTCCGGCATGTTGTAGTCGGTGATGACCAGATCGACCATGGTCGTCTGCAGGCAATCCACCGCCTCGCGGCCGTTGCAGGCCTCGGTGATGCGCTCGACGCCGAGTTCTTCCAGGAGGCGTCGCAGATGGCGGCGCGAGGCGTTGCTGTCATCCACCAGCAGGACGCGCAGGCGCTCCAGCTCGGCGGGATCGAGGTCGGCGGGGGGATTGAGGTAATCGGCGGCGGCGAAGAGCGCGCGCGACAGCTGCTGTTCGTCGAAGGGCTTGGTCAGAATGCTGCACGCGCCGGCCTGACGCACCGGTTCGAGGAGCTGCGGCCGGGTCTCGCTGGAAATGAGGATGAAGGGCACGGCTTCCAGATAGGGATCCGCGCGCATGCCTGCCACCAGATCGGTCCCCGCCTGATCCGGCAGATAGAGGCTGCTCACCACCACCCAGCCGCGATCGACGCGGCGCAGCGCCTCCAGCGCAGCAGCGCCGGACTGGCAGACCTCAGTGCTGCCCACCCCCTGATTGTTGAGCATGCGGCACACCAGATGGGCCTGCATCGACGAGGGTTCGACCAGCACCACATGGATCTCGGCAAGAGGAGAAACGATGGCCATGGCGACATCTCCGGGAAGAATCAATGGTGACTATAGCAGGCCGGCCGAAGCGCCGGGTAGCGGAAAGCCCCGCGGGCAGCGGTTATCAGGCGGGGGGCAGGTCGAAGAAGAGCAGTTCGCAATCGTCTTGGGCGATCAACTCGAGAGCGGTCTCATCGGCGATCTTGGCGCCGTCGCCACCGACCATGGGTCGCTCGTTCAGCGAGAGAACCCCGCTAACCAGGTGGAGATAGGCGAGCCGCCCGACATCCAGGGGAATGGAGAGTCGCGCGCCGGAATCCAGGAGGCTCGCCGAGACGCGGGCATCCTGGCCGATGACGAGACTGCCCTCGGCACCGTCCGACGTGGCGACCGGGCAAAGCCTTCCCCGCAGGGCAGCGTCGGGAAGGACTTTTTGCTCGTAGCCGGGCGGGTCGCCGCGACGGGCGGGGACGATCCAGATTTGCAGCAGATGGGTCTCCTCCCGCAGCGAGGGATTGAATTCGCTGTGCAGGATGCCGCGCCCGGCGCTCATGCGCTGCACCTCGCCGCGCCGGATCACGCCCCCGTTGCCAAGGCTGTCGCGATGTTCCAGGGCGCCCGAGAGCAGGTAGGTGAGCACTTCCATGTCGCGGTGGCCGTGCATGCCGAAGCCGCCGCCCGGGGCAATGCGGTCCTCGTTGATGACCCGCAGACAGCCCCAGCCCATCTCGGCGGGATCGTGGTACTCGGCGAAGGAAAAGCTGTGGCGTGCCTTGAGCCAGCCATGATCGGCGGCGCCGCGGGTACCCGCGGGACGCAGGAGGATCATGGCAAAACCGCCATCGAAGGCCCGCCCCGCCCGGAATTTCGCTCCGACGAGCGGTTCATGGCGCTTCCGCCCACTCCAGGATCGGCTGCCACTGCTGGCGATCCTTGTCGACGCGGGCGACCGGCAGGTCGAAGAGGCTGAGCCCGCCGGCCGCCGCCTGCACGTAGAGCTGAGTGTCCCGCAAACAGGTCAGGACCGGCACGTCAAGGCCCGCGAAAAACCGCTCCAATTCGGCGGCGGCGCGCGTGCGGGCGTCGACCCGCATGCCGACGACGGCAACGTCGGAGCGCCCCTTGCGGATGGCTTTCTCCTCCTGCAAGGCGGCCAGGAAGTTGCGGGTGGCGTTCATGTCGAAGGTGGAAGGCTGCACGGGGACGATCACCCGCGACGACACCTTGAGGGCCTTTTCGAGCATCTTCCCGCGCAGCCCGGCGGGGGTGTCGAGGACGGCGTGGGTGACGCCGCGGGGCGGCCGCGCCACCTGGTCGGGACCGACCTCCCAGGTGGCGATGGCCGGCGCCTCCGCGGGCCGCAGGGCCAGCCACTCGCGGGAGGACTGCTGGCGGTCGATGTCTCCGAGGAGCACCCGGTGACCGCGGGCGGCCAGGAATCCCGCCAGATTGGTGGCCAGCGTGCTCTTGCCGGCGCCGCCCTTGGGATTGGCCACCAGCAGGACTTTCACGTGGAGCGCTCCAGCTTGTCCAGCGCCTTGCGGACCAGATTGACGTGGCCGCGCAGGGTATAGACGAGGTCGGTGAAGGCGAGCGGCACCCGCAGGCGGCTAGCCTCCTCATCGAGGCCGTCGAGGCGCTGGCGGTATTCTGGAAGCCGTGCCGCGTCAGAGTGCTCCTTGATATCCTCTTCCAGGAACTTGAGCTCGCCGTAGCAGCGGAAAATCTTGGAGCGTACCCTCCAGGAATAGATGGCCGGCGCCACCCGCACGAGGGGAATCAGCAAAGCAATGATCGGTACCAGCAGGACGATCAGGCGATCCACCAGCACGGCCAGCCAGAAGGGCAGGTAGCGCTGGAGAAAGGGCGGTCCGGACTTGTAGAAGCGGGCAGCCTCCGGCGAGAGGGGCAGCATGGGATCCTTGTAGGCGGGAAACTCCCCGGCGTCCTGGAAGAACCCCGCTTTACCGTGCACGTCGGCGGCCGCTTGCAGCAGCAGGCTCTGCAGCGCCGGGTGAAGGTCGTCCCGCACGACGAGATTGGCGGTCGGCGCCAGCACCTTGATGTCCTCCGGGGGGAAGTCCCGCACCAGATCTGCGACGCCATGGGGAAAGGTCAGACGGGTTAGAAAAGGGAATCGACGCTGATAGGCGCTGGCCTGGGAAAAACTCATGACGCGCACCCCGGGAGAACGAAGCAGCACCTGCACCACGGGAGCATTTTCGGCAGCAATGATGAAAGCCGCGTCAATTCGCCCCTGCTGGAGTTCTTCCGCCGCCTTGAGGCCGGACAGGGGAACCAGCTCATTGCCGACTTCAAGTTCGTTGGCTGCCAGGAGCTGCTGCGCCAGTTGACGCACACCAGACCCTTCCTGCCCGATGGCGATGCGCTTGCCCCGCAGATCGGTCAGGCGTGTATAGGCGCCCGCACCGCGGTAGAACACCCACACGGGTTCGTAGAACATGCTGCCGAGGGAAAGGAGGCCGGATTCGTCCTCGCCGTCCTCGGGCGGGGTGACCACCCCGCCTTGCACGAAAGCGATATCCGCTTCGCCGGCCTTCAGTCGCTCCAGGTTCTGCAGGGAGCCGGCCGAGGCGCGAACCTCCAGGGTGATGCCGTCACGGGCGAGCAGCGCCGCATAGCGTTTGGCGAACTGATAGTAGGCCCCGGCTTCCCCACCGGTAGTGATGACGATGTGCGACGGCGGCGCCGGCTGCACGAACTGGTAGGCGACCACGAAGCCGATGCCGACGATGAGGACGATCCACCAGGCCGTCGCCAGGAGATCGCGCAGGGAAACGAGGCCCGCCTTGATCCTGGCCATCATGGGAGCAGGACGCTGGAACCGGTGGTCTTGCGCGCTTCCAACTCCCGGTGGGCCTGCGCGGCGTCAGCCAGGGCGTAGCGCTGATTGATGTCGATGCGCACCTGGCCGCCCTCCACCACGGCGAACAGTTCGCGGCCGAATTCCTCCAGATCGGAACGCTTGGCGGTGTAGGTCATCAGCGTCGGCCGGGTGACGAACAGCGAGCCCTTCTGCGACAGCTGGAGCAAATCCAGGGGCGGCACCGGCCCCGAAGCGTTGCCGTAAGTGACCATCATGCCCATGGGCCGCAGGCAGTCCAGAGAGCCCGCGAAGGTATCCTTGCCGACGCCGTCATAGACCACGGCGACGCCCTCGCCACCGGTGATCTCGCGCACCCGGGCCGTGAAATTCTCGCGGCTGTAGTTGATGACGTGGTCGCAGCCATGCGCCCGCGCGATTTCCGCCTTGGCGTCGGAACCGACGGTGCCGATCACCGTCGCCCCCAGGGCCTTGGCCCACTGGCAGGCGATGAGGCCGACACCGCCGGCCGCCGCGTGGATGAGCACGGCGTCTCCCGTCTGAACCCGGTAGGTGCGGCGCAGCAGGTAGGCGGCGGTGAGCCCCTGCAGCATCATGGCGGCGCCGGTATCAAAGCCGATGGTGTCCGGCAGGCGCAGCAGGCGATGGGCCGGGAGGTTGCGCAGTTGGGCGTAGGCGCCGATCGGCCCGCCCGCATAGGCCACCCGGTCGCCGACCCTGACTTCGCCCACCCCCTCGCCGACGGCCATCACCTCCCCTGCCCCCTCGAGGCCGATGCCGCTGGGCAGAGGTAGAGGATAGAGGCCGGTGCGGTGATAGACGTCAATGAAATTGAGGCCCACCGCGGCGTGGCGCAACTGGGCTTCCCCGGGGGCGGGCGGAGGAACGTCCACCGCCTCCCAGGCCAGAACCTCCGGGCCGCCGACGGCGTGGATGCGGATGGCGTGGGTCATGGTGTTGCCTCAGTTCCAGGAGTGACAAAGCGGGGAGATTATCACCGGCCTGGATGCGAAATCCACCGCCATGGCGGCCATGCGGAGCGGGTGACCCGGCGCACCCAAAAAAAAGCCCGCGGGGCGAACGCCCGGCGGGCTTGATTCCCGTGTGCGGGGATCGCTTACGGCTGTGCCCTTCTGCGCAAGCCCGCCAGCGCAGCGAGGCCGAGACCGATGAGAAGGATGGGCGCGGGTGCGGGGACGACTTGATTCCTGTTCAGTGACCAGGTGCCATTTTCGGAAGCCCCGGTCGCAACATTGAACAGGCCTGCAAAGTTGGCATCTGCCAGGCCCATCGCCCAGTCGCCCCAGAAGAAGGTGAAATCAGCATGGGGACCGTCACCCTGATCGGCGTAGAAATACGGCTGAAAAGTCACACTGAGGAACGTTCCATCCAGTCCCAGGCCGGGCGACACCAGGTGGAAATCGGCAAACACGTGAGTGTCGGCCGGATCGTTCATGCCATCGAAAAATCCCTGCACCGTCGCATCGTCGAAACGCACGGTGCCGGTGATGGTGCCGGACGCGAACACCGCGTTGACACCCCAGGTCACCAGGTTGGCCTGCGCCTGACCAGTGGCGAACAGGGCGAGGCAAAGCGCCGCAATCAAGCTTTTGAGCATATTCATTGATTTCTCCGGTGTGGTTGGAAAGCGAATTGCCGGGTCGCATTGCGTGATGACCCGATCATTCAGACATACCCAAAGCAAATAAAGCACCAGAATATCTTCTCATGAAAAATCAGCGACCTGGGCAAGCCGCATCGGGTTCTGCGTCGAAGAGTGTAAATTTCATCGACACATCGGCCGCGAGATTGCCGAGCAGGAGCCGAGGCTAGAGACCGATGCGCTGACCGGCGTTGTCGCCCCGGCAAACGGCAAAACGGGCGTCCGGCGTGCGCGACGTGGCTCTCGGCTCGCCGCCACGGCGGAAGGAGCAGCAGCGTATCATTTCTGCATGAACTCGATCCACCGCACGGTACTCCCGCGCGTCGCGCTGGCTTGGCTCCTGCTTTCCCTGGCCGGCGGCGGCCTGACTTATTTTCTGGAACTCCGGCAGATCGACCAGGCAGTCGTCGACCTGGCGGTTGCCGAGGCCGGCCGTTTTTCGCGCGAGCGCCCGGACGGCACGCCCCGCAGCCCGGCCGATCTGGGCGCCCACGCCGAAGACTTCATCGAGCGGGGATTTGCCGCCGTGGTGATCGAGGACGCTGCCGGCGACCCCGTCGCCCGGGCGGTGAAGCCCGGCTTCGAGCGCATCGGCGCCCACTTCGACGGCCCGACCCGCCCCCTGCCCCGCGACGCTCACCCCCACTACAGGACCAGCCGCCTCGACGGCACCCCCCTCGTCCGCGTCATCGCCCCCCTGAAGAGCCTTGCCGGCGGCAGCGCCGGCTATTTCGAGGGGGTCTATGTCGTCGATGCCGCCACCCTCGCCGCGCTGCGCGCCGACCTGTGGCGCACGCTGCTGGCGGTGCTGGCCGCCGTGCTCGTCACCACCGTCGTCCTCTACCCCGTGGTCATCGCCCTCAATCACCGCATCTACCGGGCCTCCCGGGAAATCCTGCGCGGCAACCTCGAAATGGCCTCCGTCCTCGGCGCCGCCATCGCCAAGCGGGATTCCGACACCAACGCCCACAACTACCGCGTCACCCTCTACGCCTGCCGCCTGGGCGAAGCCATCGGCCTCCAGGGCGACGCCATGCGCGCCCTGATGCTCGGCGCCTTCCTCCACGATATCGGCAAGATCGGCGTCAGCGACGGCATCCTGCTCAAGCCTGCCGCACTGTCCGCCGACGAAATGGCCAGCATGCGCCACCACGTGACCCTGGGCGTCGAGATCATCGCCGCCTCCACCTGGCTGCGCCCCGCCCGCGACGTCGTCCAGTACCACCACGAGTGGTACGACGGCAGCGGCTACCTGAAAGGCCTCAGGGGCGGCGAAATCCCCCTCAACGCCCGCATCTTCGCAGTAGTGGACGTCTTCGACGCCCTCACCTCCCGCCGCCCCTACAAGGAACCCTGGCCCTGCGCCACCGCCCTCGATTGGCTGGACCGCTGGTCCGGCACCCACTTCGACCCCACCCTGGTCGCCACCTTCCGCCCCATCGCCCTGGACCTCCAGCCCCAGCTCGCCAATGCGGATGAAAGCACTGTCGCCGACCTTCTCGCCAGCCGCATCGAAACCTACCTGCTGCCCAACGGCGGGCGGAGATTGAAAGGGTTCGTGCGGCGATGGTTCAAAGGGTTGGGCGAGAGTTCGAGACTTGGCTAGTAGCCCGCCCCACAGATAACGAAACATGAAAACTCGTCTTTGCCCCGTTGGCGTTGTTGCCCGTCCTCGCGATAGCCTCGGCTATTGCTGCGGTTCGCGCCTGGCCAGCGGCACAAATCCTTCGCTTTCATATTTGTTCCGCCATCGATGGGGCAGGCTACCAATAGTCAGTTTCAGCCGGGTCGACCCTCACCTGCCGGCAGGGGCGTTCACATGAGACTTTTCCCGGCAATGCCGGCCCGGAAATTGCGCGGGTATCGCAGATGCCCGCGCCGTCAACAGCCCGACCCCGCGCCGGGCTGGAGCGAGAACCTTGCCTTCGAGCCGCTTCGCGTGAAGCCCGAGTTCGGCGAGTCGAAGGCGAGCCGAGGCCGCCGTCACCTGCGCGCCACACCCACCGAGAACGGCATTCGACGAGAACGGGGCAGCAATCGGCAGGCAACTCGTGGAAGATTCGGGTTGGGCCACGGTGGCTGCATGAATGAGGCCTGGGCGTGGCCAAGGCCTCTCCATCCGCGCTACGAAGCCAGGTCGAAGATCAGGCAGGTAGTGCTGGCGTGGGCGTAAAGCTTGCCGTCCGCACCGATCAGCCGCCCTTCCGCTGTTGCCACCTGGCGGCCGCCGTGGACAAGCCGGCCTTCGGCGCGCACCAAGGGCACAGCGCTGGTGAGCGCGCGGACAATGTTGAGCTTCAGTTCCAGGGTGGTATAGGCCTTGCCCGCTGGCAGCGTCGAATGCACGGCGCAGCCCATGGCGCTGTCGAGCAGGGTCGCGAACCAGCCACCGTGGACCGTGCCCATCGGGTTGTAGTGGCTGAAACCGGGCTGCCCCTGGAACAGCGCGAATCCCGGCTCGATACGCAGCAGCGTGAAATCGAGGGTGGCCGCCATCGGCGGCGGCGGAATTTCGCCGGCGAGCAGCGCCTGGAATACCTGCAATCCGCTGCGCCCGGCAAATTGGGCTGGTGTGCCCACGCCGGGTGCCGCCTGGAGGCGGGCGCGCACAGCCGCTTCCTCGGCCTGCCAGCGGGCAAGCGTGTCTTCTGGGTTCAGCGCGGAGGTTTGCATGGTCATGGGATCAACTCCTTGGTGTATGAGGTTTCACCCGTTCATCGCCTGCGACATGAAAGCCTGGTGCAACCAGCGGGGCGTCGCCCAGGTCAGGATGACCAGGGCCTTGTTCGCCCAGCCGGCCACGACGCTGATGCGGCCGGCCTGCAGGGCGCGGATGCCGGTGCGCACCACCGGGGCCGGCTGCATCATCAACAGCTTTAACGCGGGCGTCAGCTTCTGCTGCGCGGCGGCGGCGAAGCCGGTATCCGACATGCCGGGACAGAGCGTCGTCACGGTGATGCCGTCGTGCTTCAGTTCGCGATGCAGCGCTTCACCCAGACGCAGTACGTAAGCTTTGGCAGCGGCGTAGACGGCGAAGTTCTGTACGCCCTGGTAGGCGAGCAGGCTGGCGACCAGCAGAATCTTGCCACGTCGGCGCGCCCGCATGTCCTGCGCAAAGAGGTGAGTGACCGCGGTCAGGCTCGCGACATCAAGCTGCACCATGGCCAGCGTCGCGTCCAGCGGGCTGTCGACGAAAGGTCCTTGCAGGCCATGGCCGGCGTTGTTGATCAGGATGTCGATGGCGATGCCTCGCGCCTGGAGGCGACCATGCAGCTGGGTGACAGCAGCGATGTCCGAGAGATCGACCGGCTCGACCACGACCTCGATGCGGTATTGCCGGCGTAGTGTCTCGGCCAGCGCTTCAAGCCGGTCCCGCCGCCGCGCCACCAGAACCAGCGAGTGGCCTTGCGCGGCATATTGGCGGGCGAACTCTTCACCGAAGCCGCTCGACGCGCCCGTGATGAGCACCCATGAATTCTCTGTTGTGGTCATTTTGCTTACCTGTGGTCGTTGGTGGAGAGCTTTCCGGCGAGGCGCTCGCTGTGGGCATCAGGTGCATCCCAGCCACCGCCCAGCGCCCGGAAGGAGGCAATTGCGGCGCGCGCCACCTCGGTTTGCGCCTGGGCCTTGCCGTCGCGCACCTGGAGCAGGTTGCTGTCGGCATCGAGCACCTCGATCAGGCTGACGATGCCGCCGCGGTAGGCGGCAAACGAGTTGGCACGGGCGCGGGCGAGCGACGCTTCGCCCCGCGTCAGGATGCCGACCTGCGCCTCGCGTTTGACCAGCGCGGAAAAGGCGTTCTCGACATCTTCGGCCGCCCGCAACACGGCCAGCCGGTAGGCCGCCAGGGCCTCCGCCTCCTGGCCGCGCGCGGCGGCGATCTGCGCATCGACGCGACCGAAATCGAACAGCCGCCAGCGCAGTCCAAGTACGCCCTGGGCCTGGCTGGCTGCCCCGGTGAACAGGTTGCCGCTGGCAATGGCGGTGGCGCTGCCGAGCAGTGCGGCGAGCGAGAACTTGGGGTAGTACTCTGCGATTGCCACGCCGATGCGCGCATTGGCCGCGGCGAGTTGCCGCTCGGCGGCGATCAGGTCCGGCCTGCGCCGGATCATCTCGGCCGGCGTACCGCCCGTCGCCAGGCCAGGCGCGACCGGCACCGGCGTCACCGCGGCCAGTTCACTTCGGTAGGTTCCCGGCTGCACGCCGAGCAGTACGTCCAGACCATTCATGGCCGCATCGAGGCCGGCTTCCAGCACGGGGATCTGCGCCTCGGCCTGGGTCAGCGAACCCTCGGCCTGGTTCATCTGCAGTTCGGCGGCGATCCCCTTCTCGACCTGGAGCCTGACCATGGCGAGCAACTGGCGGCGGGTATCCACTTGCTGGCGGGCGATCGCGAGGCGCGCCTGCAAGCCGCGGATGGTGACGTACACATCAGCCGTCTGCGCGGCGACGGCCAGCCGCGTCGCCACGGCACCGGCCTCGGACGCCTCGTAGGCGGCGCGTGCCGCCTCCCGGCCGCGCCGCAGGCCGCCGAATACGTCGATCTCCCAACTGGCGCCGAGATTGGCCTCGTACAAGTTGCCACTGCGGTCGAAGCCGGGCGTGGCGTTGAGCACCTGCCCGAGCGGTGTCTCGACCGACTGGTAGGCACGCGCCGCGCTGGCGCTAAGGTTGGCCGCCGGCAGCAGCGCCGCATCGGCGTAGCGCAGTGCCGCCCGCGACTGGGCGACGCGGGCTGCCGCCTGGGCGATGTCCAGGTTCTGTTCGAGTGCCAGCGAGATGAAGCGGGTCAACAGGGGGTCATCGAAGGCGGCCCACCAGACGGTGCGGTCGGCCTGGCGTTGAGCCGACCGGCGATCAACCTCTTGCTGCCCGAGGAAGGTGGACGACAGCGCGATTTCCGGCGACTGGTAATCCGGGCCGACAGCGCAGCCCGCCAGGATGCCTGCACTCAGAAGAAGCACAAGGGAGCGGGGATGGGCGAACATAGGAGTCCTTCGGGCTTTGACTTGTTGAAGTGACTATAACCTGAACTGGTCACCTGTTGTCAAGTGACCGCCGACGCGCTATTGTTTCCCCATGAGCGATATCGTATCTCCCACCCCCCAGGCGCGCGGCCCAGCAGACCACAGCGTTCGCGAGCAAATTGTCGAAGCGGCCGGCGAGCACTTCAGCCACTACGGCTACGACAAGACCACGGTCTCCGATCTGGCCAAGGCCATCGGCTTTTCCAAGGCCTATATCTACAAGTTCTTCGACTCCAAGCAGGCTATCGGCGAGGCCATCTGCGCCCAAACCCTGAGCAGGATCGTCGTGGCGATCGAAGAAGCGGTTGCCGGCGCCAGCACGCCGACGGAAAAGTTCCGTCGATTATTCAAAGCGATGGCGACGACCAGCGTCAGCCTCTTCTTCAATGACCGCAAGCTCTACGACATTGCGGCGCATTCCGCCAGCGAGGGTTGGCCGTCCGCCCAGGCCTACTGCGAGCGCATCCGGCAGATCCTGACCGAGATCGTCCGCGAAGGGCGGGAGGCCGGCGAGTTCGAGCGCAAGACGCCGCTGGACGAGACCGTGCGCGCGATCTATCTCGTCATGCTGCCCTTCGCCAATCCGCTGCTGCTCCAACACAACCTCGACCTCGTCGAGGACGCCCCGACCCAATTGTCGAACCTGGTCTTGCGTAGTCTGGCGCCCTGAAACACCAGCCGGATAAAAGTGACCATTGACACCAATGGTCACTTGTTAGAAGATGGAGGCCTGCCTATCCCTGGAGGTCGCCATGCTTGAGCACCGCAAGTTTCCTCTCATCGCCGCCATCGGTCTGGTGCCCGTCGTCTTGGCCGCGTGCGGCAACGCCTCATCGTCAAACGATCCGCGCACCCGGGCTCCGCTCGTGCGGGTCTCTGCGGTGGCCACCGCCGCCCAGAGCCAGCGTTCATTCACTGGCATCGTTGCGGCGCGGGTGCAGAGCGACCTGGGTTTCCGTGTTCCCGGAAAAATCCTGGAGCGCCTTGTCGATACCGGGCAGGCCGTCAAGCGCGGCCAGCCGCTGATGCGCATCGACCCCACCGACTTGCTGCTCGCCACGCGCGCCCACGACGAGGCCGTCGTTTCAGCCACGGCGCGCGCCCGCCAGACCGCGGATGACGAGGCGAGGTACCGCGACCTCGTCGCCGCGGGCGCGGTCTCGGCCTCGGCCTACGACAGGATCAGGGTCGCCGCCGAATCGGCACGAGCGGACCTGAAAGCGGCCCAGGCCCAGGCCGAAGTTGCCCGCAATGAATCCGGCTACACGGCCCTGCTGGCCGATGCCGACGGTGTGGTCGTGGAGACCCTGGGCGAGCCGGGACAGGTGGTCAGCGCCGGTCAGGTCGTCGTCCGCGTCGCCCATGCCGGTCGCCGGGAGGCCGTCATCAACCTCCCCGAAACCCTGCGCCCGGCTGTCGGATCGGCGGCTCACGCGGCGTTGTATGGCAGCGGACTGACCGGCGCCGCGAAACTACGCCAGTTGTCGGATGCCGCCAATCCGCAGACGCGCACCTTCGAGGCACGCTACGTTCTGGAAGGACGCTTGGCCGACGCGCCGATCGGCTCAACCGTTTCCATCGAGCTTCAAAGCGGCAGCGCTACCCCGATGCTCCAGGTACCGATCGGCGCGCTCTTCGATCCGGGCAAGGGGCCCGGCGTATGGGTGGTCAAAGAACAAGGGGGCCAAGGACAGGAGCCGCGGGTCACTTGGCGTGCCGTTCAGGTGTCCGCCATCAGCGGTGAATCCGCTGAGATCGCCGGGGGCCTGGCAGCGGGCGATCGTGTCGTCGTACTCGGCGCCCATCTGCTGCACGAAGGCGAGCCAGTGCGACTGGCTGACGGCGCAGCGGGCGAAGCGGGCGAAGCGGAGAGTGGCGGGGCACAAAAATGAGTGCTTTCAATCTTTCCGCCCTCGCCGTCCGCGAGCGCTCGGTCACGCTGTTTCTGATGTTGGCGATCTTCATCGCCGGCGTCGTGGCCTTCCTCACCCTGGGTCGGGCCGAGGACCCCGCCTTCACCATCAAGCAGATGACCCTGGTCACCGCCTGGCCCGGGGCGACCGCCAGGGAGATGGAAGAACTGGTCGCCGAGCCGCTGGAAAAGCGCATGCAGGAATTGCGCTGGTATGACCGGACCGAGACCTTTACCCGACCGGGGCTGGCTTTTACCACGGTAGTTCTGCTCGACAGTACGCCGCCGGCCGATGTCCCCGATCAGTTCTATCAGGCGCGCAAGAAACTCGGCGACGAAGCGCTCAAGCTGCCGCGGGGCGTCATCGGCCCGCTGGTCAACGACGAATATGCCGACGTAACTTTTGCGCTGTACGCCCTGAAAGCCAAGGGCGAGCCGCATCGGAACCTGGTGCGCGATGCCGAGACCATGCGCCAGCGCCTGCTGCATGTGGCGGGTGTCAAGAAAGTAAACATTATCGGCGAGCAGGCCGAAAGGATTTTTGTCGAGTTCTCCCATGACCGTCTGGCGACGCTGGGCGTCTCGCCACAAGACCTCTTCGCCGCGCTCAGCCGCCGCAATGTCATGACGCCGGCCGGCTCGATCGAAGCCAAGGGCCCGCAGGTCTTCATCCGGCTGGACGGCGCCATCGACGATCTGGAAGCGATCCGCAATACGCCGGTCGCGGCGCGCGGCCGGACCCTGAAGCTCGGCGATATCGCTGACGTCAAGCGCGGCTACGAAGACCCGGCCACCTTCCTGATCCGCAGCAACGGCGAACCGACCCTGCTGCTCGGCGTCGTCATGCGCGAAGGTTGGAACGGCCTCGATCTGGGCAAGGCGCTGGAGGCCGAAGCGGCGGCGATCAACGCCGAGATGCCGCTCGGCATGAGCCTTTCAAAGGTGACGGACCAGGCAGTCAATATCCAGTCGGCCGTCGGCGAATTCATGGTCAAGTTCATGGTTGCCCTCGGCGTGGTGATCCTGGTCGGCTTCCTGAGCATGGGCTGGCGTGCCGGCATCGTGGTCGCAGGCGCAGTGCCCCTGACCTTGGCTGCGGTCTTCATCATCATGGCGGCGACCGGCAAGAATTTTGACCGCATCACCCTGGGCTCCTTGATCCTGGCCCTCGGGCTGCTGGTCGACGACGCCATCATCGCCATCGAGATGATGGTTGTTAAGATGGAGGAAGGCTATGACCGCATCCGCGCCGCGGCCTATGCCTGGAGCCACACCGCCGCACCGATGTTGGCCGGCACGCTGGTGACGGCGATCGGTTTCATGCCCAACGGATTCGCGAAGTCGACCGCTGGCGAATACACCGGCAACATGTTCTGGGTCGTCGGCACGGCCTTGATCGCCTCGTGGATTGTTGCCGTCGTGTTCACGCCCTATCTCGGGGTCAAGCTGCTGCCGGAGCTGGCTGTGCCCCCGGCTCGGGACAAGCACCCGAGCCGCCCCCGGAGGGGGCCAAGTCAGTCTTGGGGCGGCCCGGCGACTGACTTGAGCGAACAGCACGCGGGCGGGCATGCGGCCATCTACGGCACGCCGAACTACGAGCGCTTCCGCCGCTTGCTGGCTTGGGTGATCCGGCGCAAATGGCTCGTCGCGGCGAGCGTGATCGGTGCCTTCGTCGTCGCAATTCTCGGCATGGGCGTGGTCAACAAGCAGTTCTTCCCGACCTCCGACCGGCCGGAAGTGTTGGTCGAGGTGCAGATGCCGTATGGCACTTCGATTGCGCAAACCAGTGCCGCGACGGCGAAGGTCGAAGCCTGGCTGGCGAAGCAGCCAGAGGCCCGGATCGTGACGGCCTACATTGGTCAGGGCGCACCCCGCTTCTTCCTGGCGATGTCACCGGAATTGCCCGATCCGTCGTTTGCCAAAATCGTCGTCCTTGCGGGCGATGACAAGGAACGGGAAGCCCTCAAGTTCAGGCTGCGCGAAGCGGTGGCCGACGGCCTGGCGCCCGAGGCGCGGGTGCGCGTGACGCAGATCGTGTTCGGCCCGCCGTCGCCATTCCCCGTGGCCTTCCGCGTCATGGGGCCGGATTCGGACAAGCTGCGCGACATCGCGGGCAAGGTGCGTGGCGTCATGCAGGCATCGGCACAGGTGCGGACAGTCAATACCGACTGGGGCGAGCGCGTGCCCATCCTCCATTTCTCCCTCGACCAGGACCGGCTGGGGAGCCTCGGCCTGTCCTCCAGCGACGTCGCGCAGCAACTGCAGTTTCTGTTGAGCGGCATCCCGATTACCGAGGTGCGCGAGGACATCCGTTCGGTGCAGGTCACCGCCCGTTCGGCCGGCAACACCCGGCTCGATCCGGCGAGGATTGGCGACTTCACGCTGGTCGGTGCGGCCGGCCAAAAGATTCCGCTGGCCCAGGTCGGCAAGGTGGAGGTGCGCATGGAAGACCCCATCCTGCGCCGTCGCGACCGCACGCCGACGATCACCGTGCGCGGCGACATCGCCGAGGGCCTGCAGCCGCCGGACGTGTCTACCAACCTGCTGAAGGATCTGCACCCCATCATCGCCAAGCTGCCGGCCGGCTACCGGATCGAAATGGCCGGCGCCATCGAGGAATCCGGCAAGGCCAATAGCGCCATTGCACCGGTCTTCCCGATCATGATCGCCCTGACCCTGATCACCATCATCTTCCAGGTGCGCTCGATCGCCGCGATGATGATGGTATTCGCCACCGCACCGCTCGGCCTCATCGGCGTCGTGCCCACCCTGCTGCTGTTCGGGCAGCCCTTCGGCATCAATGCGCTGGTCGGTCTGATCGCCCTATCCGGCATCCTGATGCGCAACACGCTGATCCTGATCGGCCAGATTCGCGACAACATCGCGGAGGGACTGGCGCCCTTCAAGGCCGTGGTCGAGGCCACCGTGCAGCGCGCCCGCCCGGTCATCCTGACCGCTCTCGCCGCCATGCTGGCCTTCATCCCACTCACCCAGTCGGTGTTCTGGGGAACGCTGGCCTACACCCTGATCGGCGGCACCTTCGCCGGCACGGTTCTGACCCTGGTGTTCCTGCCGGCCATGTACGCGATCTGGTTCAGGATCAAGCCGGTGGCTGGGGACGGGCAAGCCGTACCGGCGCGGCGCGCGGAATCCGCCGTGGCCTAGCAGAACTCATCGGCGTGCCGCAGTGGCGGTCAACATCAACGAAAGAAATTGAGAACGCGATGATTTGGTTTGCACGTAAGACTAAGCGACCGTAGGCGAAATAGGCTCGAAGCCGAACACTCGACTGGCCGAGCCCGGCCAAAGTCAAATGCTTCCGCGGCCTACCGAAATCAGCGCGTGTAATACCCCACCGCCACCAGCAAATCACCGACCTTGCGGAAGCGGGTATGTTTTTCCTCGACCTTGCGCGTGACCGGGTTGCGCCAGGCGTAGTCGAGTTCGCCACGGTCGCTGGCTTTCAGGGCGTCCGCCATTTGGCGGATGATGGGTTTGCCGTTGGGGTCGGTGAGGGCGAAGCCGTCGCTTTCGACCAGACGGGGCGAGACGCCATGGGCCTTGAATTTGCCGTCCGCCAGGTCGACGACGAAGACGTAGAGGTCGTCTTCGATGAACCCCCCGTTGAGGTCGTTGAAGGCGGCGATGGCCTTGGCCTGGTCCGCCTTGACGGCGGCCACGGCGCGGTCAAGGAGGGCGGCGGCCTGCTCGGCGGAGGCGCGGGGGATGTAGTAGCCCACCGCCAGGATGCGCTTGTCGACCTTATGGAAGTAGGCGATCTTGCGTTCCGGCTTGTGGTGCAAGCGGTTGAGCCAGCGGTACTCGACGGTGCCGGTGTCGCCGGCCTTGGCCTTTTCCAGCATGTCGTAGAAGAAGGGGGTGCCGAAGGCGTCCCGCATGTTCTTGACCTGGCGGCCGATGAGGGCGGCGGAAGAACCGCCGCTGGCGAGGAACACGCCGTCGGTGCCGAGCACGTAGACGTAGAGTTCGGCATCGACGAATTGGGCGGGGTCGTTGAAGGCGACGAAGGCCTCGTCGCCGCGCTCGCGGAAATGGGCCACTGCGCGGGCTAGCAGCGCCCGCGCCCGCTGGGCGTCGGTGGTGGCCGTGGCGCGGATCTCGCCGGCACCGGCCGCCGGCGCCTCGCCGTGAGCGACCGAAACAACGAGGGCGACCAATGCGCCCACCGCCCACCGCGACAAAGCTCCCCAGTTCATTTACTCGCTCCTTACTATGCGCCACACTCGGTCGGAAAGGCGCAGTTTACCAGCGCCCGGGTGGCATGCCTGGCCGAACCCACCGCTCATGCAGGCGTCAGCTTGGCGTACTCCAGGGCCAGCCACTTCATGCCGGCGCCGCCGAAATTGACCTGCACCCGGGCATCCGCCCCCCGCCCCTCGCTGGCGACGATGACGCCGAGGCCGAATTTGGCGTGCTCCACGGTCTGGCCGATGCGCAGCCCGCCCGGGACGGCCGGCGCCGCCGCGGCGTAGCTCGCCGTCGGCTGCGCCGTTTCGACCGGCGCCCGGTTCAACTTGAGCAGCAATGCGGCGGGAATTTCCTCCAGGAAGCCCGAGGGCACGCAATAGCGGGTCTGGCCGTGCAGCATGCGGGTCTGGGCGCAGGAGAGGTAGAGGCGCTGGCGGGCGCGGGTCACCGCCACGTACATCAGGCGGCGCTCTTCCTCCAGGCCGTCGCGGCCTTCGGCGATGGCGTTCTCGTGGGGGAAGAGCCCCTGTTCGAGGCCGGTGATGAAGACCACGTCGAATTCCAGGCCCTTGGCGGCATGGACCGACATCAGCTGCACCGCCTCCTGCCCCTCGCCGGCCTGGTGCTCGCCGGCCTCCAGGGAAGCGTGGGTGAGGAAGGAGACCAGCGCCCCGGCTTCGCCGACGGCCCCCTCGTCGTCCACGAAGGTGGCGGCGGCGTTGATCAGTTCGTCCAGGTTCTCCAGGCGCTCCTGACCTTCCTTTTCAGTCCGGTAGTGCTGGGCAAGGCCACCTTTTTCGATGACGTGCTCCACCATTTCCGGCAGCGGCAGCTTGGCCGTCTCCCGGCGCAGGGTTTCGATCAGGGCGACGAAAGCGCCCACCGTTTGCCCGGCTTTGCCGGTCAGGGACGCCGCCGCGTTGTAGAGGGGCGAATTGAGCTGGTGGGCAGCGGCCTGGAGGTTTTCCAGGCTGCGGGCGCCGATGCCCCGGGTCGGGAAATTGACCACCCTCAGAAAGGCGGTGTCGTCGTCCGGGTTGGCGATGAGGCGCAGATAGGCCAGCGCATGCTTGATTTCCTGCCGCTCGAAGAAGCGCAGCCCGCCATAGACCCGGTAGGGAACGCCGCGGCTGAACAGTTCGTGCTCCAGCACGCGGGACTGGGCATTGGAGCGATACAGCAGGGCGATCTGGTCCCGGGACACGCCGTCGCGGATCAGTTCGCGGATTTCCTCGATGACGAAGCGGGCTTCGTCGAGGTCCGAGTAGGCCTCGAAGGCGCGGATCGGCTCGCCGGCGCCGGCGTCGGTCCACAGGTTCTTGCCCAGGCGCTCGCGGTTGTGCTTGATGATGGCGTTGGCGGCGGCCAGGATATTGCCGTGGGAGCGGTAGTTCTGCTCCAGGCGGATGATGTGGTCGCCAGCGTAATCGCGCTCGAATTCCCGCATGTTGCCGACGTCGGCGCCGCGGAAGGCGTAGATGCTCTGGTCGTCGTCGCCCACGGCGAAAAGGCGGGCGCCGCCCCCGGCCAGGAGCTTGAGCCAGGCGTACTGCAGGCGGTTGGTGTCCTGGAACTCATCCACCAGGATGTGGCGGAAACGTTCCTGGTAATGGCGGCGCAGCGGTTCGTTGCGGGAAAGCAACTCGTGGCAGCGCAGCAGAAGTTCGGCGAAATCGACCACGCCCTCACGGTTGCACTGGGTTTCGTACTCGGCGTAAAGCTCGACCCGGCGCCGCGTCCAGGTATCGTAGGCTTCGGCCTGGGAGGCGCGGATGCCTTGTTCCTTGTGGGCGTTGATGAAGTGGCAGAGCTCCCGCGGGGGAAACTTTTCGTCGTCGACGCTGAGATTCTTCAGAAGGCGCTTCACCGCCGCCTGCTGGTCGGCGGAATCGAGGATCTGAAAGGTCTGGGGCAGGCCGGCCTCGCGGAAATGGGCGCGCAAAAGACGATTGCAGAGCCCATGAAAGGTGCCGATCCAAAGGCCGCGCGGATTGATCGGCACCAGGGCGGAGAGGCGCGCGCCCATCTCCTTGGCGGCCTTGTTGGTAAAGGTCACCGCCAGTATGCCGTGCGGGCTGACCTGACCGGTGGACACCAACCAGGCGATACGCGTGGTGAGCACCCGCGTCTTGCCGCTGCCGGCGCCAGCCAGGATGAGCGCATGTACGGGCGGCAGGGTCACTGCTTGCAATTGCGGGGGGTTGAGGCGGGCGAGAAGGTCCGACATGAATCAAGTTCCGGGGGGTCAGGCGGCGCTACACTGGCAAGCGCCTATCACCAAAGCCATAAAAATACGACGGGGCAAGGCATTTGTGCAGCGCAATGTCAACTGTGAATTCGTACTCTACAAACCGTCACAAAAGCACAGTAGACTTCAACAAAAATAAATGTTGCAATGCAACAAAACAGAAGGCCCAAAAGGCGCCTAATCAACAGAGAAAGTGGTTACCGCCACAATCACGAAAGGAGTACCGCAATGAAAGCACCCAAGATTCTGCCCTGGATTGCCAAGCGCGCGGGAATCAGCGAAGAACTCGCGCTGAAACTTTGGCGCCGCGGCGCAGGCGAAGCCGAGTACCTCTGCGGCAAGGCCGAAGGTTCCGAATACTGGGGCCTCGCCGTCGAGCGATTCCTCACGTTGGTCGAGGACGAGGCGGGTCGCACTCCCAACTACTCCCTCGAGCCGGCGCCGCGCCTCTCCTGGATGTTCCGACATCAGACCCGCATGTCCCTGCTGACATTGATGGCCGCCCAGAACGCCTATCGCTTTTGGCAAGACACATGGGGCAACGTCAGGCGCCCCCGCAAGGCCGCCTGAACAGGGCTCTCCGGCCGCATCAGGGGCGGCCGACGGTGACATCCGAAAGTTCGAATTCCCGCGTAAATCGCGCGGCGATCGCGTTGGCCTCCACGGCCGACGCCAGTTGTCCGAGGCGGACTTCGTAGCGCGACGATTCCCTGCCGCCCCGGGGAACGATGCGCACCGCGTACCCGGCGCCGCGCACGCGGTCGAAGACCGAAAGGGCGTCCGCTTGGCTCCTATAGCTCCCCAGGCGGACGGACCAGCGCCCGCCCCGCCGCTGCAACCCTTGACCCGCCTGCAATTCGGTCTCCCGCGCCCATTGCTCGACCTGGGCGACATCCACCGAGGCCACCGGCCCCGGAGCCTGCCCCTTGTCCGCGCCGTAGAACTGGAGCGCCTGGGTCAGCTCGACAGACCCTCCCTGAGGATGGGACGCCGATATCCGCCCCTCGAGCAAACAGACAAAATCCCGCTGCTCGTCGCTCCGCCCCCAGATGTCGGTGCCACGAATTCCCGCCGTCACCGTGCCGATTTGAACGTTAATCGCGCGGCGGTCGCTGGCCCGACGAAAAATGTTCGTGGTGAGTCGGAATGCGCCCTTGGCCACCTCCAGGGCCGCGGCGAACACCCCGTCCTCGCGACGCCCAAGGGAATTGACGCCCACCCATCCGTTCTCGCCGACCTTCACGGCGCTGCCGTCGGCCAGTTGCACCAATGCCCGCCCACCGCTACCGGTGAGCAAGCGATCACGTCCTTCCAGCACCATTCCGGGCGCCAGGGCCAGCCGCCCGCCGGCCCGCTCTACCCAGGCCGGCGCCTGCACGCCCTCGACCACCGCTGCGGGCGCCGCCACGGCGGTGGTCGCCGTCAGCGCGAGAATCAGTCCCAGCCATCCCGTCATGCGTCGTTTCATGTCATGCTCCCCAGTTGCCACCCACCACAATTCTAGCCCGGATCGCCCATGCTCCTCGCTTGCCGCCCAGGCCCACTCGTTTCACCCTGTTCCGGTTCATGAACGACGTCAGCGACGAGGGCCTGATGCTCGCCTACCGGAACGGCGACAGCGCGGCCTTCGAGACGCTCTACCGCCGCCACCGTAGCCGCCTCTACCGGCACCTCGCCAACCAGTGCCGCGATGCGCGCCTCGCCGAAGATCTCTACCAGGACGTGTGGACCCGTGTGATTGCCGCACGGACCGAGTACGAACCCCTGGCGAAATTCACGACCTGGTTATACCGCATCGCCCACCACCGGCTTCTGGACCACTATCGCCAGCACGCCCGGGGACTCGCTTCCAAGTACGATGACGATGCCGATCCGGATGCACTGCCTGCCGACGGCCTCAGCGACCCCGCCCGCCACGCCGAAAGACTCAGCGTCGCCCAGCGCCTCGCCAGCGCCCTCGAAGCCCTGCCCGAACCGCAGAGGGAAGCCTTCCTGCTGGTCGAGGAAGGCGGTCTGAGCCTGGAAGAAATAGCCAGCGCCACCGGCACCGGCCGCGAGACGGTCAAGAGCCGCCTGCGCTACGCCCTGGCCAAGTTGCGCTACGCCCTGGAGGATCTCCTATGACCGAACGCGACGACCTCCCGCAGGACCCGGCCCTTTCCCGCCTCTATCGCCAGCACACCCAGGATGAGCCGCCCGCTGCTCTAGATGCCGCCATCCTCGACGCCGCCCAGCGCGCGACAAGGCCCCGGCGCCGCCCCTGGTGGCTGCGGCTACAGGTGCCCGTCGCCCTCGCCGCCACCCTGATGCTGACGGTCATGCTCACACTGACCATGGAACGCAACCCGCCTCCCGCGGCCGACCTTCCCGACCGCGCCCCCGCGCCCGCAGCGGCTCCGGCCCCCGCCGAAACCTCGACCCAGGGAGCCACCGCGCCCGCCCCCGCCGCCAAAGCCGTGCGCGAAAGGGAAGCCCGCCGCGCGGCGACGCGCCAGGACCGCTCGCCGCCAGCGAGCGATGCCGGCGCCATGGCCGGCGCGGCAGAGCCGCCAACCGTTCCCGCCGGCCCGGTCGGTAACCAGGCCGCGCCCGCCCCCGCCCCTTCGGCCCAAAGCGCTTCCGATGAACTGCGCGAGGAACGCAAGGTTCTCGCTGCCCCGGCGCCCGCCGCCGCCGCACCCGCGCCGGCCATGGCCGACCGCGCATTGGCCAAACGCGAGAAGACCATCGCCAACCCGGCCGAATGGATCGAGGAAATCCGCGCCCTGCGGCGCAAGGGCGCCACCCAGGAAGCCGAACGCCGCCTCAGGGAGTTCCGCACCGCCTTCCCGGATTACCCGCTTCCCGACGATTTGCGGTAAGACCCAGGGCGTGTGCACGGTAGGCGGCGGACTGACGCTTGCAGTGAACACGCCCTAACCCCATTCCGGGAAAACCGGCGTTTACCCGATCACCTCATCCTGATCGGAGAACACCATGAAAGCCCTTCTCGCCGCCCTGGCCCTTGTCAGCGGCCTCGCCGCCCCCTCCCACGCCGGTTCCCTCGTTGACGTCCAGGTCATCGACCGCAGCACCGGTCAGGCGCTGCAAACCTACCGCCAGCACGGCCGACTGTACGTGGCGGGCACCCCAGGCAAGCGCTACGCGGTCAGTCTGATCAACAAGTCGGGCGGCCGCCTGCTGACCGTCCTCGCGGTGGACGGCGTCAATGCCGTGAGCGGCGAAACCGCCGCCGCCAGCCAGACCGGCTACGTCCTCGGCGCCGGCCAGGCCGCCGACATCGCCGGCTGGCGCAAGAGCGAGGAGGAGGTGGCCGCCTTCTACTTCACGTCCGTAACCGACAGCTACGCCGGCCGCACCGAGCGGCCGCGCAACGTGGGCGTCATCGGCGTCGCCGTCTTCCGCGAGCAGGAAGCGCCGCGCCCCCTCCCCCTGGCTGCCGCGCAGTCCTCCCGCGACAGGGCAGAAGCGGCAGACTCGGCGAACGCCGTCGGCAGCGCGCGCAGCGAGTCCAAGGCCGCCCAGGCGCCCGCCGCCGAGAGCCGCCTCGGCACAGGCCACGGCGAGCGCATCGCCTCGCGCAGCGAAACCACGGAATTCCGCCGCGCCAGCGAACAGCCGAGCGAAGTCATCGCCATCTACTACGACAGCCGCGCCAACCTCATCGCCCGCGGCATCATTCCGGGCGCCCCCGTTCATGGCCGGCCAGAACCCTTCCCGGGCGGCTTCGTTCCCGACCCCAAGGGCTGACGCCCACGCCGGCCGGGGCCGGAAAGCGTCGGCGAACCGCGTATAATTTGCGGTTTTTCCGGACACTTTCCTCCCCCGGCCATGCAGGACAAATACCAACCCGCCGAGATCGAGCGCGCCGCCCAGGAGCACTGGACGAAGACCGCTGCCGCCCGCGCCGTCGAAGACAATCTCAACGCAAACCCGCGCCCCAAGTACTACTGCCTGTCCATGTTCCCCTACCCCTCGGGGAAGCTGCACATGGGCCACGTGCGCAACTACACCATCGGCGACGTGCTTTCCCGCTTCCACACCATGCAGGGCTACAACGTGCTGCAGCCCATGGGCTGGGACGCCTTCGGCATGCCCGCCGAAAACGCGGCGCTCCAGAACAACGTGCCGCCGGCCGGGTGGACGTACTCCAACATCGACTACATGCGCAAGCAGCTCCAGTCCCTGGGGCTCAGTATCGACTGGGAACGGGAACTGGCCACCTGCACGCCGCAGTACTACCGCTGGGAGCAGTGGCTATTCACCCGCCTCTACGAAAAGGGCCTGGTCTACAAGAAGCTGGGCACCGTAAACTGGGATCCGGTGGACCACACCGTGCTGGCCAACGAGCAGGTCATCGAGGGCCGCGGCTGGCGCTCCGGCGCCCTCGTGGAAAAGCGCGAGATCCCCATGTACTACATGAAGATCACCGCCTACGCCGAGGAACTGCTCTCCGAGCTCGACAACCTGCCGGGCTGGCCCGAGCAGGTCCGTCTGATGCAGAAGAACTGGATCGGCAAGAGCACCGGCGTCCGCTTCGCCTTCCCCTACGAACTGGACGGCAAGCAGGAGCAGCTGTGGGTGTTCACCACCCGTGCCGACACCATCATGGGCGTCACCTTCGTCGCCGTCGCCGCCGAACACCCGCTGGCCACCCGCGCCGCCGCGAACAACCCGGCGCTGACCGCCTTCATCGAGGAATGCAAGCAGGGCGGCGTCGCCGAGGCCGATCTGGCGACTATGGAAAAGAAGGGCATGCCCACCGGCATCTTCGTCACCCATCCGCTCACCGGCGACAAGCTTGAGGTCTGGGTCGGCAACTACGTCCTCATGGGCTATGGCGAGGGCGCCGTCATGGCGGTGCCGGCCCACGACGAGCGGGACTTCGCCTTTGCCAAGAAATACGGCCTGGCCATCAAGCAGGTCATCGCCGCGGAGGGCCAGACCTTCTCGCTGGACGGTTGGCAGGAATGGTATGGCGACAAGATCAAGGGCGCCTGCGTGAATTCCGGCAAGTACGATGGCCTGGCCCACGAGGCCGCCGTCGACGCCATCGCCGCCGATCTGGCCGCCAAGGGCCTGGGCGAGAAGAAGGTACAGTTCCGCCTGCGCGACTGGGGTATTTCCCGTCAGCGCTACTGGGGCTGCCCGATCCCCATCATCCACTGCCCGACCTGCGGCGATGTGCCGGTGCCCGACGACCAGTTGCCCGTGGTGCTGCCGGAAAACGTCGAGATCACCGGCGCCGGTTCCCCACTGGCCCGCATGCCCGAGTTCTTTGATACCAGCTGTCCGAAGTGTGGCGGCCACGCCAAGCGCGAAACCGACACCATGGACACCTTCGTCGAGTCGTCCTGGTATTTCCTGCGCTACGCCTGTCCGGACAACGCCACAGCCATGGTGGACGAGCGCGTCGCCTACTGGTGCAAGGGCGGCATCGACCAGTACATCGGTGGCATCGAGCACGCCATTCTTCACCTGCTCTACGCCCGCTTCTTCACCAAGCTGATGCGGGACGTCGGCCTGATCGGCGATTTGGGCGAACCCTTTGCCAACCTGCTGACCCAGGGCATGGTCGTCGCCCCGACCTTCTACCGCGAGTTGGAGGGCGGCAAGAAGCAGTGGATCAACCCAGCCGATGTCGATGTCGTCACCGACGAGCGCGGCCGTCCCACCGGTGCCACCCTGCGCGCCGACGGCCTGCCGGTGGTCATCGGCGGCACCGAGAAGATGTCGAAGTCGAAGAACAACGGCGTCGATCCTCAGGCCCTGATCGACCAGTACGGCGCCGATACGGCACGGCTCTTCATCATGTTCGCGTCGCCCCCGGACCAGTCCCTGGAATGGTCGGACGCCGGCGTCGAAGGGGCCTACCGCTTCCTGCGCCGGTTGTGGAAGACCACCTTCGAGCACGTCGGCGCCGGCCGGGCGGCTGCGTGCACCGGCGGCGACGGCCTTTCCGTACCCCAGGCGGACCTCCGCCGCAAGCTTCACCAAACCATGGGCAAGGTCGCCGACGACTACGGCCGGCGCAAGCAATTCAATACCGCCATCGCCGCAGTCATGGAGCTGCTCAACGCCTACGACAAGACCGATCTCGCCGACCCGGCCGGCCGGGCGCTCGCCCAAGAGGTGCTGGAGAGCGCGGTTCTCATGCTCTTCCCCATCGTGCCGCACATCGGGCAGGCCCTCTACAGCGAATTGCAGCCCGGCCGGGATGCCGGCCGCCAAGCCTTCCCCAAGGCCGACCCCGGCGCCCTGGTGCAGAGCGAAATCGAACTGGTGGTCCAGGTGAACGGCAAGCACCGCGGTTCCGTCCGCGTCGCCGCCGACGCCGACCGGGCCGCCATCGAAGCCGCCGCCCTGGCTTCCGAAGGGGCGCACAAGTTCATGGATGGCAAGCCGGCCAAGAAGGTGGTGGTGGTGCCGGGGCGCCTGGTGAATTTCGTCGTCTGAGGCTACCGATGAAGCGCTTCCTCCTCGCCGTCCTCGCCGCGCTGCTGGTCACCGGCTGCGGCTTCCAGTTACGCGGCTCGGCGAGCAGCGCACTGCCCTACAAGACCTTCTACATCGCCCTGCCGGAAAACTCCGAAATCGGAATCTGGCTACAGCGTTACATCAAGTCCTCCGGCACCACCCAGATCGTGGCCAACGCCCGCGATGCGGAGGCGATATTTCAGCAACTGCTCGACAACCGCAGCAAGACCATTCTCAGCCTCAATGCCAAGGGCGCCGTCCGGGAGTACCGCCTGGAGGCCAAATTCGCCTACCGCATCATCGACCCCAAGGGTCACGTCCTCGTTCCACCCAGCGAAATCACGCTTACCCGAGACCTGACCTACGACGCTTCCGCCGTACTCGCCAAAGAACAGGAAGAAATGCTGCTTTGGCGGGACATGAGCAATGACCTCGCCAACCAGATCCTCCGCCAGCTCTCCATCGTCAAGCCGGGCAGCGGCAGCGAAGACGACTGATGCTTCTGAAGGGCGAGCAGCTAGCCGGGCATCTGGAGCGCGAACTCAGGCCGCTCTACGTCCTTTACGGCGACGAACCGCTCCTGGTCCTGGAAGCGGCCGACGCCATCCGCGCGAAGGCACGCCAGCAGGGTTACGGTGAACGAGAAGTCCTCACCGCCCTAACGGGCTTCGACTGGGAGCAGTTGCGCGCCGCGGGAGGCAACCTCTCCCTCTTCGGCGACCGCAAGCTCGTCGACCTGCGCATTCCCTCGGGCAAGCCCGGACGAGAGGGCGGCGCCGCGCTGCAGGCCTGGTGCGGCAACCTTTCCCAGGACGTTCTGCTCCTCGTCACCCTGCCTGAACTCGACTGGAAGGAAGAAAAAGCCGCCTGGTTCTCCGCCTTGGCCCAGGCAGGCGTGGCGGTCAAGCTCAATGCGCCCCCCCTGGCCGAGCTGCCGGGCTGGATCGCCGGGCGCCTGCGGCGCCAGCAACAAAGCACGGACCAGGAAGCGCTCGCCTTCATTGCCGAACGGGTCGAAGGCAATCTCCTCGCCGCGCACCAGGAAATCCAGAAGCTCGCCCTGCTCTATCCGCCGGGCACGCTCAGCCGGGAGAACGTGCGCGAAGCGGTGCTCAACGTCGCCCGCTACGACCTGGATGGCCTGCGGGAAGCGCTGCTGGCCGGCGATCTCGGTCGTCTGGCGCGCACCCTCGACGGTCTCTGCCAGGAAGGGGAGGCGCCCCCGCTGGTCCTTTGGGCAATGAGCGAGGAAATCCGCGCCCTGGCGATCATCCGCTGCGGCCTCGACGCCGGCCGCCCCCTCGATGGCCTGCTGAAGGACGCCCGCGCCTGGGGCACGCGCCAGTCGCTGATGAAGCGGGCGCTGCAAAGACTCAGCCGAAGCACGCTGGAAGCGGCCATCGTGCACGCAGCGCGCATCGACCGCCTGGCCAAGGGTCTCGGCCGGGGAAACGTCTGGGAGGAATTTCAGCGTCTGGCAATCAGCCTGGCAGCGCCGAGCACCCCGGGCCGCCCGCAGCAGGCCCGCTAGGCCGCCTTGCCGCGTACCGTGTCAGTTTCGCTGTCCGGCTCCAGGTCTTCCCACATGCAGGTGCATTCGTGGCGCACGTCGTGCAGGCCCGGCTTGACCTTCTCCTGGACCAGGCATTCACCCAGGCACTGCCGGTCGACGACGACCACCTTCATGTCCGCATCCACCTGACGGTCCCCGTCCCAGTAGCTGCACGTTGCGCATACCTTGATTTCGGCAGGCAGGATAAGCTTCTCCGCCATGTCACCCTCTGAGATCACCCTGTTTTCGTTGGGGGTAAGAGTTGAGCGGAAGAGAGAAGTTCCCCCCGCTTCGCTGGCTATAATCATCTCCTGTTTCCCGAAAGTCCGATTTCATGAATATCAAGGAATACATGCAAACCGTGGGCCGCCAGGCGCGCGCCGCCTCCCGCCGCGTGGCCATGGCCACCAGCGCGGAGAAGAACGCCGCCCTGGCCGCCATAGCCGCCGCCATCCGCCGTGAGAAGGCTGCCCTGGTCGCCGCCAACGCCGAAGACCTCGCTGCCGCCCGTGCCGCCGGGCTGGAGAGCGCCATGATCGACCGCCTGACCCTCTCGGAGAAGGGCGTGGAAGCCATGGCCGAGGGCGTCGAGCAGGTCGCCAAGCTACCCGATCCCGTCGGCGAGATGACCGACATCAAGTACCGCCCCTCCGGCATCCAGGTGGGCAGGATGCGCGTGCCGCTTGGCGTCATCGGCATCATCTACGAGGCTCGCCCGAACGTGACGGCGGACGCTGCCGCGCTGTGCCTCAAATCCGGCAACGCCGCCATCCTGCGCGGCGGTTCGGAAGCCATCCGCTCCAATCGCGCCATCGCCGCCCTGGTCCAGGAAGGCCTCAGGGCTGCCGGCCTGCCCTCCGAGTGCGTCCAGGTCGTCGACACCACTGATCGCGCCGCCGTCGGCGAACTGATCACCATGCGCGAGTTCGTGGACGTCATCGTCCCGCGCGGCGGCAAGGGTCTCATCGCCCGCCTTCTCGCCGAATCCCGCGTGCCGATGATCCAGCACCTGGACGGCAACTGCCATGTCTACCTGGACGGGGAAGCCGACCCGAACAAGGCGCTCAAAATAGTCGAGAACGCCAAGACGCAGCGGTACGGCACCTGCAACACCGCCGAATCCCTGCTCGTCGATCGCAGCGTCGCAGCGATGCTGTTGCCGCCCATCGCCGCCATGCTCACCGGGAAGGGCGTCGAAATCCGCGGCTGCGCCGAAACCCGCGCCCTGATCAAGGAAGCAAAGCCGGCGACGGAAGAGGACTTCTACACGGAATACCTGGCACCGATCATCTCGGTGAAGGTGGTGGCCGGCATCGACGAAGCGATTGCTCACATCAACCAGTACTCGTCCCACCACACCGACGCCATCGTCACCGACAACCATCCCAAGGCCATTCGCTTTTTGCGGGAAGTGGATTCGTCGTCCGTGATGATCAACGCCTCGACCCGCTTCGCCGATGGCTTCGAATATGGGCTAGGCGCGGAGATCGGCATCTCCACAGACAAGATCCATGCGCGCGGGCCGGTGGGCCTGGAAGGCCTCACCAGCCAGAAGTGGGTGGTGCTGGGCGACGGCCACGTACGCGGCTGAAAATGCCCACGACGGATGGCTTCCAGGCGGTGGTCGCCGCCCCAGGCTTTTGCCTGGGGGTACAGTGCGACGACGAGGAAATCACCGAGATCCATTTCCTCGAACCACGCCCGGAATTGCCGCCGACCAACCCCCTGGCGGCCGAAGCGGTGCGCCAACTCAAAGCCTACCTGGCTGACCCCGGCTTCGCCTTCGGGCTGCCGCTGCGTCCTTCCGGCACTCCTTTCCGGCGCCGGGTATGGGCGCAGATCGCGGCTATTCCTTGCGGCAGCACCCGCACCTACGGTGAAGTCGCCAGGGCACTGAAGAACGCCCCGCGGGCGGTCGGCCAAGCGTGCGGAGCCAACCCGTTCCCGTTGGTAGTGCCGTGCCACCGGGTGATTGGGGCCAACCAGAGCCTGGGCGGTTTCGCCCGGCACGGCGGCGGCTTCCTGCTCGACGTCAAACGCTGGCTATTGAAGCATGAAGGCTGCCTCCCCGGCGCTTGAGCCGGAAGACCTGGCCGACATCGACGGCTTCTGCGACGCCCTCTGGCTGGAGGACGGCTTGGCCAAGGCGACGCTCGCCAGCTACCGCGCCGACCTTTCCCTCCTCGCCGCCTGGATGCGCGCCCATGGCCACGGCCGCCTGTTGGACGCCAGCGAGACCATCCTCATCGGCTACATCGCGCGGCTGGCCCAGGAAAAGCGCGCCTCCTCGCAATCCCGCCATCTATCCACCCTGCGGCGCTTCTTTCGCTGGCAACTGGGGCGCGGCCGCCTGTTCAAGGACCCCACCCTCAAGCTCGCCAATCCGGTACGCCCCTCGCGCCTGCCGAAGGTCATGTCGGAAGTCCAGGTCGAAGCCCTTCTCGCCGCGCCGGACGTGGAGTCCCCCCTCGGCCTGCGCGATCGGGCCATGCTGGAAACCCTGTACGCCAGTGGCTTGCGCGTGTCGGAACTGGTGAACCTGCGCCTCCACGAAGTCGGCTTCAACGAGGGTGTGGCGCGGGTCATGGGCAAGGGCAGCAAGGAGCGCCTGGTGCCTCTGGGCGAAGTGGCCATCGACTGGCTGCGGCGCTATCTGGGCGGTGGACGAGCCGACATTCTCGCCGGCAAACAGAGCGACGCCCTCTTCGTGACAGGCCGCGGCGGCCCGATGACACGGCAGATGTTCTGGAACCTGATCAAACGCTACGCCACCCGGGCCGGCATCGCACCGGCCAAACTCTCGCCCCACGTGCTGCGCCACGCCTTCGCCACCCATTTGCTGAATCACGGCGCCGACCTCAGGGTGGTGCAGTTGCTGCTCGGCCACGCCGACATTTCCACCACCCAGATATACACCCACGTCGCCCGAGAACGCCTGAAGCTGCTGCACGCCACCCATCACCCGCGGGGTTGAATCGGTCTGCGGCTACCCGAACAGGGTCACCCTGACCCGCTCCAGCCAGTTCAGACTCTCCCACCAGACCAGGCCCTTTTCGCGGAAAGATCGCCCCAGGGGGGTCAGCGTCAGATTTCGCGCCCCGAACTCGGTGGCTCCGGTGTCGATGAGGAATTCGGATTCCATGAGGTAGCGGGCAATCGCCGGCTCGACCTGCTGACCATCGAGCACCCAGCGCGTGCCGTAGCCGTCGTCGTTTCCCCGCAACATGAGCAGCGGGCGATAGTCGCCGATCAGGCGCAAAACGCGCAGCGTGTCAGCTCGATTGGGAATTCGGCGGATGCCCTCGCGGTCCATGCCCCATTATGGCGCGACGGCGGTCGCCCTGAGAGTAAAATCGTTCGCCATGAGCAAAGCCGAGCACGCCCCGGAAACACCCGCCACAAAATTCCTGAAGGCGCACCGGGTCCCGTTTTCCAGCCATCTCTATGCCTACGAGGAGCACGGCGGCACCCGCGTCTCCGCCCGGGAACTGAACGTAGACGAGCACGCTGTGGTCAAGACCCTGGTTTTCGAGGACGAAGGCGCTCGACCGCTCATCGTTCTCATGCACGGCGACTGCAAGGTCTCCACCAGGGAACTTGCCCGTCAGATTGGCTGCAAGAAGGTAGAGCCCTGCAAGCCTGAGGTGGCCAATCGCCACACCGGCTTCCTGGTTGGCGGCACGAGTCCTTTCGGCACCAGGAAGAAGATGCCCGTCTATATCGAACGAAGCATCCTCGACCTGCCGCTCATCTACATCAACGGCGGGCGCCGCGGCTACCTGGTGGGCATCCATCCCCACGACGTTCTGCGCACCCTCGCGCCGAAAAGCGTCGAGGCCGCTCTCAAGGCCTGAGCGGCTTCAGATCGAGCGTTCGATGATGACGCCGACCCGCCGCACCCCTTGCATCATTCCCAGCTTGGCGACGGAAACCCTCACCCACTGGGCAGCGAAGTCCTCGAGAAGCCGAGTCGCGACGTGTTCGGCGAGCTTTTCCAGAAGATTGAAATGAGTCTGGGCGAGATCCGCGCGCAGTCGCTCCACGACGGCAGCGTAATCGACGGTGTCGCGAATATCGTCGGACGCGCCCGCCGAAGCCGTGGAAACGCCAATCTGGAGGCCGATTTCCACGGTCTGGGGCATCGCCTTCTCGCGGGGGTAGATGCCGATCCAGGTGGATAGGCGCAGTTCCTCGATGAAGATGATGTCCATGCCGGCCGGTCGCGCAAGTGTAAAATCGGCCCCGATTCTACCTCAGGCTGCCTTGCCCCCATGCCCGCCACCGCCCTTGTCGCCCTCGCCGTTCTTGCCGCTTACCTGCTCGGCTCCGTGCCCTTCGCAGTGATCGTCTCGCGCGCCTTCGGGCTCGCCGACCCGCGCAGCTACGGTTCGGGAAACCCCGGCGCCACCAACGTCCTGCGCAGCGGCAACAAGAAGGCCGCCTTGCTGACCCTGCTGGGCGATGCCCTGAAGGGCGCCGTCGCTGTCCTCGCCGCCCGTGCCGCCGGGCTCGACGACACCGCCGTGGGACTGGTCGGGCTGGCGGTGTTTTTCGGCCACCTCTACCCGGTGTTCCTGCGCTTCAAGGGCGGCAAGGGCGTCGCCACAGGCGCCGGCGTGCTCCTTGCCCTGGACTGGCCCATCGGCCTCGCCGTGCTGGTCACCTGGCTGGTCATCGCCTATGCCTTCCGCTACTCGTCCCTGGCCGCGGTCATCGCCGCCGCGGCGGCCCCGCTCTACGTCGGGCTAAGCCGGCCCGCCGGAGGCGAATTGCTGATCGTCGGAATCCTCGCCATGGCGCTGGTCGGCAAGCACTGGCCAAACATCCAGCGACTACTGGCCGGCCAGGAAACAAAAATCGGCGCCAAAAAAAAGGGGTAAACGCTCTCGGCACCCCATCGCCTCAGTAGAAAACTCGTGCGGCAATCCTTCGTCTAAACTGAGTTGGCACCCCTTGCCAAAATCCTCAGCGGAGGAACTATTGGCGGGAGCTGCTCATCGTCGCACGCGAACACTCACTGGATCGCATCATGAAGGTACCCCGGTTTTCCGACTTCGAGTCTCAGGCCTTCGCCGAAGGTTTTGACGAAGTGCTCGAAAGGACTTGGCCCCCCGCCACAACCCTAGAAACCCACGCTCATCCATTCGCGCTTCGTGCCCTGGTCGTCGCGGGCGAGATGTGGCTTACCGTTGGCGACAACTGCCGCCGATTACGCCGTGGCGATGCCTTCTCTCTCGACTGTAACGTTCCCCATAGCGAACGTTACGGGGACGAAGGAGCGACCTACTGGGTAGCGCGCAAGCGCTAGGCTTGCGAAATAAGCGGCCAGCGGGGCTGCACCGCGAAGGCGCCGGCTGGCTTTGCCGGCGTTCCCGTCTGCAGACGCAGGCAGCCGGCCAGGGCGATCATGGCGCCGTTGTCAGTGCAGAATTCCAGCTCCGGGTAAAAAACCTTGAAACGCTTCCGGCGGGCCTCGTCGTCGAGGGTCGCCCGCAACTGCCGGTTGGCGCCGACGCCACCGGCCACCACCAGTTGCTTGAGGCCGGTCTGCTTCAACGCATTCAGGGCCTTCTTGCTGAGGACTTCGACGATGGCTTCCTGGAAAGCTCGCGCGGCGTCGGCCTTGAATTGTTGTGCAAGAGTCTCGCCCTGCTCCCGCACCAGGGTCAGGACTGCCGTCTTCAAGCCGGAGAAGCTGAAGTTCAGGTCGCCCGAATGGAGCATGGGGCGCGGCAGGGCGTATCGACCGGGCTGCCCCGCTTCTGCGAGGCGGGAAAGCAACGCGCCGCCGGGATACGGCAGGCCGAGCAGCTTGGCACTCTTGTCGAAGGCCTCACCCGCGGCATCGTCCAGAGTCTCGCCAAGAAGCTCGTAGTCGCCAACGCCCGCCACCCGCATCAATTGGGTGTGGCCACCGGAAACGAGCAGGGCGACAAAGGGAAAGGCCGGCGGATCGCGGGAGAGCAGCGGCGAGAGCAGATGCCCCTCCAGGTGGTGGACGGGAATCGTCGGCCGATCCAGCGCGAAGGCCAGCGCCTCGGCGAAGGCGCACCCCACCAGCAGGGCGCCGGCCAGGCCGGGACCACGGGTGTAAGCGACGGCATCGATGGCCTCCAGGGATTTACCTGCACGGGCGAGGGTTTCGCGCAGCAAGGGCACCACCCGCCGAATGTGATCGCGGGAGGCCAGTTCCGGCACCACGCCCCCATACTCCGCATGCATTGCCACCTGCGAGTGAAGGGCATGGGAGAGCAAACCGGCCTCGCTGTCGTAGAGCGCAAGGCCGGTTTCGTCACAGGAGGATTCGATGCCAAGGATCAACATGGGGCACGCATTTTAGCACTTGATGGACACGGGCTTCGTCCACTATACTGGTCGGCTTTTCCGCACTGACAGCGGAATCAAAATTGCGCGCACCGCCCCCTACTTGACCGGGCGGGCGCCTGACGGAAGGGGGTGATTTCTATGCCAAGCATTCGTGTCAAGGAAAATGAGCCGTTCGAAGTGGCCATTCGCCGTTTCAAGCGCACTGTCGAAAAGACGGGTCTCCTGACCGAGCTGCGCGCCCGGGAGTTCTACGAGAAGCCCACCGCCGAAAGGAAGCGCAAGCTGGCCGCCGCCGTCAAACGCCATCACAAGCGCATCCGCAGCATGACCCTGCCGCCGAAGCTGTACTGATCGGTACGCATCGCCGCAGAAAAAGCCGCCAGCACTGAACCGCCGGCGGCTTTTTTCTTTGTATTCGCCGGAAAGAACGCCATGAGCCTCAAAGTACGCATCACCGAAGACATGAAATCAGCCATGAAGGCCCGGGAAACCGCCCGCCTCGGCGCGATTCGCCTGCTGCTCGCCGCCATCAAGCAAAGAGAGGTGGATGAGCGCATCGAACTCGACGACGCCGCCATCACCGCCGTGATCGAAAAACTGGTGAAGCAGCGCAAGGACAGCGTCACCCAGTACGAAGCCGGTGGCCGCCAGGATCTGGCCGACGCAGAAAAAGCCGAGATCGCGGTGCTTTCCGCCTACCTGCCAGAAAAGATGAGCAGCGAGGAAGTCGCCGCCGCCATCGCCGCCGCGCTGGCCGAAACCGGCGCCACGAGCCCCGCCGACATGGGCAAGCTGATGGCCATCCTCAAGCCTCGACTCGCCGGCAAGGCTGATATGGGCGAAGTCTCCAGGCAGGTCAAGGCCGCGCTGGGTTAGGAATTGGGATCGAGGAGTTAGGAGTTAGCGACCCATTCCGCGGGCAAAGGCGATCGGGTCTTCCCTGAATCCTGAATCCCAGATCCTCAATCCTGCCTCTACTCATGATTCCCGAGTCCTTCATCCAGGATTTGCTGACGCGGGTCGACATTGTCGACCTCGTCGATAGCTACGTCCCGCTGAAGAAGGCCGGGGCAAACTACGCCGCCTGCTGCCCCTTTCACAGCGAGAAGACACCCTCCTTCACGGTCAGCCCCGCCAAGCAGTTCTACCACTGCTTCGGCTGCGGCGCCCACGGCACGGCCATTGGTTTCGTCATGGAGTACCAGGGCATCGGCTTCATCGACGCCGTCAAGGATCTCGCCAGCCGTGCCGGCATGCAGGTGCCGGAGACCGAGGGCCGCGCCTCTCCCGATGACAAGCCCGGCCAGGCCCGCAGCCTGATCGAGGTGATGAGCCGGGCCGCCGCCTATTACAAGGAGCAATTGAAGCGCTCCCCACGCGCCGTCGAGTATTGCAAGAAGCGCGGCCTATCCGGCGAGATCGCCGCCCGTTTCGGCATCGGCTACGCGCCGGAAGGCTGGCAGAACCTGCAGTCTGTCTTCCCAGACTACAACGGCGAAACGCTGATCACCGCGGGCCTCGTCATCGACAACGACAGCGGGCGGCGCTACGACCGCTTCCGCGACCGGCTGATGATCCCCATCGTCAACCCGAAGGGCGACATCATCGCCTTCGGCGGGCGCATCATCGACCAGGGCGAGCCCAAGTACCTCAACTCCCCGGAAACGCCGCTCTTCGAGAAGGGGCGCGAGCTTTTCGGCCTGCCCCAGGCGCGCCAGGCCCTGCGGGAGACCGACACCGCCATCGTCACCGAAGGCTACATGGACGTCATCGCCCTGGCCCAGAACGGCGTCGGCAATGCGGTGGCCACGTTGGGGACAGCCACCACCACCACGCACGTGCAGAAATTGCTGCGCCAGGTCGATCGCGTCGTGTTCTGCTTCGACGGCGACAACGCCGGCAGGAAGGCTGCCTGGCGCGCCCTGGAAAACTCCCTGGAGGCGCTGGCCGACAACAAATCCCTCGGTTTCGTCTTCCTGCCCGAAGAAGACGATCCGGACAGCTTCATCAGGAGCCGCGGCAAGACGGCCTTCGACCGCATGGTGGCCCAGGCCATGCCGCTCTCCGACTTTCTCCTGACAGAACTCGCCAAGCGCGGCGATCTCACCACCTCGGAAGGCAAAGCCAAACTGGTCTATGACGCAAAGCCCCTGCTCGCCCGCCTTCCGACGCCGTTCCTTCGCCTTCAGCTGGTCAAACGCCTCGCGGAAGCCAGCGGTTTCGCCCAGACCGAGGTGGAGCGACTGTGCGACCTGAAGTCCATCGCTCCACCGGCGCCGCCCCGCGCCCCGCGCACCGCCCCATCCCTGGGGCGCAGCCTCCTGCGCCTCCTACTGCAAAGACCGGCGCTCGCAGCAAGCCTGTCGGCTGATCTGATCGAGGATATCCCAGAGCGCGCGCTCCTCCTCCGCGTCGCTGAGGAGGTCACTGTTGGGGCCACCAGCTATGCCGCGCTGCGCGAACGCCTGCGCGGCGACCCGGACGAAGCCGCCCTCGACCGAGTGGCAGCGGAAGCCCTCGGCAGCGCCTTCGAACCGGCCGAAGTCGAGGCGGAATTCGCTGACGCCCTGGAGCGTCTGCGGGAAGCCGCCCAAAAGCGCGCCTTCGCCCGCCTGCAGAGCAAAGTTCAACGCCTGGGCCTAGCGGGATTGAGTAGCGAGGAAAAACAGGAATACGTCCGACTCCTTCCGGGCGGCGCAAAACAGCGCTAAGTTGTGGTAGAATTTGAGGTTTTCCCAATTTACGGATTGTGGTGATGGCCAAGGCAAAAACCCCCGCGAAAGACGCCTCCAAGGCTCGCCCCAGCAAGGCATCGGCCCGCGCGGCCGAAAAGGCCCTGCTGGAAGGCGCCATGACCGAGGCTCCGGCCCCGATCGACGCTGAAGCGCGCAAGACCCGCCTCAAGAATCTCATCAAGCTCGGCAAGGAACGGAGTTACCTGACCTACGCCGAAATCAACGACCATCTGCCGGACGACGTCGTCGACGCCGAGCAGATCGAGTCCATCATCTCCACCTTCAACGACATGGGCATCCAGGTCTTCGACGAGGCTCCGGCCGCCGAGGAATTACTCATGTCGGAGACCGCCCCCGCCGTCGCCGACGACGAGGAAGTCGAGGAAGAAGCCGAGCAGGCTCTATCCACCGTCGACTCCGAATTCGGGCGCACCACCGACCCGGTGCGCATGTACATGCGCGAGATGGGCTCCGTCGAACTCCTCACCCGCGAAGGCGAAATCGAAATCGCCAAGCGCATCGAGGACGGCCTCAAACACATGATCCAGGCCATTTCCGCCTGCCCGACGACGATTGCCGAAATCCTCGACATGGCGTCCAAGGTGGAAAGCGAGGAGATGCGCATCGACGAACTGGTGGACGGTCTCATCGACCCCAACGCCGTCGACGAGGAGCCGGCCGCCGAGATAGCCGAGGAAGCGGAACTCGAGGACGAGGAGGAAGGCGACGAGGAGGGCGAAGGCGGTGCAGCGGTATCGGCCTCCCTGCTCCAACTCAGGACCGATGCGCTGGAGCGCTTCAAGACCCTGCGCGGCCTGCACACCAAGCTGCACAAGGCTCTGGTCTCCAAAGGCCCCCAGGACAAGACTTATCTGAAGCTGCAGCAGCAGATTTCCGGCGAGCTGATGAACATCCGCTTCACCTCCCGCTCCATCGAACGCCTCTGCGACTCGGTGCGCGACATGGTCGAGCGGGTGCGCGGATCGGAGCGCAAGATCCAGCAAATCTGCGTCGACAAGGTGAAGATGCCGCGCCCGCATTTCATCAAGGTCTTCCCGGGCAACGAAACCAGACTGGACTGGGTGGACGGCGAAATCGAAGCTGCCCCCAAGACCTACGGCGCCATCCTCACCCGCAACGCCCCGGCGGTGAAGGAAGAGCAGAAGAAGCTCATCGCCCTGCAGGAGCACATCGGCATCCCGCTCAAGGATCTCAAGGAGATCAACAAGCAGATGTCCACCGGTGAAGCCAAGGCCCGCCGCGCCAAGCGCGAAATGACCGAAGCCAACCTGCGCCTCGTGATTTCCATCGCCAAGAAATACACCAACCGCGGCCTCCAGTTCCTCGATCTCATCCAGGAAGGCAACATCGGCCTCATGAAGGCGGTGGACAAGTTCGAATACCGCCGCGGCTACAAATTCTCCACCTACGCCACCTGGTGGATTCGCCAGGCCATCACGCGCTCCATCGCCGACCAGGCCCGCACCATCCGCATCCCGGTGCACATGATCGAAACCATCAACAAGATGAATCGCATCAGCCGCCAGATTCTCCAGGAAACCGGTGCCGAACCCGATCCGGCGACGCTCGCCAAGAAAATGGACATGCCCGAGGAGAAGATCAGAAAGATCATGAAAATCTCCAAGGAACCCATTTCCATGGAGACCCCCATCGGCGACGACGACGATTCCCACCTGGGCGATTTCATCGAAGACACCGCCACCCTGCTACCGGCGGACGCCGCCATGTATTCCAGCCTGCGGGGCGTCACCAAGGAAATCCTGGACACCCTCACCGCGCGGGAAGCCAAGGTGCTGCGCATGCGCTTCGGTATCGAAATGAATACCGACCACACCCTGGAGGAAGTCGGCAAGCAATTCGACGTCACCCGCGAGCGCATCCGGCAAATCGAGGCCAAGGCCCTGAGAAAACTCCGGCATCCCAGCCGCTCCGACAAATTGAGGAGCTTCCTCGACAACAACACTGGCTGATCGGCCATAGTCGTCGCGGCCGCACAACCCGTTTACAGCCGCCTAAGCTCCGCGGGCGACGCACCGCCGCTTACGATGTACCGAGTTCCGGTGGGCCTGTAGCTCAGTCGGTTAGAGCAGAGGACTCATAATCCTTTGGTCCAGGGTTCGAGTCCCTGCGGGCCCACCAAATCCAAAAACCCAATCCTCATCGATTGGGTTTTTTCTTTTCGCGCCGCTGATTGCGAAGGCTTGTGCTGGAATCTGCCAATTCGCCATCGGCCTCGCGCAACGTGCTATTCAACACGTAACTGCTCCTACGCCCCCGTCCTGCCCAACACTCCACGCGCCCACATATCAATGATGTCGCGCAGCGTGAAGTCCGACGAGCGCTTCGCACTCGCAGCCCACCGGCTGTTGGTCAGTTTGCTCTGAATGTCCCCCTGGCAAGCGGCTCAAAACCTTCACCTGCCGCTCATTGAGCGGTATCGACCGCGACCAGTTCTCTCGCCGTCGCGTCTCTGCGTGACCGTAAATTGAATGAGAAGAGAGGCGGTCCGGCCTTCTCCTATGCCCCTGGCTTCGCGACGTCTTTCCCCGAATTGACAAGGCCTTTTTCCGTGCTAGTATCAGAATTTACAAATTTGATACTATGCTTTTTTGCGGCGCAACATTGTTGTATTATGTCGTTTTTATCGAATTTCGCACTTTTCTCCGGCAGGCGCCGAGATGGGCGCGGAAATCCTTAAAGTTCCAGTCCCAATGAGCCGATAAGGTACGGACTGCTGGGGTCGGCCTTCGCCTTTGCGATGGCCGTCGCGGGGGCGCGCCTGCGGGCCGGGGTTGCACATCAATTTGAAAGTCGGTGAGGAGAGACAACAATGAGCATCATTCTGAGCAGCATGACCACGGCCGAAATCGCCGCGATTTCCACCACCGACATCGCCGCGATGACCACGGAAGACGTGGCCCAGTTCACCACCGCACAGATCCCGGCCCTCACCACAGACCAAATCTAGGCGATCACCACCGCCAATATCGCGGCCTTCAGCACCGGCCAGTTCCCAGCTTTCAGTACGACCCAGATCGTGGCGATGACCACCGCTCAAGTGGCGGCCATCGAAACCGCCGACATCGCCCGATTGACCACCGCCCAGGTGGCCGCCATCGAGACGGTCGACGTCGCGGCCCTCACTACCGCCCAAGTGGCCGCGCTCACCGTCGGCCAGGTGGCCGCCCTCACCACCGCGCAAGTCGCCGCCGTCTCCACGGCGGGCATCGCCGCCATGACCTCGGCGCAGATCAACGCCCTGACCTCCGCCCAGGCCGCTGCGCTGACCACCGACCAGATCGCGGCCATCGAAGCTGCCGACATCGACAATCTGTCCACGGCCGCCTGGGGCAGCCTCACCACCGCGCAGATCGCCGCGCTCACCACGGCGCAGGCTGCGGCTCTGACCACCGCGCAGGCCCGCCAGCTCACGACGACCCAACTCGCCGCCCTGGAAACCGCTGATTTCGCCAAGCTGACGACGGCCGCCATCGCCGCCCTCACCACCGCCCAGGTACCGGCGCTCACCACCGACCAGGTGGCGGCCCTGACCACCGCCCAGACCGCCGCCCTCACCAACACCCAGCTCACGACCCTGACCACCGCCCAGGTAGCCGCCCTCAGCACGGCCAGCATCGCCGCCCTCACGTCGAGCCAGGTCGCCGTCCTGACCACCGCCCAAGCGGCCGCCCTCACCACGGCGCAAATCGCCGCCATTGAAGCCGCCGACATCGACAATCTCCCCACGGCCGCCCTTGCCGCCCTGTCGACCGCCCAGATCGTCGCCCTCACCACCGCCCAGGCGGCGGCCCTGACCACCGCCCAGAGTCCCAAACTGACCACGGCCCAACTGGCCGCCATGGAAACGGCTGACCTTGCCGCCCTCACCACCGCCGCAGTCGCTGCGCTCACCACCACCCAGATCGCCGCCCTCACCACCGCCCAGGTCGCGGCCCTCACCACCGCCCAGATCGCCGCCCTCACCACCGCCCAGGTGGTCAGTCTCAGCACCGCCCAGATCGCCGCCCTGGAAACTGCCGATGTCGCGGCGCTTTCCAGCGCCCAGGTCGCCGTCCTGACCTCGACCCAGGTGGCCGCCCTGTCCACCGCCCAGATTGCCGCCATCGAACCGGCGGACATCGACAACCTGAGCACCGCCGCCCTCGCCTCGCTGTCGACCGCCCAGATCGTCGCCCTCACCAGCGCCCAGGCGGCTGCGATCACGGCCACCCAGTCGCCCAAGCTGACCACCGCCCAGATCGCGGCGATGGAGACCGCCGACGTCGCCGCCCTCACCACCGCCGCCATCGCCGCCTTGACCACGGCACAGGTACGCGCGTTGACCACCGCCCAGATCGAGGCCCTGACCACGGCTCAGGTCGCCGCCCTGACCACCGCCCACATCGTCGCCCTGACCACCGCCCAGGTGGCGGCTCTGGAAACCGCCGACGTCGCCGCCCTCACCTCGGCCCAGGTAGGTGCCCTCAGCACGGCGCAAGTCGCCGCCCTGAGCACGGCCCAGATCGCCGCCATCGAAACCGTCGACATCAACGACCTGTCCACCGCCGCCATCGCAGCGCTGTCCACGGCGCAGATCGTCGCCCTCACCAGCGGCCAGGCCGCCGCCATCACCGCCACCCAGTCGGCAAAGCTGACCACCGCCCAGATCGCGGCCATGGAGACTGCCGATGTTGCTGCGCTGACCACCGCAGCCATTGCCGCCTTGACCACCACCCAGGTGCGCGCCCTGACCACCGCTCAGATCGAAGCCCTGACCACCGCCCAGGTGGCCGCCCTGACTGCGGCCCAAGTGGGCGCCCTGACCACCGCCCAGGTGGCCGCCCTGGAAACTGCCGACGTCGCCGCCCTCGGCAGCGCCCAGGTCGCCGCGCTGACTTCCACCCAGGTGGCCGCGCTCTCCACCGCCCAGATCGTCGCCATCGAAACCGCCGACGTCGACAATCTCACCACCGCCGCCGTCCGTGCCCTGACCACGGCCCAGATCGCCGCGCTAACCACCGCCCAGGCCGCCGCCCTCACCGGCCCCCAACTGGTCGCCCTCACCACGGCCCAGGTGGCCGCCCTGGAAACCGCCGACGTGGCGGCCCTCCACACCGGCGCCCTGCCTTCCCTGACCACCGCCCAGATCGCCGCACTCACCACCGCCCAGGTGGCCGCCCTCACCACCCTCCAGATCAGCAAGCTGACCTCGGCCCAGGTGGGTGCCCTGGAAACGGCGGACATCGCCGCCCTCAGCACCGACCAGATCGTCGCCCTCACCACCGCGCAGACCGGCGCCCTCACCTCGGCCCAGGTGGCCGCCCTGTCCACGGCGCAACTCGCCGCCCTCGATCCCGCCGACCTCGCCAAGCTCACCAACGCCGCCCTGGCGGGCATCGCCACCAACGAGATCGACGCCCTCACGACGGCCCAGGCCGCCGCCCTCACCGGCGGCCAGGTGGGATCCCTGTCCACGGCCCAGATCGCCGCCCTGGAAACCGCCGACGTCGCCGCCCTGTCCACCGCCGCGATTCCTTCCCTGTCCACGGCCCAGATCCGCGCGCTGACCACCGATCAGGTGGCCGCCCTGACCACCGCTCAAGTCGCCAAGCTCACCAACTCCCAGGTGGCGGCGATGGAGACCGCCGACCTCGCCGCGCTGACCACCGCCCAGATCGTCGCCCTCACCACCGGTCAGGCAGCCGCCCTCACGTCTACCCAGGTAGGCGCCCTGACCACCGCCCAGGTCGCCGCGCTGGAAACCGCCGATCTGCGCGCCATCACCTCCACTGCCATCAAGGGCATGAGCACCACCCAACTGGCGGCGCTCACCTCGGACCAGACTGCGGCCCTCACCGGCGCCCAGCTGGCCGCCCTCACCACCGCCCAGATGGCCGGACTGGACGTCACTCAGCTCTCCACCGGCGCCATCGCCGGCCTGACCACCGCCCAGATCGTCGCCCTCACCTCCACCCAGGTGGCCAGCCTGTCCACCGCCCAGATCGCCGCCCTCACGGCCGGCCAGATCGGCGCCCTGCAGACCGACGACATCGCGGCGCTGACCACCGCCCAGATCGTTGCCCTCACCAGCGCCCAGGTGAGTGCGCTCACCACCACCCAGATTCCCGCCCTCTCCACCGACCAGATCGCCGCCATCGAGACCGGCGACATCGACAACCTTTCCCTGGCCGCCACCACCAAGCTCTCGACCGCCCAGATCGAAGCCCTCACCACCGGCCAGGCCGCCGCCCTGCTGTCGACCCAGATCGCCGCCCTCACCACCGCCCAGGTGGTCGCCCTGGAAACGGCAGACCTCGCCGCCGTCACCACCACCGCCATCAAGGGCATGACCACCGCCCAGGTGGTGGCGCTCACCACCGCCCAGGTGGCGGCGCTGACCACCGCCCAGGTCGCAGCGCTGACCACCGCGCAGATTCGCGCCATCGAGACGGTCGACGTCGCAGCGCTGACCTCCGACCAGGTCGCCGCCCTCACCGCGGACCAACTCGGCGCCCTCACCACCGCCCAGGTCGCCGCCCTCACCAACCCGCCCGCCTCGGTCCAGG